>Ga0209792_1000066_pt1 | contig 187757 bp, 172 predicted proteins | sample EBPBio142005_DNA_FD_185860 | JGI IMG/M metagenome (GOLD analysis project Ga0209792, IMG submission 185860) | Wastewater treatment Type I Accumulibacter community from EBPR Bioreactor in Madison, WI, USA - Reactor 1_6/14/2005_ DNA (SPAdes)... | ecosystem: Engineered > Bioreactor > EBPR >...
TCATACCAACGGTAATATGTACCATTCATTATCTCAAGTGGTGCTGTCTCGCCAAAACAGATAGCTGTATCCTTCGGCAATGCATAGAAATCATGTTGTGGTACATAGATATTGATTGTGTCGCGTAGCAAACAACCATTACGACCATACGTTTCAAGCCTGTATTGTGTAGATTTTGACACATAAGACAATGGCTGCTTGATAGTAGAATCTGACAGGTATTCACCCGGAGACCATTTAAAGATGAATGGCAGTCCAGGAGATTCACAATAATCAAATTTGAATACAGGGCGTGTTACAAACTCTTTAATACTTGTAGAGTTGTTAATACCGCAAACAGATGCTATAAGGGGTGCTGGAGGCGGTGGCGGAGTGTTTTCCAAACCAGCCACGTAGGCGGTAGGCATAAATTTGATAATTGGATACAATGTACTACTCGAAGTACAAGACGGAGCAGGTGTAGGACTGTTAGAAAAACAAAGTTCTACAATCAGGTTTTTAGACGAGTCCAAATCGTATTCAGTATCAAACTGGAATTTATGCCATCCATTAGGGAACGTAATGGTACTTGGTGCTTTGAAAACCTGAGTCAAACCAGTTTCAAAACCATCGGCTTTCTTGAGTTCCTCCTTATTAGTACACTTCAAGAATATTGTGAAATCACCGTATAAGTGAGTTGGCAAATCATTTCTTGTAGTTTCGAAAGAAAGACTCTTGAGTGTTGATGAACGCAAGCCATATTCTCTGAGCTCGCTTCTGCGTATCAGGAACTGGAATCTTGAAGTAAGTACTTGGTTAGTAAGCGTCGGTGTAGTAGGACCGGCAGTATCAACAGAGAAGCCTGACCCGTATGTAGGACTACCATATATTATAAGAGAGTCCGCTACGCATGGTCTGCTGTTAGCAGGTATACCGCAAGCCAGGTTACTGATAGGGCCTAATCCTTTCACCGCAGCATCCAGTTGCAGATAATCAGGACGGCATATCACAAAATTATCAGTATGCGGGAAGATGTCTAAAGTGTTTTGTGTATCTACATATACAAATACCGTATCGGTAGCTTTACACTTATCTTTCAAATCAGGTGAAAACACCACATAGCCGGTATTCTTAGGTGTTGTTGAAATCGGGTTGAATACAGTGTCTTTATTCAAAAACTGAGCAGCTCCTCCGTTTATATCCGTCCATTTTAAATTAAGTTTCAGATTGCCGTATCCTTTTACAGATAATTGGCGGGGAGGAGGGTTCAGTTCACATGTCGCAAGATCTGCACCCGCATCAAGGCCTTTCACTACACTTACAAATATTACGGTAAAGTTCTTTAACACAATTGGTTGGTTGCCTGTACAACTAGAGTCAGCCGATGTAATGATAACAGTATGTTCTCCAACGTCTGCTGTTGTAGGTACCCAGTTGAATGTACCAGTAATATTGTCTGTACCGGAACCTACCGTACTGAATGTAGAACCTGGTACATTACCTGTATTCGCATACATATACAATGTATGGCCTAGTGTTGCGGCTTTTGAATTTAAGGTAAATGTCAGATTGTTATCAGGACAGGTTACAACCGCTTTGGAACCACCAATAACCGGTACTACTGTACCATTGGCAATGGTCAGTGCAGGTGTCAGGGAGTCGATGGCAGGAAGCGGTTCTGTACAGTTCAGTACCGAAACCTGAACGTCTCTGTATACGTGACCGAGTTTTACACCTGTACCCCTTTGGTAATCTTCTGCTCTGAATGCAAGTACATAAAAACCTGAGTTATTAGGTGTAAACGTTGCAGTACCGGTTGTAGGATTTAATCTGTATGGATTAGACGCTGCAGAACCGATAGGGTCAGTGTTACTATAACCCGGATTGTAAACACATGCTGTAGGCCCTGCACTATATGGAACCTGCTGATAAACCTGTACAGAGTCTCCGTTAGGGTCAATAGGGCCGTTCAAGAATGCGTTTGGCTGGCTAACACATAAGTAAGGCAGCGGTAATGATGTAAAGATAGGTGTGCTGTTATTGTACTTAGTAACATTATTCAGCATAGCCTCTACATACAAATTACCACAGCTTCCTATATTAGGTACAGTGTTACGACCACCATTTGTCCATGAAAACACCCAGTCTGTCTGCGCATTCGGAAGGGTAACATTTGTCCTGAAGATGCGCCTGCGGAATGCAGGATATTTTAACTTGTTTGCTAAATTCTTACATGAATTGGAATCAACCGAATTCGGACATAACTGATGTACCGTGTCCGGGTCTGATGTCGCACCTTTGATATCCGTAAAATTCAATGGTATGGCAGCCAAACCGGAATTAGCTGAAAACACCTGACCAACATCGGTTCCTCCATAGTCCAACGTACAATCCTGACATGCAAGATATATCGTTAGTGTCACCTCGTAGGAATAATCTGTAGTACCCGTACATCCATCCTGACCGGCTCCTATATACTTTACATATATATCTGCAGCACCATAGTGACAGGCTACAGCTTTGGAATTAATTGCCAAAAGTGATAGTGCTAAAAGCACTATCACTTTATATAATCTCAGATTCTTCATCTTATTATACATTACGTTCTATATTATTTCAATTTAGTCCAGCTATTTATCTATTAGCGTACAAGTGTAACGTTACCTTGTTTAGTAATCCTCTTACCAGTAACAGAAACAGCATCTATAGTATAAATATATACGCCCATTGGTTGTGCTTCTCCGTTGAATGTACCATCCCAACCTGCATTAATATCCGAAGTCTCGAACACTTTAGCACCCCAACGATTGAAGACGATGAAGCTTTTCAAAGTAGCATCTCCGCGACGAAGTATTTTAAATTTACCATTTGCACCATTACCAGGAGAGAATGCATTTGGAACATCAACTATACTTTCGTCCATCACCAGTACATTTACTTCATCCTTAACAGTACAACCTGCTTCTGTAGTACCAGTAACTGTATAACGCGTATTAACGTCTGTTTTCACTGTTGGATTAGATACGTCAGACCTAGAAAGACCAACAGAAGGGAACCAAGAGAAGTAAGTACAGTTACCCATAGGATCCATCTGATATGATTCACCAGGATAGATTTTCACTGTATCAGGCAAGAACAGCGTGCCGCCAGGTCTAACAACAATCTTTACAGAAGCTGTATCGAAACAAGCATTGGTATCTACTGCATATACTGTATATACCTGTGTAGTTACAGGACTAACCTTAGGATTATTAGATGTAGGATCGCTGATTCTATAATCCGGATACCAACGGAACGTTTTAATAGCCCCACCGGTTACTGATATATTAGTTTCAACACCAGGACATATTGCAGTATCACCATTTACACTTGCAAACTGAGCAGAGAATACGGTGAGTTTAACACTATCACTGGCTGTACATTGTGCTAACGGGCTTGTAGCTGTCAGCTTAAGTACTGTTGTTTGTTGCGCTTTAAATATAGGCGATGCAATTTTAGTATTATTTAACGATGCACCAGGTGTCCAGTTAAGGTCAAATGTAAATGTGTTTGGCAATATTACACCATGCAACAACATAGTATCATTTTCACACATTGCAGCGTCATTATCAACCGTCACCTGAGGCACAGGTTCTACAGTTATATCAAACTCTGCTACGCTATCAATAGGACAACTTGGGTATTTTGCAGTCAGTGTATATGTAGACTTGCCAAGTGGTGCAGGTGTTATCACAGGTGTCATTGAATTCGGGTTGTCAAATACACCTGGAAGACCTGTAGTAGACCATGTATAAGTGTAACGCGTATCACCTGTAACATTTGCAGTAAACTGTGCACCTTCACACACTGCAGTATCACCATTCACTAAGCTAAATCCAGAAAGAACATCAACAACCAATGTATCGTAAGCTTTACACCTGTTACCTGTAGAACTGATAACAACAGTATATGTTACCGGAGCTTTAGGATTTGTAGTAGGAATATTCAATGTATCGCTATCAAGATATGTGGCAGGAGTCCACTTAGTTTTGTAAGTAGCACCAGGACCAGGTTGCAATTTCAGGTCAAGCTTTATAGGATTACCGGGACATGTTAATGTATCCGGATGCTTAACGAATGTAAGACCAGGCAATACACCAACTGTTACGGTGTCTTTATTATTAGTACAGAAAGTATTAACTGTAGATGTAACTACATATGTAGTAGAAATAGCAGGGCTAGCAATAGGGCTAGTACAGTTAGTACAGTTCAGGCTAGAAATAGGAGAACCACCAGGCAATACAGACCATACATAATTACCACCGCCATTAGCTGTCAGATAAGCTGTTTCTTTAGGACATACACTTGTATCCGGAACTGTAGTAACAGGAGGATATATATATATAGGTATAGAGAACGGGAAGTACAACATGATACCAGGAGGGCGGCATGTAGAGTCCTTAATTGTTACAATCAATGTTTTCAAACCAACATCTGATGCAGTAGGCGTCCAAGAGAAGCTACCAACGATAGAGTCAGTTAATAAATTTGAATAAGTAACTGTAGCAGCTGGAATTGAGAAGAAGTGGTTATCTGAAGCAGTCAACACCGCAGCAGTATCATTAGATACTGAAGCCCAGTTAAATGACAGATTTTGACCAATACAACCTTCTATCCTACCACCTACACCTGAACCACCACCTATAAGGGATGACAGATTAATATTAGATGCCGGAGCTGAGGTAGAACAGTTCAGAACCTGCACCTGAATATCACGCATGATATAACCAATCAATGTACCATTTCTGAATTCACGTACACGAGTAGTAAGTGTATGAGCACCAATTGTAGATGCAGTAAAACCCATCTGGCCCGTTGCACCACTTATTGTAAATGTATTATTTGTTTGGAACGGATTATTAGTTGTATTCAATGCGGGAGTCGTCGCCGTGAAAGTCACACTACTACCAGGTCCACACTCACTACCTGCGTTCATAGGGACAATCATATCTGTAACTAACGAGTCACCATCCGGATCAATTGCACCATTATTATAAGTATATGGTTGGTTTACACAAACATATGGAATAGGCTTAATGGAGAAATACGGAGATGAGTTACCCTGAAACAACTGATTATTAAATGTTGTTTCAACATAAAGATTTACCGCCGGAATATTTAAACTGCTATTCCTTGCACTAATACTAGTTGAGAAACGCCATTTAACACACCTTGCCGGCAATTGCACAATCGCGGAGTACCACCATTCCCTATAACCAGGAAGTGAGGTAGACGTAGATTGACAAGCATTAGGATATGCGGAACAACCTGCTGACACAGGGTCACCATTAACACCACCACCAGGCAAAGCGCCTGTCCATTTATTCATAGGAATATTTGAGGTGTAGTTGTTACACGAATCGGTAATACAAACCGTAGCAGAACCCGGCTCACTGATACCTGTACAGTCTCGATAAAACTTGAAGAAGATACGGTAAGTAGAGTCACTTATCCATTCGTAGATAATTTCGCCACCGGCAGCATGCGATGCTTTTGCCTCTTTATTAGGCATCAGCGCAAAGCTTAAGATTGCGAACGTAACAAGGAGAAAAGAGTGTAGCTTTCTCATATTGCGGCGTTGTTTTAACGTTTAGTTTACTTGTATGATAATAATTGTGTTAAAATACGGCTAAATCAGCTTTTATCCAAACAATAACACTTAAAAAAACCTAATAAATTATAAATATTAATCAATTATTAAAATTCCTGTCTGCAAATAAGCCCTTCTAAAACAAAGACATTAATGAGATTTTAATGGTTGGGCGTTTTTCCAAAAAAAATCAACTTTTTCTGACAATTCGTTCATATTCAATTTATTCATACAATTAAAATGTTTTTTAGGGCACTTGTTATAGCCGATTTTACTGCATGGATGGCAACTTATAGATTTATTTTCAAATATGACAGACATTGGTTCATAACTATTGGTAAGATTATTGCTACCATAATACGGGAACATCCCCATTTCGGGGCTGGTATTGCCCCAAAGTGAGATAATTGGCTTTTTATAGGCCGCGGCAACATGCATCAGCCCTGTATCATTACTTACCACTACCCTTGCGTGCTGTACCAACCAGGCACTTTCGTTCAGGTTAAATTTGCCACAACTATTATATATACGCACATTATCCATGGATGCTATGGCTTCACCATCGTCCCTATCCTCAGGGCCGCCCAATAACACCAACGGGTATGGACAATGCTCGGCAAACTCTCTCCATTTTTCTACAGGTAGTTTTTTGGTATTCATACTACCTCCAATCACACAGCCTACATAGCCCGCCCAGTGACTCATAGGGATATCCGTGTTCTTCAGGTTGGCAGATTCGGGTATGAAATAATCAAGACCGCGATTATCGTTCCTTACACCAAGTGGCTTTACCGTTTCCATATAGCGCTCTACAATGCTCTTATCGGGCATTACATTCAGCTTCAGGTTGGTAAGCAGCCATTTCTGCACATTCAGTTTAGGGAAAGAATAACTCTGCACATTCAAAGTCCGCTTCACACGCATGGTGCGCAGGTTGTGATGCAGGTCTATAACATAATCGTAATGCTCTTTTTTCAGTATTGCAATAGTCTGGTTGATGTCGTCTTCCAGATAGTGAAGCTTATCTATATAAGGATTGTGTGCCAACACACTGCGAAAGGAAGCTTTGGTAAGATAATGCACCTCCACATCGGGCAATTGTTGTTTGAGACAACGAACTACAGGGGTTGTAAGGACAATATCGCCTATGGAAGAAAAACGGATAATCAGCACCTTCATAAGGGTGGCAACCTACGAAATAGCTGATAAAAAAAGGCTATAAATTTTCCTGAAGCTGTGAATAACTACTTTGAATTATACTTCAGTTCTACCCACGCTTTGTCTTCCATTATGCCCAGTATCTCTTTGGCATCATCGCCAATACCTATCAGGCTGTTGTAGTATTGCTTTGTTTCAGGCAATGGCCCCATCACTTTTACAAACACATATTTGTCTGTACCGGGGTTGTAGACTTTGATGATGGTACCCCGCTTTGCCAGATTGTGAAAAGCATATATCAATGTATTCTTAGCATCGTTGCCATAGCGGCTTTTCACTTTATTGGGTGTTTCAAAAAACACGGCAGACCCTTTCTCTTCTATCACATAGCGCTCGCCTGCTGTTTGCTGCATGTACACTTTACCATACATACCCAATGTGTCGTTCCATACAGTATCACGCGTATAAACAGTAGCCATACTACCGTCGCTTTGCCTTTCCTGTTTCTCCTTCATTTCAAGGGTATACTTCTGGCCGTTGGCTGCAGTACCTGTTGTGGCCGATGTTATCTTTTCTGTTTTCTTTTCTTCCTGTTTAGGTGCAGGCGCTTGTTGCGGAGTAGCTGTTTTTGTTGGAACACTACCAACAGAAGAACCGTTGAAATTGGCTGATTGCTCATCGTACATAACCCTTGCTACCACCAATGCCTGCCCTACTTCTACACTGTTATCAGGCAATCCGTTCCAGTCTTGCAGTACACGCTGCTGCTCGTTGATTGTTTTACTGATGCGGTATAAATTATCTCCCTGCCTTACACGATAGTGCACAGGCTTCCATCCACCTTGCGGGGTTGTAGCGTTTGCTTTGTTGTAAGATTCTAAAGGAACATATAATTGCACACTAACGGGTAATCCGCTCTGATAATTCAGTCCGTTTTCATCGGCCAGCTTTGCGGGTGGTACATGATACAGGCGTGCTATACTGAAGATGGTTTCGCCACGCTTTACGGTATGGCCTATCACCCATTTCTCTCCCTTAGGAATAACGAAAAGACTATCTGCCTGTCCGGCAAATGAAATATATGAGGAAACAATAAGTAATCCGGTAATCAATAATCGAAGCATAAAACTGGCTCTAATTAATTGCATTTCAATATACAACAATTATGCCCAATCCATATCCGAGATTTCCATACGTATGCGCCAGTGCTTTGGCAGATAATTATTAAAACGGTTGCCCAGTGCCTTTATCCATCCTATTCCCAGCCCGTTATACGTTAGCAAAATCCATCCTTTGTGTGTACCCTCGGGCAGGGCGAAGTCTTCTTTTTTAAGAAACTTTAACGCTTGCTCTTTATTCAGTTCCAGTTTTGGCAGTGTGGCAGCACGGTGTATGCTCAATGCTACGTCATGACTTGGCAACCATTCCTTGGGTGTTGGCGTACCCAGTTGCACACCCGTTTTGCGGAGATATACAAATTGTTTCAGTGTATGATAATCCACCTCGTGGCTTGGGTGGATGGCTACATAATTGTCCTTATCCAACTGCAGGCACAGATAGTCAGTATCTAAGAGATGTTTAGTTTGCTCCTGTGCTTTTTTGTCTTGCAATGTTTTGTAGCGTAGTGGCTTTGGTTCGCGGGTGGTTTCTTTCTTTTGCAATGCTGCTATAAAAAAGCCTTCGCCTTTTACCTTGTCAGGGCTGAACCTGTAACCATGCAATCCTTTTTCTGAAACAGTTTCGACAACACCCCATCCCTCTTTCAGCTCTACAGGCAATCCTTTTACTTCAAAGTTTTCGCTGAGCCAGTCCAGTATCTCTTCATCTTCCTGCGGGCTGTAGCTGCATGTGGCGTAGATAACAATACCATCTTCTTTCAGCGATGGCCAGACATCTGCCAGTATGCGCTGCTGCCGCTGACTGCACAACAATACATTACCCTCACTCCACTCATCCAGCGCACGTGCATCTTTGCGAAACAAACCCGAACCACTGCACGGGGCATCTACCACTATCACATCAAAATAAGATTCCAGCCTCCCTATGTCTTTAGGGTCGTTACTAACTACCCATGTATTCATATAACCCCAGCGGGTCATATTCTCTTCCAGTATCGTGGCGCGGGTACGGATAACCTCGTTGCTTACCAGCAAATCGTTCTCACCAAGAAAAGAAGCTATCAATGTACTTTTGCCGCCGGGTGCTGCACACAAATCTAACACACGCAAACCACTACCTGCCTGTACATGACTACTAAGTACATGATGCAGAAACATAGAAGATGCCTCCTGCACATAGTATGCCCCTGCATGATACAATGGGTCTACTGTAAACACAGGACGCCCCGGTAAGTACCTGCCGGCACTGCACCACGGCACTTGCTCATTGTCTGCAAATGCAGAAGAAGATTTATGTGGATGTAGACGAACAGATGTAACCGCAGGCAACTGATGCGCAGCAATAAGGGCTTCTTTATCGAAACCCTTAATGCCTTGCAAACTATCTGTAAGTTGTTGCGGAAGATTCATCATTGAATTATCACATCATCAAATCATCACATTAATAAATACCCACGTAGTTGTGCGGCGTAATAGCTTTCAGTTCTTTCTTCAGTGCGGCGCTTATCTTCAGGCCATCTATAAACTTGTGTAAGGATTTCTGGTTGATGCCATCCTTGCCACGTGTCAGCGCCTTTAGTGCCTCGTATGGTTGCGGATAGTTTTCTCTGCGCAGGATGGTTTGTATAGCCTCTGCACATACCGCCCAGTTATTATCCAGGTCGGCAGCCATCTTATCTTTATTCAGCAACAGTTTACCCAAACCCTTATCGAGCGAGCGCAGTGCAAGGAAGCTGTGCGCCATTGGCACACCTACATTGCGCAGTACCGTACTATCTGTCAAATCCCTTTGCAGACGGCTGATAGGCAGTTTTGCACTCAGGTGTTCGTAGATGGCATTGGCAATACCGAAGTTGCCCTCTGCATTTTCAAAATCTATCGGGTTCACCTTGTGCGGCATAGCGCTTGAGCCTACCTCACCTTCTTTGGTCTTTTGCTTGAAGTATTCCATGCTGATGTAGCTCCACACATCGCGGGAAAAATCTATCAGGATGGTGTTAATGCGTTTCAGTGCATCGAACTGTGCAGCAATATTATCGTAGTGCTCTATCTGCGTAGTGTATTGCATACGCTCAAGGCCCAGTTTCTTATTTACAAAATCGTTACCAAAGCGTACCCAGTCCATTTTAGGGAAGGTTACTTTGTGTGCGTTGAAATTGCCCGTAGCACCACCAAACTTGGCAGCAAACGGCACATGGCTCAGTTGCAGCACCTGACCTTCCAGACGCTCTACAAACACCATCCATTCCTTGCCCAGTGTGGTAGGCGATGCAGGCTGACCGTGTGTGCGTGCCAGCATGGGGATGCCCTTCCAGTCCTTCGCCATTTTTTTGAGGGTGAGGATGGTATTCTGCAACGCAGGCAGGTATTGCTCTTCCAGCGCTTCCTTCCACAGCAGTGGTATAGATGTGTTGTTAACGTCCTGAGAAGTGAGGCCAAAGTGTACCCACTCTACCGTATCGCCTGCACCCAGTGCCTTCAGTTTGTCTTTCAGGAAATACTCTACCGCTTTTACATCATGATTGGTGGTGCGTTCTGTCAGCTTTATCTGCTGCGCATCGTCTTCTGTAAAATTCTCGTATATGGCACGCAGCTTGGCAGGCTTAACGCTTGCAGGCAGCTTGAAAATCTTTTTCTCGGCAAGGAAGAGGAAATACTCTACCTCTACACGTACACGATAACGAATAAGGCCGAACTCGCTGAAATAAGGCGCCAGCGATGCCAGTTGGCTACGGTAGCGACCGTCTATGGGACTGATTGCCGTTAATGCTGTTAACTCCATGGGCGCAAAGATAATCAGAAACCCCAAACCCCTAAAGTGGCTTCTTTATTAGAATTAAAAGCACAATATTCAATTGCTAACTTTAAATTCATATATGTACAAAACTATAAGATTGCTGTATTATACATACTTTTAGATACAAAATTTAAAGTAATGAAATTACTTGGTGTATCAGTTGAGGGCTTATTTGGAACCTACAACCATACTATTAAAATCAAAAATGACGAAAGAATTACATTAATCCTTGGAGAAAATGGCTTAGGAAAAACAGCAATCCTTAAAATGATTAAATGTTTTTTCGATCAAGATTTTTCTGAGTTAAAAACAATGAATTTCACTTCATTTACATTGACATTTTCTTCTAATCAGAAGATAAGGCTAACAAAAACTCAGTCCAAAAACAAGGAGCCACAACTTAAGATTGATAAAATTGGTCCAAGAAATAAGATTTTAGGCACATTTAGTCCAAAACAAGCAATCGATAGAGACCGAATAAAACGTTATTCATACCGAACTGCTCACCAAGCAAATATCTTTGATGATTTTTATAATGAATCAGAATTAGAATTTATAATTAAACGCTTTATACCAGTACACTTACACCAAATCGACCCTGGAGTTTGGTATGATCCAAGCAAACGTAGAACTCTATCCTCAATGGAAATAATTGACAGATATCGAGCATTCCTACCTAATGACTTCATGCAAAAATTTGCTACCCCTGAATGGCTAAAAAAAATCACTTCAGAAAGAAAAGTGAGAATAGTTGAATCACAAAGGTTACTGAATCGTATTAAAAGCGAAGACAGTAAGTATAAAGCTGCAGTAGTTGAATATAGTCAAGAAATAATTGAAAAAATCAGAACAAAACGAGCTGAAGCTAACGATTTATCTGCAAGCCTTGATAGAACATATCCTCAAAGACTCATTGATAGTCTAAATAAACCAAAGGCAATTTCACTTAATGATTTAGTTAAAGAGCTTTCCGAATTAGAAACTAAGCGGAAAATCCTAAATAACGCAGGACTAATTGACACTGACGAAAACTACATACAACCAAACATTAATATTAAAGAACAAAAAATAGTTTCTACAGTATTACAGCTTTATATTAACGACAGCAATCAAAAACTCAATATTTATGATGACTTATCTAAACGCATTATTTTATTTCAAAAAATAATCAATAATCGCTTTTTACATAAACGACTAACTATTGATAAACAAACAGGATTCAACTTTACATCTACTATACAGGATGCAAATATCATACCTCTTTCTGGCCTATCCTCTGGTGAACAGCATGAATTAATATTATTCTATCAATTACTTTTCAACACAGAAAAAGGTTCACTATTATTAATAGATGAACCTGAAATCTCACTTCATGTAACATGGCAAAATCAATTTATAAATGATTTGAAAAGTGTAATCGAAGCAAATGAAATGGATATTATCATAGCAACTCACTCTCCAGATATCATAAGCAATTTTTGGAGCTTAGTTACTGAACTTGACAAGAACAATATCTATAAATGAGAGTAGAATTACCACCAGAAAGGTTTGCCAATAAACTAATGATGATGAAATCTCATTCATCTTTTTTAATTGTCGAAGGCAGGAGAGATGAATTGTTTTTTGATAAGTTTAGAATTGACAATTGTTATATACTAGAAACTAATGGTAAAGACAATCTTGTAGACACAATAACAATACTAAATGATAGGGCTTTTTCCAAAGCATTAGCCATTAGAGATACAGACTTTGATGAAATATTACAAAAAAAACAAGTAATTGCTAATCTTCTTTACTCTGACTATCACGATAACGATATAGCTATCATAAACACGAAAACGCTGTATACAATAATTAAACATATTGGCACAAAAGAAAAAATCACAAAATTCGAAGAACTGCATGGGAAAAATACAATCCTTAAGTTCGTATTAGACCAATTACAAAATTTATCGAAATTAAAACTTGCAAATATCATCTATAGCCTTGGTTTGAAATTTAAACCTAAAAACGATGAGAAGGTGTTGGATTTTAGTAAGCTATTTGTGAAGGAAAACTTACAGCCTGTAAACTACACTACAATGATTGATGTGATATATCAGTATTCACAAGGCAAATCTGTTGGGTTGAAAACAAAAGCTGAAGTACACACAGCTTTCAACGCAATAAAAGACAACAATTATGACTTACTTCAATTAACAAATGGCCACGATATTGCATCATTAATACATTTAGGCTGTCAAAGATTATGGGGCAATAATTCTAGAAGTGATGTTTCTGTAGAAGACATCGAGTCTAAATTAATACTAGCATTTGATAGTGTAGAATTTTCTAAAACCAAACTATACAATAACATAAAACTCTGGGAGTCAAGCAATAAAACTCAACTATTAACATTTTAAAAACTTGAAAACAATCTTCAAATTCACACAAACTATAACCATCATTATATAACGCTACTGTTTGCATGACTCTGTTAGAAATAATATTTTCCTTTACATAACAAATACAACTTAACATCATCACCCAACAACAAACAGCATCCTATACTGTTGCTGTACTGTTATTTTATGTTCTCTACTCTTCTATCCTCTCCTTGCTTTAGCCACACTTAAGCCAGGCTCAAGCCCCGCTTGATAACACAATGATTATCAACACCTATACACGCAACAGGGAAATTGTTATTTATCTTTTGCTTGTAGAAGTGTGTAAAAACTAAAACTCCCCTCCTGTTTTTTAGCCTGCCTACCGCAGGCAGGGAGGGGATATTGGCGGAGAGATGCGAAGCATGTCGTTGCCAATCGGGGTGGTTGGCTCGTGTAGAGTATTTACCACCTCCCCCTCGCTACACTCGGGTACTCCTCCTAATAACAGGAGGAGAGCTTAAAATATTCAGCTGTTCCACTGTTCGGAACGGAACAGATGGAACACTTGGAACACCCGGCAATAATCTATGAGCGGAATATACCCCAGTCTATCTCTGTCAGCTGTTTGGTACTGGCTACGCCTACTATGATGCGTCTTTCCATATACACGCTCGAATTGAGGTGCGATACTGCCTTCAGCCCTTCGGTATCGGCTTCCATATCTATATACGCATAGCCACGAGAGCGTCGGGTGATTTTATCTACCATAATGCGCAGCTTTTTGATGGCACCAAAGCCGCCAAACAGCTCTTTCAGTTCGTGTTCGGTTGTCAGTTTGTTCAGATTGCCGATGAATAATATCATATACTGTAGTGGTGGTTGATGCCTTTCGGCGTGCAAATATTATACAATGAAACTATATTAAATTTTCTCAAAAAGATAATAAACCTGATATTGACAGTTTATTTCAGTACCTTCAATCAAACCGCCGTTTATGATTACGACTAATGAAGTGTACAGGAAGATTAAGGAAATAAGCAGTCGTACCGCCAACCCGAGGCCTATGGTAAATGTTGATAACATTGCCAATGAGCTGAACCTGATGAAACACTACATCATTCCTATGCTTACAGAACTGAAGGACATGCGCCTCATCAGCTTCGATAAGCCACAGGCAGAGCATGTAAAGCTTACTTTGCTCGGCTTTACGGTAACACGATAGGCTTTGCCACTGCGCGTTTTATCTTCACTATACGCAGTTTCTCCAACAACACCAGTGCTTTGTAGCCCATATCCCACTCGTACCAACGGTGGGCATTGTCGGGTTTGCTCGGGTGTTTGTGGTGGTTATTATGGTATGCCTCTCCCCAAAACAGGAAATCGAGCGGCAGTATGTTTTTAGATGTGTTCTTCATCTTATAGTTTTCGTAGCCAAATTTGTGTGCCCACCAGTTTACCGCCACACCTTGCAGCGCACCCATAGTAAGTGTAACAGGTAGCAGCAGGTACATCCACCAATGTGTAGCCAGTTGCACGTACAATAGTACATACAAGATAGCCCATATTGCTTTTGCCTGCCAGCCATGCGCTATGCGGTCAAACTTTTCCCAAACAGGCAGGTTTTGCATATACTTCTCGGGTACGTCCGCCTTCTTGGTATAGATATCTCTGTAGTTATTGCGCGTCTGCCACATCAGCGTAAAAATATTGGATGAATTGGAAGGTGAATGCGGATCGTGTTCGGTATCGGTATGTGCATGATGCAGGCGGTGCATAATGCCGTATGCAGATGCACTGATGTAGGACGTACCTTGTGTAAGGAATGAGCCTATGAAGAACATTTTTTCCCAGAAGGGAGACATGGTATACACACCATGTGCTGCGTATCGGTGGTGAAAAACAGATTGAAAAAAAAGAGAGCTATACCAATGTATAGCCAGCATCAGGAGAATTGCCATGTTTGATGTTTAAAAGCTAAGTGCAGATCGAATGAATAACTAACGTAGCTGAAACATCTTTTCGTACATCTGTAATCTACGCATAATAATCGGCAATACTGCATATACCCTGCAATGTGACAATTGCATAACAAACAACATATAACCATCCTTTAACATTCTGCTTATTAGTTTAGCAGCCGCAAGTAGTTAATTGGTGAAACAACGCATAGGTTTTATATACAGGCTCTCTATAGCATTGCTGGTGGTTTGCATAGCCATACAGGGTGTTGGGCAGTATGTAGTGCTGGGTTTGTTTGAGATGAAGAAGAGCTACATAGCCAATAACCTGTGCGAGTATCGCAAAAACCCGAAGAACACCTGCAAGGGCAAGTGCTACCTGCGCAAGCAGATGCGCAAAACAGACTGCGATAAAAACCCTTGCGGCAGTGCCCCTGCCAAGAAGGCTAACATCAGCATAGCTACTTATATGCTGCCTGTGGCATCTCCTGCCATCGTATATCACACACACTATACAATAGCTGTACAGATACCCGTAGTGCATCACCTGCATACACGGCTATGTGCCGATTCCGTCTTTCAGCCACCTAGAGGTATAGTGGCTTAGTTTTCCTTTACACAAGTATATAATACAATACACGGTACCGCATGGTATAGTGTTATGGCATGCGTATATGCTGCCAATCAAACAATCATTTTTAACAACAACAATTCAATAATACATTAAGTATATGAAATCTATCATAGCAGTATTCGCGTTCTTATTCATCAGCATTGCAGGCTTTGCACAAGACAAGGCAAAATGGGCAGAGCTGGAAACGTTTCATGGTGTAATGGGACAAACCTTCCACCCGAGTGAGGAGGGCAACCTGACACCTATCAAAACACGCTCTGGCGAACTGGTGGAGAAAGCAAAGAAACTGGCAGCATCTACCCCACCCGCAGCATACAACCGTGCAGACATTAAAGTGGCACTGAAAGAACTGGTGGCAGCAACCGAGAAAATGGACAAAGATGTGAAGCAAAAGAAAAGCGATGCCGAGCTGACCAAACAAATAAGCACCGTGCACGATGCTTTCCACAAAATAGCAGGGCTGTGCAAAAAGGGCGATGAATAATACTTCATACAGAACAAACAATAACTAAAGGCAGCGGGCAACCGCTGCTTTTTTCATGCTGCATTAGTATATTCGTATATACCTATGTACAAAATACTTTTATCATACCTGTTGCTCTGTACACTTTCACCCTTGCATGCGCAAGACACTACTGGACGTACCCCCATCAACAACAGACTGTTGCAATTCAGCGATTTTAAGGGCAAGCATGTGCGAGACAGCGCATCTGCTATAATATTTACAGATGTAGACTGGTACCCCAAACGGCTGCCTGCCGCAGGGCAACAACCCAATTACAGTGCAGATGTATATATGCTGCCTAATGAATCTTCCGTAAAACCATTATGGCTTCAAACAGCAGCGGACAGTATAAAACAACGTGTACTGCATCATGAACAAGGGCATTACAATATATCGCGTATAGGAGCGCTTGAGCTGAACTATATGCTGAAACGATTTGTATTTGATGAGAAAAGAGCCATACTACAGGCAGATAGCATGCGAAACATAATTGTATGGCGTGTAAAAAAGTTGCAACGCCTATACGACAATCAAAGTGACCATAGCCGCAACCACTACTGGCAAAAAGCATGGGATGTATGTATAGAACATGGACTGAAACTACGCACCCTGCGTGTGTTTCCACAACTGTAAAACCCCTCTCCTCCCAAAATATTCCATTCCATTCCAAAATGGAATATGCAATTCCTGATTTTTGCACCCCGTATTCCATTCCATTCCATTCCAATTGGAAGATTGTAAAACCGCATTTTTCACAAAATGCTCATTATCAATCCTCCTTTTCATTCCAAATATTCCATTCCATTCCATGGAATATTTAAGTACTGAAAAACGCAAATAACAAGCTGCTACTTTGTGTAGATAGTAAAATTGGCAGTGATGGTTTTGGTAGCAGTATGTGCCTGGTTGGTAAATGTAACATATGCTGTACCTGTAGCATGTGTGGCATCTGCTTCGTTAATGTCTATACTGCCTGTAGTTACATCTGCAGCAGCAAAGCCTTCATCTTCGCTATAGCACACGTCTGTTATACAAGGTTTGTTGTTGTGCAGAGTATGTGTATGCAGCTTCAGCAATTGGTGGTCTGTACCTTCGGCAAGTATATCTAGCCTGCCTGTTTCATAATCCCAGTTGGCATCAATGTTTTCTACAGGTATCTCTATACTGTCTTGTTGTTGCAGGCTTAGTGTATGGTGTGGTGTGGTACTGTGTTTGGCACAGGCTGTCAGCAGCAGCACAGGCAGCATTGTGTAGATGTACTTCATACTATGTGGTTATTTACAAAAAACAGACTTGTTACAGTTCATAACAATTCTACCACAATACTACACATACATGCAGCACTGCAATAGTGACGAGCATCATACAAATACACATATAACCGTTTAATAATCAATTGATAATGATTAATTAATAAGTCCTTCATCTTGAGGTAATAAAGATTGTAATAGTAGTATATGCGAAATTGAGTAGTTAAATATTCCATGGAATGGAATGGAATATTTGGAATAGAACCTACTTGTATTGATTATCAGCGGATTGCGAAAAATGAGGTTTTTGCTTATTCCAATTGGAATGGAATGGAATGGAATAAAAAAGCACGAGCAGATGTGGAATACCGCAATATATTCTGTTGTATATTCAGGAAATGAAACACTACCTGATAATCCTGTTGTTATTATACCCTGTCTTCTCCATAGGGCAAAGCAAAGAACTACTGCAACGTATAGATAGATACAACACCATAAGACGGCTGAACTATGAACAGAAGTACGACTCTGTAATAGCCATAGCAGGCAAACTGCCTTTCAGAGACAGCTTGTACTTATACAGCACAGAGACGTTTGTAGCATCGGCATGGTTGCACAAAGGAGATACTGATAAGGCAATACCCTATCTTGAAAAAGCCATCGAGAACCAAAGCTACGAGTCTGTACTAAACATGCACTACAACTTGGAAGCATTTAACCTGGACAGCAATAAACAATACAAAGAGCTGGTCAAAAACTTTGATAAGCTTTTCAGCAAATACACAGGCACACTCAACCTGCCATTACTGCAACTATGTCTTGAGATATACTATACAGACTCTCGCAGCAGATTCCTGTACATGATGGCAGAACCTGAGAGCAAAATGCAGCTATACGCAGACAGCCTGCAATACAAAAGCGACCTGATGAATGTTGAGGCTATGAAAAACATATTGACAGAATACAAACGTTTCCCCGGTATATCAGACATCGGCAAGTCATTCAGCAAAAACTTCAAACACATTCTGGCTCATTTCTCGCACCTGTTGCCACAAGACACACTAATAAAGTATCTGAAAGAGGCTACACTGAAAGGAGAAATACCCAATTACTATGGTCCCTTCCTGATAGATAAGCGTGCATGGCAATATAACCATGTACCCGAAACATACGGAGAGTATGGCGATGCATCGGACTACAAAGATGGTGTGTACAACATGCCCCCTATTTCAGATATTGACTATGTAGATAAGCGCAGATCTGAGTTTCTGTTACCGCCGCTCTATACCGTACCTATGACAGGAAAAGTTGTTTTACCAAAAGATTATGACGCTGCCAAACAAAAACATTAGTGCATTGCCAATAACTTTACCATTCTAAAAAACATTCACAAACCATGCAGCGTCCGCAAAGCACAGAACATAATCCGTATTTCCTGAAGTATATAGCGCTGGTACCAGAAGGCAATTATTTCGACCTGTTGTTGCAGAACACAGAAGATGTGGTGAACACTTTCATGAACCTGAGCGAAGAAAAACAAAACTATAGCTATGCACCGGGCAAATGGACACCCAAACAAATGCTGATGCACCTGATGGATACCGAACGTGGCATGAGCTACCGTGCACTGATAGCAAGCCGTGGCGACAGCGAACACCTGATACAAACTCTTGACGAAGACCTCTATGCTGCCAATGCCGTGGTAGATAACCGCAGTATGGACGACCTGTTGGAAGAATTTGCAGCCATCCGCTTTACCACCCGCAAGCTGTTTGAAGGTATGACTGAAGAGCAAACCACATGGACAGCCAATGTAACCAACGGGCGTGTATCTGCCCGCGCACTGGGCTATATGATGATAGGCCATGCCATCCACCACATCAATGTATTGAAGGAAAGGTATCAGTAGTTATTCTTTCAGGAACTTTTATTTTGATGCAACAGATTAGCTGTCTATATCCGTCAGCTTTGCAACAAGTTTATAAAACGATTGTCTGGGTATGGCAGGTACTGCATGCTTGATGGACTTATTGATGAACCCCGGTATGCAAACAACATGGCCATCTTCAAGACCTTGCAAAGATGCTTCCACAACCTCGTCTGCCTCCATCCACAAATTCAGTGCTTTTATCTTATCAAAGCGTTTTATATCGGCTTCGTTATGAAAACCTGTATGTGTAAGCCCGGGACAAAGGCTCTGCACCCTGATACCCTTCCCGCTAACTTCCATATGCAGCGATTCTATAAAGCTGTTAATAAATGCTTTGGTTGCGGAATAGATACTACTGCCCGGTGCTGGTATATATGCTGCTAACGATGACACTGCAATGATATCGCCTTTCTTGCGCTTCAGCATTTGTGGTAGTATTGCGTGTATCAATTGTACTACAGATATGCTATGTACGTGTATCATTCTTACAGATGCTTGTATGTCTTCTTTTGCAAACAGCATCTTCTCTCCATATCCGGCTGCAGCAACAAATGCATCAATCCTCATGCCTTGCAATTGACCAATCAAATCATCCACACTATCCGTTGCTGCAAGATTAGCTACAAGTATTTTTATGCTACACTTATACTGCTGCTGCAACTGCTGCGCCATTGCCTGTAGCTGTTCTTCATTCTTATCGCACAGCACAAGGTTATACCTATTACGAACATAGGCACGTGCAAATGCAGTGCCTATGCCCCCGGTAGCCCCGGTTATCAATACTGTTTTTCTTACAGCCATGTTCTTATCATTGTACCACCAATTTACGGTTTACAATATTACCATCCACATCTAGCTTGATAGTATAAACACCTGTGGCAATATTTGCCAATTGAATAGTAGCATGTTTTTGTCCCGCACTCAGCTGTTGTTGCTGCAAAACACTGCCCTTCATATCGCACAACTGAATACTGCCTTTTTGATAAGCTGCATTATCTATTACAACATTACAAACTGCTTTTGCAGGATTTGGATATAGTTCTATTATTTGTGTATTGGCTACAGTTGTAATCCCTACTGGTTTTGTAGTATCTTCCAAAGACCAAAGCTCTGCACCACTGCCGTTATAATTTGCAGCGAAATACAATACGTTATTCATTTGTATGAAACCATTGAAGGCTGATGATGAAAACGCATTGGGATTGCCACCAGACGGGTTTATCATAACATGTGTACCGGTATCTGTCCCGTCAGACACAAAAAGTTGTGTATCCGCAGGTGCATTTTCAGCGATAAAGAAGAGCTTGTCTTTATATACAATCAGATTAGAAGGGTTAGAGCTGGATGTGCCTATTGCTATATCCTTTACCAATACAGTGCCTGTTGTAGTACCATCTGATGCCCATAGTTCTGTGCCACCAGCTACAGAGGTTGCAGCAAAGTACAGTTTGTTTTTATATACAACAGGGTATCCCGCCATACCTATTGGGGCAATAAGTGCAGTACCTGTGGCAGTACCATCAGAGCTCCAAAGTTCTCCATAATCTAATGCGCCGCCATCAAAGTATGTTTTATTATTCCAGTTGATGATAAATTTATTATTGTACTTATTAAGGCCTGCCTTACCAAACGGCTTTGTACCGGCAGCAGTACCATCTGTTTCGTAAACTGCGCTGCCTGCAGGAGGCATAGCCGCTATCTGAAATAGCATTTTATTACCAACTACAATCTTATTACTCGGGAAAGACCCCATATTTCCTGCCTGTATATCTTTTACCAATTTTGTGCCCGTATCAGACCCGTCAGTCACCCAAAGCTCCAGCCCTTCAAGGTCTGTTGTAGCGTTGAAATACAATTTGCCATTGTACTCACAAAAGGCTTCCGGATAACTACCGCCTGTAGCGTTAATATCTTTCACCATTTGAGTGCCTACGTTAGTGCCATCTGTAGCCCATAGTTCCATAAATGCACCATTAGAGCCAAACGCACTAAAATATACTTTGCCATTGTATACCTTTAGCCCGGATGGTGTACTGGATACACTACCTGCATATATATCTTTAATCATACCGGTACCGGCAGTGCTACCGTCGCTTTGCCATAATTCTGTACTATTAGCGATATCACCTTCCGCAGTAAATATCAGTTTGTTACCATTCAGAACATTAATATTAGCAGGGTTGGAACTCCCGGAGCCGGGCTTTATATCTGATACAAGTGAAAAATTCGGGTGCACCCCGTCTGTAGAAAAAAGTTCTACACCATTATTATTACCAGCTACAAAATACAAACGGCCATTCATTACAGTCAACTCTCTTGGGTATGACCCGCCAGTTGAATTAATATCAAACCCTTTAAAAACATATTGTGCATTTGCTTCTGCACAACCCATTAATATTGCTGCAAGTATTAGTGTACGCATATAAGAGATTTATGGTTCATTATAAACATACGATTATTCCTGCATGTTTCTGTATTTTACCATTAAGAGCAGATTAAAAAGCGACGCTGAACAATTGCAACTATTGGTTTAACACAATACTAACAGCCTGATGCACTACGTTTTATAAAAGCTGCTTGTCTATACTGCAAACCAACAATCTATGAAGCACTTCTTCTCGCTGCTGTTATTATTAAACACGTTTACTGCTATATCACAACCATATAGCAAAGCAGACTCTGCGCTTGCAGACAGCTTTTTGCACAAAGCATGGCGCCAACCATTATTTTCGGAAAGCAGAGATAAATTATTGGATAGTGCTTTGATGATAATACCCACACATGCTTACTATTGGCAACAAAAATCTATGCCATTATACAAAGCATGGAAGTATGAAGTTGGCAGACCATATCTGGATAGCGCAGTAAAATATGACCCCGCTCACTGGCTGGACTATGCAGCATTTATGACTGCCATGTTTCAAAGAAACTATACCGAAGCCTTACAGCTTTTTCACCGCGCTAAAACAAACCCTAAATGTACAGGCTATGTAATGGACCATCCCTACAACTTTTACATAGGGCTGTGTCATCTGCAACTGAATCATATTGACAGTAGCAAATATTATATAGAAGGTTGTGTAAATGAAACCATCAGAAAACGTGGGGAAAGTTGGGTACATCCCAATCATTTCTTTTATCTCGGAATCATACAATACGAGATGGGAGATTATGAAAAAGCTATCATTACATTCAGTAAGGCAATAAAAGAATATAAACAGTTTGCAGATGCTTACTACTACACTGCACAATGCTACGCACGCATGGGAAAATATAAAGATGCACTTGCCAATGCAGAACTGTCATCGCAATATTTTAAAGAAGGATATAGTATTCGCGAAGACAATACACTGTATGAGCCATATCCATACCAAATGAGGAAATACTATCTGGATGGCATGCTGGGCTACCTGAAAGAAAAAGTTAGTACTAACTGATAGCTTTTTTTATCTCTGCTATCAGCATATCTACCTCATTGGTATTGTTGTAGATGTGGGTAGATACACGTAGCGAATTCAACCCGTTTTCTGCAACACTGCGGATGCGGATTTTACTATTAGCACATTGTTCATAAAACTTTGTGTATTCTATACCTTTTATACGGAAGCCATTTACCGCACAATGGCTGCGGTCTTCTGTTGGCGTTATCAGTTCTACCTTGTCGCCCAATATTAGCAATTGCTGTTGTGTATAGTTGCCAAGATATTTGATACGGTTATGGATGTTCTCCATACCAATTGTTTCAATAAAATCTATTGCTGCATCTACACCTTTATACAAACCTAAAGCCTGTGTACCACCATAGTAACGGTGAGCACTGTCTGCATACTTACCCATCTTGGGTGTTTCCAACGCCATATCCCACTTGCCATTATCGCTGCCGCCACCTACAAAATATGTCTGCAATGTTTGTTGAAAGTCTTTACGCACGTAAATAAAACCCGTACCCTTTGGGCCCAGCATCCATTTATGGCAGCAAGATGCATAGGTATCACAACCCATATCATGCAAGTCGAGCATCAGCATACCCGGGCCATGTGCGCCATCTATGATAGAATAGATATTGCGTTCTCTTGCCAGTGTACATATTTCTTTCACGGGCAGTATCTGCCCTTGTGTGCATGGTATATGCGGCACAGCTATCACACGTGTGCGGTTTGTTATCAGTGCTTCAATACGCTCCAGTGTTGCAGCAGCAGTAGATGCAGGTGTAAAGGTTTTAATAATAATACCATGCAGCTTCCTACGGTTTAGCCAAGGGAAGGCATTGCCCACATGTTCGTGTGTTGTTAGTATTACTTCATCTCCTTTGCGTAGCGGCACACCCCAACACCCGATGTTAATGCCATCTGTTACATTATGTGTCAGTGCTATTTCATTTTCATCTGCACCTACAAAAGCTGCCAGCTTCTTTGCCGTATTCTCCCAACCACCATAACCACCATGATGGTCTCCCTCCATCATCCCATTCTTCACAGCTTCTATTACAGGATATGGCGAAGGCCCCATTGTACCATTGTTAAGGTATATCATATCTTTAGTAAGTGGGAATAGTTGCCTTACGTTTTGCCAGTATTTTTCGTCGTCTTTGGCTATTGGTTTATCAGCCTTTACAGACTGCATAGCGGCCATCGCTTCCATTTCTGTAAAAGACATTGCAGAAAGCACAGAAGCTGTTCTCAAAAAATTACGACGATTGAACATAGGGGTTCCTGTTAGTAGACTTTAAATATAAGATTAATGAATGTAAATCTTAAACGTAGAAAGGGGTGATAATTTGTGGCAATAAAAAAAAGGGTTGATTGCTCAACCCTTTTAAGTAGTCCGACCTGGATTCGAACCAAGACTAACTGAACCAAAATCAGTTGTGCTACCTTTACACCATCGGACTCACTGGTGTCATTGGGATTGCAAAGGTAATAGGTGTTTTGAAAACAGACAAACTTTTCTCACAATTATTTTTTTAGAATAAATAACATTCGGGGATAAATATGCTATGCTCTTATTGAAGCGTTCATTTGAAAATCATGTTTTTAGAGTAGGTTTGCAATCAATACCCATTTTAATACTTTTCAACACATGTCTATAGCGGCAAACCCGCGTCAGTTCGTTATTCGAACCATATTTATCAGCATGGCTATCATCATGCTGATACGTCTCTTTTTTCTGCAAGTGGTAGAAGATAAATACAAGGTGATGGCAAACGATATTGCCATCTTCCGCAAAGTCGTTTATCCACCACGTGGAGCCATATTGGATAGAAGGGGCAAACCCATGCTATATAACGAACGTGTATATGATTTGATGGTAACACCCGGAAGTGTAAGCAAATCGCTCGATACACAATCGCTTTGCGAAGTGTTGGGGATTACTACCCAAGACTTTACCAAAATGCTCAACAAAACCCGTATCAAAAGCGGGCCGATGCGCAAAGGTGTTTTCATAGAAGAGATGAGCGCACAGCAAACTGCACGCTTTCAGGAAAACATGTACAATTTCCCGGGCTTTGAAATGGCAGAACGCTTCAGGCGTACCTACCCACGTGCCAGTGCCGCATTGATGCTGGGTTATATTGGTGAGGTATCGCCCGATATGCTGAAGAAAGAACAATATGGTTCTTACCAGCAGGGCGACTATACAGGTATGAATGGATTGGAACGCAGCTATGAAGATGTGCTGCGCGGACAACGTGGTGTACACTTTCTGGAGCGTGACAACTTCAACCGTCCGCGCGAACCCTATAAAGGTGGCACACTTGACACACAAGAGGTTGCAGGTAGAAATCTGGAGTTGTATCTGGATGCTGACTTGCAGGAACTGGGCGAAAAACTGATGCGCAACAAACTGGGCGCAGTAGTGGCCATAGACCCAAGAACAGGTGGCATATTGGCAATGGTGAGCGCACCTAACTACGACCCCAACCTGCTGCGAGGCACAGAACGCACTAAAAACTATAGCAAACTATATCGCGATGCTACCAAGCCGTTGCTGAACCGTGCTACACAGGCATACTATCAACCCGGCTCTACCATGAAGCCAATGACAGCGTTGATAGGGCTTGACGTAGGTGCCATCACGCCTTCATTCGGCTATCCTTGCGGCGGCGGCTATTATGCATGTGGCAAGCGTATTGGGTGTACGCACACTGGCGGTGGACACGCTGCCAATCTGCGACTGGCTATGGCACACTCTTGCAATGCTTACTTCGTGCACGTATTCAGGTTGATTGCTGATAATAAAAAATTCGGTGGTGTTAAGAATGGTGTCCAGGCATGGCATAAATACTGTTACGACTTCGGCTTTGGCCACCCTACAGGTGTTGATATTCCTTTTGAGATGAGTGGTAAAGCGCCTGACTCTAACACTTACAATAAAATGTACAATGGCTCTTGGAACTCTTGCACCATGCTATTTGTAGGGATGGGACAAGGTGAGATAGCATTAACGCCAATACAGCTTGCCAACTCTATGTGCATCATTGCCAACAAAGGCTACTACTATACACCGCATTTTGTAAAATCTATCGGTAACAATCCTAACGACCCATTGCTGAAGAAGTATCACGAAAAACACGTGGTAACACATATCCCCGATACCTTCTTTGATGTGGTAGCAAAAGGCATGCAAGATGTGGTTGAACACGGTACCGGTACTGTTGCCAAAATGGAAGGCATAGAAATATGTGCCAAAACAGGTACGGTAGAAAACAAAGCAGTAGTAAACGGGCAAGCTATGAAGATGAAAGACCACTCGGTATTCGTAGCATTTGCACCGAGGGTGAATCCTAAAATTGCCATTGCTGTGGTAGTAGAAAATGCAGGCTTTGGTGCATCTTGGGCGGGCCCTGTTGCCAGCCTGATGATTGAGAAATATCTGCTGGACAGTGTATCGAGCAAGCGAAAAGGATTGCAGGAGAAAATGTACAATGCCAACCTGGTAAACAAATACACCTATGCAATAGACTCTGCACAGCGCCTGCGCGATGCTGCAAGAATGCAACGCAAAGAAGACGCAAAACGATTGACAGATAGTATCGCCTATGCAAAAGATTCTGTCAGGGCAATGCGTTTCTTCAACAAGTATTACAACATTAAGAAAACAAAATAAGTACACGCTAGATTATCATATTTCATGAGCACGCAGAGCAAATCGATATTCGGCAGATTAGACACAGTTACATTAGTGCTGTATCTGGCGCTTGTATTTATAGGTGTAATGACCGTGTTTTCTGTAGAGCACCGCAGTACAGACCCCAGCATCTTTATGATGAACAAAAACCACATGAGGCAATTTATATGGTTAGGTGTGTCTTTGTTTGTTGGGTTAATCATCATATTTACAGATAGTAAATTCTTCTCCTCTTTTGCATACCTGTCTTACACCATTGGCATCTTCTTACTCATCATTACCATATTTGCCGGTGTCGATATTAAAGGTTCGCATTCGTGGCTGGGCGTTGGTGCGGCAAGGTTTCAGCCCGGTGAGGTCTGTAAAATATTTACGTCTCTTGCACTTTCTAAATTCCTGTCGTCACCCGATACCAACTTCCAGACACTGCGCCACAGGCTGATAGGTGCTGCATTTGCATTGGCACCTGCAGTGCTCATCATCCTGCAAAAAGAAACGGGACTTGCATTGGTTTACTTCTGTTTCTTCCTTGTAATGTATCGCGAGGGTTTGCCCAATATTATCCTCATTATAGGCTTCTCATTAGTAGCACTTACACTTGCATCCTTGCTGGTAGACAGGCTTGCATTGTTTATCATCATCACTATACTGGCAGCAGGTGGTGGCTACCTGATACGCAGAGAACTGAAAAGAAATGTATCTGCACGTATCCTGTTGGTAGGTGCATGGCTAGTCTGTATATTATTCTCGCAGGTAATGGTGCCTGTGTTGTTCAAATATGTGCTGCAAAAACACCAGATAGAACGAATCTACTCTACCCTCGGTCAGGACGTACCTGAAAGCTACATGAAACCGGGCCAGAAGAAAGATGAGAAAAAGGGCAACGTATCGGACTATAACGTAAAGCAATCTAAAATAGCCATCGGTTCAGGAGGCTTCTGGGGCAAGGGCTTTTTGAATGGCACATCTACCAAAAACGAATTTGTTCCCGAACAGCATACAGACTTTATCTTCTGTGCCGTAGGCGAGCAATTTGGCTTCTTTGGCAGTGGCATACTGATAGCACTCTATGTATCGCTGATGCTACGTTTGATATACCTTGCAGAAAGGCAACGTTCTTCTTTCAGCCGTATATATGGTTACTGTGTAGCTTCTATATTATTCTTCCACTTTGCTATCAATATATCTATGACTATAGGGCTGGCACCGGTTATTGGCATCACCCTACCATTCCTTAGTTATGGTGGTTCTTCGTTATTGTCTTTCAGCATACTTATGTTCATTATGCTGCGTTTAGACTCTGACAGGCAGGTAATGATTCGCTAACCGATAGTAACGTACATTTGCACCGCAATGGCTAAGATTTTCCCATTATCTGAGGGCGTATTTACAATAGGGCATGATAAGCAGTTTGTACCATTCAACCTGCATGAAGATGAGTTGACGGACAGGCCTATCGGTTCGCTGCTGGTAGAGATTCAACCTTTTCTGGTTGTTACATCTAAAGACGTAATAGTATTCGATACAGGGCTTGGCTTCAAAAACCCGAATGGCGAATTGCAGATACACGACAACCTGCGGAATGTAGGTTATGACCCTGAGCAGGTAACCAAAGTAATGTTATCGCATCTGCACAAAGACCATGCAGGCTGCCTGGTGTATAAAGATGATAATGGTGTGCTGAAAACTACATTCCCCAATGCCACCTACTATATCTATCGCCCTGAAGCAGATTTTGCTTTGAGTACAGGCTACCCTTCTTATCAACCTGAAGATATTGAACCACTGCTCACTACAGCACAGGTACATTGGCTGGATGGTGAAGAAGGTGAGGTTGATGGCTATATCAAATACACCCATTCAGGTGGTCACTGTCCGCAGCATATTGTTTATCTGGTGCAGGATGGTGAGCACAAAATCTTCTTTGGTGGCGACGAAGCACCGCAACTGAAGCAGATGAAAATGAAGTATGTAGCCAAGTACGATTTTGACGGCAAGAAGGCCATGCAACTACGCGAGCAGTATGCAGAACAAGGAAAGCAGGAAGATTGGGAATTTCTGTTTTACCACGATGTAAAGAGTGCAGTCGCCAAGCTATAGTTAGCGCAGTCTGCCACCACCACCACGATTCTCGCGCCTTTCTTTCAGTTGCTGCAACAGCAGCTTCTTAAACTCGCGTTCAGATTCTACAAGGGTTGCAAGTTGCTTGGGCGATATTACTTTCAGGAATTCTTCTTTGTACTTCTTACGCAGCTCCAGCATTTTTTCCTGCATCTCTATATCGTCATCTATACTGCGCATAGCCTCTTCAGATGTTTTTCCTTCACCTATGGCATCTTTTCTGTATTTACGACCTATGGCAAAACGTTCTTCTTCGTAGCGATTATATATAGGCCAGAATTTTTCAGATTGTTCAGATGTCAGTTGTAGTTTATCTGTCAGGTATGCCACTTTTATAGCGTGGATACGCTCCATACGTTTTCCCGGCTGTGCTTGTGCCGAGAAAGCCATTAACAGTATCAGTATAATATATCCTACCCGTCTCATTTCCTTATGCAATATTATATTTTTAATCCCAACCTGTTTCATTCAGGTAGTTTTCAATCTCTTCGGCAGAGAGTTTATTTGTCAATGTGGTAACGTCCGCCTGTTCCAGTGTACCTGCAATAGCATCTGCCTCATACTCATCTATATGCAGTTGCACATATTCATTGATGCTATCTTTTGGCAATGTAGCCAGTTGCCCTTCGGCAGTCAACGGCTTATCTGCATTCAGGTAGCGTAGCGAAGCAAATCCTAAACCTATTACCAGTATTGCAGCCACGGATCTTGTTACCGTCTTCCAAACAGGGAAGGCAATTGTTTTGGTTGCTTTCTTCGCGGTTTCTTCCTGTTTTGCCTTCGCTATCACTAGTGCAGGCAGGTTTTCAAAATACCCTGCAGGCACTTCATAAGCCACTTCTTTTGTCAATGGTAATGACGGCTCTTCTACCTGCATCATCACGCTTTTTGCCAAGCCTTCAAAATACCCTGCGGGCACTTCATAAGGCATTGCTTTCGGCAAATTCAATACAGGCTCTGCCGCCTGTTCTGCCTTTATAGCATCCAGCATAGCAGCAGGCAGCGCATCGAAGTATCCGACAGGCACCTCGTACGGCATTGTACGAGGCATATCTGCCAGCTTACTTTCCAGCCCCCTCAACTCTTGCAATATGTCATTTGCACTGCTCATTACAATGGTTAGACTAATAAATTATCTTTTCGTTTAATCTTCTGTCAAAAAAGCTTCCACCTTCTTAACAGCGTGGTGATACGATGCTTTTAACGCACCTACCGATGTTTCTAATACATCCGCCATCTGCTCATAAGGCATTTCATCATAATACCTTAAGTTGAATACCACCCTTTGCTTTTCTGGCAGAGACTGTATGGCCATTTGCAACTTCCACTCTATTCGCCTTGCATCATACCCTTTCTGTGCTATCAGCTTATTTTCCAGCACTCCTTCATGGTCAGACAATGAAGCTGAAGCCCTGCGTTTCTGTTGTTCTATCCACGTCAGCGTTTCGTTAGTAGCTATCCTGTACATCCATGTATACAAGTTTGCCTCTTCCCGAAATTCACCCAGATTCTTCCAAACCTTCACCAATACATTTTGCAATATATCATTCGTATCCTCATGATCGGCTACCATACGGCGTATATGCCAATACAAACGCTCCTGATACTTGCGCACAAGTTGGGTAAATGCACTTTCGCGCATCCGCTCGTCTTTAAATAGAGCCAATAATTCCTTGTCGTCTGTATGTGTTGCCGTTGGGGGCATTTATCTGAAGGTGCTTTGTAATATAGACTCAGAAAAGATAGGAAAGTTTAAGCAATGCCTGAAAAATCTGTTCTGTGTAGTAGCTTTGCGGCCTATGCCAAGCTTTCAGGATTTAAAGATTGTATTTTTCGGTACACCCGACTTTGCTGTTGCCTCTTTGCAGGCACTGGTAGAGGCAGGTGCAAATGTAGTATCAGTAGCAACAGCGCCCGATAAACCCGCAGGCCGTGGCATGCAACTGCATGCCTCTGCGGTAAAGCAATACGCGCTATCGCAAAACCTGCCTGTTCTGCAACCAGAAAAACTGAAAGCGCCTGAATTTGTAGAAGCACTGCAAAACCTGCATGCCGACCTGCATATCGTTGTAGCATTTCGTATGCTGCCTGTGGTGGTGTGGGATATGCCCCCGATGGGTACCATCAACGTACATGCGTCACTACTGCCACAATATCGTGGTGCTGCACCTATCAACTGGGCTATCATTAATGGTGAAACAGAAACTGGTGTTACCACCTTCAAGCTGAAGCATGAAATAGATACAGGCAACATCCTGAAACAAACTAAAGTAGCCATCCTACCCGAAGACAATATTGGCACACTGTATCAGAAGTTGATGGCAGAAGGCGGTAAGCTGTTGGTAGAAACGGTGAAAGGATTAGCAGCAGGTACTATAACAGAAATAGCTCAGTCCGATGTTGCGACAGAGATAAAACACGCACCGAAAATCTTTAAAGAGCATACACTCATCAATTGGAGCAATGGAGTTGTAAGCATCCATAACCTCATCAGGGGTATGTCTCCCATACCTGCTGCATATACCATGCTGCAAGAAAAGGTCTTGAAGATTTATACTTCTCATTACGAACTCACAGCTACCAACAAAGAGGCTGGCAGTTTTGACACAGACGGTAAAACCTACCTGCGCTTTGCAGCAGCTGACGGCTGGCTATATGTAGATGAATTGCAGATAGAAGGCAAAAAGCGGATGCCTGTTGCCGATTTCTTAAGAGGTTTTCGCGCTTAGGGTATTAATAAAATACTGTGTTGCCAATGCATAGCCTTGCAGGCCCAAACCTGTTATGCAACCCACACACTTAGCAGCTGTATAAGATGTTTTGCGATATTCTTCTCTTGCATAGATGTTAGAGATATGCACTTCTATCACAGGTATATTGATGGCAGCAATGGCATCGGGTATGGCAATACTGGTATGCGTGTACGCACCACCATTAAAAACAATACCATCTATCTTACCGCGGCAACTATGCAAAAAGTTTATCAGCTCGCCCTCTACATTGCTTTGGTAATAGGTAAATGCTACCTGTGGAAATTGCTCTTCCATCTTTTTGAAATAGCTATCCAACGATTCGCCGCCGTAGATATCCGTTTCCCTTGTACCTACAAGGTTCAGGTTCGGTCCATTTACTATAGCAACTTGCAACATCTTTTTGTATTTTAGAGCAAGATAAGAAAAAGGCAAGCCGTTTATGCCAACTATTGAGGAGCTTATTAAAACTAAGCCAATTAAGGATCCCTATGCTCGGGCAGTGCTCAACATCATTTTCACGGGCAGCTGGATTGTAAGTAATGCAAACCAGTCGTTGAAACCTTTTGGCATTACAGAACCGCAATATAATGTACTGCGAATACTACGCGGGCAAAATGGCGAAGCCATGAACCTGTTTGAGATACAAAACCGTATGCTGCAACGCATGTCCAACGTATCTCGCCTTATAGATAAACTAGTGGACAAAGGTTTTGTAGAAAGAACGGAGTGTAAGGAAAACAGGCGCATGGTAGACATCCGTATTACACAACAAGGCCTTACCCTGCTTGCAGATGCTGAAGCGACCATGCAACAAAACATGGAAAGCACCATAGCATCTAAACTAACAAAAGAACAGGCAGCGCAACTGGCCGATTGGCTGGATGCAATGCACAGCTAATATCACAACGCCGTGTGGGAAGCATACCAGAAAGGCTTTAAAGCGTACCTGCAACTGGAACGCTCCATGTCTGACAATACCGTAGAGGCATATATGCACGATGCGGCCATGTTAGGCGATTTCATGCGCTCATCAAACGCAGGCACAGGACCTGAAGATGTATCGCTCACACACCTGCAGGCTTTCCTTGCACACATCAACGAAATGGAACTGAGTGCCGGCACACAGGCAAGGGTTATCAGTGGCGTAAAATCTTTCTACAGATACTTGCTGCTGGAAGAGGTTGTAAAAAACGACCCTACAGAACTACTGGAAGCGCCAAAGCTGAAACGTGCCCTCCCAGAGTTTCTGAGTGTTGATGAGGTAGAGCTACTGTTTAATACAATAGACCATAGTACACCCGAAGGGCAACGCAATCGTGCGATGCTGGAAACTATGTACAGCTGCGGGCTGCGTGTGAGCGAACTGATAAACCTGCAACTGAGTAATCTGTATCTGGATGTCGGCTTTATACGTGTAATAGGTAAGGGCAATAAAGAACGCCTGGTGCCAATTGGTGAAACAGCTATAAAACAGATAAAGCTGTACAAAGACCACGTACGCAGTTTTGTAAACATCAAACAAGGCAATGAGGACATTGTATTCCTGAACCGCAGGGGCAGTGCCTTGTCACGTGTCATGGTATTCCTGGTACTGAAAGACTTGACCGCCAAAAGCGGCATTAAAAAGAACATACACCCGCATACATTACGTCACTCTTTTGCCACACATCTGGTAGAGGCAGGTGCAGACCTGCGTGCAGTACAGGAAATGATGGGTCACAAAAGCATTACAACAACTGAAATATACACGCACCTTGACAGAACCTATCTTCGCCAGACACTGGAAAAGTTCCACCCTCGTTTTGGCAAATAGTTTTTATTATTTTAGCAAACACCGTATTATATCATTATTTATAAGCATACCCAAACTATCAAACAACAATGACGCAACATCTGGGCGCGTTTCTCATACAGCTCATCATTATTATCATTACCTCACGGATATTCGGCTACCTATTTAAAAAAATGGGGCAACCTACCGTAATGGGCGAAATACTTGCAGGGATATTTCTGGGGCCTTCTATACTCGGCTCTTTATTTCCTGCATATCTGCAAGCAATATTTCCTCCCGGCTCACTCGATACAATGCGTATCCTCAGCCAGATAGGTTTGATACTCTTCATGTTTGTTGTGGGCATGGAACTAGATCTGGACATCCTGCGAACAAAAGCACGTACAGCGGTTACTATCAGCAACGCAAGCATCATTATTCCATTCTCACTGGGTGTATTACTTGCTTACTTCCTGCACGATTCCTATGCGCCTAAAGATGCCCCCTTTTATGCCTTTGCATTGTTCATGGGTATTGCCATGAGCATTACCGCGTTCCCGGTACTTGCTCGCATCATCAGAGAGCGCACGCTACGTGACAAACGCATTGAAGCGATCGCAATGACAAGCGCCGCACTTAACGACGTTACAGGATGGGTTGCACTGGCATTTGTTATTGCCATCATCAAAGCACACTCATTCTCAAATTCTGTATACACATTACTGGCAACAGTTGCTTATATGTTGGGAATGGTATTTATCGTTCGCCCGCTGATGAATAAACTTGCGAAAGCACAGGAAAACAATTTCGTCAAGCAATCTACCATTGCTATCATATTTATTGTAATGTTATTAAGCTCTCTGTGTACAGAGCTTATTGGTGTACACGCATTATTTGGCGCATTTATGGCAGGTGTTATTATGCCGCAGCAATGGCATTTCAGGCAAATAGTTACGGACAAGGTTGAAGATGTAGCATTAATTCTGTTGTTACCCTTATTCTTTGTAATAACAGGTCTCCGCACACATATCAATACAGTTAACACCCCTACACTTTGGGCAGTTACACTACTCATCATTTTTGTAGCAGTAGTAGGAAAGCTTGGTGGCAGTGCCGTTGCAGCAAAACTTACAGGAGAAAACAATTATAACAGTCTTTCTATCGGTGCATTAATGAATACCCGTGGATTGATGGAACTTGTAATTCTGAACATTGGTTACGACCTCAACATACTATCGCAAGAGATATTTACCATGATGGTAATAATGGCACTTGTCACCACATTTATGACCAGCCCACTACTAAACTTATTGGATAAAGCATACAACAAAAAAGCCTGACGATTGTCAGGCTTTTTTATGATAATCTCCTCTTGAGAAGAATTTTTCTATAAGACAATACAAGAATATAAAGAAGTACCTGCTCCCCATCTCCTTTATCTTCAGGTTCGATTTACCATACTTTCTATTCGTCCAGCTATTGGGCAATACAGTAAATGAATAGCCACGTATCACCGCCTTCAGTGACAACTCTAATGTAAGATTGAAATGTGGAGACATAATAGGCGCAACACCTTTTATGGTCTCTTTCTTATATAGTTTGAACGCGTTGGTAAAATCGTTGTATGGAATACGGAAGATGATACGTGTTGCATTGTTTACCATCCTATTAAGGAATAGTTTATGCCTCGGATAATCAATTACCTTCCCTCCTTTTATAAAACGGCTACCAAACACACAGTCACTATCAGATTCCACCATTTTACGATAAAAAGCTACCAAATCATCAGGAGAGTCTGACATATCTGCCATCATAATAGCTACACAGTCTCCGCTAAAGCGTTCCAGACCATAACGTATGGCATAGCCAAAACCATTGGGGCCTTTGTTTGTGTAATGCATAAGCGTAGGAATCTCTTTACTGAGATTTTCCAAAACCTGCAGTGTACCATCTTTCGAATTGTCGTTTACAACAACAATCTCGTGGTCTATCTGCGCGGCTTTCAGCTTTTCATATATCTGCGGCAGCGATTCGGGGAGCGATTCCTGCTCGTTATACGCTGGTATTACAATCGATAATTTCATGCTATCATTAAGCCTTCGCCCTTGTCAGGAAAGCTTCGTGAATTTGGGTGAGGATGTCATCAATATTGTAGTTCAGCTTCCAGCCGGGATAGTGTGCTTCAAACTTTGAAGTATCGCTTATCCACCAGATGTGGTCGCCAACACGGTTTGTTTCTGAATAAGAATAATTCATCGGCTTGCCGGTAATCTTTTCACAAATCTGTATAGCCTCTGCCATAGAACAGTTTGAGAAACGACCGCCGCCTGCATTGTACACTTCACCCTGACGTGGTGCCTGATGGAAATGCCAGAACATATTTACCAAATCCCAAGAGTGTATATTATCACGTACTTGCTTGCCTTTATAACCAAACACGGTGTATTTGTCACCTGTAATCGCGCACTTCATCAGATAAGAAAGGAAGCCGTGTAGCTGTGTACCGCTGTGTTTAGGCCCTGTAAGGCAGCCGCCACGGAAGATACCAACGTTCATACCAAAGTATTTACCATACTCCTGCGCCACAACGTCAGCAGCTACTTTAGATGCACCGAACAAAGAGTGCTTAGTATTATCGATGCTCATATGCTCATCAATACCTTTTGCAAAGTACGGGTGAGATGCATCAATTTCCCAGCGGTGTTCCTGCTCTACCAGTGGCAGATAGTTTGGAGTATCACCATATACTTTGTTGGTAGATGTAAATATAAATGTTGCTTCAGGACAATGTTTGCGCGTAGCTTCCAGCATGTTCAGCGTACCATTTGCATTTACTGTAAAGTCAGTAATCGGTTCGCGTGCAGCCCAATCGTGACTTGGCTGCGCAGCTGTGTGTACTATCAGTTTTATGTCTTTGCCATACAATGCGAAGATTTTATCTATCGCATCAATATCGCGTATATCAGCAGCATGGTGTTCAAAATTACCTATGCTGTTTACCAGGCGACTTGTATTCCATTCTGTAGAAGCGTCTGCACCAAAAAAGCGCATACGCATATTATTATCTATACCTACTACTTTATCAAACTTTTCAGAAAAGAACTCTACAGATTCGCTACCTATTAAACCAGATGAACCTGTTACAACACAAATATTAGCCATGCTATGATGATGTTTTTAAATACAATTAAGTATAAATACCGTAACCCGCCATTTGTAGTGGCTAACTTAAAAATTACAGCGTTGCAAATGTATAATTTTTACGCTTGTTTAACACTTTTCAGATATTCACAAGCAGGCAAAAAAACTGCATAATTGCCCATCAGGACTATGATATTAATTAATATTACAATAAGAAACCTTCATTCCTCCTTTCAACAGATACTTGGCTTCAACTTTCAGTTTATTTATTCTCACTCCTGTACTATCTGTGCATAAGCTTTCAAAAGCATTAACATCTTTAATAAAACGAGCTGTGTAGATGCCCGATGCCAGTTGCATAGCAGATGTTTTATAGGTAATACTATCGCCCGATGAGAGGTACATACTTACATACACAGGAGCTTGTCTTTTTAGTAACTGTGTTAGTTTGGCTGCCATGGTTGGTTGTATATGAATTTTCACAAAGCCTGCTTCAGATACATCAATCAACTCATTTGCAGCTACGGTTGAAGTATTAGATGCTACTTCAACCAGTGGTTTTATAGCACCTTCTATTTTCTTCAACAATAGCATATGCCTTTCATTGCTATAGAATGTATCAGCTACTGTATAGTTTTTAGCAAGCAGCAATTGTGTTTGGCAATCATCCGCAAAGGGATAGCGCTCATCTATAGAAGCATAATCATACAACACAAATTCAGGCGCGTGTTGCAGATAATATTGATAGTTGAGCTCCGCCAGATATGGTGTGTATGCAGAGAAAGACTGAAATACAGGACGCGGGGTATAATTGAGTTTATTCTCCAGTACAAAAGCAGCATCCCACGGGAAGACATCTACTGTCTTGTTTCCTATCTTATTCAACACTGCAACCGGTAGTTTTCTTTTATCTGCCTGATGGTAATCTTTAGCCGATATTGTAAAACCTGACAAATAAATCTTCTTGCTTTCTATCTTAGACATTACCAACTGTACAGGTGCGCGCATACGCGCATCAAAGGCAGTCAATAACAATATATATAATGCTGTATATGCTGTAGCGTATTTTGCCGGCTTCCCTTCCAGCAACACACCACCACTGAACAACACCAAAGAGCTTGCAGAGAAAAACTCCAGGTAGTGCCCCCAATCATTTCTGGTAATGGCCTGCTTTCTTAACAAAAACAGAAATAGCATAGCAGCAACTGCAAAAAAGATATTATCCCAACGTTTCTTCCTGATGCTTATAATAGATACAATCAGATAAGCTATACACATCAGGAGGAATAGTATATCTATTTTCTTCTCTGCTACTGCATATCTACTGCCCGGCAAAGACATGATATCTACATACCCGTTTACAATTTCCAGCGCCCCCTTAATGTAGTCTATCAGCGATACATGCAATAATAACGATGTAACGAATATTGAACCTGACAATGCAGCCAACCATAGTCCCGCTTTCAAAAGTGAAACACGCTTCTGCACTATCATCAACACAAGAAACCCTACAAATACAGCAGTGCTCACAAGCCCTGTGTTCAACTTCATGTACATACAGAGCACTATTGTTACAATAAGCAACACTACATCGGTTGTTTTGCCTTTATCGTACACCAACCTCATTCTGTAGAATATAAAAAACAGCAACAACCATGGAGTGCTGCCATCCATGGTATATATAAGGCCCAATGCTGTAAGCAATGCGGCAGCTATCCATTTATTAGATGCTTGTTGTATGTAACCACGAAATATTGAAAACAAGTTGAACAACACAAAGCAATCAAACAATAACAGCCATATGGGAGAAATACCATAAGCAACCCTTGTTTCCAGAAAACCGAGTGGTCCGTAGGTGTAAACTATATCCTTGCCCCATACCATCTTATGCTTCAATGCTTGTGTCAGCATCATCTGCCACGATGGGTCGAGCCCATGTATCGAGTCACCGCTGTCCGACAAAACAGGATAGTTGATAAACTGTACATTAAAGACCAATAGTATCAGCAGAGCGGGTACTATTGTTGTCCATATAATACTTTTATGGGTATTGTTTGTAGCCTGCATGTTATCCCATTAACAATGGTTTCAGCTCTGCTTCGTTATCTTTTATCCAGTGGTAGATGTCGGTGAAGATGTCCTTCGCTGTCTTTTCAGGCTTCCACCCTATCTCCTGCTCTATCCTCGTGTTATCTGATATATATATCCTCAAATCGGCAGGACGGTTTTCTTTTACGCTTGCTATACCTATAGTGTTGCCCGTTATCTCGCTGCATATTTGTGTCATTTCCAGCAACGATGCCGAACCTGCCAAGCCACCACCTGCGTTGTAAACCTTGCCGTCAAACTTGTCCATGTTGTGTATCTGCATATCGACTAACCTTATCAGGTCGTCTATATGCAGCATATCGCGCACTTGCTTGCCCATGCCACCATAGCCTATGTAGCTAAGTCCTTTTTGCCAGTAGTGCCTCGCCATCCACAGTGTTACTACCCCTTGGTCTGTTTTACCCATCTGGCGAGGGCCTGCTATTACACCAAAGCGTGTCACAGCAGCTTTCAATCCGTAAAACTCTACGTATTCTTTTATCAGGTATTCTGCTGCCAGTTTGGTAGTACCGTAGAAAGAACGTGCAGCATCCAAAGACAACGCTTCAGATACACCTTTTGAACTGATACCTGCTATGCTTTGATTATCGGTAAATGAAAAACGTGTAGCCTCTTCTGTATAGCTCGCATTTTCTATCAGGCTGATGGGATATACCCTGCTTGTAGAAAGGAATACAAGGCTTGCCTTGTTCTTAATACAAGCATTAAAGCAATTGATAGAACCTACCAGATTGTTGTTGATAACATAATTGGGCGAACCATCCAAACCGCTCATTACTGAAGGCTCGGCAGATGCTTCAATCATACAATCAAAAGCACCTAGTTGTTCAAGGTCTTCAGGATTACGAATATCTCCGTGAACGAATTCTATACCCAACTTCTTGAAGTCGAGCAGGTTCAATTCCGAACCTCTGCGTTTCAGGTTGTCAAATATTACAAATGAATATGCAGGATATTTTTGCTTCAGCTTGATGGCAAGGTTTGAGCCAACAAAGCCCGCACCGCCTGTAATCAGTATTTTCATAATATCGGTAGTCTTACTATCGTGCGGCAAAACTAACTGTTTTCCACTACAATACTAAGCCCTGCGTACCTACCACTCTTCTCCTTTGTCGCGAGAACCAATACGTATTATACCGGTAGGATCTATCCCCAGACGGAAGCCGTAGTATTGATTATTCATATTATCCCAAGAATAGACAAAATCTACCCGAAGGAAGCGCATAGCTTTATAGCCAAGATTATCTACGCCTCCAAATGCTTCTATATAGTAGTTATTGTTATTAACGAAGAAAGTATTGGTTCCTGCCACAAAATACCAACGCGCTCGCCTCAGCAGGGGTATCTTATTTGTCAGCAGCCCTTTCATGTAATATTCCAAATGCAATTCTCCGTACAGCTTCTGTGTGTTGCTATACTTGTAATATGTAGCCAACTGGAAGCTGTTAAGGTATGGTGCAGCTAACAGTAACTGGTTATCAGACAGGTGCATCATATCGGGCAGGCCTACATATTTATCATTCAGGAAACCACCTGCGGCTATTTTGTAAGACAGGCTGCCAAACAACTTCAGGTTCATATCGTCTTCTATACTGAAGCGCCATTTATCAAAATCCGTCACACTGTTTCCTATCCCAGCTATACCTTTTTGATAGTTGAGCCTGAACAGCGGAAGATTACTTCTGTTGGCTACTTTATAGTCTGGATATTGTGTGTATGTATAACCCGGCCTGTATGCAATACCAACACTCACAATGGCAGCATCGTGTTTTACCCAGCCAAGCCCTTTCAATGCGCCGGGTGTATTATCCGTCAGCTTAGGTTTATTTGACCATGTGTATGAAGTTGTATTCTCTAATGGGTTACGTTGCTGATAGCCTGCTTTCAGTGTAAAGCTCAGGCCATTACCAAAGCTTTGGTTGTACATCAGTGCTCCGCCAATGCGCTCGTACAGCTTCATATAGTTTTGTCCCAATACCAGTGTGGTGTATGTATTATACAAAGGTGTTACGCTACTGTTCGGGTTGAACTGATGCACATATTTACCACCTTCTACACCTATGCTCCAGAATCTGCCAATCCATTTTCTGTCTTGTTTGGTGTACATAAACCTGCCCATTACATTCAGGTGCGTATTACTGAAACCATACCTTGCGGCCAACTTGCCTGTCAGGTATTGAGAGGTATCTATATTGCGTATCCACCACAGCTTAGGTGTTATATTCAAACCTTCTACACTGTTAAAACCTATCAAGCCATCAAGCAGCGAGTTGGTAACAAACCTGTGTTTATTGCCTTTGGTAGAAAAGCTATACCCGCCCATTACGATAGACATCAATTCAAATCTGTTACGTTTCCTACGCATGCTATCCATATACTTAGGGTCTTCGTACCTGATGCGCATACTGTCTTTATCGCGATAGTCTTTGCTCTCTGCTTCGTTAAGCGGAACGGGGCGGTTTTGTGTCCAGTAGCTGGTATCTTTTTTAGTAGCATCAGCAGCATAGCTGCTGTTTATCTTGTTGCTGAACATAGTATCAGGTATGCTACCATTCACTTCCTGTTTATTATATATCGTTACGAAATAGCCAGAGATATCGAACCCGAATATCTTGAGGCTCGGGTACAACACCTGATTTTTAATTACCCATGTATCTTTCTTCAATGGTAGATGCAGTTGCTCTACACGAATAGTATCCAGCAGTTCCAAGTTTGATTTGCCTGTAGCAAACAGATCGAGGCTGTGAATAGCCCAGTCTTCCTCTACTATGTATAAATAACCTTCCAGCAACGGCTCATACTGGCGCTTAGGAGTCACTTTTATCTTATCTACCACATAACCATTCACGGTAAAGTCGCCTTCGTATTTATATTTATAATACAGTAGTGCATTTTCGCTGATTGGAGAAATGAACCCACGCGGTGTTATTCCCTGCAATATGTTCACATTGTTTTCGTAAAACGTAACCACTGGCGGCATTCTGGATAAACCCACACCATTAGGCTCGCCACTCTCGCGCACTGCCCTGATGATAGTACGTTCTTTATTTCCTTTCGAATAATAAGTTGCCTCTTCCTCGCATAGGTACAATATACCCTTGCCTGCACTATCCACACCCAAGTCTTCTTTTTCTATCTTCTGCCCCAGTATGCGTTTGGGCGTTTTGCGGGTGCCGAATAAGCCTTTCAGGTATATATCTGTCTGGAAAGATTTTACCTGCTCCAGGTGAAACTTGCGGCGCTTAATAGCTTTGCGGATGATGGCATAAGCAGGGTCTTCGCCATTTGCCTTTACTACCACCTCTTTCATGTGCATCGATTGCTCTTTCAGCTTGTAGTCGTGTGTTACGGTTTCGTTGCCGGTAATCGTAACATTGAATGCGGCCGGTTCAAAGCCCATATACTGTGCTGTTACCTTGTGTGTACCGGGTGCCAGTGTCAGCGCATACACACCTTCGGCGTTGGCAGCAGTACCTGTTGTCGTACCTTGTATAAAGACTACAGCAAATGGCAGTGGTTCTCCTTTATCATCTTTAACTACCCCCTTCAGCACACCCGCAAAAGAAAGCACAGGTAGCAGCAAGCATATAATCAGGTAAACGGTCTTCTTCATACAGTTGATGGTTTTGAGTTTAACAGGTTGTTGGCACAACAATCCCGTCATTATTCCTATATCGGAATAAGCCTTTAAAAAGTTACAATAAATTTAGTCGGATTTAGAACAAACCGTTTATTTGCGCATCAATACGGCGCACTACCTCGGCAAAATCTTCTTCTTTTTCTGCAAAGTTGTATTTGTCAATATCTATTACCAACAGTGGACCATCATTATACTGGTCTATCCACTTGTTATAAAATTCATTCAGGCGCTTCAGATAATCGAGCCTGATGTTTTCTTCATAATCTCTGCCACGTTTTTGTATCTGATCTACTATAGTTGGTATAGATGCCTTCAGGTATATCAGCAAATCAGGCGGGTTCACCAGCTTGCGCAGTGTATCAAACAGTGATGCATAGTTTTCAAAATCACGCTTGGTCATCAACCCCATTTCGTACAAGTTGGGTGCAAAGATGTAGGCATCTTCATAGATAGTACGGTCCTGTATTACACTCTTGCTGCCATTGCGTATTTCAAGCAACTGGCGCAGACGATTATTTAGAAAATATACCTGCAGATTGAATGACCAGCGGTGCATGTCTTCATAAAAATCTACCAGATACGGATTATGGTCAACATCCTCAAAGTGCGGCTCCCATTTAAAATGTTTAGCCAGCTTTGCTGTGAGTGTAGTCTTTCCCGAGCCGATGTTGCCCGCTACCGCAATATGTTTAATTGTTTTTTTCTGCGCCATAATCTCCGCAATCCGCTGCGTATTGTGTTACAATATAATAACCAAAAACTAAAAAAATAACCCTCTCTTGCGGAGAGGGCTCTTTTTAGTAATAATTTATCCCTATCCGTTTTCTCGCCTCCGAAATGGTAGCCGATGCACTTGCCCTTGCTTTTTCTGCGCCTTCCTTCAGTATTTTCTGAATCTTCGCCTCATCTTGCTGCAAATCAGCTGCTTTTTCGCGTATCGGTGCTATGAAGTTGACCATGTCTTCCGCCAGTTGTTTCTTCATATCGCCGTAGCGGATATTGCACTCGTTGTAAGCCTTTTTATATGTGTCAACAGTTTCTGCCGAAGACACAAGGCTCATTAACTGGAATATATTCTGGATATAGTCAGGCATTTCGCTGTTTGGCTCTGTAGGGCCGCTGTCAGTCTTTGCCTTCATTACTTTTTTGCGGATGGCATCGTCCGTATCTGCCAGATACAATGTACTGTTTACATTCTCACTCTTGCTCATTTTACCAGTACCATCCAGACTCGGCACTTTTATCAGCGAGTCGCCGTAGTTGAAAGGATATGGTTCAGGGAACAATTCTCCATAGCGGTTATTGTACCTGTTGGCAAAATTGCGCGCCATTTCTACGTGCTGCTCCTGGTCTTTACCCACCGGAACTTTCACGGCACGGTGTATCAATATATCAGCCGTCATCAGCACCGGGTAGGTAAGCAAACCTGCGTTTACGTTATCGGGCTGTGTACGTACTTTATCTTTAAAGGTTGGTACTTTTTCCAGTTCTCCCTTGTATGCCAGCATATTCAGCATCAGGTATAGTTCCGGTATTTCAGGCAAATCGCTCTGCGCGTATAGTGCCACTTTTTCAGGGTCCAGACCGCAGGCTACGTTTTCTGCTACTACGCGGTACACATTACCACGCAGGTCTTTCGGGTCGGGGTGTGTAGTCAGCGAGTGGTAGTCTGCCACAAAGAAATAGCAATTGAACTCATCCTGCATACGCACATAGTTGCGCATGGCACCAAAATAATTGCCCAGGTGCAAAAAGCCCGTAGAACGGATACCACTAACTACAATCTCTTTACTCATAACGGACTGCAAGATACAAAAAGAAAAATCCTCCCGAAGTGGGAGGATGATGGAATAACCGATTTTATTGTTCAATATCCTTGTGTATCTCTTTTTTCTTTTGTGCGATTACAGCTCTTTGGAATTCCGCATCTAAATTAACTATTGCTGTATCAGCCCCCTCTTTTAAAGTAAACCCACCATCACTTTCTAACACACTCATAATTTTTTTAACCGTATTTGCTACTTCTGTACTATCTGGTTTCCCATTTACCATTTTCACTCTATCTGTCAGCTTAAAACTTACCGATCCTCCAATCTTAAATGTAAATGGTTGCTGATAATAAATGGCTACTTTTTTCCCATCTTTTTCAGCTGGTGTCCATTTAGGCATTTTACGAATCACATCCATTGCCGCCTCTGCTAATATATTTGGCTGTATATTATTCCTTTTAACACCATTTACCTGACTGTAATTCTCCGTTACCACTTTCGGTTCTATCACATTACCATCTTCATCTATTTTAAAACCTATCACTACCCTGCCTTCTATTCCATTGTCCATTGCTTCTTTCGGATATTTAGTATTATCTGTAATGAAACGATACAGGTCACCATCAAACTCCGCGGCTTTATCTACCTGTATGGCCTGCATCACTTCCCACTTTTTAGATTTGCAACTCTGCAATGCCACTACATTAAACACTACAACGGCAGCAGCTACTAATGCCGCACCACCAAATACAATAGCCAACGGGCTTTTTCTTTTTTTCAACATAGTGATTCTTCTTTTTATCGGGTGAATATTAAATGAATGTGTAAGCGGTAGTGTGCAGGTATCAAATACATTGCTTAGTAACAGTTCGCTGTACTGCTGTCTATCCATACCCACTGCGGCATCAGCTTGAAACTCGTGTATCTGCTTCAGCTCTTTATGGATGGCATACAAAAACAGATTGGGCCAACAGATGCATTGCAACAACTGCATCAGCACCACATCTGTACTGTGTTTCATATACACATGCGCAGCCTCGTGTTGTATAATGGTCTCATTGATTGTTTCATCGGGCAGGAGGATGTATCTGCCCCAGCTACCCGGTCCGTAGGTAGTATTCAGCAGTATGGTATATCCCTTCTCCTGTATGCGTGTGCTTTTGCGTATTACCATTTGCAGGCGTATGCGTTTATATACAAACAAGGCGAATAATATACAGGCTACCGCAACATATGCAATCAATACCCAATTGACCGTCTGTGTCATTACCTGTTTTTCGTAGCCGTTGGCAGCTATTACTTCGGGTAGGCGAACGTTTGCAACTCGCGCCTTTTCAAAATATTGGTTATATGTTGGCATTTTGATGAACGGCAACACCATAGGCAGCAACGCAGCACCCAACAGATAAGCCCTGTTAAATGCATGAATAGGTTTGTTGCGCAACAACAATGCATATACCAGATATAGTATACCTGTATATGCAGTTACTTGAATGAGATACATCATAGTGTTTATTTTTTATCGGATGATTGTTTCAGTTCTTTCAGAATAGCTTCAAGCTCTTGTACGGTTATATCATTTTCCTGTGCAAAGAATGACAACATGCCTGCAAACGAACCGTTGAAGTATTTGCTTACAAACTGGTTCATGGTCTTTTTGCTGTATTCATCTTTTTGCACCAGCGGATAATACCTGTTGGATTTACCAAACGATTCGAAACCAACAAAACCTTTGTCGCACAAAATTTTGATGATGGTGCTGACTGTGTTGTAGTGAGGTTTAGGGGCCGGCAATAAATCGACAATGTCTTTTACAAAAGCCTTATCAAGCTGCCATAGCGCCTGCATTATTTCTTCCTCGGCTTTGGTAAGTGTTTTGGGATTAGTTTTCATTTGCTTCAACTAAGATTTTAGTAAAACTACTAAACATTTAGTTTATCAACTAATTTTTTAGTTTAAATTATTTTTATTTACCTTTCAATGACTATGAATAATATTATTTAGATTTGTCTAAAATTTATTTTAGGTTAAATATTAATGGAGGCGATTACAAAGTTTTTTATAGAAATAGGTCCTGTATACAGTGCATTGCTTGCAACCCTGTTTACATGGTTAGTTACGGCAGCCGGGGCATCTTTGGTATTCTTTTTCAAAACCATGCATCGGGGGGTATTAGATACAATGCTCGGTTTTACCGGTGGTGTAATGGTAGCAGCAAGTTTCTGGAGTTTATTGGCCCCCTCTATCGAAATGTCGGAACGATTATTTCCTTCAATGAAATGGATGCCTGCGGCAGTTGGTTTTCTAGCAGGGGCAATGTTCATTTTCATCCTCGATAGGTTTACACCGCACCTACACATCAATTTTGGTGTAGAAGAAAGCGAAGGTGTAAAGACAAAACTACATCGCACAACCCTTTTAATATTAGCCATCACACTACACAACATACCTGAAGGACTGGCTGTTGGGGTGATATTTGGTGCTGCTGCAGAAGGCATGCCCGATGCAACCATAGCGGGTGCTATTGCATTGGCAATTGGTATCGGCATACAAAACTTCCCCGAAGGTATAGCAGTTGCCATGCCATTGCGCAGACATGGTGTAAGCCGTTTTAAAAGTTTCTGGTACGGACAATTGTCTGCAATTGTAGAACCCGTTGCAGGTGTGCTTGGCGCATTGGCTGTCATATATATTCAACCCGTACTGCCGTTTGCATTGGCATTTGCCGCAGGCGCCATGATATTTGTAGTAGTAGAAGAAGTAATACCCGAAACCCAACGCGACAAGTACACAGATTTTGCAGTACTAGGTTTCATTGGAGGGTTTGTAGTTATGATGATACTGGATGTAGCATTGGGCTAATGCGTTTTCATTATATTTAAGTGTGCTTCAAAAATACTTTCGCAAAATAAACCGATACCTGCTGCGCAAACCTTATGCTTTACAGTTGCTGCTATTTCTCTTGGCAGGCTATGCTACTATCATCATACTGACACCCTTTGCATTAATAGTTGATGCGCTTACAAACATTCAGGAATTTAACGAAGCGCCTGATCCTTCGGATTTAGAGCAAATACTACCAGTGGTTATCATAGCACCAATACTTGAAACCTTGCTCTGTCAACATCTTATCTTTCTGATATTCAGAAAGTGGATACATATCAAGAATAAATACGACTGGGCAATAATTGTATCATCTATACTATTTGGATTAGGGCACATGTATGATGTCATCTATATCATATTTGCTTTTCTGCAAGGTCTCACACTGGCTTATTGCTACTACTTCTACAAACGCAATATTGTTAAAGCATTTTGGTCCACTGCTATAGTACATGCTATACACAATGGCATCTCTGTTTTAGTTGCAGTAAATTTTCCCGACATTTAGGGATAAATCTTCTCAGCTATGTTCATGAAGTGGATTATCATTCTTTTAGCCACACTCAATTTTGGCTACATGATTTTTGACGGAAGCCGCGCACTGGTTACCGGCGACTATATTCGTCCGAAGTCAGGGACACACGCAGGGCAATTAGGCCCGTGGAGTAAGGCTGTTGAAAAAGTGGGAATCAATCCCGAATCTACACCCATGAAACTCATCTTCGTTATCTGGGGGCTTGCAGGCTTATACATAACACTGGCTTTTCTGCAAGACAAGCCATGGGCATGGAAGGCCATGTTGATAGCCAATATCGCATCACTGTGGTATGCAGTGGTGGGTACTTTTGGCAGCGTAGTACAGATAGCATTGCTTGTAATATCAAAATTGCTGCGATAAGCGTCTGCATATAGTTATATTTGCATCCCAAAACATCTACATCTAATAATGCAAAGAGATACTGCCATTTTCGGGCTTATACATGAAGAACTGGAACGCCAACGCCGCGGTCTTGAGCTGATAGCTTCTGAAAACTTTACAAGCGCACAGGTTATGAACGCTATGGGTAGCGTGATGACCAATAAGTATGCCGAAGGTTATCCCGGCCGCCGTTACTATGGTGGCTGCGAAGTGGTAGATAAAAGCGAACAACTGGCAATAGACCGTGCAAAAGAAATATTTGGTGTGGATTATGCCAATGTGCAGCCGCACAGTGGCGCACAGGCAAATGCAGCTGTCATGCTGGCTTGCCTGCAGCCGGGCGATACTATTCTGGGCCTCGACCTTAGCATGGGTGGTCACCTTACACACGGTTCTCCGGTAAACTTCTCGGGCAAGCTGTACAATGCAGTACACTACGGTGTACGCAAGGAAGATGGTATTGTGGATTACGACCATCTGGAAAAACAAGCACTGGAGCATAAGCCTAAACTTATCATATGCGGTGCATCTGCATATAGCCGCGATTGGGATTATGAACGCATCCGTGCCGTTGCCGATAAGGTAGGCGCACTGGTATTGGCAGACATCTCTCACCCTGCCGGTTTGATTGCTAAAAAACACCTGAAATCTCCATTCGATCATTGTCATTTTGTTACCACTACTACGCACAAAACATTGCGCGGACCTCGTGGTGGCCTAATTATGATGAAGACTGACTTTGAAAACACTTGGGGTGTTAAAGGTCCTAAAGGCGAAACAAGAACACTGAGCCAGATGCTTGACCTGGCAGTATTCCCTGGTACACAAGGCGGCCCGTTGGAGCATGTAATAGCTGCAAAAGCGGTTTCATTCTACGAAATACTGCAACCTGAATTCGGTGCATATACACAACAGGTTATCAACAACGCACAGGCTGCTGCTGCTGCCCTGCTTGAAAAAGGCTACAATATAGTATCGGGCGGTACAGACAACCACCTGTTGCTGATAGACCTTCGCAACAAAAACATCAGTGGTAAGAAAGCAGAAAATACTTTGGTGCATGCAGATATTACCATCAACAAAAACATGGTTCCGTTCGATGATAAGTCACCGTTCATCACTTCAGGTATCCGTATTGGTGTGCCTGCGGTTACAACACGCGGACTGAAAGAAGAACACATGCCACACATCATCAATTGGCTGGATCGTGTATTGATGTCTCCGGACGATGAAACAGTAATAGCTACCGTACGTGGCGAGGTGAACGAGTTTATGCAACAGTTCCCCCTCTATCCTGAGATGTAATTGATTATACATATAAATTTAAAGCCGCCGCTGTTTAGAATAACCTTAACACGGCGGCTTTTCTTATTTTTGTAGTTTCATGCTTGTGCCTCAGGCACATATGCACTAATAAAACATACATGAATCGTTACTATCTGTATTTATTACTTCCGGTAATAGCCTGTTCTTTTGCCATGCCTGCTGATGCACAATCGGTACGCACCAAAAAGAAAGAAGAAAAGAAGAAAGAGCCAAGCATCTACGAAATAGACTCGCTATTGCAACCCATCCCCCGCAACAGGCAGATGTGGCACGATAAAATAGATAAAGAACAAAACCGTGCAGATGCATCAGACGGTGTAATGCGCAATCGTGAGTTGTATTATACAGACGATTCTGCTATCAACCTCAGCCTCAATACTGCCATGTTTCAGGTAGTAGATCAGATGCAGAAAATGGTGGAAAACCTACCGCAGAAAACCAGGGATGCGGTTATGGACAATCAGGAAAAAATACGTTGCCTGAAAGCCATCAACGATATGCTTCTTGCTTTTAATTCTGATGTAAAAGCAGACCCTGTTTTCTACCGCAAGCAGATATACAACATGCGCGACCTTATCATTGCCCGCAATGAAGGCACCAGCATGGATTTTGTAAAAAAGAATGTCAACTTCCAAACGCTGAACAATGTAAAATACCTCTTCGAGCCAAACAGCGAGGAGCGTGTATTCATCTTTACAGAAATGGGCAAACAAGAGCCGCAGAAAATGATATTGCGTCTCAGCGAGTTTGCAAACGAAAGCTATGCGGATGATGTAGTAGCAGCGGCAGCTAAAGTAGTACCTAATGAGGTTTTCAACTATGCGTCATCTACCAATTATACTTTGAGCAATGCGGTTAAGCGTAGCAAAGACCCATTGGTACAAACCATTGTGCGTATATCGCAGGAATCGAAATCGCCGCTGAAGGCAATGCCATTCCTGAATGATATCCATAACAAGAAAAAGACTATTGCAGAAATAGACCAGATAACATCTAACCACGATTTGTTTTATCAGAATCTGGTAAGGCTGAAACTGGAACAAGTGTCTTTGGGTGGCGATACTTATACAGATGAATTGAAGTATCGCAGCATGAAGTACATCCGCGAGATGAACGACCTGCACGAAGAAAAAGATCCTGTGCGCTTTAAGTGTATCGAAAACTTCCCTCCTGAGGTATTGTATTTCATCATGGTTTACGGTCAGGACGAAATATATACAAGTAGCTTCCTCGGCACCTACAAGCGCATGCTGGAACGCATGAAGCCTATGACGGGCGACCAACTATTGGAAAAAGTACACCGCGACAAATTCCGCACATTTATACGCATGTGCGCAGGTTACAATACGCTAACTACATTCCTCGGCACGATGGATGCTGAGAATAAAAACAACCTGATGCGCAGCTTCATCGCAGGCTTGGAGCAAGGCAAGGAAGATGAGCTGGAAGATGCCGTAGATGTTGCAGACGCATTCGGCAGTATTGAAGACTCAAGTCTTGCAGTATTTCTCGAAAAACAAGTAAAAGACAATTACGAGGCATCATACAAATTCCGCAGCAAAAAAGGTGTGATAGTATATGGCTTGCTGGCTACATTGTTTGAAGGGCTGAAAGGTATGGATAGCACAACTGCTGCTATGCAGTCTGACAAGTTGAACCTGCCACCTATCAGCATGGTGATGAATAAAAACCTTACCAATGATTCGGGTATTGTATATGAGCAGGTATTCTTCTACGGCGATGAAGATGGTAAAACATCTTACACCAGCTTTATGGGCAATTTCCCTAAAGACAAATGGAAAGTGGTAACTAATAAATACTGGGCAGAAATAACATCGCTGCAAGGCAAGAATATAGTTATCTATGCCAACCTACCAATACCTGAACCCGGTGATGAAGAAGCACAGAAAGAACTGGCAAAATATCTGGCAGAAAAAGAAATACACCCATCGGTGGTTATACACCGCGGGCATAGCTACCACCTGCCACTGACTATAGACCAACTGCAACGCGAAACAAAAATCGTGATGCTGGGTTCTTGTGGTGGTTATCACAATCTGGGTAAAGTGCTAGACCACTCTCCTGATGCACACATCATATCATCAAAGCAAGTAGGCTCTATGAGTGTGAATGAGCCTATTATCCGCAGCATCAACGACCAGATACTGGCTGGTAATGATGTGGACTGGATAATGTCTTGGCGTGGGCTGAATGGCTACTTTGCTGCGAAAGGCAGGGAAACCGCTAAAGGCATGTTTGATGATTATATACCACCGCACAAAAACCTCGGCGCTATCTTCATCAAAGCATATCGTAAAATGCTCAGCAGTTTCGACGAATAACTAACAACAAAACCTCTGTCTGTTATGGCAAAAATCAAGCTCGGTAAAATAGATACCAAAGCACCCAAACATCTTGACAAAGATGCTACCAAAAAGAAACTGGCTGCCATACAGGGCGAGCTCGATGAATTGCAAAACCTGCTGTATGCTGAAGGCAAACATAGCATACTGGTTGTAATACAAGGTATGGATGCCAGCGGCAAAGACGGGCTGATACGTGATGTATTTGGCTGTATGAACCCGCAAGGTGTGCAGGTAACATCTTTCAAAGTACCTACACCCGAGGAGCTGAGCCACGACTTTCTGTGGCGCATACACGAACATGCACCTGCAAAGGGCATGATACAGGTTTTCAACCGTTCTCACTACGAAGATGTGTTGGTAACACGCGTACACAATATCATAGATGATAAGACTGCCGTAAAACGCATGGCTGCCATCAACGATTTTGAAAAGATGCTTACCAACCACAACAATACGCACATCATCAAGCTATACCTGCACGTATCGCGCGATGAGCAACTGGCACGCTTGCAAGAGCGCATGAAAGTGCCGCAGAAAATGTGGAAGTACAATGCTAAAGACATTGAAGAATCGCAACTGTGGGATAACTATATGGGCTATTACGAAGAAGTCTTCAACAAATGCAACGACCCGGAATGGAACATTATACCTGCCGACCAAAACTGGTACAAGTCTTACATTGTAGCCAAGTTGCTACGCGATACCATGGTTAGTTTAAAGATGAAATATCCGGGAATGAAGAAATAACTAACCCACAAACTTTCTGATAGCCGCATTCACAAGATGCGGCTTTTCTAATTGCAAGAAATGCCCGCACTGCCCTATCATTTCCAGTTTAGCATATTGCATTTTGTGTACGCCTTGTTCTGCTATGTGTTGTGTTGTTACGGGGTGTATCCACCTGTTGGGTATCAGCGCATCACGCTCACCAAACAGCACCAGTGTTGGTTGCTCTATCAGGCCCAAATTATCATACACAGGCTCATCCAGCATACTGTTTACACAGGCATCCACCATTTGCTTGTAGCTGCGTGTAGAATGTGAACGCATTATCTGCACCAGCTCTTCTACCATCTCATCTATCTGCTTCGGGTACTGAAAGAAACTGGTACGTATGCTCTGGCGCAGGCTGTTCTCTTCTGTGCTGAACATATCGAGCGTGCTGATGGTCGATTTATACATCGTACTTTCAAGCGGGGTGAATGTTTCAAAACCCGCAGGTGCGCACAGTATCAGCTTTTCGGCAGCATCCTGTACATTTTCCAGCAGGTGTAGCACTACCTGTCCACCCATAGAGTGACCAACCAACACCACATTTTTCAAGCCCAGCTTTTGTATAAAATCGTATACGCATCCTGCATAAAAATGTATGCTGTAATCGTAGTTGCCCCTGTCAGAATAGCCATTGCCCGGCAGGTCTACCGCTATGCACCTGTAGTGTTCTTTCAGTGCTTCTATCTGGTACTTCCAACTGCCACCATAGGTGGCAAGGCCGTGTACAAATACCAATGTATGTTCTCCGCTGCCCTCGTCTATATATGCCATGTTGCAGCCGTTAGATAATACTGCGTGATGAATGGCAAACTGCTTATCTGCTGTGTGTATCAATTCCGTTCTACGATTATTATTCAATATAAAACAAAAGGTGCGCATCACGCACACCTTTTGTCTATGAGCTTATTTTTAAAAACTGACCGATTAACTGTTTAACAAGTCAACCAATCAACTAAAAACTATCCTCTTTCTATTACCCATTTAGCTACTGCAGGTGCAAGCTCTTTCTGGCTCTTACCACCTACAAACACACCAATGTGGCCACCAGGGAAAGGATAGTTTGTTTTATCCTTCGTGCCGATAGCTTCCATAATAGGCAATGTGCTTTCGTTAGGGATGATGTTATCATCTGTAGCGTACACGTTCAGGAAAGGCACGGTCATATTTTTCAAATCGATAGCACGGCCACCCAGTGTCATTTCACCTTTTATCAATTTGTTGTCGCGGAAAAGGTCTTTGATGTATTTACGATACATCTCGCCCGGAATAGCAGGCAAATCGCCTTTCCATTTTTCCATGCGCAGGAAGTTCTCCATTTTATCTTTATCACCAAGGCTATCCATCACGCCAATGTATTTGCTGATGTTCATGCTTGGCTTCAGCATACCGAATGCACCGTCAACCATTTCGCCGGGTACAGTACCTACGCTGTCAACGATAGCATCTACGTCTATGTGTTTTGTCCAACGATACAGCATACAAGTATTAGTGCTGAATTCGTAAGGAGCAACATATGTAGTCAGTGATTTCAGTTTTTCAGGATACAGCGATGCATATATCATGCTGAATGTACCACCTTGGCAGATACCCATTTTGTGGATTTTATCAACCTTGTTGCTTTTGCGAACAAAGTCAACCGCATCGTTCATATAACCGTCGATGTAGTCTTCCATTGTTTCGTAGCGGTCTGCTTTTGTAGGATAGCCCCAGTCCATGATGTATATATCAAGACCTTCTTCCAGCAGTTTTTTCATCAGGCTGCGGTCTGGTTGCAAATCAAGAACATCGTGCCTGTTCAGCATAGCGAAAGAAACCAGCACCGGCGTTTTGCTCTTAGCAGGTGTTTCACGGATGTAATGATACATTTTCACGTGGCCGCTGCTCCAGACCAGTTCTTTGGGTGTTGTTGCCAGTTGCACATCCTCCATGTTTTGCAATGTCTCGTAGCCTTTAGCCAGTTTGTGCGATGTAGAAGTCAATTCTTCCACCATTCCTGCAGGGTTCCAATTCATACTCTTAAAAATTTTGCGCGAAATTATTAAATATTTTCTAAATAAGAGCAATTATGCTCCCGTTAACCTTATGAATATAGCAGATTATGAACAGTTTACCAATTAAACGAAATTAATTCTACATAAAATGAGAGTCCCCGCCTCCGTACGGAAGCAGGGACATTATCAAAACAGAACAAACTGACTTGATTAGTAATTGATAGTATTAACCATGCAAATTGCCCCAATGTTAGTGCTACCTACAAAAATCTGCCCCTCATTAACATCTGTTTTACAAGCGATTAACCACGTATTAACAAGATGTAAGGGCACAAAAAATCCCGCGTCTTTGCAGAGCGGGATTTCCTGAATAATATAACGAGGGGGCTTATTTTGCTTTTGCCACAGCGATGTATTTCTTTTCTTTGATACGTGCAGATTTACCCTGACGTTCGCGTTGGTAGAACAGTTTAGCACGACGAACACGACCTGTTTTGTGCACTTCGATAGACTCGATGTTTGGTGAGTACAACGGGAACAGACGCTCAACACCTACACCGTCAGACATTTTGCGAACAGTGAATGTTTGTGTGTAACCACGACCCTGACGTTTAATAACATCACCTTTAAATGCCTGGATACGTTCCTTAGCACCTTCAATGATTTTATAGTTAACGGTTACGTTATCACCAGCTTTGAACTTTGGAAAATCTTTCTTCCCAGTCATCTGCTCTTGTACAAATGCTACTACGGTATCCATTTTAGTATTATTTTCGGTCTGCAAAGGTAATGAGTACTCTGATAAATTCAAAATTTTAATTTAAATCTCTTAAATCTTTTTACCTGCACCTGTTTTACAAATATAAAATTACACAATAATTCAATCTCAACAGCTATTTCAGCCTATTTATCATCATCCATCATATCGGGCCTGCGCTCTGCGGTACGCTTCAGCGATTGCTCCAAACGCCATGCGTCTACCTTTTTAGGGTCGCCGCTCAGCAGCACATCGGGTACTTTCCACCCCCTGAAGTCGGCAGGACGGGTATATACCGGTGGCGCCAGCAGTCCATCCTGATAAGAATCGAACAACGCAGAAGTCTCGTCATTCAGCACACCAGGTATCAACCTGCCAATAGCATCTACTACCACAGCCGCTGCCAGTTCTCCCCCACTCAATACATAGTCACCAATAGATATCTCCATAGTCACAAAATGCTCCCTGATGCGCTCATCTATGCCCTTGTAGTGGCCGCAGATAATCATCAGATTCTCCTTCATAGATAGCATGTTGGCTGTTTTCTGCTCAAACTGCTTTCCGTCGGGTGTCATATATATTATTTCATCGTAGCTACGCTCGCCTTGCAGCTTCTCTATCAGTATTGCTAACGGCTCGGGCATCATGACCATGCCTGCACCACCGCCAAACTGGTAGTCGTCTACCTGTGCCTGCTTATACGGTGTATAGTCGCGCAGGTTATGCACCTGTACATCCAGCAAGCCTTTTGCCTGTGCCCTTTTCATTATAGAATGACTAAAGGGGCTCGTCAGCAAATCAGGAACAACAGTTATTATATCTATTCGCATGAAAAATCAAAAATTAGAACGTAAAAAGAAAAAGCATTTTCATTTTTTCTTTTTGCTTTTTAAGTTACCCCAGATACACATCCAGCAAGCCTTCCGGCAGGTCTACACGCACATATTTATTGCGCAGGTTTACCTCTACAAGTATATCATCTACCAATGGCACCAACACTTCTTTCCCTTCTATTTCCAGCTTCGCCAACCATTGATGCCCTGTTTGTATTACATCCGCTATCGGCCCAAGTCCGCCTTTTTCTCTGTCTACCATATTAAAGCCTATCCACATCAGCGGGCTGTCTGTCTTCACTTCTTTCAGCACATCTTCTTTTACATACACGTGTTTAGCCACCAGCTTCTTGGCAGCTTCCACCGTTTCCACATCTTCCAGTGTAATGATGTACTCCTCGTTATTGGCAGCCTTAACAGATGATACAAAATGTGGTATCTGGCTATCTTTCCTTATTTCCACAAACAGTACGGCACCAACTTCCAGCCAGTTGCTTTGTCCTGCAACATGGGTCATTATCAAACCGCCTTTCAGTCCGTGTGTAGCTACAATCTTACCTATGCGTATCATGGGCTGCAAAGGTAATTGATTAAATTTAGTTATGAATTTCATGTCCCAGTATCGACAAACTTCTATTTCCTTCGGTTATATATCTTTGCTACATGGGTTACAAAAATGTATGCTTGCACTGTAGAAAGTCATACAGCGATGGCACTGACCATACGCAATTTCGTAAGGATGCTGTATGTCCGCAATGTGCACAACCAATGGAATTTGTAAATCACAACTTTAAGCCTCCTAAGAAAGATGACATTAAAGCATGGGAGGTAGTGTCATACCTAATCAAAAACGGCTTTAAATATCGTCACATAGAAGAAAACGGGGAATACCAACCTTATCCAACTACAATGCAAGAAGCAAGGTTATTTGTGGAGAAATACTCTAAATAAAACAGCACTTCAATACAACTAAAAATACCCCAGATAAAACTTGGAGTGCGTAGCGTATTCAATGCTCAGTTCATCGCCCTCGCCTACCTGCCTGTAGTCATCTATGCTTACTTCTATACTCAGTTTTACGGGCGAACTCAGGTAGAGGTAATAGGTATTATTCTGCGGCATATACTGCTTGCGTGTCACATTTACACGCTCTATGGTTTTGGTGCCTATCAATATATCCTTGCGCAGCTTGCGGAGTGTAAAGTAATATGCGCTGTATGCAATGCCTCCAGAAAAAGCCATCAGAAAAAACACGCCACCAAAATAGTATTTGTAAGAAAACGGATCAGGCTCGTCATTCCATGCCCTGAACCATGCTATAAGAAACGGGCAGGCAAAACAAAACACCATGAGTATACGGACAACCTTATAAAACATGGTGTTTTCTTTCTTGAATTTCTGCTGCAAAAACACAAGCTCCTCTTTTTCCAGAGGTTCGTTGTACTTGTATAGATGCAGGTTTGCCATAATTATCAGAAGCCGTAAATACCGGCATATTTTTCGTGTGCGTATTGCATAAACACTTTGAAATCGAGCCCCGTTCCCGTTATCTGCTTACACAATTCTTCAGATGTGTACGTTCTGCCATACTGATGTACTTTGCCGCGCAGCCACTCTCTTAACCCAAGCAACCTACCGTTAGCAATATCTTCTGCCAGTGTTGGCATTTCCTTTACTGCCTGCTGATAAAACTGTGCGGCATAGAAACTACCTAATGAGTAGGTAGGAAAATAACCAAAGCTACCATGCGCCCAATGCACATCCTGCAATACACCTGTTTTATCGTCCTGTGCTGACACACCGAGGTATTTATTGTACAATCCGTTCCACGCTTCAGGCAGGTCTTCTGTAAACAAATCTCCGTTCATCAGCCCCTTCTCTATTTCATAACGTATCATCACATGAAAATGGTATGTTACCTCATCCGCTTCTGTACGTATCAGCGACGGCTCTACTTTATTCATCCCTTTATAAAACGCTTCAACACTCACATCGTTCAATTGCTGCAGAAAATATTGTTGCAGCTTCGGGTAGAAATGATGCCAGAACTGTTTGCCCCTGCCCACATTGTTCTCCCAAAGTCGCGACTGCGATTCATGTATTCCAAGAGATGCCGCCGCGCCCAATGGCAGCCCATATTGTTCTATCGGCAGGCCCTGTTCATACAATGCATGCCCACCCTCGTGTATGCTGCTCCATAGCAGTGATGAATAATTATTTTCATCTACCCTTGTTGTTACCCGCACGTCTGTTGGCGCGAAAGAGGTAGTAAATGGATGCTCAGACATATCCTGCCTGCCTGCTTCAAAATCGTAGCCCATAGCATGCAGTACATCCATTGAGAAATCCCACTGCGCCTGTTTGGGATAATTGCGCAGGAAGAAGCTGTCATCTACCTGCTGTGCAGCTTTTATCTTATCAAGCAACACAGGCAATTGTTGCTTCACATCGCCAAACACCCTGTCCAGCAATGCCACACTCGCTCCCTTTTCATACTCATCCAGCAATGCATCATACGGATTGCTTTCATAGCCATACATAGATGCCTGCTGTTTTTTCAGCTGTATCATCTTATCCAGCTCGGGTGCGTAGATGCTGAATTTATTTTCCTTTCTCGATTGTATCCACGCATTATAGCTGGCGCTTGTTTGTTGTGTGATGGCCTCTACAAATGCTGCTGATAGTTTTTTGTTTTTATTATAGTCTTCAAGGCTTAGTTCTACATTTCGCTTTTCATCATCTGCAAGGTCGCCTCTTCCTGCCAGTTCCTGCAACTGGTTGCCATAATCTTCAGCCGTCAGCATTTCGTGTGCCAGCGATGCCAGTGTAGCCAGTTGCCTGCCTCTCACTTCAAAACCTTTCGATGGCATATACACTTCCTGGTCCCAACCCAATACTGCCGAAGCATTATTCAGGTCTGCCGCTTTCTGTGTCGTCTCTTTGTAGCCAGCATACAGGTCTGCACTACTCTTTTGTATGTTCATGTATTAGTTTGCTTCTTTTCAAAAAAACGCTTTTACTCCTGTGCCTCCAGACGCTCTACAGAGCTGATGCCATCCAATGCTGCCAGTTGCTGGCAGAGGGTATCCAGCTCTTCCCTGTCGTGCACATACACCATGATTGTACCATCAAAAATACCATCGTGAGAATCGATACTGATTGAACGCATGTTCATTTTCAGCTCTGCCGATATTACGTTGGTTATCTTCTGTATCACACCCACATCATCCAGCCCGAGGATACGCACACCACTGAGGAAAGATATTTCTTTATTCTTCGCCCATTTGGTTTTTACTACCCTGTGCCCGTAGTTGGCAAGTAATTGCGGTGCATTCGGACAGTCGGTACGGTGTATCTTCAAACCTTCACCCGATGTTATGAAACCAAACACGTCATCGCCCGGTATGGGTTGACAACACTGTGCCAGTTTGTAGAGAATCTTATCAGAGCTTTCGCCAAAGATGATGAGCTCTGCACCCTTCGCAGGCTTTTGCTTCAGCAACTCGTCCGAAGAGATGAGATTCTTCGTATCTATCTTCACCTCCTTAGGTGGCTGCACCAGCTTATCGCCATGTATGCTAAACTCTTTTAGGTCCTTCAGATCGAGGCTGCCTACTGCAAATGCATAAAACAAATCGAGCGAAGATGGCTTCTTGAAATGCGAACACATTTCAAGGATATTATGTGCAGACAATGGCACTTTCATGTGCTCCAACTTGCGCTCCAGCATTGCCTTTCCGTCTTCGGCTATCTTGCGTTTCTCTTCTTTCAGGTAGTATTTAATGCGCGATTTAGCTTTGGCTGTCGTCACAAATGCCAGCCAGTCTTCAGATGGTTTTTGTTTGGATGATGTAATAATCTCTACCTGATCGCCACTCTTTATCTGGTGGCTAAGCGGCACCAGCCTATAGTTCACTTTGGCACCTATACAGCGTGCTCCAAGTTCAGAGTGTATATCAAATGCAAAGTCGAGCGCAGTAGCACCTTTCGGCAACACGCGCATATCGCCTTTCGGCGTGTATATGTATATCTCTTCTGTAAAAAGATCGAGCTTAAAGTCCTGCAGGAAGTCGAGCGTATCGGTATCAGGATTGCTTAGTATATCGCGCAGATGTTGCAGCCAGCTATCCAGTTTACTTTCCTGTGGCGACTCAGCACCTTCTTTATATTTCCAGTGTGCCGCGAGGCCTTTCTCTGCAATCTCGTTCATCCGCGATGAGCGTATCTGCACTTCCACCCACCTACCACCCGGGCCCATTACCGTAGTATGCAGCGCCTCGTAGCCATTACCTTTCGGTACACTTATCCAGTCGCGCAGCCTTTCTGTACTTGGCTTGTAGAAGTTGGTAATAACAGAATATACTTTCCAGCAATCTTCTTTTTCTTTTTCCTGAGCAGAATTAAGGATGATGCGAATAGCAAACAAATCATATACTTCTTCAAAAGCTACATGCTTGGTTCGCATCTTATTCCAGATGGAGTGTATAGCTTTGGGACGCCCATAGATGTCAAAATCCAACCCCAATGTCTGCAGTTCTTCTTTAATAGGCTTGATAAACTCGTTGATGTATCTGGTACGTTCACGTTTAGTTTCCTTCAGGCCTTGTGCTATTTCCCAATACACCTCGGGTTGTGTGTACTTCAGTGCCAGGTCTTCCAGTTCAGACTTAATCTCGTACAAACCCAGACGATGCGCCAGCGGAGAATAGATATACGTTGTTTCAGACGATATCTTCAATTGCTTCTCTCGGCTCATGCTTTCCAGCGTACGCATATTGTGCAGCCTGTCTGCCAGCTTTATCAATATTACCCTCGGGTCGTCTGCAAGGGTCAGTAATATTTTACGGAAGTTCTCGGCCTGTACCGTGGTGTCAGATTTCAGGTCTACTACGTTCGATATCTTGGTAAGGCCGTCGATAATTTTGGCATATACGCTGCCAAATTCACTTTCAATATCCTCCAGTGTTATCTCGGTATCTTCTACCACATCATGCAGCAGTGCACAGATGGTAGATGTTACTCCCAATCCTATTTCTTCAATTACTATCCTGGCAACGGCTAAGGGATGTAAGATATATGGCTCGCCCGATTTGCGGCGCATGTCCTTATGTGCATCTGCCGAAATCTCGAAGGCACGGCGAATGAGTTTTTTATCTCCTTTTTTGATGCGGTGCTTCAGCGCACGTAACAATGCCCTGTACTCGCGGAGTATTAATTTCTTTTCTTCTTCTTCGTTAAGATTATATGCTTCTCTGACTATCGTATCCATAAGCTACACTGTACTATGTAATTTACGAAGAAAGTCAAAAAAAAGGGAAATACAGCGTGTATCTGCTTACAAATACACGCTTAGGCATTATTTATAGCTAGCTCTGTAAAACTGCAAGTAGGCTTTCATATCCTTATCTATCAGCAGCTTTTCGTAGTTAAAAACTGATATGAATATCAACTGATACTCGCCTTGCTTATATTCTCTGAAAAGTTGACCTGTAGTTTTCAGGTTATTCATGTATATCTGTGCAGCAGATAGATTACGGAATGTTCTGATAGCAACCACACCACTTTCGGGCGACAATACTTGTATATCTGTACTCAACCCCAGATTATTGAACTTAAACGTATTAAAGTCCGTTACACCGGCACGGAAACCCGATGCTCTGGAATCCATTCCACCAAACACAAACAGCACCATATGCTCAGCCTCAGGTCTATATATATATGCAGGAGATGAAGCTTCTGCTTTGGGCGCAGGCGGTACATCTGGCGGAAAGGCACCGTTTGCATTAGGCAAAGGCTTAGGTTGAGTTAATGCTGATTGACCTGTAGTTTTTGTTGTATCAACCTTACCTATAGACAAACTATCAGCGGGCTTATTTGTTTGAATATATTTCAAAATCGCATCAGCCCATGGCCTCAATGAATCTTTAGGGTATTGATTGATAAATCTGCGTATTAATGAGTCAGCAGGCTTATATTCTTGCATTCCCGCCATAGCTATGCCTTCTACTATAGTAAACCTTTTGGCATATTTCCCTTCCGGATACATCACCTTAGCCTGCTTTACTTTATCTAGTGCCCAAGCATATTTATGATCCAACACCATACCATATGTTTCTTCATAAAACGCGCTCTCACTTATCGCCTCAGGATTAGCATTTACTTCACTTTCTCTTGGTTTTACCAATGGTGCATATTTACTGTCAGGATATTGCTTTAGCAACTCTTCTGCATAATGCCTCGCATCTGACATTTTATTTTGTCTGATGTACACCAGATATCGCAGATATAACTCTTCATCCCTATACTCATGCTGCGGATAGCGCCTTGTCAATGTATCCATCAACCTAATAGCAGGTGGGTAATCTTCTAAATCTTTGATGTATGCGTTAGCAGCATCCATATACGCTCTGCGTATCAATATTCTTGCTTCACCTTTTGCCTCGTCAGTTCTGGGTATTAATGCCACCAAAGCTTCTTCGGTAGGGATACCATTTTCATCAACCTCTATTGCCTGGCCTTCACCTTCATTATTATTGTTATTATTCTGAGCCGTGTTACCATTATTACTCATGCCACTTGCTGCAGCACTACGTCGCCAGTTATCTACAGGTTGTCTGTTACCCCATTTACGTTTAAACTCGTTTACACCTTGCTGCACCAATGCGGTGTTATTAAAGTACCAGTTTGTGTAAGGACTATTGCCATTGCCTGTGTTAGTACCACCGGTACTACCTGCAGATACTTGCTCAGATTTAAAAATACTATCCTCTCTTTGTTGTTGCAGTTTACGAATATACTTACGCACTTCTGCACGCATTTCTTTTTCAGACATATTACCTAACGCCAGCAAACTATCTTGCTCGCGGATGGTTTTCAACGGAGCTGTGATACTTGCCAATGCAGCACTACGTTTCACCGCCACTTCTATCATAGAATCTCCCGGTAAATAACTTGCAAATCCTGCAGCACTATCATACGCATTTTTCGCTGCTTCATACTCACCAAGTTTGTAATAAACATCACCCAATGTTGCAAATGACAAACCTTTCTGTTTAGGGGTAGATTTTAATGACCGAATCCCTTGATTCAAATAGCTGATTGCCTCTACACTATTACCGCTGTTTGCAGAAAGGCGGCCAAGTATGTAATATACCTGTTCGTAATACGGCTGATACTTACCATCATTCAACACCTTCTTCAACGATGCAATACTTTCTTCCTGTACGCCACCGGCATACATCATACTGTATGCAAGGTTTTTGCGTGCATAAAAGTCCATATCTACTTTCGGATTCAGGTCGATCACTTTTTTAAAGCTGGCAGCAGATGCAGTATACTCTCCCCTGTTTTGTGATATCTGCCCGGCAATGAAAGCTGAACGCATACGCACCCAGTTAGGCATATTATTATCATCTGCTACAATATTCAATTGTGTGGCGGCTGCTTTATAGTCTTTTTGGTTCAGGTAGATGAATGACTTTTCAAGTGCCAGCCTGCCCTGCAGGTCTTTGGGAAAATTAGGGTCTGTTTCCAACAGGTCTATAACAGACTCTGCATTCCCTTCCTGCTTCATCTGCGTATAGGTACGCGAAAGCCACAGTAGCGACTCATTGTGTACAGACCTATGTTGCAGGAAAGACAACATACCTTTTTTCTCCTCCTGCGCTATAGACAGACCTTTACCGCTTTTCTTGGTGTAAAGGCTCTCGCTTTGATTAGGTTTCTTTTTACGCTTGTCGCGCAGGCTCAGTATATATCGGAAAGATGCAGAGGCTTCATTATAATTGCCCTTGTAGAAATATGCCTGCCCAAGCAACAAATACAGGTCATCACCCCACTTGGTACGCGGGTCGTGTATCTGAATACCCATCGATGCCTTGTAGATAATACTATCCATGTCTGATGACAAAAGCGAGGAGTCTCTATCAGGGTTGAACGGGAATAACGCCAAAAGGGAATCATAATTATCCTTCTTGGTACGCAGCATATTAGCCAATGCCTCATCCATCTTCTTATCTGCGTTAAAGAAGTAGTTGTAGTGCGTAAATGTATTTTGTACTATTTGCCTCGGCACACTCCATCGGCGCTTCAGCATCTTCTCGTTGGTATAGGCTTTCTGCTTTTTCTTAATCTTCAGTTCAAAAGCCAATTGTTGCTTTTTCTCTCGTTCCTTTTCTTTAGCCTTTTGGTTCTTTTCTTTCTTCTCCTTTACCTTGGCAAGGCTGTCTGTCCTTACCTTCTTTATGGCAAGCAGACTATCTGTTTTCTTTTTACGTGCGGCAGCTAGAGCATCGGTCTTACCCTTTCTCACTTTGGCAAAACTGTCTGTTACTTTCTTTCTATTCACCTTCAGGCTATCGCTGAAAGCCTTACGTTTAGCCATCAGGCTATCCGTTTTCATTTTCTTCACCACGGCTACACTGTCGGCATAGCGCTTACTTTCTCTGTATTTGCGTTTGGCAGTCAGGCTGTCGGTGCGTTTTTTCACTACAGCACGGGCACTGTCTGTTTTCACTTTTCGTGCTGCTATAGTGCTGTCTGTTATCTTTTTACGCGCAGCTTTGGCACTGTCTACTTTTGCCATTCTGGCTGCTTGTAGTGTTTTCAGCTTCACCGCCTTAGTCTTTTCAACACTGTCTTTATACTTCTTGCTCTCTCTGTATTTGCGGATGGCAGCAAGGCTGTCAGTCTTGTGCTTGCGTATTTTGGCTATACTGTCTGTGCTACGTTTTTGTGCGGCTTGTCTGAAAGCCGTTTCTTTGGCACGGGCTTTTACCATGCTATCGCGGCTGGCTTGCAGGGCTTTTTGCTTTTCTGCCTGTTGTTTTTCTCTCTCTTTCGCTGCTGCTGCTTTAGCTTTTTCCTGTGCTTTACGAACAGCCGCTACAGAATCTTTTTGCGATTGCTGGGCATAGCTTACCTGCCCGCCTGTCATGGCGCAGAAAAAGATAATAATAAAAACTAATATTTTCTGAGGGCTCAATATTATTCTAATGTGCTTTGCTTCAATAATAATAACTGTAAAATGCGTAAAATATTATACCTGCAATCGTTAATTGCAGGTATATATTAAGACACCTTACATATCCATCAAAAATAGGAAAATCCCGCTAAACTCTGAATGGCATTTATAAACCATCACATTAGCATAATACACATTTCAAATAAAGCATATTTTTATTTATATTTGCTATAATGAACCGTGAATCATATTATGTTAATCATTCCCTATACTTATTGGCTGGCATCTCCCTCCGAAACAATTATTATAAACCACTGAAAACTGCAACAAATTGCAACAAACGCTATTCTATCTAATTAATTATCAATAGATTATAAAATATCCCCTTACAGTAAAAATGCAACAACCCGCAACAAAATCCATTAAACATTATACAATATCAATTTAACAAAGAAGCGACATTAAAAAATTGTCTTCATCACAGTTAAACCTTAATTTACACTCCCTTTGGTACTATGAGCAGGCCGGCAAGACGCAGACATATTTTCAAGCGGCTCAATACACACTATCGCTTAGTGTTTATTGATGACACCTCGCTACAAGAAGTAGCTTCGTTTAAGTTGACTATGCGCAAACTCTACATACTATTCAGCAGCATATTTGTGTTTGTAATAGTAGTAACGGTTGCCATACTGCTGCTGACACCATTAAAGTATTACATACCCGGCTATGCAGGTGGTAGCGACAGGCGCGAAGTAATACAACTGAAACGCACGGTAGATTCGCTGACAGACCTTGCAGCTGCGCAGGAAGCATTTGAAAACAACCTGAAAGATGTAATAGCCGGAGAAACAAAAATGAAACTGGACACAACCAGACTGGATATGAAGCGGGTAAATCAGGAAGCGATGAACAATCTGGTACCCATGAATGACGAAATAAAAAAAGGTGCATTGCAACCTGTAAAAAAATAAAGCAGTGGAAAACAAAAAGCCTGATAACAACATGATGCGCTACGCAGGGCTGGCAACACAATGGATGGTAATGCTGGCACTGGCAGTACTTGCAGGCCGTTGGCTGGATGGTAACACAGGCTGGAAGTTTCCTTTGTTTACCGTATCGCTGCCGCTGATAGCACTAGTGGTATCGCTGTGGCAACTGATACAGGAATTCAACAAACCACGTAAATGAACAGAACTTTTATAATAGCTATAGTAGCAGTATTCGCAGTATTATCGGGCGTATTCTTTTATATGAAAACGGCTGCGCCTGATTTTCGCTTCAATGTAATGATGGGGGCAAACATACTGATGCTGATACTTTCTACGGCAAGCTATTTTATGGTTACGAGACAAATACAGAACAGGCCGCAGGCGTTTATAAGAGGTGTATACTCCGGCACCTTCCTGAAGCTGTTTGTGTGTATGGCTTCTGTACTGATATATGTAATGATTAATAAGAAAGATATTCATAAACCAACATTGTTCGTCCTCTTCGGCATATACGCTGTGTATTCTGTTGTAGAAACGACCATACTATCAAAAATGGCAAGAGTGAAGTGATATGAAAAAGCAGGAAACATCTCTGTATCATCTAAAACATTTTTTACCGGAGAACACATTTGAACTGGTGGCACCTTATTTCATGAGCCACACCATCCACCTGACGCTGACACGCGAACGCAAGTCGGTCCTTGGCGATTATCGCAACCCTACACATACAGACCCATACCACAGAGTAACGGTCAACATAAACCTGAACAAATACAGTTTCCTGATAACACTGCTGCACGAGCTGGCACACATGCTCACTTTCAATCATTTTAAAAACGAAGTATCACCGCATGGCAAGGAATGGAAAACACAATTCCGACATGTGCTGATACCATTTATAGGCAAGCAGATTTTCCCGGCAGATGTAGAGAAGGCACTCGTTGCCTACCTACGCAACCCTGCTGCCAGTACTTGTACAGACCCTGCATTGTACAAAGCACTATATCGCTACGACGAACGCAAGCCCGGCTACTGCTTGGTAGATGACCTTGAAGTAGGCCATTGGTTTGAAATGGAAGACGGCAGCATATTTGAAGTAGTGGAACACCTGCGCACCCGCAGCCGCTGCCGAGACCTGATAACACGCAAAATGTATTACTTCCAGGGGATTATAGAGGTAAAGCACGTAAGGCGGGACAGGCGTAAAATAGCTTGAAATATATTCACCCGATTTTTCACCCCGCGAAAATCTTAATATGATATAAAACACTACTGTTTTATACTACTTTTGACGTCTTAAATAAATCAGAATGATGAAACTGAAGCACTCTCTGCTTGCAGGTGCTGCGATGCTCGCATTGGCATCGTGCCAGCAAAACGGCGGTGGCAATACCGATGCTGCTGCTGCCCGCAAACTGCTCGATCCGGCAAATATGGATACGACCATCCGCCCGGGCGACGACTTCTTTATGTACGCAAACGGCACTTGGCTGAAGAACAACCCTATACCGGGTACAGAAACCCGTTGGGGAAGCTTCAACGAGCTGCAAGAGAATAACTACAAAGCACTGCACGACCTGTTGGATGCTGCGGCAGCTAATAAAAACGCCAAAGCAGGCAGCGCAGACCAAAAGGTGGGCGACATGTACCGCAGCGGTATGGATAGCGCAGCTATAGACAAAGCAGGCATTAGTCCGCTGAGTGGTGTACTGGCTCGTATAGATGCTATTACAGATGCGAATGGCATACTGAATGAAATAACTACAGGACAAACACAAGGCAATGGCCAACTGTTTGCATTCTATGTAGCGCCTGATGATAAGAACGTAACGAAGCAGATACCACAGTTTATGCAAGGCGGACTAGGTATGCCTGACCGTGATTTCTACTTCAACAAAGATGAGCGCACTGTAAAAATTCGTGATGCATATAAGCAATACCAAGTGCAATTGCTGATGCTGATGGGCATGGATAGTGCAACTGCTAAAAAAGATGCGGCTGAAATATATGGCCTGGAAGAAAAACTGGCAGGTGCATCTATGACGCGTGTTGAAATGCGCGACCCGTACAAACTGTACAATAAATTCAATGTTGAAGGTTTGAATAAACTGACACCGGGCATGGACTGGAAAACTGTTTTCTCTAATCTGAAAATAGGCACCCAGGATTCTTGCATCGTTGCTACACCAAAATTCTTTACAGAGGTTAGCAAGCAACTGAAATCTACACCGGTAGATGTATGGAAGAAATACCTGAAGTTCCATACAGTGAATGATATGGCACCATACCTGAGCAGCAATTTCGATAACGCACGTTTCGATTTCTACGGCAAAGTAGTACGTGGCCAGAAAGAACAAAAACCACGTTGGAAGCGCGTACTGAATGTTGTTGACGGTTCTGTTGGCGAACTGTTGGGACAGATGTATGTTGAAAAACACTTCAAACCGGAAGCTAAAAAACGTATGTTGGAATTGCTGGACAATCTGCAATCTACGTATGCAGAACGCATCAAACGTCTGGACTGGATGAGCGATGTTACAAAGCAGAAAGCACTCGGCAAGCTAGGCACATTCATCCGCAAAATTGGCTACCCTGACAAATGGCGCGATTATAGCAAACTGGAAATCGGTGGCAACGACTATGTAAAAAACATCATGGCGGCTTCTGCTTTCGAGTACGACTATATGATAAACAAACTGGGTAAACCGGTTGATAAAACAGAATGGGGCATGACACCGCCTACAGTGAACGCATACTACAATCCTGCATTCAACGAAATCGTATTCCCTGCAGGTATCCTGCAATATCCATTCTTTGAAATGGGTGCGGATGATGCGGTAAACTACGGTGGTATCGGTGCGGTAATAGGTCATGAGATAACACACGGTTTTGATGACCAAGGTCGCCAATACGATGCTGATGGCAACCTGAACGATTGGTGGACTAAAGAGGACGCTGACAAATTCAACCAGAAAACAGGTGTTGTTATTAAACAATACAATGGCTTCACAGTACTGGATACGGTTCACATCAATGGTGAGTTGACACTGGGTGAAAACCTGGCAGACCTTGGTGGTCTTGCAATTGCTTATGAAGCATTCAAGAAAACAAAACAAGGACAGGGTAATGAAAAGATTGATGGCTTTACACCAGACCAACGTTTCTTCTTGAGCTGGGCACAGGTATGGCGTGCAAACACTACACCTGAAGAAACATTCAACCGCATTAAAACAGACCCGCACTCTCCGAACCTGTGGCGTTGTAACGGTCCACTGAGCAATATGCCTGAATTCTACCAAGCATTTGGCGTGAAAGAAGGCGACAAAATGTGGCGCCCTGAAGCAGAACGTGCAAGGGTATGGTAATTAGATGATTTGTTGACCAGTTGATTAGTTAATTAGAAATGATAGCAAAAGCAGGCTTGTAGCCTGCTTTTGTCATTATGTAGTAAACAAACAGGTTTTACTTCATACAACTGTCAATTAAAAAATTGATTTGATACGGCTTTATGGAATTCATCAAAACTTTGCATCAGAGAGTTGAATCACAATTTAAAACTTACCCGTATGAAAAGTCAATTAACATTACTCATGGTCTGTATGCTGGTGGGCATACAATGTATTGCACAGGTTGGTGGCATTATCGGCAAAGTAACCGACAACACCAAAGAACCCATTATCGGTGCATTTGTAGAGGTATCGCAGGGAGGTGTAAAAGTTATTAGTACTGTAACAGATGAAGATGGTAACTACACAGCTAAACCACTGAACCCGGGGCGCTACAACCTCACAGTTAGGCACACCGGATTTATGCAGGAGAGCATAAAAGGTATCATTGTATCTCCTGACAAAAGCACAACTGTAAACATCAGAATGAAATCGGCTATACAACTGAATGAGGTAGTTGTAAGAGAATATAAAGTACCACAAATTGACCCCACAAGTGAAAGAAAAACAATCATATCTGAAGAACTTGAAAAAATGCCTACGAGAAATACACAGAGTTTGGTAGCAACTAGCCCGGGTGTATACAAAGGCCGAGATAAAACAAGCGTAAATATTGGTGGCGCTCGCAAAGAAGATGCTGTATACAGTGTAGATGGCATACGTGTGTATGGCAGCAGATCTGCACCGTTGTCTGCACCTGATGTACAAAGCGAAAGCTATAAACATACCCGCGAAAACGGACTAAAACTTGTAACAGACGAACCGCTTTCTACCATGAGTGTAGATGTAGACAGGGCATCGTACAGCAACATCCGGCGCTTTATCAACAATGGACAAATGCCGCCGGCAGATGCTGTGCGTGTAGAAGAAATGGTTAACTATTTCACCTACAAATACCCGCAACCACAGGGAGAAGACCCGTTAGCTATTGTTACTGAATTGACAACTTGCCCATGGAATAGCAATAGAAAACTGCTGCACATCGGCATGCAGGCTCGCACCATCAATACAGAAGACCTACCAGCTAGCAACCTTGTATTCCTGATAGATGTATCCGGCTCTATGTATGATGCTAACAAACTTCCATTGGTAAAGACATCGCTGAAGATGTTGGTTGAAAAACTAAGAGCCGAAGACAGGATAGCTATTGTAGTGTATGCAGGCAATGCAGGTCTTGTGCTACCATCTACTAGTGGTGGCAATAAGAATACCATCATCAGAGCATTGGATAAACTACAAGCAGGCGGATCTACAGCAGGGGGAGAAGGCATTAAACTTGCATACCGTGTAGCACAGGAAAATTATATAAGAGGTGGTAACAACCGCATCATCATGGCTACAGACGGCGACTTTAATGTAGGCGTGAGCAGCGAAAACGAACTGGAGGAACTGATAACAGCAGAGCGCGCAAAAGGCATATATCTTACTTGCTTGGGATATGGCATGGGCAATTATCAGGATAGCAAAATGGAACTACTTGCAGACAAAGGGAATGGCAACTATGCATATATAGACAATGAAGCAGAGGCGGCAAAAACACTGGTGAAAGAATTTGGTGGTACCATCTTTACGTTGGCGAAAGACGTAAAAGCACAAATAGAATTCAATCCTGAATTTGTAAAGTCATACAGGCTGGTAGGTTATGAAAACCGCGTACTGAATGCTGAAGACTTTAAAGATGATAAAAAAGATGCGGGAGATATGGGCTCAGGCCATAGCGTTACCATCATTTACGAAATAGTTGCAGCCCGCAGCACAGGAGACATACCACTGAAGTATCAGCAAAACAGCTACCCTTCTGTGCAAAGCTATTATAACAATGAAGAGCTTGCCACCATCAAATTCAGGTATAAAAAACCAAATGGCAATACCAGTAAAGAGATTGTAAAAACCATTTCGCCCAACAGTACGGCAATACAGAACGCAAGCGAAAACGCACGCTTTGCAAGTGCAGTGGCAATGTTTGGCATGTTACTCAAAAACTCCCCTAACAAAGGCAACGCTAACTATGGTAAAGTACTGGCACTGGCCAGAAACAGCAGCGGATATGACAGAGATGGATACAGGGCTGAGTTTATGCAACTGGTAAACAGGGTAAACAAAAGCGGCGATGTAGCAATGAATAAATGGTACGAGGAGGAAGATTAAACAGTTGAATAAGCACAATTGTAAAGGGCTGACGTGTTATTTAGGCGTCAGCCTTTTAATATATTCAGTATTTTGTCACCGATATGAAGCTACAAGACAAATCGTTCGACAAATCAACCATTATAGTTATCAGCACGTTATTGTTGGCAGGTACTATATTGCGTCTGTGGCATATAAACTACCAAAGCCTTTGGTTGGATGAAATGCACACGATGTTATTTTCAGACCCATCATTATCATGGTCAAAATATTGGCAGGAAATAGGTGCCGATGTACACCCACCATTACACTATACACTACTGAGGCTATTGTTTAAAACCATAGCATATACAGAAACCGTTGCACGTATGGTATCTGCTATTGCCGGTATAATTTCTATTTGGGCTATATTTCTGTTAGGGAGAGAAATAAAAGATAATAGGCTAGGTTTAATAGCTGCTTCAATTACAACACTAAACTACTATGCAATATACTTTTCACAAGAGGCAAGAAACTATATGCTCTCTTTTCTGCTTACCACACTATCGTTTTTGTATTTCATCCGCTTACTAAAAACATTGCGGTTTCAACATAGTATATGGTATGGCATTTTCACACTCACATTACTGTATTGTCATTACTATGCGGTCTTCATTATATGTGCTCAAATAATTACAGGGCTGATATTCTTTCTGAATGAAGAAAAGGAAAACAGAATCACTTTTATTAAAAGGTTTTTACTAAGTGCTGCTATTGTAGGCATAGGCTTTTCTCCTTGGATTCAATTTCTCTCGTCTGTAACAAAAGTAGAGAATACATGGATACCGATGCCATCCAATCGTTTTGTAATAGAGTACTTCAACGAATACTTTGGCAACTCTGAATTGCTTGTTCCTGTATTTGCGGGCTGCATATTAATATTTATCGTCAGCCTATTCTTTGTACCTAAAACAAACCTGAAAATAAAAGAAAAACCACATTTGCTTGGTTTTATAGTTTGCTGCCTGTGGATAACAATCACTTATTTGCTACCATATCTGCGCTCGCTTACAGCGGTCCCTATGATGTATGGCAGATACACGATTGTAGTATTACCGGCAATAATCATCTGCATATCCTATGGCATAGTACAGGCAAAATATAAAATACTACAGGTAGCGTTACTTGGTTTCATTCTTGTAGAGTCGTTTATTGACCTCGGTTTTAAAAAAGATTATTATACGCGTATTACAAAAACACAATTTAGAGAAGTAATAGGCTTTGTAGCCAAAAACTATTATTCCGATGAACCGGTGATAGATGAAATATCACCAATACAACAACAATATTATTTCAAGCAATACGGGTTTAAACCCAATATACTATCAGGCAGTAAAAATGCACTTACCGATTCCATCCTTACACCGGGCACTGTATTATACAACACAAAAAGCTTTTGGATAATTGGCGGTCATCACGAAAAACGGATAGACACCGCTAAACGATTGCTATTGGAGCAACTGTATGAACGTATCGGCAATGTACAATATACCGACGCCTGGGCCGAATACTATGTAGCCAAAACAGATACAGGATTGGGCATAACATATGTAGATTACAACAACATAACAACGAATCATGACAGGCTTACTAAAGAAAATGAGATAATACTACGCAAGGACAGTATACAGTTTAACCCAGTACATATTAGTAAGGGTAAATATCAATTTATTGTTTCTGTGCGTGGCACAATAGCCAATGAATTTTACCCCAACCTTTTGATAGCCATCAATGGCAATAGGTTGGGAGATTTACAAATTGCAGAAGGAAGCAGTATTGGCACATTCTATTGGGAAACGAATACTGACTCTCAGATAGTCTTCAGCATTAAGCTGACTAACGACGATAGTGACCCGGAGAACAATGCTGACAGAGATGCTTTTATCAAAAACATACGTGTAAAAAAACTGGAATAACCCCAGATACAAAAATTATTGATAGCTGTCGGCTTTATCTTCAAAATCCGTACTGGCACGTATGTACAGAAACAACGAAGCAAGGTAACTTTGCGTAGTTAAAAACAAACACTCCCCAAAATGAAAAAATCTGTAATTGCCATTGCTGCGATAGCAATGTTGGCTGCATGCAAAAAAGACAGCACAACTACCTCTACGCCGACACCTACGCCCACCCCAACTACAAAGACATTTACCTTTAAGGCCGACGGAACATCTATAACACTCGACTCTGCAAGAGCTACACTATATACACTTGGTGTATCGCCATACAATAGAGAAATAGATGTATTTGGGTTTAAAGGTGGTAAGACGGTGATAGAGTTTCACTTTTTGCCAAAGACAGGCAAACAAAATGCAAGTGCCTCATTCAGCGATGCTTGGTTGACGTATGCCGATGACACCAAAACATACGACGCTCAATCCGGTGAACTGAACCTGACAGTATGTGATACAGTGAATAACAAGATAGAAGGTACTTTCAACTTCTCGGGCAAAGAGTATAGCGGCACTGCTACCAAATCAATTACTGAGGGTACTATCTATGTAGATAATATGAAGAAGCAATAAGCAACTGCTTGGTTTAAATAACAAAGGGGCATCAAAACAGATGCCCCTTTTCTAATTATATAAAACTTCTTACACCCCAAGATTCGCCCTGAACATCTTAACAGCTATTGCCAAGAGTATCACCCCGAAGAATTTACGAACTACAAGGATACCCGAATGGCCGAGGAGGCGTTCCAGCAAGTTAAGCGACTTAAGGGTAATGAATACAAATACCAGATTGACGAATATGGCTATCAGGATATTGCTAGCGTGATAACTCGATTTCAGGGACATAATAGTGGTAAGCGTACCCGAACCCGCTATCAACGGGAAGGCTATCGGTACCACATTGCCCGATTTATTATCCTTCTCAGAACGGAATATCTCCAGCCCCAATACCATTTCCAGCCCCAGTACAAATATCACAATGCTACCCGCTATGGCAAAAGAGTGGATATCCAGCCCCATGAAATTCAACACCTGCTCCCCTATAAAGAAGAACAGCAACATCAAAGCACCCGATACTGCGGTAGCCTGTACGGCACTAATGTCGCCCATCTTCTTTTTCAGCGTCAGCAGTACGGGTATAGAACCCAGCATATCTATGACCGCGAAAAGCGCGAAAGACACAGTAAAAATTTCAGAAATATTAAATGAATTTGCCCCTGTCATGCTGCAAAGGTACAATAGTTAAAAAGGATAGCATAAGTTGGGCGCAGAATGCTAATTTTACGCCTTCAAATCGGGCAAATGTCAATAACTAATTATAACCATACGGTAGCCGAAAGGTTTATGCGCTATGTGCAGGTAGATACGCAAAGCGACCCTGCATCTCCATCACAGCCATCTACCGAAAAGCAAAAAGACCTGAGCAGAATATTGGTGGAAGAACTGAAAGCCATAGGCATTGCAGATGCCGAGCTGGACGAACACGGATATGTGTATGCAACCATCCCTGCTACAAGCAATAAGAATGTACCTGTGCTGTGCTATTGCAGCCACGTAGATACAGCACCCGATTGCAGCGGTGCAGGCGTAAAACCTATACTACATAAAAACTACGACGGCAGCGATATCGTATTGCCAGATGATACAAGTGTTGTAATAACAACTAAAGAACACCCATACCTGAAAGAAAGGATTGGTGACGATATAATCACTGCAAGCGGCACTACCCTACTGGGCGCAGACGATAAAGCAGGTGTTGCCATCATTATGGACCTTGCGGCTTATCTGATTCAACATCCTGAAATACCACATGGTGCTATCCGCATACTCTTTACCCCCGACGAAGAAATAGGACGAGGTGTAAACAAAGTAGATATGAAAAGGCTGGGGGCACAGTTTGGCTACACATTGGACGGTGGCGAACGTGCCCATCTGGAAGGTGAAACCTTTAGTGCAGATGGTGTAACGGTTACCTTCCACGGCATCAGTGCACATCCGGGCTATGCAAAAGATAAAATGGTAAGTGCTATCAAAACAGCGTCGGCATTTGTAGATAAGCTGCCGCGCAACGAATGGTGCCCTGAAACAACAGAAGGCAAACAAGGCTTTGTGCATCCTGTGCATATGGAGGGCGTGCTGGAAAAAGCAAGTGTATCATTCATCATCCGCGATTTTGATACGGCAATGCTTGCCAAACACGAAGAACGCCTGAGGGCATTGGCAGAAGAAACAATTAAAGAATTCCCTGGTGCTAGTTTTGAATTTGTGGTAAAAGAACAATACCGCAATATGAAAGAAATACTGGACCAACACCCGCAGGTGATGGACTATGCAGAAGAAGCCTATAAACGTGCAGGAATGCAAGCTGTACGCATGAGTGTGCGTGGCGGTACAGATGGTTCTCGTCTTTCATTCATGGGACTACCTTGTCCAAACCTATTTACGGGCGAAATGGGTATACACAGCAAACAAGAATATGTAAGTGTGCAGGATATGGAGAAAGCAGTTGAAACACTGGTACACCTTGCACAGGTATGGGAACAAAACAGTTAATCACTTTCAATAAGAACAAACAATGAATGCTCAATTAAAAACAGTTTTGCTGACAGTACTTACACTCTCTGTATTTACCATTGCGTTGGTAGAACTGAGCGGTGTTAGCAGCACGGCGCTTTATAACAAATATAAAATAGGCAATGGTGGTGCTCACAGTCACGACCCTGAGCTGAGCGAAGTGCAACGCAAAGAGAACGAAGCGAAGGCAATGCCTAAAACAAAAATTGAATTTGCAGAAATGCGTCACAACTTCGGCACCATCACTGAAGGCGAGAAAGTGAAGCACGCTTTCAAATTCAAAAACACGGGAGACCAACCACTGCTGGTATATAATGTAGTTGCAGGTTGTGGTTGCACTACTCCATCATGGTCTAAAGACCTGGTAATGCCGGGGCAGGAAGGTGAGATACAAGTAGAGTTTAACAGCGAGAACCGTCCGGGCCATCAGGCAAAAAATGTACTGGTGTACTCTAACGGACAGGAAGAGTCTATCTCTATTGGTTTTGATGTAGATGTAGAAAAGAAATAATGGCAACAGCAAACGTAACATTCGGGCAGCAGGTAAAGAACTACTTATCGCTGATAAAATTCAGCCATACGGTATTTGCATTGCCGTTTGCCATGATAGGCTTCAGCATGGCAGTGGTAAAAGACGGCCATAGCTTTTCGTGGGACTTGTTTGTGAAAGTGCTGCTGTGCATGGTATTTGCTCGCACATCGGCCATGGCATTCAATCGCTATCTCGACCGCAGATTTGATGCACAAAACCCACGCACTGCCAAACGCGAAATACCTGCTGGTATCATAAAGCCGCAACACGCGCTACTGTTTACCATCATCAACAGTGCGTTGTTTGTAGCTACTACTTATTTTATCAACGAGTTGTGTTTCTATCTGTCGTTCATTGCACTCTTTGTAATACTATTCTACAGCTATACCAAACGCTTCACGGCGCTCTGCCATATTGTATTGGGTGTTGGTTTGTCACTATCGCCAATAGGTGCATATCTGGCAGTAACAGGTGTATTCAAACTGGTGCCTGTATTGTTTTCACTGACGGTACTGACATGGGTATCGGGTTTTGATATTATCTATGCACTGCAAGATGAAGACTTTGACAAAAGTCAAAAGCTGCACTCGATACCTGCTGCACTGGGCACTGCAAGGGCGCTGATGGTATCGAACATATTGCATGTACTCTCTGCACTATTTGTTATCTACGCAGGCATAGCAGGTGAATTTCATTTTACGTATTGGATAGGCGCTGCGGTATTTATAGGACTACTCACTTATCAACACATACTTGTAAAACCAAACGACCTGAGCAAAGTGGGCATCGCATTTGCCAATACCAACGGTATAGCCAGCATTATCTTTGCCATCTTTACCATTATTTCTTTCTTTTTAGCATAAGCATTGTATGAATATAGCCTTGATAGGATATGGCAAAATGGGCAAAGCCATTGAAGAGATAGCCACAGAACGTGGGCATAATGTAGTATTGCGCATCAGCACTGCCAACCGCCACGAGATGACAGACGAGAACCTGGCGAAGGCAGATGTGGCTATAGAATTTACAAACCCCGAAGCTGCAAAAGACAACGTAATTAGTTGCCTGCAAGCAGGCACTTCTGTAGTGTGCGGTTCTACAGGATGGAATGAGGGACTGAGCCATGCAAAGATGATAGCCATAGAAAAAGGAAAAGCTTTTTTGCAGGCTTCCAATTTCAGCATAGGTGTAAATATCTTCTTTGAAATAAACAAAGCACTGGCATCGCTGATGAACGAGCAGCCGAGCTACGATGTGGTGATGGAAGAAATACACCACCTGCAAAAGAAAGACTCGCCAAGTGGCACAGCCATTACACTTGCAGAACAAATCATAGACAACCTGCAACGCAAAAAACACTGGTCTGAGAAAGACAAAGGCAATCCCGAAGTCATACACATCAACGCGCTACGCGAGGAAGGTGTACCCGGCACACATAGCATCAAATACACTTCGGATATTGACGATATAGAGATTACCCACACTGCACACAACCGCAAGGGATTTGCGCTGGGTGCTGTACTGGCCGCCGAATACGTGAACGGTAAGCAAGGTGTTTTTGAAATGAGAGATGTATTGGGATTGAAGAAAGTGGAGATGTAAATGATAAACTAAAAGCCCCGCAGATTGCGGGGCTTTTAGTTTATCATCCCTAAGTTTATCATTCTAAGAAAGAATCTTACATTTAGCATCGCCACGCCACCTCCATGTATAACAAAAAAGAAAAAAATCAATGCTTAGTATTCGTCTCTTAGCCTTATCATTTTTCATATCCGCAACATGCTACAGTCAGCAAACACTAAGATTTGCAGACTCTCTAAAGCAGGCATTTCAAATTCCTGAAATATGCTACGCTGTTATTACTGCTGACAGTGTATTGGAAATAGCTGCGACAGGTAGACACTCCATCAATCTCGCAGACACTGCAACAATCAACGACCGTTTTCATATTGGCTCTAATACCAAAGCCATGACTGCTTTTATGATAGCTAAATACGTAGAACGTGGCAAGCTGAAATGGAATACAAAGCTGTTTGATATATTCCCAGAATGGCGAAAGGCATCTAAACCCATATACAAAAACATTACGTTGCAGGAACTGCTTTCGCACCGTGCAGGTGTACAACCTTTTCAGGGCTTTAACGACCCTGTAATACCAGCATTCAAAGGCAATAAGGTTGAAAAAAGAAAAGCATTTGGCAAATGGGTACTCACATTGCCACCCGTACTACCCGACAGTAACAGTCCGTTTGTGTACTCCAATGCAGGCTATACACTGGCGGCTTTGATGCTGGAGAAAGTTACGGGCAAAACATGGGAACAGATTGCCGATGAAATCTTCAACAAAGATCTGCATCTTAACATCGGTTTTTCATGGCCGGAGAACCAAACACGCAAGGATACATGGGGGCATATTTTTGAGAATGGGAAGTTTGTACCTCTGCCATCCAACACAGCTTTCAGCCTCGACTATACAGAACCTTCCAGCAATATCAACATCCGCATGAAGGACTATATCAGGTATATACAAATGAATATGGCGGGGCTGAACAGTCAAGACAATTACCTGAAGGCAGCTGCCTACAAGTTCATTCACACCGGGATTGAAGGGTATTCATTAGGCTGGTATAATATTTATGAAGGCACAGAAAGCCTCTCTACACATGCAGGCACTGCCACTACATACTATACCATTACACATATAGACCGCAAAAGGCACATCGCCTACATCATCTTTACCAATGCATTTGATGACACCAATGTTCCGCAAGGTGTACGATTATTGATGCGGGAATTAAAGAAGAATTATGGGAAGTGACTTAAATAATAAAGCCCCGCAATTTGCGGGGCTTTATTATTTAAGAGTAAAAATATTCACTAAGCAAATACACCATCATGGTTCTTGTACATAGCAGCTAACATCATCAGCAAAAAACTAACAGCTACATACAAGAGGATTATTACAATAGGGTATATTTTATTCTTATCACGTGCTTCGTACTTCAATACTATACGTTTCCAACGTTCTTTATATTTATAGTAGTATGAAAAACCAACAACAAACACCAAACCTATCAAGTACTTTATCGGGACTAACATATTAAAATCCAGCACCTTCACTCCCAATCCCTCTACCAAAAACAATAATGTTGCGATATTAAATATAGCGCATAACACTATCCACTGTGTTCCTGCCAATACCGGAGTATCGTCAAAATTGCCAGAAGCCTTCCCCCATTTATAACCTTGATAGAATAAATAATCGTACATCATCAAGTACTAATTTATAGATTTTTCTACATCATAAACAAAAGCCCCGCAAATCGCGGGGCTTTATTATTTCAGATAAGTATCAAAGTAGTCGCTAATTTTTTGCATCAGGTGTACACGGTCTTTGCCGCGTACATTGTGCTCGTAGCCCGGGTACACAAAATAATCTACCTGTACGTTTTCATCTACCGCTTTCTTGATGAAGTTGATAGAATGTTGCCATACTACAGTAGCATCATCAGTGCCGTGTATCAGCAGCAGCTTACCTTGCAGGTTCTTCACTTTGGTCAGCAGGTTGGCATCTTCATAGCCCTGCGGGTTTTGCTCAGGGGTATTCATGTAGCGTTCGGTGTACATTATCTCGTACATCTTCCAGTCCATAACAGGGCCACCAGCTACACCTACTTTAAACACACCCGCGTGGCGCAGCATCAGCGATGTAGTCATAAAGCCACCAAAGCTCCAGCCATGAACGCCCATACGTTCCGCATCTACAAACGGCAAAGACTTCAAATAGGCAACACCTTTCAACTGGTCTTCCATTTCTACAGTACCCAGTTTGCCCCATGTAGCACTTTCAAATTTGTAACCACGGTTGCTGCTGCCACGTCCGTCCATGCAGAAAACTACATAGCCACGCTGTGCCATGTATTCATACCACAGGTTGTTGCTTTCAGGGAAGCTGTTGCGCACCAGTTGCACATGCGGACCGTTGTACAGATAAACAACCACAGGATATTTCTTACGTGCATTGAAGTTGGTAGGCAGTATCAGTTTGCCATACAGCGGTGTACCATCATCTGCACGCAGTGTTATGTTGCGTATTTCAGGGCGGTCGTAGTCTGCCAGTGTATTAGGCGCATCCATCAGCGTCTGGCTGAAGCCATTGTTTGTACCAAGCACCGTTGTACGCTTAGGTACACCTGCTGCAGAGAACACATCGTACACATATTCACCGTTTTCGTTTGGCAGTGTAGTGTGCACACCTTCGTTATAGTCTATACGGCGCAGGCTGCCATTGTTCCAGTTTACGGTATAGCTGTGTTTTTCAAGCGGAGATTCTTTTGATGCAGATATAATGATTTGCTGGCGCTCTTTGTTCATGCCCAGTATTTCATTCACTATCCATTTGCCTTTTGTCAGTTGTTGCAGCAGCTTGCCCTCTGTGTTGTAGAGGTACAGGTGCATATAACCATCACGTTGGCTCCACCAGATGAATTTATCATTACTCTCGGGCAGGAAGGTAAGCGGGTGCAGTGGCTCTGCATATTTATCGCTTGTTTCTTCAAACAGTGTTTTTACAAATGCGCCTGTTTCTGCATTGTACTGGTTCAGCCAGATATGGTCTTGGTCGCGGTTCACTACTGCTATGAATACATATTGTTCATCAGGGCTCCAGCTGATGTTTGTCAGGTACTGGTCTTTAGGACCTGTAGTTTGTATAGTCACCGTCTTGCCTGTGCTGAGGCTGTAAACGCGCAACTGCACTTGATGAGATGTACCACCCGCCATCGGGTATTTTACGTTTTCATTTACCGCAGGTGTTACCAGCCAGTTTACAACAGGATAGTCTGCCACCATTGTCTGGTCCATGTGGTAATATGCCAGCTTATTGCCGTTTGGCGAGAAGAAGATACCGCCTTCAATACCAAACTCATTGCGATGCACATTAGACGCGCCATTGGTGATGTTCTTATCCTTATCATCTGTAAGCTGTACTGTCTGCTTATCTTTTTTGATGATGTAGAGATTGTTATCTATCGTATAGGCGATATTCAGGCTCTTATCTATAACCGTGTTAGCAGCTTTTTCGGGCAGGCTTGTCCAGTTTTCCCACATAAAGCCGCCTGCTGTTTTTGTGCCTTTCTTCAGGTCGTTGCCTGTTTGGTAGTACACATAGCCTTTATCAATCCATTTGATGAAAGGTATTCCTTTCAGTTTACCACCTGTGGCTTCGTTCAGCTCTTTCAGGCGCAGTACGGTATCTACTTTACCATCCGGAAAATGTGTACTGAACCATGCATCGTTTGCCACCTGATACATTTTGTTGGTACCCGGTTCCCAGCTCACTTGTTTCAGCCCCTTAGGAGCCAACGCGCCTGATATGCCATTGGTAGCTTCTGCAATGGTGTATTGTTTTTTCTGCGCCTGTGCAGAGAGCGCCACCAGCGCAGCACCTGCAAAAGCAAACTGTTTTATATAATTCATATTACTGATTTGATAAATCGAGGGCTGAAATTATTGAATATCAGTCAAAAACCTATCCCCCATTTTATACCGTGGCAGAAAACATATTTATGCTTAAGTTCGTTTATAGATTATGCAAAGACTTATCGCCATATTGCTGGCACTGCTACCACTGGTTTCCAATGCACAAAAACACCGCGGCAACAACCCTGTAGGGCATTTTAACGACGAAGCCTACTGGCAAAAGTGTGCAGTTGTAAAGCACCTACCAGCGAGCCCTATTACAGCCGCAGACACAGCAATAGTTGTTATCAGCAACCGCAAACCCAATACCGACCCGCTGCGCTATATGTGCGAGGAAAGGGATGGTAAGGCTTTGTATTACTATTTCGTATTTAGCAGAAACGGCAAATGGAATGTGCTACAAGTAGAAAGTCTGGAGAAAGCCATTGGCTATATGCCCGATAAGAGCAAGGATTGGGTGATGTATGTAGAGGGCATGGGCAAACTATTTACCAGTGATTTGTATCGTGGTATGAGCATGGCGGGACAATATGGAGTAAACGTGATTATGTTCGACTATCCGAGCATTACCACCACCAAAGGCGGACTTGGCAATTACTTCTTTTCTATGAAGAATGCGCGCACTGCTTACAAGGATTTTATTCCGGCGTTTGAACATGTAAAGCAACTATACAAAAGCGGTACGCTTGGCAATGGCAAGATGAGTATGTTTTATCATAGCATGGGCAATCATGTATGGCGACAAGCAGTGAGGAATGATATGCTTGATAAACTGAATGGTGATGTATGGGTGAGCAATATTATTATGAATGCACCTTGTGTGCCAAGAAGAGGACATAAGCGTTTGGTAAACCAAATACACTTTGCAAAAGGCATCTATATTAATTACAACAAGCAAGACTTTACGCTTGGTGGTGCCTACCTTGTGAGCAAGAAAAGGCAATTGGGACAAAGACCAGTACGCAACATCAGCAAGCATGCAGTGTATGTAAACTTCAACATGCTGTGCGGTAACGACCATAGCAATTTCCTGTCTTTAGAAGGGCGCGCACCTGCAAAACCGCAATCGCTGCGCTATTACAATACCATATTACATGGCAATACGCCAAACCTGCAAGACAGTACACAGTTTGGCGTATCGACGTATAAAAAGATTGGATTTGAGTTGTTGCCTTAGGCAATATTCATTAGCCTCAATACCTTCTCTACATCTTCGGGTGTATCTACACAATGGCTGTCGAAATTGGTGATAGCGCATTTTATTTTGAAGCCTGCTTCCAGCCAACGCAGCTGTTCTAAAGACTCAGCTTTTTCCAGCGATGAAACAGATAGTTTGCACACCTGCTCCAACACATCGGCACGATAAGCATACATGCCTACATGGCGATAATAGTTGTGGTGTTTGTGCCATTCTTCCTGCGGCACACCTTTTACATATGGTATCACCATACGGCTGAAGTACATACCTTCCTGATAATCGTTCAGCACTACTTTCACCTCGCCCATATCAAACAATACTTCGTGGCTATCAACCGGAATGATGAGTGTAGCCAGTTCTGTTGTACCGTCTTTTAGCACACTTGCTAGTGTATTTATTTGCGATGGGTCGATGAATGGTTCGTCGCCCTGAATATTTATTACGTACTTGTAATTACCCCCTATCTGCTGCAATGCATCCCAGCAACGATCTGTACCACTCGGGTGTTCTTCTTTTGTCATTACCACTTCGCCACCAAAAGACACTACATGCTCTGCAATACGCGCATCATCTGTTGCAACCACTACTTTATCAAGCGAACCGCATTTTGATGCCTGCTCGTACACACGCTGTATCATCGTTTTACCCTTGATGTCTATCAAAGGCTTGCCGGGGAAACGGGTTGACGCATAGCGTGCAGGTATTATACCAACTATCATAGCTAAACTATTACTCTTCTATTATTTGTGAATCTTTGTAAATGTAAAAAGACGGTACCGTCTGATTGCGTAGTGTTATGTATGCTTTGTATGTATCAGTATATCGCATACGGCTCTCGATGGTTTCGGTATACAAGCCACCAAGTCCTGTAAGCAATTCTACAGCTTCGCGCACTGCACCTTCACCACCTACGTTTGCTGTCAGGTAGTCTACCAATCCGTTCTGTACGGCAAACTCTGTCAACAGCGGATTGCAGGGACGTGGTATCATAATGCGCAGGCCACACATTTCTGCAGCACCAAAATCCAGCACATCATCAAACACAAAAGCCACCTCTTCAGGCTTGATACCATGCTTTTCGCATAGGTGTTGCAATGCTTCTGTTTTCAATTTGATTTTGCTGTAAGCACCATGAAAACATTCGCGTTTTGTCAATGTCCATGCAGCACTGTTACGCTCACCTGATATAATGGCGACAACAGGCACATCGTTATGACGCAGGTAGTGATTGAAGCGGAGCATATTAGTACCCATCGCATCTACCTCGCTGAAAGAACTGGTACCATTCTCATCTTTCACACCATTATTAAAAACACCATCCCAATCAAATATGTATGCTTTGATGCGCGATAGTTTTTCCTGCACCTGTTGCGGTGTAGCTATAAAATTGCCTTTAAAATGACTGATTACCGTGTTAATGTCCATTTTTAAATACTAATATCTAAGTACTAAATCCTAAACAAATTCTAAACTCAGAAAGAATAAAGGTAAAAACAAAAAATCCTAAACTGTTCATCAGTTTAGGATTTCGAAATTCGTGCTTAGTATTTAGACTTAAAGTCCCTTTAAGTCTTGTATATCCAGCATACCTACAGGCATACCGTTTTCGGTAACTAGTATCGTATCTACGTTTGTTTTCTTGAAGATGCCGGCAGCATCATTCAGCAGTGCGTTTGCATCTACGCTGATAGGCGTACCGAATTGCATATCGCCCATTTTCTTGCTGAGGATTTGCTCACCATCGTTTTGCAACAGGCGGCGGATGTCACCATCTGTAAACACACCTTTCACGCTACCATCTGCATTGGTAACCGTTACAGCACCAAAACCATAACCTGTCATTTTAACCAATGCGCTTTGCAGTGTATCGTCTGCAGATACCAGCGGGTTAATGCCGTTTGCAGCTTCCTTCACACGTACTGTCATCAGGCGCGTATCTACAAGGAACTGTTCTGTACCTACAGTCGTGAAGTTATTTTCAGTCAGGCTCTTCAACACTTTCAGCGGCACAGTAATAGTGTGTACACCTATGTTGATAGCGTTGCGCACGTGTTCGTTGTGGCGCACAGAGCTGAACATGATTTTTGTATCGTAACCGTAGTGGTCAACAGCATCAACACATTGTTCTACCAATGTCAGTGCATCGTGGCCCTGATCTTGCAGGCGACCCACCAACGGACAAACATATGTAGCACCTGCATGCATAGCCATATAAGCCTGTTGGAGTGTGTACACAAGGTGTACGTTTACCAACAAACCTTCTTTACGCAGGAGATTACAAGCGCGTACGCCTTCCAGCGATACAGGTATTTTAAATACTGTTCTTTTCGGGTCCAGACCCAGGTCCAGTTGACGGTGTGCTTCTTTCAGCACGTCTTCAGCCGTATCTCCCAGTGCCTCTATCTGCAATACAGGCACCATTTTGCTCAACTTAACGATTGTACCATCTATATCAGTGATACCTTCGCGTTGCATGAATGTAGGCGTCGTGGTAAGACCATTCAGGAAGCCCAGTTTAAAACCTTCTTCAATCTCTTTAAGATTGGCAGAATCTAAGTATAATTCCATGTTGTAAAATTCTAATATCTAATTTAGAAATCCTAAATACTAATTCCGAAATTCTAAGCAAATCTCAATTTCGAAGCGCTAAATTCTAAACAAATTCTGAAATAGACTAATTTTCTTAAAACTATTCAGCTTTCATCGCCGATTTCGTAAGTATTGCACCGAAAATCTTCATTAATTCATTGGATTCCTGATGCAACTTATTGCAATCTGCAATCATAACTTCGTCACTTCCCAAGTCTAATAACGATAACCAATACCCACTTTCCTTAGCTTCTTTCCTGCAAATCTTTATTCTCATCAAAAAGTCTTTCTTTCCAAGAGATTCATTTGCTTCGATATAATTAGCACCTACTGAACCTGAACTTCTGACCAACTGTTTTGCATCTTCTACATTACCGATAGTTCGTGGCAACCTTTTGATGAATTGCCTTGTGTTAAATGCAAACAACCTTGTCCTTTCCTCCAAATCATAAACTTTATTCTCCATGGTGACTTAAGGTTTCAGCGGTTTGAATTTGAATATTGTTTAGGATTTAGAGATTCGACATTAGGATTTAGCCCTATACTTTACCTCCAGATTGTGGAGCTCGATAAGTGGTTTTAAGTACTCTTCCAGATCATATACACACAGCTGGCTGGCTGCATCGCAGAGCGCTTTTTCAGGTTCAGGGTGCGTTTCTACAAATATACCGTCAACACCTGCTGCAACACCCGCCCTGCCCAGTACAGGCAGGAATTCGCGCGCACCACCTTTCGCATCCGCACTAGGGATACCGTATTTGCGGATAGAGTGTGTGATATCGAACACAACTGGATAACCCAACTGTGCCATGTGGTAGAATGCACGAGGGTCAACAACCAAATCGTTATAACCCATTGTATAGCCGCGCTCTGTCAGGATGATTTTGTCATTGCCTGCATCTACGCATTTACCTACCGGGTGCTTCATATTTTCAGGCGCCAAAAACTGACCGTGTTTGATATTGATAACAGCACCTGTTGCAGCAGCAGCCTTCAGCAAGCCCGACTGCATACACAGGTAAGCAGGTATCTGCAACACATCGCAAACCTCAGCAGCAGGTGCCGCCTGATCTGGATAGTGAATATCCGTCAGTACAGGGAAACCGAATTGTTCTTTAATCTTCGCCAGTATCTTCACACCTTTTTCCAGACCCGGGCCATCATAATATTTCAGGCTACTGCGGTTGTCTTTGGTAAAAGATGATTTGTAGATGATTGGAATATTCAGCCTCTCACCCACTTCTTTCAGCGTCTCCGCTGTTTTCATCATGATGCTCTCATCCTCTATCACACACGGCCCTGAAATCAGAAACAGTTCATCTGCACCACATTGAATATTTCCTACGGCAATTTTCTTTGCGCTCATAATATTACATGCGCTGATACAGCGCTTTTATTGTATCAATTGTTATTTTTTCTTTCCAGTCTGTACCGATGGCGTGGTTCCACATATGCGGCAGGTTGTATGCTACCTGTGCCATAGCGGTAATGGTTTCATCGCTCCAGTTTTTGCTCAGTCCCTGCGGCAGTGTAATGTTGTGTTTCTGCAACATGATTTTAAATTCTGCCACACCTTCAGGATAATAATCCTCGAGATGTTGGAAGGCTAAGCAGTTTGCATAGCAGTGTTTTTCATCCAGTATTTTAGAAAGGCCGTAAGACAATGCGTGGCAAACACCTACTTCTGAATAGGTAAGGCTCAATCCACCCATCAGCGATGCTACCATCAGCTTATCATCGTTCTCTGCAGTTTGCCCTGCATTATCGCCCAGATAAATATCGCGGCACAGCTTCAATGATTGCTCTGCATACGCATGACTGAAAGCATTGTTCAGTATACCGTTTTCAGACTCTATGCAGTGAATGTAGGTATCCATACCAGTGTAGAACCACTTATCGGTAGGCACGCTTGCTATCAGTTCAGGATCAAGAATCACCTGGTTAAAAACCGTCCAGTCGCATTTCAAACCCAGTTTCTTTTCTGGGCCTGTCAGTACTGCCGTCATAGACACCTCAGCACCTGTACCCGAAATAGTAGGTACACCCAAGTGGTAGATGCCCGGTTTCTTTATCAGGTTCAAACCTTGATAGAGTGTAGAAGAACCCTCGTTGGTAAACATCAGCGACAATGCTTTTGCAATATCCATGATGCTGCCACCGCCTATACCTACCACGCCCGATGGAAGGCCTTTGCTTGCCAGTATCTCATCGCGCAGTTTATCTATCTGCTCGGTAGTAGGTTCGTGCGGATCTACATCTATAAACTCTATGATGTCACCCACTTTCGTAGGGATGCGTTTTGCCAGTTCGCTATCGTTGAAATAGTTATCGACCAGGAAAACGATGTATTGATTATTCTCGTTGCGTACAGGTGCAAGGATGCTGTCCATTGTATCGAACGCACCACGACCGTAAACAACCTTCTCAATGTTTTTGAAATTCTTATGCATGTGCTGTTGCTAATGCTTTTTTAACGCAATCAGAGATTTTTGCTGCCAGTTGTTTTACCTCATCTTCCGTCCATGTGCAACGGATGCCGAATGAAATAAGACGACCAACTACTTCCTGCGATTTTGGCAAATCGAGGTTTGCATAATCCTGTGGTGCACCCAGTATCTGAATTGGCAGTTTGGAAGCAGTACGCATTTCTTTGATATGGTCCCACTGATTGATGAAGTGGTACATATTGGTGTACCAGTAGTTGAAACCTGTAACACCTGCTTCGTTAAACTCAACTACCGTACGTTTAGCCGCTTCGGTATCAGGCAATAGTATATTCAGGAATGTAGCAGAGTCTCCACTTGGGTCTGCCAGCGTTGCAAAAGATATGCCTTCTGTCTGGCTGAGGATATCAACCAACATCTTTTTCAGCTTATTATTAGCTTCGCGTATGTGCGGTACTTTGCGCGTTTGCGCAACACCTACAGCCGCGTGCAGCTCACTGATACGGTAGTTGAAACCAAGTATCGGGTGTTGTTCCATACCACGGTTGTTACCAATGTGGTCGTGTCCGTGGTCGCAGTAAGAATCTGCATTTTTATATACCTGCTCATTGTTGGTAACAAGTACACCACCTTCGCCGGCTGTTGCTATCTTAAAGAAGTCGAACGAATAAGAACCTGCCTTGCCGAACAAACCTGTAGCAGTGCCTTTGTAGGATGCAGCGAATGCCTGTCCCGCATCTTCTACCAGTATCAGGTTGTTTTCATTAACCACCTGCATAATGCTGTCCATTTCGGCCATACCGCCACACATATGCACCAGGCATACCGCTTTGGTTTTGGGAGTAATGACTTTACGGATACCCTCAGCACTCAGGCACAGTGTTTCATCTATTTCTGCAAATACAGGCAATGCACCTATAAAGAGTACAGCCTCTACCGTTGCTATATATGTAAAGGGTGGAACTATTACTTCGTCGCCAGCACCGATACCTGCTGCTGCCAATGCTGCTGCTACCGCAGTAGACCCGCTGCTAACAGCATGTGCATATTTTGCACCTGTTATCTTTCTTACTTCCGCTTCAAAGTCTTTTGCTTTCCAGATGCCGTTGCGTTGCGCATCATGATTATATCGGAAAAGAATACCTGTTTCTAATACGTCGGCTATTTCTTTTTTTTCTTCCGCACCAAATAGTTCTGTACCTGGCATTATATTAAAATTTAGAGTGCAAAACTACGCAATTAAAGCGAGAGCGGGAAGGCAGGAGGGGCTATTTAAGCCATTGAGGGCCAACCACATCCAGTATGCGGCGGGTAGCGCCCGTTTGGGCTGCAATGTATGCCTGTATTGCTTTTCGCATAGAATGGCGGCGATTATCGTCTGCCATCAGCTTGCCCAACAAATTGTTAAAATGTTCTTTTTCGCTGATAGGGAAAGCATACATACGAGAAACCAGTGCTTTTGCCTCTACAAACTTGTCGTACACAGGGCCAAAGAATACCGGCAGACCAAATACGGCAGGCTCCAGTACATTGTGTATGCCCCCTTTCTGAAAACCGCCACCTACATAGGCTATTTCGCCATAGCTATACAGGCTTGAAAGCATACCTATATTATCAATTATCAGCACGCGATAACCGACAGGCTCGTCAGATAGTTCGGAATACAACACACTATGCCCTGCAAACATATCCTGCAGTTGTTTTATATGCTGTTCATCTATTTCGTGCGGGGCTATTATCAGTTTCCAGTTTTCAGGAAATGAGTTTACGGCTTCCTTCAGCATGGCCTCATCTTCGGGCCATGTGCTGCCCGCTATCAGCAAGTGGTCTTTTTCTTTGAATTTTTCTATCAGCGGGAATTGCTTAACGCTTGCTGCAATGGTACTAACCCTATCGTATCGGGTATCACCTGCCACTATCACATTGTCCTTCAGTTTGATGCTTTCGAGCAGGCGTTTAGATTCTTCATCCTGCACAAACAGATAATCGAAACAGCGCAACATTTTCCTGAACAAGCCACCCTGCGGCTTGAAGAATGGCTGCGACTTGCGGAATGCAGCCGATACCAATATGGTTGGCACTTCTGCCTTTTTCAGTTGAGTAAGATAATGGTACCAAAATTCGTACTTCACAAACACCGCCAATACGGGATTGATTATCTCTACAAATCTGCGGGCATTATTACGCCCATCCATAGGCAGGTAGTACACATAGTCTGCACTATCATAATTCTTTCGTATTTCATAGCCCGAAGGCGAAAAGAAGGTAAGTACTATCTTGTAAGAAGGATACTGCTCTCTGATAGACTCTATCAACGGCCTGCCCTGTTCAAACTCACCAAGCGATGAGCAATGTACCCAGATGCATTTTTCATCTTTGCCCTGCAAATCAGTTGCAATTTTATCCAGCAATCCCCTCCTGCCTCGCAACCACAGCTTTGGCTTTTCACCAAACAAAGCAGCTACGCGTACACCTAAACGGTATAGCAGCAGAAAGATATTGTAAAGCAGCAATTGCATTTATTGTCTTAGCATTCAGGCAAGCTGATAGGCACTTTTGTTGCCAGTCCGCCCTCGGCTGTTTCTTTGTATTTATGGTTCATATCCAGTGCTGTTTCCCACATGGTTTGCACTACATGGTCCAGCGATACTTTGGCATTATCAGGATTGCTTTGCAGTGCCAGTTGCGATGCGGTGATAGCTTTGATAGCCCCCATCGTATTGCGTTCAATACATGGTACCTGTACAAGTCCACCTACTGGGTCGCAGGTAAGACCCAAATGGTGTTCCATTGCAATCTCTGCAGCCATCAGGCACTGGCGGGCATTACCACCCAGGCTTTCGGTAAGTGCAGCCGCTGCCATAGCAGAAGATACGCCTATCTCTGCCTGACAACCACCCATGGCAGCAGATAGTGTTGCACCTTTTTTAAAGATACTGCCTATCTCTGATGCCGTCATCAGGAACTGAATGATTTTCTCTTCATCAAAACCATCGCAGAAGGTAATGAAGTAATGCAGCACCGCAGGCACTACACCTGCCGCACCGTTAGTAGGTGCTGTTACCACACGACTGAAGGATGCATTCTCTTCATTAACCGCCAATGCAAAACAGCTAACCCAGTCCAGAATATACTGGAAGCTATGCCCACCCTCGCGGATGGCAGCTACCCATTCTGTATGATTATTGTATGTTTTTCCTTTCAGTAATCTTTTATTGAGGCTTGCCGCGCGGCGCATTACCTGCAAACCACCGGGCAATTCGCCACCTATGTGGCTACCACGATATATACAGTCGCGCATCACTTCCCATATCTTTAACACACCTTTCTTCGTTTCTTCTTCGCTACGCCACGCATGTTCATTTTCCATTACCACCTCGTGTATATGCAAGCCCGTTTTGCGGCACCAGTGCAGCAGGTCATCAGCCTTATCTATCGGGAAGGGTAAATCAACTTCATTGGCACCGCTGCCTTCTTCCGCCTCCTTTACCACAAAGCCACCACCTATAGAGTAGAATGTTTCAGCTATCTCCTCGCCATTGTTGAATGAACAGAGGAATGTAACTGCGTTTGGATGAAAAGGCAGGCTTTCGTCCATCAGGAACACCACATCTTCTGCAGGGTCGAAATCAATAACTCTTGAAAGTCCGAGGTTTATTTTCTTTTCAGCAGCTATCTGGTTGAGGCGTGGTGTGATTTCGTTTACGTCGAACGTCACAGGGTCTTCACCATTCAAACCGAGGATTACGGCAACATCTGTACCGTGGCCCTTACCTGTTTTAGCCAGCGAGCCATAGAGCAATACTTTTACAGACTTTACATTGTCTATCCCCTTTTGCCTGATAGTATCTATGAAACGCAGTGCTGCGCGCCATGGACCAAGTGTGTGCGAACTGCTGGGACCTACTCCTATCTTAAATATATCGAATACCGAAATACACTCTTTTTTCACCGTCAGATTTTAGTTAAATAAAAAAGGGGGAATAAAAATTCCCCCTAAAGATACTATGAAGCTTACAAAAAAATCCTCGGTGCTCTCACATTAATTATGGCAGCAATACGTGGTCTATCACGTGTATCACTCCATTCTTCTGATTTACGTCTTTAATCGTCACTTTCGCCACACCACCTTTAGCATCTTTTATCCATATCCAGTTGTCTTTCCACATGAAAGTCAACTCTTCGCCCTGTACTGTTTTAGCTTTGTACATGCCACCACCTTTTTTGATGGCAGCCATTATTTCTGCAGCGCTCCAGTTGCCAGGCACTACGTGGTAAGTCAGTACACCCGTCAGCATGCTTTTGTTTTCAGGCTTCAGCAGATTATCTACTGTGCCTGCAGGCAGCATATCGAACGCAGCATTTGTTGGTGCAAATACTGTAAAAGGACCTGCACTTTGCAGTGTTTCTACAAGGCCTGCAGCCTTCACCGCAGCTACCAGTGTAGTGTGGTCTTTAGAGTTCACCGAGTTTTCTACAATGTTTTTAGAAGGATACATTGGCGCACCGCCAACCATTACCGTTTTCTCACCTTTCGCCATTACCATACCCGGGGTAAATGCAAACAAAGCCGCTGCTATTGCAGGAATTAACATGATACGTTTCATACAAATTGATTTTAGATTGTTTCTGAATTGTTTTACAGATACAGATACGGCAGCTTTTGTTTTTCGGTTTTAGGAAGGGCAAAAAATATTTGCACACAATCAGCATGCCCGAATTATAATGAGAATCAACTTATAAGGTGTATGTTATAAATTAACAAGGCTCTACATTTTAAAGTAGAGCCTTATTACATTCTTGAAAACGTCTGTTTATCGGGAACAGTACATGTAGCACTATTGCGTTAACTTAAGCACGTATCCGTATGAAGGTAGACTATTGCTGACGATAAACACTATTTACTTATACAGTGGTAATATGCTACTAAAAACACAACAGACATAACTATTATATTATCAGGGTTGAATTTCTACAAGTTCATAGTCTGCAGGTAGTTGCGCTGTAGAAAATCTATCGTTTTTTACATTATTAAACTGATATGACTTTATCGAGAAATGCTCGTACTGTACGTCTCCATCATCAATAACCCATTCCTCCCAATCAACAAGCATATAGTCTTCTTTATTGACACGCCATATCCAATACCATTCAGTTGATGTCTTAACAGGTTTTATCTTGATGCTGTAACAATTATGTTGATTTATAACTGTATCATTCAGCATAGAAATAATGCAATCACTTCCTGCAAACTTTTTTATCTCATTAGTTTTCATGAAAGGCTTCCACACCATACATTCAGGCAATACCTCGAACATAAATACAGGTTTTGTGATGCGCGGATCCTGACAAAGAACCTTCTTATATTCTGAACGTACTTTATACCCATGTTTCAAATCATAGAACATATACGTACCGGGTGAATATACCAGACCCGCTACCTTACCAACTGGAGACAACCATACTTTCCCGCCCATGATGCTATCTTCTGCAACCCTCAACATCTCTACATGTGCAATAAGTTTAGAAGTATCAGACGGGGTTGCACTTTTTACGGTATATGCAATATCATAACTAAGGCTTTGCTTACTGTGCATTGTATTGGCAACTTGTTGCAAAATATCATCGCAGTTTTTTTGTGCATAAATATTACCTGCTAAGAATAGAAATGTAATTACAATCAGATGCTTCATGTTCATGGTAGTTTAAAATACTATAAACTGTTGATATGAAATTAATCAATGCCTCAGAATTTTAGCATTCTTACAAATTAAAAACGCCCCTGCAATTGCAGGGGCGTTTACTATTATAGTATTGCGTAACACTATTTTGTTTCCATGCTGAATGGCATCATAGCCATAGCAGCACCGTTCATTCTGCGTAGTTCTTTCAGTTGTTTGTACCAATCGTACTCTTTACCAAATTCTGCTTTCACCATTTGCTCTGCAACACTTGCATTATTGCCTTTGAAGCGGCGCATCAGGCTTTCAAATTTATCAACAGGTTCAGGATATGTTACCACATCATAGTCTTTCAGTTTTGCCAATGATGCAGCACTAGCTATAGCACGGTCCAGATCGCCCAGTCCGTCTACCAGTTTGATGCCCAAAGCATCTGTACCACTCCACACACGGCCTTGCGCAAAGCTATCTACCAGTGTTATATCCATTTTACGTCCTGTAGCCACACGGCTTTTGAATATCATGTAGATATTATCTACAGAGCGTTGCACTTTGGCAGACTCATCAGCCGTCAGTGCGCGTGTACCATTCGGGAAGTCGGCATAAGGAGCATTCTTCACACCATCAAATGTTACACCCAGTTTGTTGCGCATCAGTTTTTCTGTATTGAACATCATGGTGAATACACCAATGCTACCTGTTATTGTATTAGGCAATGCAAAGATGCTATCTGCCTGACAAAGGATATAGTAACCACCAGATGCTGCCACATCGCCCATAGAAGCTACCAATGGTTTCTTAGCTTTCAGCAATTGCAGTTCGCGCAGTATCACTTCTGAAGCCAATGCACTACCACCGCCTGAGTTTACACGCAGTACCACTGCTTTTACTTTATCATTGTTGCGCAGTTTGCGTATCTGCTCTATCATGTTCTGAGAAGCAATCTGATAATCATCATCGCTTTCGCCATCCACTATGCTACCCTCTGCATACAATACCGCTACCCTGCTATCGCCTGCACTACCTTCGTTGATGGTAGCTGCATATTCAGACAGGCTTACGTATTTCACTTTATCTTTTTCCTTACCACCAGTTTTTGCTTTGATGCGGTCTTCTACCTGATCCCAATACAGCAGGTTAGATACCAGTTTGTTTTTCAGTGCATCCTGCGGAAACTCAATAGCACCGCTTGCTGCCAGTTGATACAATGTAGCCGTATCCTTTTTAGAGAATGTAGCTGCTGCATTCAGGAATTCGCTCCAGAAATCTTTCTGAAACTCTGCTACCTGTATACGGTTGGCATCGCTCATTTTATCGGCACGGAAAGGCTCTGTAGCACTTTTGAATTTACCTGCATAGAATATTTCGGGCTCCAGTTCCAGTTTATCCAACGTACCCTTGAAGAATGCAAGGATGGTAGCAAAACCTTTCAGCTCCATATCGCCCATCGGGTTCAGATAGATGCTATCTGCCGCCGTAGCCATATAGTATGCACCCTGTGTGATGTTCTCGCCATAAGCATATACAAACTTGCCGCTCTTGCGGAAGTCTAAAATAGCATTGCGCATTTGCTGCATAGTTGCCCAACCGTTCCTGCTAGGGTTCAGTTTTATCAGTATACCCTTAATCTTGCTATCGTCTTTTGCTTCGCCCAATGCTTTGATGGCATCATATACACCTGCATTATTTTCATCGCCGTCAGAGAATACTGCCAACGAATTGCGCTCGCTGCGCTCGTGCATGGTATTCGACAAGTCAATCGTCAATACACTGTTGTCTGCAACTGTTGTTTGTGTTTCAGTTTTTGCAGAGTTTTTTACCGCAGCTACTATCAGCCCGATAAACACACCGAAAATGATAACGCCCGTTACAATCATCGCCAACAGCGATGCAAAGAACATCTTAAAGAATTGTTTCATCAGTTATTAGTTTGAGATTGGTGCTATTCTATAGAATAACGGCACAAATATACAGGTAAAAGAATGTGCATATATCCTGAAAATCGGTGAACGGGGGTAGATAGTAGGTGAACTTTTCTTTTTAACTTGCCAACAAACCTACAACATCGGTATGCGCCACATATTATGGATACTCTTTATTGCTATCGGCAGTACTATTGCCCATGCACAAGACGTAAAGAACCCATTGATACCTCCTGCCGAAAGAGTTTGGCGTTCATACCAGATACTGGAAAAGAACAGGCTGGCCATCATACAACAACTCGATTTCCTGAACAATTTCCCGAAAACAAAGCAGGTATTTATAGATGTGTTTGACCCCGACGACCGCAAGCAACTGTATTATGTGTACGACCAATACCTGACTGCCTTTCAGGATGCAGGCAAGATGCTGCCCGACAGTGTGTTGAAAATAGGTGTGGGTATTTGCAAAGACATGAAATGGAGCAGCGGCGTGAGCGATAAACTGCAGCATGCCGTGCTTAGTGTAGCGGCAGACCACCCAGAAATATTTGTAGAACAAACCTACAGGCTAAAGCGCAAAGAACTGGAAGCACTGATAGATTATCTGGCAGATGTAGAGAGCAACCCGCTATGTGCCATCTACCAAAAGCTGATAGCCAACCTGCACGAGGTAGGCGCGTATAATCTGGAGGGTATGCTTACAAGGGCGAAGAAAGAAAATACGCATTAAATGAGTAGCCCGATATATAATAAAGTAGGTGAAGGCTATAATACTACCCGCCGTGCCGACCCATATATTGTAAGCCGCATGCTTGCTAATCTACAAGCAAAGCCAGATGGCAACTATCTTGACATTGGCAGCGGCACAGCCAACTATACGGCAGCCTATACAGCACAAGGCTTTAAGTTTACAGGTGCGGAGCCTTCCGACAGGATGATTAGCGAAGCACGAACTAAACATCCACATATAGATTTTGTACAAACAAAAGCTGAGCAGCTACCATTTGCAGATACCAGCTTTGATGGAGCAACGGGCACTTTTACGCTGCACCATTGGGATAGTATGGTTAATGGGCTTACAGAAATAAACCGCGTATTGAAAACGGGCAGCAAAGCAGTGTTTCTGAGCTTTACACCTGCACAAATATTTGGCTATTGGTTGTGCCATTATTTCCCGGAAACTATGCGCAACTCTGCGGCTGTAGTACCCGAACAGGAAGATATGATTGCCATCTTCAAACAAGCAGGCTTTAAAGAAGTAACAACAGAAAAATACTTTGTACACGAAGAGCTGCAAGACCATTTTCTGTACAGCAATAAGAACCGCCCCGAACAATACTTGCGCCCCGAGATACGCAATGGCGCATCCTCATTCACTGTATATGCCAATCAAGAAGAAGTAGCCGCAGGCTTAATACAACTGGAACAAGACATTGCCAGTGGCGAGGTGTGGGACATCATTAAACAATACGAAAACGACCTCGGCGATTATATTTTTTATGTGGCGGAGAAGTAGACTGTTTTCGCCGTTGCAGGTGTTCTTAACCTGCAACCTATGTATCATCCCTTTGTTAGTGAAGAACACCAACTAAGGCTCAGAAAGAAAAAATGATATGAGGATGATGTTGCGCATGCTTAGTTCTTCATCAGTTTGCGGGTAGTTCGGATGCCGTCGGCAGTTGTAAGTACCAATACATAGCTACCAGCTGACAGGCTGCTGATATTGATACTTGCGTTGGTTGATGTACTTGCTGATTGATATACCTGCCTGCCTGTTACATCGAAGATTTGTATGCCTGTACCTGCAGCAATGCCTTCTATATGCACTGCATCATTGGCAGGGTTGGGATAGACTTTGATGTTGTTATTTGTTTCTACTACTCCCTCTACACCTGTTGAGAATAGGTAAAAGCTTTTGCAATAGGTATTATCACCACAACTGTTACGAACGGTAACGCAGGCTGTTATCGCTCCTGTTTTTGTATAAGTATGGACAGGGCTGGCAGATGACGATGTATCACCATCATCAAAATCCCACTTATAGCTGCTGATGCCGGTGCTGCCTGTGTAGGTAAATGTAACTTTGTTATTGGCATCGCGAACCATATTGAAATTGGGCTCGGGGATATTGGTACAATTACAATTGTTGTAACCGTATTTGTACACATAAAAATCGCTCTCGCCACCTACGTTGTTTACAGTATTGCCATTGATAGTCATGGAGGCGGTAAACTCCCCGCCTGCAAATATGTTATTACGAGCGTCGCTAACCAATACAGTAGGTGTAACTTGCCCTGTACTGGCTGGCATTTCCATACCAAGTAGTTTACCTGTTTGCGTATTAAATCTGCTCAGTATTGAATGATAACCAGTCGGGATTATCAATGAATCTTTTTCATTGTACCATTTAAGATTACCTCCGACTTTTGCCTGAAACACTACTTCTCCGCTATTACGCAACGCCACATCCCCTATACCAAAAGAAGCAGCACCAATAGAACGACTTGCATGCGCCCATATCAGATTACCATTTTTATCCAATTTTACAACTAACGGGCCCGTGCTCATTCCACCAAATGGATAAACATACGACTGAAATGTATCTGTCGTAGAAGATGTGGTACCAAGATAAATATTATCCTCTCTATCTATTACAGGTCTGCCATTAAAACTCACAAAATCTTTCTTACCCTCTTTTATCCATTGAAAATTACCATCTTTATCGAAACATGCTATATAACGAGCACTATTAACTTTCACACCATTTATCTGTAAAGATGAATTTACGGTTGTTCCACCGTCTACAAAATAGAAGTTGCCATTGCGAGGATTGCGGCTCATAGCCAATCCATGTGCATCAATATTATCAATCGCAATAGGAAAGCCCCCTTTAAACATTCCATTCCTATCATACTTCAGCATGTGCAGACTCTTGGTTGTTACTACATAGCCCCCACTACCTCCATACAAGCCCGGCATAAGTAAACTTAGCCAATATACATTCCCGACACTATCCACATTCATTTCTATTGTACCTGACTGGCCAGAATATAAAAAAGTTACAGTATCGGGTTCAGGTGTTCGCATCCATTTAAAATTGCCGGAAGTATCATACTTCAATAGGTGCATTGTTCTTAATTCTACACCTTTCCCTAATGTGTCGTTATCTGAACGGAATGCATTAGCACTATGAGAGCGGTCAGGATTTACTGTGATATATACGCCATCTAATTTATCTATCTGCAATTTTTCTGCAAGATCATCAAAAGGATTTCCAATCACACGCCACCAACGCAGTGTACCATCACAACGAAAGCTTGCCAAAACTACATCTCTGAAGCCATTGCCGGATTTTGTTTGTCCAGCGACATGAACGCTACCTGTTGCAGTACGTGATAGTACATACACATTCCCATTCGCATCGGTAGCCATATCATCTGCAGTTTCCCACTGTGCACTGCTTACATTCTGCGCACTGCCACCCCGCTGTGTCCATTGCAGGTTTTGCGCGTTTACTGCTGAAAAAGAAAAAAGAAAAAATGATATGAGGATGATGTTGCGCATGCTTAGTTCTTCATCAATTTGTGGGTGGTGCGGATGCCATCAGTTGCTGTAAGTACCAGTACATAGCTGCCGGTTGAAAGACTGCTGATATTGATACTTGCGTTGGTTGATGTACTTGCCGACTGATATACCTGCCTGCCTGTAACATCAAAGATTTGTATGCCTGTACCCGAACCGATGCCTTCAATATGCACTGCATCGTTGGCAGGGTTGGGATAGACTTTGATGTTCTTATTTGTTTCTACTATTCCCTCTACACCTGTCGTGAACAGGTAAAAGCTTTTGCAATAGGTATTATCACCACAACTGTTACGAACGGTAACGCAGGCTGTTATCGCACCTGTTTTTGTATAAGTATGGACAGGGCTCGCAGATGACGATGTATCACCATCATCAAAATCCCATTTATAGCTGCTGATGCCGGTGCTGCCTGTGTAGGTAAATGTCACTTTGTTATTGGCATCGCGAACCATGCTGAAATTGGGCTCGGGGATATTGGTACAATTACAATTATTGTAACCGTATTTGTACACATAAAAATCGCTCTCGCCACCTACATTGTTTACGGTATTGCTATTGATAGTCATGGAAGCGGTAAATCTACCACCTGCAAACACGTTGTTTCTTGTGTCCGCAACCAAACGAGTTGCAGTTACCTGCCCTGTACTGGCAGGCATTTCCATGCCAAGCAGCTTACCTGTTTGGGTGTTAAACCTGTTTAAAACGGAATGATAACCTGATGGAGCAATTACAGAGTCTTTATAATTAAGCCATCTAAAACTCCCGGCTACGTTGGTCTGGAAAATTACCTCTCCGCTATTACGAATGCATAAACTGCCATCGCCAGAAGACGCTGCTACTGTAGATCTGCCGGTCTGTGTCCATAACAGATTACCGTCTTTATCTAATTTGGCAATCATAATGCCGCCATAGAGCCCTGTTCCTTTTGCTATATAGGATTGAAACGTGTCATTATCCCTGACGTTAGTGCCTAAATAAATATTATCCTCTTTATCAAATACCGGTCGGCGATAAAACGGTTCACCTGTACTTCCTGATCCCTTTATCCACTGAAAATTACCATCCTTATCAAAACAGGCTATATAACGAGCGCTCTTAACCTTCACACCGTTTATCTGCAATGAAGGATTAAAAGATGTTGCACCATTTACAAAGTAAAAGTTTCCATTACGGGGATTACGACTCATCGCCAAATCTTGTGCAACGTTATTAATTGCCATTGGGAAACCACCTTTAAAAACTCCATTCCTATCATACTTCAGCATGTGCATACTCTTGGTTGTTACTACATAGCCACCACTACCTCCATACAAGCCCGGCATAAGTAAACTTAGCCAATATACATTACCAGCACTATCTACATTCATTTCCGCACCTCCTGACAAACCAATATTTGGGTTACTTATCGTGTCAGGCTCAGGTGTTCTAAACCATTTAAACACACCAGAAGTATCATACTTGATCAGGTGCATAACCTGATTGGTTTTCGTATTGGATAAGGTATCATTATCAGATTTAAACAAGCATGTACTTTGTGCATATCGAAATGCTGACATTGTAAGGTATACGCCATCCTGTTTATCAACCTGCAGTTGGTAAGCTGCATCATCATAGTATCCACTTAACAGATGCCACCATCTCAAACTGCCATCACAACGAAAGCTTGCTATCACCACATTGGTACCAAACCCTAAACCGCTTTTACTTTGTCCTGCCACTTGTGCCGCTGTACCACCAACGCTTGCCAATACATACAGATTCCCATTTACATCTGTAGCAATATCATCAGCATGTTCCCATGGTATAGCACCACCACCTACATTCTGTGCGCTACCACCACGTTGTGCCCATTGCAGGTTTTGCGCGTTTACTTGCGAAAAAGAAAAAAGAAAAAAGAAAAAAGAAAAAAATTGTGAGATACCGGTTCGGAGATTCATGGATAATGATTTTTAAGTATTAATTAATACAATGATGAATGGTATTCTGAAGATACGAAAAAAGGAGTAAAAAAGCATTGCAGGACATACGCCCTGCAATGCAATTATTGAACGCAACAGTTGCTGTTATTGTTTCACAATACTCAGCTTGCTGTGCAGCAGGGTTTTACCGTCCTGCTTCATCAGTATCTGGTACACACCCGGCGCGTAGGCATCAAGGCTCAGGTGCCATGTACCCTGCGGCGCATCAGCATTTTGCCTGTTTACCAGCTTGCCGGTCATATCATATACTTCTATACAACGGTTTGTACCTGGTGTCTGCCACCTGTAGTCGATACGCGTACTGTTGTTGGCAGGGTTTGGCGCTATCAGCAGTTGCAACGGCCCTACGGCTACAAGGGTATTATTGCCACTGCGTACCGATGTAACACCAAACTTGCCTTCGCCCTGATGGCCACCATTGCCGCAGCCAAATGTATCTACATACATATTGCCGCTGGTTGCAGTGCAGTAACCATTGTCAAGTAACAGATTGAACGTACCCGGCGCGTCAAGATGCAGGGTTGTATAATCGAGCGGCATACCAATACCACTCCATATAGGTGTGCCGTTTTTCTGATACTCCCATCGTGCAAAGCTGCGCTCTATAGGTCCTACAATGGTGTAGAGGCTATCGGGGCAAATTTCCCAGCATCCTGTTGGGAATATCCACAGGTATACTTTCGGGTCTTTCGGCACATCCAGCACCGCTTTGCTCTGGCAGCCATATACATCTGTAAATATTACCTGATAAGGGCCGCCTGCGTATGCCGATACAGGGCTGCCCTGCAGGCCATTGCTCCAGTTGAAGGTACCCGCACTGCCATGTGTGGCAGATAGCTGCACCTCGTAGGTATTACAATCTACAATATTGAAAGACGGGCTTGGCGGTGCAGGCGTACCGTGTATGGTAACGGTAAATACATCGCTGGTATCCTCGCACCATCCACCACCAGGTGCAGGCACAGCCGTTATTACCTGATAGGTATGCGTACCAGTACTGCTGTATTGCTCTTGTATGATAGGTGTATTGTAGCTGCTGAGAATATTATCAACTATCCAGCCATAGGTAATATTAGGGTCGCTGCCTGCATAGCCATTCAGCTTGTATGGCACATCCACACACTGCTCAGGGTCGCCCGTTATATATGCATCCGGCACTTGTTTCACTACCAATGTATCAGGTGCTGTGTTCACAACACAGCCATAATGATTATCGCCATGCACCCAGTAATAGCCTGACTCAAAGAGATTGATAGGCTGGTAGGTAGTGGTAGCAAACGGAGTTTTATCTGAATACCAAGTATATACCTCCGGATAATCTGTCCCTAGACTCGGAGCATAAGAAAGCGCCACTGGCGTTCCCTCACAAACAACTTTTGGCAATAGCACAGAGGAACCAACTAAGTTATCTCGTACTATTGGCACATATCTCATTGTGTCATCCCAACAGCCCCAATCGTCTGTAACTGTTAACACAACTGATTTTATCGGCGGGAATGCTGATGCATATACCCTGTAAGGGTCCCATTGTGTATTGCCTGAAAGATCGCCAAAATCCCACAGCGCAGTCATTGGCGGAGAGCTTGGGCTTGGTGTACTTGTATTAGTAAACATGACAGATGCTTCTATTTCGCAAGTAGTATCTCTTGCAAAACTAAAGTCTGCAATAGGTAATGTCGGCACAGTGATATTGAGTGTTGTTGTACACTGCGGAGATGTACCCGCTATCACCCTGATGCTGTTGGAACCAAAAGGTATATAGCCCGAATAGGTATTGCTGCTACCTGATGCCACAGGTGTGCTCATATTATTGATGTAGAATGCATAATTGGAAGCACCGGCAGGGGCCTGCATGGTAATACCTCTGTTGCCCCCCGTAGTGGTACAATTATACTCGTAGGTAAGCCCATCGCCGTAGGCCATGTTTACATTAATAACATCGCAAATGCGGCAGGTATCTACACCGTCTGTAAAGTTTGCACAATACTGTATGGTATGCGGGCCTTGTTCAAAATGGCCTGTAGCACCATACTCTCCGCTGGCAAATTGTACACGATTATAGCCGTCCAGCTCGTACCAGCTTGTTGTACCGCTGATAAAGCCTGTGCTGCTATGCGTGCTTGTAAACGTGAACTCTTCACAATCGCTATGTGTATAGCCCGTAATACTAACAGTAGGCGAAATAGACAGCGTACAAGGACACTGCTGTATAACGAAGATAGTATCTGTAGTATATGTACAATACCCGTCCGTTACCTGCAGGAAATAATACCCGAAATTGGCAGCTAGCTGTGTAGTACCCGTACCAAGATTTGTAGTACCGTTGTATACCCACTGATACCCAGTTGGTGTTGGCCCGTAGGAATGCGAATACGTAAGCGTTTGATTTGGCGGATTGTTACATACATATACCCGTCCGTAGGCATCTGCCGCTACCGGCGATGATGAAATAGTACCATGCGGTGTAGGCCTTACATATATCTGGTGCGTAGCAGTATCATTCCAGCTACAGCCCCAGGCATTGGTAACAATGGCTGTTACATTGTACAACGCACCTGTTGTCAGGTTTTCCTTATAGGTATAGTCTACAGAAGCATCGTCTGCAAAAGATTTGCCATCGCCGAAATCCCACAGTACACTGGTACCTCCGTTATTCAGCGTAGCGAAAAACTTCACATCATCACATACCGTATCGGGTATAGAAGTAAATGCAACAGGCGGGAAGCCTCCTATGTCTACAGTCAATGTATCGTTATAGAAATCAAGACAGCGGCGCATTCTACACACCAGCTTCGCAATACCTGTCTGGTTATTCCAAAGTACATTTACATTTGGTGTGCCATCGCCCGATGCTACGCTACCCAATCCTTCAGGGAGTATTCTCCACTCATAGGTTTCGCCCTGTGTATAGGTCTGCGAATAGTTGTGGTAGCTATTCGGACACACAGGTGTAGGGCCTGATATACTGTGTGGTACATATACAGGATGTACAGTATCTGTTATCGGGTCTGATTTACAGAACGGTTCATCTTTGTACTCTCTCCAGCAGGTAATCACAAACGGTCCTGAAGAAGAAGGATTCATTTTGATGTACGTTTCCTTACCCGAACCTGCATTTACCGTACCGTTCAGCATACTCCAGTTAAAGATTGTACCAGGTATATCATTGTCTGCATAGAATTTAGTTTCCACACCTTTACAGAATGAGTCTGGACCAATAATAGCATCCGGTGGCGGCGGCAGGTCTTTTACTTCTATATACAGTGGTGTTGGCGGACAGAACGCTGTGCCGGTAATTGTGAGGACATAAGTTCCCACTTGGTCAAAGTTGGCATTTATTAGCCCCCCGGTGTTTGTTTGTGTAGAGTTATCCGGCTTTGTAAGTACCCAGTTGCCAGAATTACCATTTTTCAATACATATCTGATTACAGTGTTCAGACATGCTTTATCAGGCCCGTCAATAGTATCTGCATCGAGCACCTGAATAGTAATATCAGCAGAACCGCCACATTTCAGCATTGTGTTGTAATAATCGCAAGTCAGGTAAACAGTACCTGGCGTATTGGTATTCAACACAATTTCATTGCGTTGATCTGTAGGCTGCAATGTAGCCCCTGTAGTAGTTGTTATTTTCCAATCGAAAGTTGTAGTAGGCCATTGTGGTAGCCTATACAAATATTGACCACCCGGACATACTATAAGGTCTCCTACTATCGTACCTTTTTTCATAACAATAGGCACTTTTGCTACTACGCTTGCACAAACAAGGCCGCAAGGTGCTGCATCGTACATTATATAACCAAAGCCATCTGCGCCGGGGTTATCCCATACAATGTTAACTGTAGTACCTGTTGAAGAAATAATTGTACCGCCAATAACACTCCAAATACCTGTAGCACATGGTGCATTGGTTGTGTAATTGCCTGTGTCTCCTTCGCAAACCACACGAGGACATTCAATTTTATACCTTACGCTCGGGTCTACATGAATTTCTAACGAATCTGTAGTACTGCAACCACAAGCATTGGTTACTGTAAGTTTAGCCCAGTAAGTAGTAGGCATCCCCCCTACTACAGTATACACATGCGATACCGGCGTGAGGTAACCGCCCGGAGCATTGCTGTAAGTACCATCACCAAAATCCCATCTCCAGTTTACAATCGGAGAGACAGATGAGGCAGTTGACTTATCGAGAAATACCACCTCTGTACTATCGCAAATATTAATAACTCTTGTCGGTGTGTCCGGCAGAGCGACTATACGTGCAATAGGTGCTTCCGTAATTTCAATACAAATTGTTCTGGTTCCTTTACAACCATCGGTTGTCGTTTCTTCAACTGTAACGAGACCTGTACCAGGTCCGCCCCAACATATAGTAGCTGTATTGCCGGCACTGGTTGTAACTGTGCCTCCTGATGCAGTCCAGGAAAAAGTGCTGCCTCCTGCCCCAGTAGCAGTAAAGTTTACGCAACTGTATGCACAAACTTTCATACACTTTGAGGTATCAAAGATTGGTCCTGGAGGATCGTCCTGCCCGGGTTCGTTAAGTTTGTGACATGCAACATTGGCATCCGAGGTAATTACCGGGTTGGGTAATGCCAATGTAGTAACGGGCAACGTACCCGACTCTACAATAGTACTGCTGCTATTGTAGCCATTTACAGATACAGAACCCGTACCCGCAGCTCCCCAAACAATTGTAACAGAAGAACTTGTACTGGTTGCGATATACCCGTTTGCACTGACTGCCCACGAATACACAATACCAGTGGTAGGGACAATGTTGTAAACCTGTGTACTTCCCTTACAGACGGGGCTTGGCCCGGTAATAATAATTGGTGTTTGCCCGCGTGCCAGCAAACTCAGAAAAAGCAAGACCACCACGCTGATAAGCGGCTTGATGCGATGATTGTTCATAAGTGTATAGTTTAAATTGTGAGTAAAAAACGAAACTGTTAAGGGATGATATTACCACCTAAAAAAATAGAAACAGGTGATTATCAACAATATAGAAGCGTGAAGAAAAATGAAAGGGAATAAGTTTCATGGTATAAAGTTTGTTGCTAAATATATACTTGTGAAAATGCCAAAAACAACAGTTTTTTGTGACTATTTTCGTAGGTGTAATATTGCAATTCGTGACAGTGTTTTAACTATTATGTTATGTGTATAAAAACGGTTGGAATATAACGCTCGAGTATTTAGATTTGCCAGCATCGCCAAGTATCAAAATTCCTAATAAACACCAAAAGTATCTCCTATGAACACTAATAAGATTATTAGCATCGCAATAGCTGACGACCACGAGTTAATCAGAAAAGGTCTGCGTATGACGCTTAACACTTACAAGGATTGTGCAGTTGATATAGAAGCATCAGACGGGGTAGATTTGCTAGAAAAAATATCGTCAGCTAATAAAACACCTGACATTTGCCTGTTAGATATCAGTATGCCGCGTATGGATGGCTACGAAACTTTGAAGCAAGTAAAAAAGACATGGCCACAGATAAAAGCAATCATGCTTTCAATGCATTATAACGAGTATTCAATTATAAAATCATTTCAGAACGGTGCTGGCGCCTGCCTACCAAAAGAAACAAGTGAAGACGAACTACATGAAGTAATTGTAAAAGTGAATAATGTTGGTTTACACCATTCAGAACTTACTAGTCATTTCATCAATAAATTTGTATTGAAAGAAAGCATCAATACTGACCTGACTGAAAAAGAGGTTGAATTTCTGCGATTAAATTGTAGTGAACTAAACTATAAACAGATAGCAGAAATAATGAAAGTCAGCCACAGAACAGTTGATAGCTATAGAGATAATCTGTTTAAGAAATTGAATGTAACATCCAGAACTGCGTTAGCAGTGTTTGCCATTCAAACAGGTATAAGCCCTACAATACACAATAGAAAATAAGACGATATCAATTCATACTACACCATATCAAGCGATAAAAATCGTACTTATGTTATACCAATTTTTATACTATGTTTTGAATTTCTATCAAAGTATTACCAGTATTGTGTTACGGAGGCTGTGTCAAAGCATTAAATAAAGTGAAGAACACCAATAAAGGCGAAAGACTTATACAACCGGAACAAGACATTGCAAATGGTGAGGTATTGGACATTATTAAACAATACGAAAACGACCTCGGCGATTATATTTTTTATGTAGCGGAGAAGTAGACTGTTGGTGAAGGGCACCGACAAAGACAGAACCTTGCACATCTCTAATATTCTACGATGAAAGTAAATCTTTCTGTTTCCGCAAAGTGCAGCTTATCCCATTCTTCTACCTCTCTCAAAAGATTTATCATACTAAAACAATCATGTCCTATTTTCTTTTTTGACTCTTCAACATTAATCCACTTTATTTCAAACGGGCGTTCTACATCCGTAGTCAAAAAATCCCATAAAGCATCGAGGTTCTTGCCATAAAAACCCCAGTTAAATTCCTTTGCAAACAAAGTATGTATCTCTTGTATATTACTACACTTCTTCCCATCAATTAGAATCATCTTCATTTCTTTCTATTTATATCTATCCTAAAAAACCTCTTCATAGCAGGTATCTGTAATAGGCAAATTTTCCATTGTTGCTTTGTTGGTGAAGAACACCGATAAACGTGTCACATTTATTACTCATACAAATCCCCTTCACATGCACACACCCCTACTCCATCTTCACAACAATCTTCCAATTTTAATCGTATCCCTTTTTCATCGGTTTCATATATTTTCTCAGAAGTAATCTCATAGTATCGTACTTCATTATCCCATTCTGCAAAAACACATTTTACTATTTTTTTAAACATGCCGGCATTGTAGGTCCCTTTTACAACGTCGTTTTCATCTGCCTGATTTATTTGCTCAAAAGAAAAAACAACAGTGCCGTCTGCTTTGATTTCTACTTGTCGATGAGGTGTTCCTGTTCCTGAAATTCCTTTTCTCGTTTCAAAACCTCTTACACCAACAAACGGTAATTTTTCAATAACCGGTATGCTCGGCATAGCTTTGCTAACACTATCTCCTATTACTTGTTTTTCACCTGCCTCCCTATTATTACAGCTTGTAAGACAAAACAAACCTAAGTATAAACACCATTTTTTCGTCATCCCTTAAAGATACCACTATCTTTGCACCTCACTAATGGCTAACACAGTTTACCTGCTGCTGGGCAGCAATGAGGGAAACCGCTTGGAATGGTTTGAAAAAGCAACACTGCTGTTGCAGGATGCCCGTTGCAGAATAGTGAGCCAATCGGCCATATACGAAACCGCCGCATGGGGGCTCGAAGACCAGCCCGATTTTCTGAATATGGCTTTGTGTGTCGAGACATCACTCCATCCGCAGGGGCTGTTGGCACTTACCCAAAACATAGAGGCGCTGCTTGGCCGCCAACGTACCATCCGCTGGGGGCAGCGAACGCTGGATATCGATATATTATTATTTAATAATGATATTATTAAGGATGACAATCTGCAAGTGCCTCATCCTCAATTACAAAATCGCCGTTTTGCCCTCATTCCTCTCAACGATATTGCTGCGGGCTACATACACCCTGCACTGCACAAGACAGTAGCCACATTATTGGCCGAATGCCCCGATAAGCTGGAGGTAAGGAATTACAAATTTTAACCCGAAGTTAATTTGACAATACCGTGAGGTATTGCATATCTCTTTTGATTTTCTTAACTTGATAATCGTTAATTTCGCACACCTTTCGCCAAAGGCCTCTGCTATAACAACGACTCATATAAAGATTGCGGATGATTTGAAATTTACGTTAGGTTAAAAATTGTGAAATATGGCTGCCGTTACCACTAATAAAGTGAACCTCAAGAAGGCCTTGCAGGAGCATTTCGGGTTTGATGCATTTAAAGGAGAGCAGGAAAAGATAATCAAGAGCATATTATCGGGGCAAGATACATTTGTTATCATGCCAACGGGTGGTGGTAAGTCGCTTTGCTACCAACTGCCGGCATTGCTCAGCGAGGGTGTAGCCATCATCGTATCTCCGCTTATTGCCCTGATGAAGAACCAGGTAGACCTGATACGTGGCTATAGCAGTAAAGACAATGTGGCGCACTTCCTCAACAGCACCCTCACAAAAGCACAGCAGAAAAAGGTAAAAAGCGACCTGATGGACGGCAGTACCAAAATGCTGTACGTAGCACCGGAGACACTTACCAAACAAGAAAATATTACCTTCTTCTCCGATATGAATATATCATTCGTAGCGGTAGATGAAGCACACTGTATATCTGAATGGGGACACGATTTCCGCCCGGAGTATCGCAAACTGCGCGATATGATAGACGAGATAAACCCCGACCTGCCCATCATAGCCCTTACGGCTACGGCAACTCCCAAAGTGCAGGACGATATTGTTAAAAACCTCTCGCTTCGCAAGCCTGAAATATTCATATCATCCTTCAACCGTGCCAATCTGTATTACGAAATCATGCCGAAGGGCAAGAAAGAGAGCGTACTGAAAAACATGGTAAAGTTCATACATGGTATGAAGGGTAAGAGCGGTATCATCTATACCCTCAACCGCAAAACCACAGAAGAACTGGCGCAGACACTGCAGGCAAACGGCATATCGGCCGTAGCCTACCACGCAGGGCTCGAGGCCAACATCCGCGCACAGCGTCAAGACCAGTTTCTGATGGAGGATGTGGATGTGATAGTAGCTACTATTGCATTCGGCATGGGTATAGACAAGCCCGATGTAAGGTTTGTAATACACTACAATATTCCAAAATCGCTGGAGAACTATTATCAGGAAACAGGCCGTGCAGGCCGCGACGGGTTGGAAGGTAAATGCATGCTCTACTACTCTCACAAAGACGTACAGAAGCTGGAACACCTGATGCGCGATAAGCCCTTGAGTGAACGCGAAATGGGCGCACAACTGATATCTGAAACTGTTGCCTATGCAGAAAGTGGCGTATGCCGCCGCAAGCTGCTGCTCTACTATTTTGGTGAAGAACTGAAGCAAGACAACTGCGGCAACTGCGATAACTGCCTGAACCCTAAAGAAAAACTGGAAGTACGCGACAGCTCGAAGATTGTACTCGATACCATCAACGAATTGGATGAACGCTTTAATATAAACTACGTAGTAGACATCATACTCGGCAAATCGAACCCGCAGATAAAGACTTTCCGTCACGACAAACTGAAGTCTTTTGGCAGTGGTTTGATCATGAAGATGGAAGACAACTTCTGGTATTCACTCATCCGCCAGATGATGCTGGAAGGTCTTGTACGCAAAGACATTGAAGAGTATGGCCTACTGAAGATTACAGACAAGGGACACAAATTCCTCAAAAAGCCGTTCTCTATCATGGTGGTGCTGAACCACAACTATGAAGATGCCGATGGCGATGACGAAGAAGTAACCGGCGGCAGTGGTGGCCCGGCAACGGTAGACCCTGTGCTGTTTGATATGCTGAAGAACCTGCGCAGGCAGGTGGCAAAAGAAAAGAGCCTTCCACCATTCGTTATCTTCCTCGAAAACTCGCTGGAAGATATGGCTATCAGCTACCCTACCACAATGGAAGAGCTGGAGAAGATACAAGGCGTGAGCAAGGGCAAGGCACTACGCTACGGACGCAAGTTTGTAGATATGATAGCCAAGTATGTAGAGGAAAACGACATTACCCGTCCTGATGACTTTGTGATGAAGAGCGTGGTGAATAAGAGTGGTATGAAGGTATTCATCATCCAGAATATTGATAAGAAGATACCATTGGAAACCATTGCCAAAAACAAAGACCTGAGCCTGCAAGACCTGCTGGTAGAAATGGAGACCATTGTGGCAAGCGGTACCAAGCTGAATCTTGACTACTGTCTGGAACAGGAGTTGGATGAATACGAACAAGAAGACATCTTCGACTTCTTCCGCAGTAGCCACGACGATACGCTGGACAGTGCATACGAAGAGTTTAAAGACCGCGATGTGACGATAGAGCAACTGCAGATGATGCGCATCAAATTCATGAGCGAATACGCCAACTAACAATATTGAATAATACAGATAAGCCGTAACAATTGAATGTTACGGCTTATTTTTGAAATAGCACTAAGACTTCACAAACTGATGAAACTATTTGCAACGCTGCTGCTCACTGCATTTGCAGGCATTGTATCTGCACAGCAGTACGACTTTACACGCAAGCCAATGCACAATGTTGAAGACGCGACAGACAATGCTAACCAAAGTGGCATTGAGCGCTTCAACATCAAAGGGCAGGCAACATACATCTATCAATACCTGCCATCACGCAAAAGCATAACAGATAGCATGGGCACAGATTTTGGTGATGGTGAAAGCCAGAATACTATGACTGCTACCCTGTTTGCAGGCTTGCGTTTATGGAAGGGTGCAGAGGTTTATGTAAACCCCGAAGTATCGAGTGGTATGGGGCTGAGTAATGATATAGGTATTGCATCGCCAAGCAGCGGCGAAACATTCCACATCAGCAGGCCACAGCTTTCGCTGTTTCTTGCCAGAGCATACTACAGGCAAACATTTGCATTGCGCAATAAACGTGCACGCAAACTGGGATATGTAAACAGTACTGAACTGGAGAGCCTTGCCAACCAACTTGCAGGATATGAACCTAAAGACTATCTGCGTTTTTATATAGGCAAGTTGTCATTGGCCGATATCTTTGACAGAAACGATTTTGCTAACAGCCCAAGAACGCTGTTTATGAACTGGGCAATGATGAACAATGCAGCATGGGATATGGCAGCCAACTCTCGTGGCTATACCTACAACTTTACTACAGAGTTGCAACTGGGCAAAATGAACTACAAAGCAGGCATTGCCGCTATGCCCACAATTGCCAATGGCGGCACATTAGAAACAGACTTTGGTAAATCATACTCTGCGATAGGAGAAGTAAGCAGGCAATTGACAATCAGTAAACGCCCCGGCACTGTCCGCTTATTGGGCTATTACAATACAGGCACAATGGGCAATTATGCTGCAGCAGACAGCCTTGCGCAGCCACGTGTGATACTTACCCGAAAAGCAGGAGCGTCAAAATATGGTTTCGGGCTGAATATGCAGCAAGAACTCAGCAATACACTATCTGCCTTTATACGCATAGGATGGAACAATGGCAAAACAGAAACATGGAGCTATATAGAAGCAGACCAAAGCCTGTCTGTAGGCCTATCTGCAAAAGGTAGTGGCTGGAAGAGGGCAAATGATAATCTCGGCTTTGCAGTAGCTGTCAATACACTGTCTGTAGACCATAAACGATACATAGAACGTGGCGGCTACGGACAACAGATAGGTGGCAAGCCACAAACCTACAGCCCCGAAATGATAGGTGAGCTATATTACAGCTTCAGGCCGTTGAAGACCAAACTGTGGTTTACAGCAGACTACCAGCTATGCCTGAATGCAGGCTACAATAGCAATCGCAGCCCATTACACATGTTTGCCATCCGTGCACATGTGCAGTTTTAAAAAGACTTGGTAATACCATAAAGCAGAACGCCCCGCAATGCGGGGCGTTTTCAATTAGCTTATGCCTGTGGTGCAGGCGGAGGCGTTGGTGGTGGTGTAGGCCTGTTGTTACCTTCAGGCTTGTTGCCGCCACTACCCTGCTGCGGTGGGCGATTGCCACCCGGCTGCTGCGGGCGCGGCCCCCTGTTATTGTTACCGCCACCGCTATTGCGGTTGGGGTTGTTGTTTGGTTTTGGTTGCTGACCACCTTGCTGTGGTTGCTGTTGCCCGGCATTTTGCTGCGGACGATTACCACCTTGCTTAGGCTGTTGCTGTGGTGCATTTGCAGGGCGTTCTCCGCCTTGTTGTTTTGGTTGCTGCGGACGATTGCCACCGCCTTGTTGTTGCGGTTTGTTGCCACCTGCCTGTTGCTGTGGTTTTGGCTGTTGGGGCGGGCGGTTTTGCTGCGGGCGATTACCACCTTGTTGTGGTCTGCCTCCCTGATTACCACCGCGTGCTTCCTGCTGCGGCCTGTCGCCACCTTGCTTGTTGCCACCACCGCTTTTCTTCTTCTTATTGCCGCGTTCCAGTGCTTTCAGGCTTATCTGCCCTACATCGTTCACAAAGCCCATATCTACCTTCACGGCAGTTTTCGCTGTGTTTACTACTTCCAGCTCTACCGGTTGCAGTTCTTCAGGTTTGATGCCCTGCTGGTTGGCTTTCAGTATTTCCTTTACACGTGTTATAGACAGTGGGTATTGCTTGTTGCTATCGCTGAAGCTATACCACATCAGACTCTTGAATATATCACGTTTTTGCAGTGTTGCCCTACCCTTGATGGTTTCCAATGTTTCCGCATTATCTGGGAATACACGGAGTGCATCCATATAGGTATCCAACTCGTAGTTCAGGCAGCATTTCAACCTGCCGCACTGACCACTCAGTTTTGTCTGATTGATAGACAGGTTCTGATATCTGGCAGCAGTGGTGTTCACACTCTTGAAGTCGCTAAGCCATGTACTGCAACAAAGTTCTCTGCCACAGCTACCAATACCACCCACTTTCGCGCTTTCCTGGCGGGCGCCTATCTGCTTCATCTCCACACGCACTTTAAAATCGCCTGCGTAAGATTTGATAAGCTCGCGGAAATCGACACGGGCATCGGCTGTATAGAAGAAAGTAGCTTTTTTGCCATCGGCCTGCAGCTCTACTTCGCACAGCTTCATTTCCAGTTTATGATTGCGGGCAATAACGCGCGACTGCGTGAGCATATTCGGTTCGCGGTCTTTGCTTTTACGGTAGTGCTCCATATCCTCCTCTGTAGCAGGGCGGAGTACGCGCTTCATTTCAGCGTTTTCAGATACGCCGTATTTCTTCATTTGCAGCTTCACAAGTTCGCCCGTCAGGCTTACCTGTCCAATATCAAAACCACCTACACCCTCAACCGCAATCCAATCGCCTTTTTCAAGCACATTGTTTGTGTTGTTTTTGTAGAAGTCTTTTCTGCTGCCTTTATTGAAACTTACCTCAATTATCGGGTAAGGTTTTGCACTATCGTACAAGGGCAAGGAACTTAACCAATCGAAAACGTTCATGCGGTTGCATCCACCGGTACTACACCCACCATTTCCTTTGCAACCACCGGGTTTTCCATTGGCTCCTGTGCCACAGTTGCCACATCCCATTTATATATATAATTTATGTTGACTGCAATCAATCAAGTGCATCTGTCGTTTTGTTTACCTTTTCTCCACGGCACCTTTCTTTTGCAGGATGTTGCGAAAATAACTTTTTTTAGTGATGAATGCCACAAAACATTAAACATTTACAACATACATCAAATATTATTTCTGAACTAATAAATGAGGCTGTTTATGATTGTTAATATCTTTTTTCGGGCAGCCGTTTGGTTACAGAAAAACCGTAACCGTTTGTAACCATTTTGCGGAGCGATGCCGAAAATGGTTTTACTATTACAAATTTACAAAATATACACGTTTTATACAAAAAGATAATGGCGCCCGAAAGGGACGCCACTACTGCATATTGGTTAGTTGGTTTTAATTATTTGTTATTGTCCAGCGCGCAATCTGTAACATATTTGTTATTGCCCAGATAGTATTTTGCACTTTCTTCCTCGCACTTGGCTTTTGCCACGCCTTTGAAATTTTCTCTTTTCTTGGACGCTGTGGTGGTTTTGTATGATTCTTTAGAAACGGTGTCTGTGATTTCGGTTATACACTTACAGTCGTATACTTTAGAGCAAGAGCTTGAAAACAAAGCACCTCCTACTATAATAGCACACAACCAGATCGTATTTTTCATATAAATAACCCTATTTGGCTTATAAAAATGGTAATTATTGGTTGAATATGCAAGGGCGGGGCTAAGAATGTTTATTTTTTGTGGGGATAAATTTTCACTCGCCCTCAAAATACTCCAAATCAAGCCGCTTTACTTCATATGTTTTTTTGATTGAAACACCAACATTGTGCTCAATCATTAGTTCAGCTAATTCTTTACCATTTATTATAATAATTCTCGGCTCAATGCTTGCCACAAAATCATATGCAGAATCAGGACAATATGACGTGGTAATAAAGACACCTTTACGCGCTTTTTTAAAAAGCAGAGAACCTGCAAAATCTCGGATGTGGCTTATAGGAACACTTCCGTCATATTTCTTAGCTTGAATATAAATGGTCTCCAATCCTAATTTATCTTCCTTGATAATACCATCAACACCCCCATCACCTGATTTACCAATAACTTGGCCTGCTTCTTTTCTCGAACCTCCGTACCCCATCTTTATCAACAAATCAACAACAAGCTGTTCGAAAAAAGCGGGGGTATTATCTTTAATCTTTTCCAAAAGCTCAATTGCCAATTCCTGTCTCAATTTTACATGGGAATAGTCTAACAACTCCTCCGGTGTTTGATTGGTTGTAATTTCTTCTACCGAATTAGCAATTTCATCACCTTTGTTTGCATAAGAAGCAACCCATTCATTAAATCCGGGAAGGTCTCTAAGAAACTTCACGTCAATTCTTGATGGATTTGAAGCCAAAACAGATTTACCCTGTTGGCTAATCTTAATTAATCCTCTCTGCGGATTTTCAAGCAATCCCGCTTTCTTTAAATAAGTTCTTGCCCAACCGACTCTGTTATCAATAATTGGTTGATTCCCACTGGGTAGTAATTCTGTCCTTTCTTCCTCAGTAAGGTTATATCTGTCTGAAATCTTTTGTATAACATTTCTGAGAGAATGTTCTGAATCATCGTTCAAAATTTGAAGAATTGGCAACATGATGGTTTGGAAGTCAGGTATCATTGGAATAGAATATTTTCCACAATTTAAATAAAAGAGTAGTCATGATAATAATGACCACTCTTCTCTTTTTGTCAAATGTCTCGATCATAGCTTCAACAGTTTGCCGCTGTAGCGCTGCCATCGGGGCTGTAGAGGGTATAGTAGTACAATCCTTTTTCTATTCCTTGCAGTGGTATGGTTTGTTACATATAACTGATATTACTGCAGGCACTGTACATTATGACTTTTGTCATGTAAACCATATTCAGGTTCAGTTGTTTGACTTTAGTTAAATAGTTTACAACAATCAACGTATCAGGAAATAAACTAATCAACCTATTCGGAAAGCCCGTTAACTTTGCGCATTCGTTTATGATAACAGTAATAGCCGGTACCAACCGGAAAGATAGCATGACACTGAAAGTAGCAACCCTGTATCACAGGTTGCTATCTGCCAAATATGATAATGTACAATTGCTGAACCTGGAAGGCAAAGCGGTATGGGAGCGTGGCGATGAAATGAAACAGATGGAGCAGGATATGCTGATACCAAGTGAAAAGTTTGTACTGGTAATGCCGGAATACAACGGCAGCTTTCCCGGTATCCTAAAACTGATGATGGATAACAGCGACATACGCAAAGTATGGTGGTATAAAAAAGCCATGTTGGTAGGTGTGGCAGACGGGCGTGCAGGCAACCTGCGCGGGCTGGACCATATGACCAACATACTGCACTACCTGCGCATGCACATACTGTACAACAAAATACCCATCAGCCGTATCAACGAAGAAATAGGCGAAAACGGGGATGTTTTGAAACCCGCAACGCTGCAAGCAATAGAAACACAAATAGACGAATTCCTGAAGTTTTAAGCACAACAAAAGACGATGACGAGGTTTCTTATTTTCTTAGGCCTTATACTATTGGCAGAATACTACTCTTACGTAGTAGTACGCAGTGCCATGCGCACATTGCCGCAAAATGCCAAAACCATCATGACGGTAGTATACATACTGCTGACGGTGATAACATGGGCAGGCTTCCTCAGCTTCAGGTTTATAGACTGGGCAAAAGTGCCGCACTTAGTGCGCAATATATACATAGCTTTTACCATGGGCTTTTTGCTGGGCAAAGTAGTGATACTGATTGTAATGCTGGGCGACGAGGTGCGTCGCTTCTTTGTGTGGATGTGGAGCGTATTCAGCAAGCCTGCAATTGCAGCTACTTCTATACCGGAGACTACGGGTACGGGCATCAGCCGTTCTATCTTCCTGCAACGCACGGCACTGCTATTGGGCGGTACTATGCTGGGTGGCTTTATGTATGGCATCAGAAACAGGTACAACTACCGCATTCGCCGTGTGCAAATAGCATTTAATAACCTACCTGCTGCTTTCAAGGGCATGAAGATTGTGCAGATATCGGACGTACACAGCGGCAGCTTTGACAGCCACCACGCCGTGCAGAAAGGTGTAGAGAAGATAATGGAAGAAAAACCGGATATCATCTTTTTTACGGGTGATTTGGTAAATAACAAGGCAGACGAAATACAACCATATACAGACATATTCTCGAAGCTGACTGCACCGCTTGGTGTATACAGCACACTTGGCAACCACGACTATGGCGATTATGTACAATGGCCAACGGCAGAAGAAAAAAAGAAAAACTTGGATTGGCTGAAGGAAACGCATGGTAAAATGGGCTGGCGCCTTCTAATGAACGAACACGTGGTATTGGAAAAAGGCGAAGACAAAATAGCAATTGTAGGCATTGAAAACTGGGGCGCAAAAGCAGGATTTCCTAAGTACGGCAAAATGAGCGATGCCTTTGCAGGGCTGCGCGAAAAGAATATTCCTTTCAAAATGCTGCTATCGCACGACCCGTCCCATTGGGATGCGGAAGTACGCAAGGACTATACCGATATAGACCTGACATTTGCAGGGCATACACATGGTATGCAACTGGGCGTGGAAATACCCGGACTGAAATGGAGCCCTGTACAATATGTGTACAAGAAGTGGGCAGGCCTTTATCAGGAAGGTGAGCAATACCTGTACGTGAACCGTGGATTTGGCTTCCTCGGCTACCCGGGCAGGCTTGGCATACTGCCTGAAATTACGGTTGTGGAATTAGTTTAAAACCCGTTGGAACAATTGCGCCATAAATTCGGGGCGCGGTTTCAGCAGGTCGGCTGCGGCTTCCTGCAGGAAAGGTTTCATGTCTTGTACTAAATCTGTCAACACCTCGCTTTTCAATTCTTCATTCAGTTTCATTACTGGTTGGTCGGGCGTTTTTTCAGGGATTCTTGTGAGTAAAGTTTTCTTCATTAAGTATCTTTTGCATCTAAAACGCAGTTGGAGAATTATTATTGTATTGATATTGTTTTTTTAACAGATTTAGTCTAACTAATTTGGCCATAGCAACGTCTATGCGAAACAAAAACGCCTGCATGTTGTTGTAACTATATGAAAACGATAGGCATAACAGGCGGTACCGGGTTGGTTGGCAGGGTTATTACCAGGCTACTGGTAAATAAGGGCTACAGGGTTATCATCTTTACCCGACACCTGCGCCCCGAAAGTGATGGTGTCAGCTATGCCTATTGGGATGCCAACAAACAAGACATCAGCATTGCGGCATTGCAACAACTGGACGGCATCATTCACCTAGCAGGCGAAGGTGTGGCAGACAAAAGATGGACACAACAACGCAAACTACAGATACTGGAAAGCCGCACTATCGGTACATCATTCATTACCAATAAAATATTACAACACGCCCCCAACTGCAAGGTATTTGTAGGTGCATCGGCCATAGGCTATTACGGTGCAGATAAAAGCGGCAGGCCATTTACAGAAACAGACAGTCCTTCTACAGACTTCCTCGGCAGCACCTGCAAAGCATGGGAAGAAGCCAGCGAAAGTATAGAAGGGAAAATACGCCGTGTGCTGATACGCATAGGCATAGTACTGAGTACGGAAGGTGGTGCATTTAAAGAATTTGCAAAGCCTGTAAAATTTGGCGTAGCTCCCTTATTGGGTGGTGGTAAGCAAACCGTTAGCTGGATACATATTGAAGACCTTGCAGCACTATTTGTATATGCATTGGAAAACGAAATGATGCAGGGCGTTTATAATGGTGTAGCCCCTGTGCCTGTTGCACAGAGCCAACTAATGTATAGCATCCGCAAAAACAGCAAGGGCATCAGCATACCAATACCTGTGCCAGCATTTGTACTGAAAATAATGCTGGGTGAAATGAGTATAGAGGTATTGAAAAGTGCTACCGTAAGCAGCCATAAGACAGAGCAGGCAGGCTTTCAGTTTCAATACACGACTATTAACAAGGCTGTGGCTGCATTACTTGGCAATGCATGATTCTACATCAATATTTTATTGACAGGTGTTAATGGTTGTGGCAAATCTTTTTCATCCAGCATATCGCGCAGGTCTATTTCTATAGTGCGGCTGAGGGCTGATATGGGCACATCGTTCGCGCTGCCTTCAAAAGGATTTTCTGTAGCCTCTCCCACTCTTTCCATAGATGTAAATACCCATGTTACTACCAGACTGAAAGGGATATTGAGCCATATCATATTGGCACCCAATTTCTGAAATTCGTTGAGCAAACCGAAAGGCACAATAAATACAAACAAACGGATAAAGAACAGATTGATAGACGCAAACTGGCGAGGGTAAGGGAAGTTCTTAATACGTTCGCACTTACCCTGCTGTTCGTAGAGATTCACCAACAGGTTTTCCATCTCTACATAGTTGAGCGATGTAATGAGCCCTTGCTGATGCAGTGTTTTTATATATGCCGACTGCATGGCTATCAGCTGTGTAGCACGGTTCTTTTTGCTCAATATGTATGCTTCATCTTCCGCAGAAAGATATTTCTTTAATTCTTCTTCAAGCGTTGTTTGCTCCTCGGGTACTGTGAAATACTTCTTGTATTCTTTGTTGTATGGCTTCACCATATTCTCCCAACTGCGAGGCTCGCGTAGCTGATAACGCAATGCTGTGAGCCATGCAATATGCCTGTAGATAAGGGTGCGCTGTGCATCTTTATCACCCACAAAATCGCGCGACATAATGCCCCAGGAACGGCTACTGTTTACAATAGCACCATATATCTGCCGGGCCTCCCACAGTCTGTTGTAGGTCTGTGTATTTTTAAAACCCACAATAAAAGCAGCGGCTGTACCTATCATAGCAATAGGTACCCATGGTATCGTGAGCCAACTGCAGCCACCAACAGCATATAACACTGTGGGTACTATGGCCATTATCAATAGCCTGTATATATCTCTCCTTGTCCACAATAGGAATTCGGTAAGCGAATAATGGTCTCCTGTATGCATAACTATTTTCTGTTTTTAGGATTCAGTATGCCAAAAGCATAGTTGAGCTGAACGGCTATTATGAATGCTATACTGATGTATGTATTGATAAAACAAAGTAACGCGCCAAAGCCATATAATGCCTGCGCAACTATTATACGTTTTTTGATGGCTTGCGCCACCGCTTGTATCTGTTCATCTTTCGCAAGGTGATGATGCTTTTCTGCATACAACCAGTGTATGTAGATGAGTATACCCAACAAAAGGATATTGAGCCAATAAAGCAGTATGGAGACTTTATTATTGATGTGATGGCTCAAAACATCGGTGGTAAATGGCAATACCGACACTGCCATCAGAAAGAATAGTGTTATCCAGTTCAGGTTTCTGTCGTACGACTTTATATAGTGAAACTGTGTGCTCTGCCCTGTCCAGAAAATACCTAGCGTCATAAAGCTGAGGAAAAAACTCAGAAACGCAGGCAGCATGTTTTTCAACGAAAGCAACAACTCTGCATCCGACTGTACGCTATGTTCCAATGGGTCTTTCAGATTGAAGACAAGTATAGTCATCGCAATGGCAAATACGCCATCGCTCAATGCCTCGATACGGGCAATGCGCTGCCCAGCTATGCGGTTGTAAATAGACATAGTGCTTTGTATTAGTAATAATACAGAAGTATCAGTACATGTACAATAGAATTATTTATACGCGTAGTCGCTAAGGTATTCGTAGTTGGATGTGAGCTTTCCATCTTCGCAGATAGTAGCTCGGCGAATGATATCGCTATTGCCACTCAGTAGCTCTTTCAGGATAAACTTCTCGAAGTGCGCCCCAAAATATTGAGAAGCATCGCGTGGCAGTTCGTTTGGCAGGTTATCTACCGCCATCACATCTATCACATCGCGCGAGTTTTGGAAAGGATTTACTTTCGCTAATGTTTTGCGATCTATACCATATACAGGGTCTGCAATGGTAGATGCACCCACGTTGATAGGCACAGAGCCGTCAATATCGCAAGTAATGTCTGCTATCACACTCACACGCCAATCGTTGCGCTGAATATCCTGTTTCTCGAACAGGCGGGCAATATCATTGTCCCAATAGATACCGTTCATCAGAATATCTGTCTGCGGAATGTATTTTGAGAACAGGCATTTATATGCATGCGGATTGGCGTGGAAGTCATCGCGCGAGAACAAGTCGTTGTCTTTGCGCGCATACAGGTCGCCACCTTTCAGGTGTGTATATACCGGGTAATCGTACTGGTGTGTCAGGAAGTCTTCAGGCTCTACAGATTCAATATCAAAATGCGTCATTACCTCTACAATACCACTCGCCACTTTTCCCGAGCCTGTAACTACTATTTTGATATTGGGGAGCTTTACTTCTGAATAAGCATGCAGCAGGTCTGAGAAACCATCTACATTATGTGCTGCAGGCAAATTGTACAATCCGAATTTTTGTCCGTAAGTAAGCAAGCCGTTGTGCGCGCCTACCACACCTGCATAAAAACCAAAACCGAGGATACGCTGCTCATCAATATGTGTAAGGCATTCATAATCTACCATGCGGATGCGCTTTTCTATCAGCGCATGCATCAGTTTCTGGTTGTAAGGCTGCTTCTTTTTGGTATGCGAGAAGAAGAAATAAGTCTTGCCGGGAATCAGGTCATCTACCCTCACCTCTTTAATACCTAGCAGCACATCGCAATCACTGAGGTCGTGCTTCAGTTCTATACCCGCAGCCGCATAGTAGGCATCGGGTATACATCTGTCGGGCGATGGTTCTACAACTATTTTCAAACCGGGGTGTTTTTGCATTATCTGCACGCATTGCTCCGGTGTTAGGGCTACACGGGTGTCTGCGGGTGATTTCCTTTCGCGTATCAAGCCTATACGAATCATCTTACTTACATTTGTACACTCAAAGATAAGATACTGATTTTGCCGCATGGTTAACTATTTTGAATTATATGAAATCCCTGTGAGTTTTGCGCCCGATGCAGCAGTGGTAAAAAAGAAGTTTTACGAACTGAGCCGCAGGTATCACCCCGACCGCTTTACGATGGCAGGTGATGAGGAGCGGGCAGAAGCACTACGCATGGCTGCATTGAATAATGATGCGTATAAAGTATTGCAGAACGCAGATGCTACGATGGCATATATTCTGAAAATGAATGAACTGTTGGAAAACGAGGAGAAATATAGCCTGCCGCCCGACTTCCTGATGGAGATGATGGAACTGAACGAAAGCATCAGCGAATATGAAATGGACCCCGAAAACGAAACCTATAAAAACGATGCGCATAACATGATGAATGCGCAAATGGAGGCATGGACGGCCGATGTTGCACCGCTGCAGCAGCAGTACGAAGCAGGCAACACATCAAAAGAAATTTTACTACAAATAAAAGATTACTACTTCCGTAAAAAATATTTGTTGCGGATATTGGAAAGAATAAATACATTTGCAACCCGCTGAACAAGCACGCCCAGATGGCGGAATTGGTAGACGCGCTAGACTCAAAATCTGGTTTCAGCAATGGAGTGCAGGTTCGATTCCTGTTCTGGGCACCCAATTGGAAAGGTCGGAAATATTCCGACCTTTTTCTTTTTTACTCATGTCGAAATCAGCTTCTGTAGTGGAAATTAGCTTTAACAATGGATTAGGCGTTGTGGTTCGATATTGATTTTTTGAAAAAATCAGCTTTTCAGAGAACATCGAACCTATTAACCTTTGTTTTTCTACAATAGTCGCTTCTGTATAGGCTTTCGCTATGTTTTGCAGCATTGGTATCCCTTCATCCAAATATCTCTGATAATCATTATCCGAACTGGACATTATCATCTGATTGAGCACCAAATTACGTTTTTCATTGACCACCTTTAGGGTTGATTATCAAAACAAAAGGTGATCAGCTTCGAGGATAATTTAGTGCTCAATCAGATGATATTGTCTAGATGAGTCATCAATGCTATCAAGTGAGCTTAGTGATAATGGCAACTTTGCCAGTTTTGGTTCTGGAATGCTGGTACACGATTTCTTTGAAGCTGCTGGCAAAAACAAAATAATTTTTGTTGGGGACCCCTGTCAATTACCTCCAATAGGACAATCATTTAGTCCATGTTTAGATATGGATTGGTTATCGACTAATGATAGAGTTGCAATTACTGTAATGCTGAAAACTATTGAAAGAACGAATGCTGAAAACGACATTTTACGATTGGCGTATGCAGTACGAAATTTGACTCTTAAAGAATGTACTGAACGGTTTCCTAAATTGCCAGCAAAAAACCTCAATCAGGTTAAATTATACTCATCTCAAATTGAAATGTTTAGGAAATACGTTGATTGTTACAAAATAAGCCCTCCAGGCGAGACACTTGCAATAGCACGAAGCAACAGAGTCGTACAGCACATTAACAGAGCAATGAGAAGAGACATTTGGGGCACTTTAGATTTACCAGTACAGATTGGAGATGTTCTACTCGTTTGTCAAAATAACTATAAAGTACCATTGACAAACGGTGATTTCGTTACAGTTGTTTCACTTGATGAAATCAGGCAGCATGCAAATCTTCATTTTCAAAGCGTAAGAGTAAAAGCTGCATTATCTGGTCAAGAATACGAAATACTATTATCTCTTGATATTTTATATTCGCAACAGGTTAGTTTCTCAGAACATCAGACAAAGGCTCTTATGGTAGATTTCAGTAGACGAATGAGAAAAAAGGGAATCCGGCCCAATACAGATGAATATAAAAAAGCAATGATGGAAGACGATTTCATTAACTGCCTAAAAGCGACTTATGGATATGCTGTTACCTGTCACAAATCTCAAGGCGGGGAGTGGAAAAATGTATTCCTTTTTTTGGATAAAAGTATGTATGGCATGCAAAAGCAAGAGTTATTTAGATGGTGGTATACTGCTATTACCCGAGCAAAAGAAGAACTACATACTGTAGATGAATGGTGGATTAATTAGTAGCTTAGACATTTTTGTAGTTGTTGGGGGTAGTGTCAATATTGACACCTAAATAGACACTTTGTTAATGGCTCCAAAAGTTGCGTTAAGGTGCCTATCTGGCGTTAATCCAATCGAGCGACTGAGCAGATGTCTTGTTAAGGTAAGGTTACTATTCCGATTCTATGAATAGTGGATAACCAAGTAAATCATTACACCGATATTCCACGTTATTAAAAAGGAAACTTTGTTCGTCAGTAAAATATCTCTTTCTATACAAGGTTCGAATATTTTGTTTGCCAAGCGCTACACCACCGATTGATTTCAATTTCTCAATTGGGTGAGCCGAATTTAATCTTCCCATTGTTTCGTTAAGATTGATTTGATAAAAGTTTCTTCCGTTAACTATATTACTTAAAGCTTGTAGAGCTGAGCAACCTGATATGGTAGTATTAAATTCTGCTTTATCATATATAGTTTCGATTAAGTATAAAAAAGTGCCGCTTTGAACAAAAGGGTCTTCATCAAGTTTTTCTGTTAACGGATTAGACACCCAAACTGTTAATTCCTTAATTGTTGAAAGTTCTGTCAATGCTTTTTGAGGAAAATATATTTTTTCTGCCACTAATGTTTCAAATACAAATTCCTGCAAATTTTCGGCTTCTGAAATAATGTTAGGTCGATTAAAGACAACCATGTCATTTTTACTAATAAAATCCATCAATGCAAACAGTTTTTCAATGATGGATATCGAACTTTCCTTTTGTTCAAATGTCTTTGACATATTACCACCAGTAGTTGAAACTTCGACAGTTGTACTATGGGTGTTTTTCAGATGTGCTTTAAGATTAAAGCTCTGATAATAAAAATCTATCTCCTCTCTATTTATATACGAGGGTAAAGAAAGCAGTGGTATTGACCCCATAAAGTTTTAAAATATGCTTTTACCAGTAAATTATATATTTTTAATCTAATCCTATCGAATTTCCGTTTTAGTTTGTTTACAATTTAAAGCCAAAAATTATTATCCTTAAGCATTCACCGACATGAGCATTCAAAATGTAATAAAAAAAATCAACAAAGCTTTTACTAATAACCAATTTGAAAATTTCATTCGCTACATTCGGTTTCCTAACTATAAAAACCTCCTTCCAGATTCAAAAATAGAGTTCAATTTTCCCGTATTTCATTTCGTATGAAATCATGCTTGCCCATTGGTGGAACTTCAACGTTCCATTCATAGCTTGTTCCTGTACATAGCAACGCCATTCTATACATTCTTTTTAAAAATGGCCTAGCTTTCCAAACGTGTGTATAAATCATCAATTCCATTAGCTGACGTATATCACTGTCATCAACTTGCCTATTACCCGTCTTTGGAAACGTGTAAAATGTTTATAGAAATTCAACAAAGAACTTTACTCTTGTTTCATCCATGTAAAGATCCTCTCGACTGTCTATCACATAGGGTTCCATTTTAGGTGTTGTGTGCAGGTACCGTTCTTTGTATTCGCCATCCGCAAGGAGTAGTACATATTCGGAAGGCTGGTGTTGTTTTATATGATCTAAAACAGCATTCAAACTGTCTATTACTTCCTGATTTATTGCAGCAAAATCTGTTTCTGTTATCATGTGAATTTACTTGTTTAATGTGGGTTTCAAATATCTTTACTATTGTCTATCTCGCCCGGTTCATGCAACTTTCGTTGTAGTATTACCGTGTCTAGCAATTGTGTACTATATTCTGTGATTAAAGTAGAGAGAATATAAAAAATGTCCAAATAACATAAAGCCGCACTTACAAAAATGTAAGTGCGGCTTTATGTTATACATCTTTAGATAATTTAAGTTGCAACTTGGGCTAATGTTTTCAAAATCCGTAGCATTTGGTTCGATAACGTTCCACTTGGGGGCACTGAAGTCCTGAAACACCCTCTCTTCGAGAGGGTGTTTTGCTTTTAGATAATTCCATTTTCTATCTGCTTAATAACTATCTGCGTATTTGACATAAGTCAACTAGCGAGTGTTATCATTGTTATATCATTGCAATGTGAATTAAACCTCCATAATATTCACAAACAATAAAATGAGCACAGACAAGATAATCAACCACGTTATAAGTAAGCCGAGATTCATGTTATTAATGGATGCTATCGGCGCATTTGTAACGGCCTTTATGCTTGGCATTGTGTTGGCAAATAATATTGATATATTCGGCATGCCAACAGACGTATTATATCCGCTTGCCGGGGTTGCGTTATGCTTTGCAGTGTATTCATTCTGCGGATATCTGTTTGCCAAAAAGTATGGTATGTATATCCGCATAATAGCGCTGGCAAATCTCAGTTACTGCATTGCCAGTGCGACACTTACAGTTATGCATATGCATGTACTGACAACCTTAGGGCTTATGTATTTTGTCGGTGAGATTATTTTAATAATGTTGATAGCATATATTGAATGGCAAGTAGCAAAGAAGAATGATACCTACAAATAACAAACGCCTCCCTATCAGGAGGCGTTGTTTTGTTTTATAACCCTATACTATTTTATCACCCCGTACACTTTATCATCTTGCTTTATCAGCTGACGGTATGATGCATCGAAGTATGCTTTTTGCTGATATTCTCCGTTCATGTCTTTTCCCGTAAACATCACTTCCAATACATTATCCGGAGATAATGAAAGTGCTTTTCCATCGCAATACACATCATATGTTTTCGTAGCTATATCATACCTCCATGTCATGTATTGCACATTACCACGGTACACATCTTTTGTAGTAAAATAGATTTTACCACCTTTAGTATCGGGTATCATGTTTACTACAGATTTTATAACATAACCTGTCTCACTCTTCATTCCCGTGCTCACAACATCATTTGTTTTTTTAGTATTCACATCGTAGGCTTTTATTGCACCATCACCATCTTTACTGACGAAATAAATCTTTTGTTGATAATCCATAGCAGAAGCAGCATCTGTGTTGTTTGCCACAACGACTTTTACATCATTCTGCAATATGGATATACTATTACCCTCTTTTTGTAATTGGTAAGATTGTGCATTTGCGTTTGCAAACAATAATACCATAACAATAACTACTACTTGTTTCATACATGCTTTTTGTTTGATTAACGAATCAGAGAAATATCTCCTTTAATAACGATTCTCTCTCCCGTTATACATCTCGTTTCTATTATATACACAAACACATCAGGTGTCAGCGTTTTTCCTTTATAAGTGCCATCCCAGCCTTTACTCGGGTCGTTCACAGGTATATCATACGCCTCAAATACTCTTTCACCCCAGCGATTAAACACAAGCATCTTATCTACATTAATACTGCCTTTAGATATTGGCCAGAAGACGTCATTTGCCCCGTCTCCATTGGGTGTAAACGTATTTGGCAATGAAATGATAGACTCATCGCATTTTACATTGATAGCTATATCATCTGTTGCCTTACACTGTGCTCCGTTATATACCACCACTTTGTACACTATCGACTTATCTACAATAGCAACAGGATTGTAACAATCAGCACAGCTGAGCCCTGTTGGTGGCAACCACTCTATCTTATCAACATTCGATGTTTTTGCATTCAGCTTAAAAGACGCACCTACAACACCATCAAGATCTGGCCCTAAGTCTACAAATGGTTTTGCACGTACGGTTACATTCTGATACAAGGTATCTGTATAACATTCATTCTGCTTTATGACAGCCATGTATCGTGTTGTCTGCGTTGGCATGGCAACAGGTGCACTGCTCTTATTATCATTCAAAGATTGCGGAGGGAACCAAGTATATTCTTTACCACCATCGGCATGCAATTGTGCTTCGTCACCTTCGCATATTTCCAAATCAACACCTACATCCATTTTGCGTTTAGGAATAATAGATATCATTGTACCGGCTGTATCGCGGCAATTATTAGTATCAACACCCACAACATAATATCTTGTATTCACTACAGGGCTTGCCACGGGGTCAGCACAGTTCAGGCAAGACAATGTAGGCTCCATCAACCAGTTATATGTTTTGGCGCCTGTAGCTATCAACTGTACTTTGGCACCAGGGCATACTTCAGTATCCGGCAATGTACCCAGCTGCAATTGTGGGAAGTTGAGTACTGTAACATTTTCATTTACAGAACAACCTGTGGCATCAGTTACCCTTACGCTATATGTTCCACCTGCAAGGCCAGTAGCCAAAGTAGTAGTAAATGCAGGAGTAGTATTCCACAAATAAGTATATGGTGCTACACCGCCTGAAGTTGCTTTAACAACAGCAGAACCTGAAGATGCACCAACACATGTTTTATCAAGCGGCTCAACGGTTACCTTTATCTTAATTGGTTCTGCAATGCTCACCGTATCAGTGGCAGTACAACCGTTTTGATCTCTTATAGTCAATGCATAGAATCCTGCTGCAATTGCGGTAGCAGTAGGTGTAGTTTGCACAGGGCTCGTGTTCCAGCTATAGGTATAGGGCGCTGTGCCACCCGTTGCGCTACCCGTAGCAGTGCCATCGCTGCTACCATTACACAGTGCATCTGTTTTACCGGCTATACTAGCTATCAATTGTACAGGTTGCGATATACTAAGTTGTGCCGTATCCGTACACCCTTTATTATCGGTTACAGTTACTATATAAAAACCTGCACGCAGCGTATTGGCAACAGCGGCTGATTGTATTGGCGAAGTGTTCCACGAATAAGTATATGGTGATGTACCACCAGTAGCAGTTGCAGTAGCTTGTCCGTTATTACCATTAAAACATGCTACATCGGTTTTGCTTGTAATTATCGCATTCAACAGAGTTGGCTGACTGATAGTAACCATTGCTGTATCAGTACAGCCATTAGCATCCGTAACAGTTGCAATATAAGCACCTGCAGCCAGCGACGTAGCCACAGCATTTGTTTGCAGAGGATTTGTGTTCCAACCGTATGTATATGGCAGTGTACCACCGGTAGCCGCAACAGTAGCATTACCGTTCGTATATCCATTACAACTCGCATCCTGTTTCTGCACAATACCTGCATTGAGCACAGCAGGTTGCGATATATTTACTAATGCAGTATCACTACAACCATTGGCATCTGTAACAGTTGCAATGTATATACCTGCCGGCAATGTAGTAGCGCTAGATGATGTTTGTACAGGTGTAGTATTCCACGCGTATGTATATGGCAATGTGCTGCCCGTTACACCAACTGTAGCCGAACCATTACTCAGTCCACTACAACTTACATTTACCTTATTACTGATTGAAGCATTTAACTGAGCAGGGTGTGAAATATTTACATTGGCTATTGCAGAACACCCTTTTGCATCTGTAACAGTTACCTGATAAGTGCCTGCCGACAAACCTGTAACTGAAGCTGTAGTTTTAACAGGTGACGTATTCCATGAATAAGTATAGGGCAGGTTGCCACCGGTTACATTTACAGTAGCACTACCGTTATTGCCACCAAAGCAGGTAACATTTGCATATGCAGAGATGCTTGCCGAAAGTACTGCAGGTTGTTGTACCACAGCTACGGCTGTATCAGAGCAACCCATAGCATCTGTAACAGTAGCTGTATAAGTACCCGCAGCTAAAGATGAGGCCGTAGCACCTGTTTGCACAGGGTTTGTATTCCATGTGTATGTATATGGCGACGTGCCGCCTGTTGTGACAACAGATGCTGCGCCGTTAGCACCACCGTTACAGCTCACATTCGTTATGCTGCCAATGCCGGCATTCAATGCACCAGGCTGAGATATTACAACTGCAAGTGTATCAGTACATCCATTATTATCTGTAGCAACTGCTATATAATTACCTGACGCAAGCGATGATGCCATTGTGCTTGTTTGTGCAGGTGTAGTGTTCCACCAATAGGTATATGGCGACGTGCCGCCTGTAGCTACTATAGTTGCTGTGCCATTGTTTATACCATTGCAACTTGCATTGGTTTTAGACACCAATGATAAATTAAGTTGAGTCGGTTGCGTGATGGCTACAGATGTTGTAGATGTACAACCTTTGGCATCTGTAACCACAACTGTATATGTACCCGCTGCCAAGCCAATTGCCGTAGCAGTAGTTTGTGCAGGAGATGTATTCCAGACATATGTGTATGGGGCAGTACCACCTGTTGCCGATACGGTAGCTGTACCATTATTACTACCAAAGCAACTGACATTTGTGTGTGCAGTAACCGATGCATTCAAAACAGTTGGCTGTGTAATGGCAATATTTGCTGTATCAGAACAACCAAGTGCATCTGTTACGGTTGCCACAAAACTACCAATAGGTAGCGCAGTTGCTGTAGAAGATGTTTGCACAGGAGAAGTGTTCCATGAATAAGTATATGGCGATGTGCCTCCTGTAGCAGTGACAGTAGCAGTACCATTGCTGCCACCAAAGCAACTGATGTTTGCAGACGCGCTGATACCTGCATTCAAAACAGCAGGCTGAGCTATAACTACCACTGCCGTATCATTACAACCACCTGCATCTGTTACCGTTGCAATATATGCACCTGCCGCCAAACCGCTTGCAGTAGCTGTAGTTTGTACAGGCGCAGTATTCCAACTATAGGTATATGGCGATGTTCCACCAACAACACTTACCGTGGCACTGCCGTTAGCTTCACCAAAGCATCTGGTATTTGTTTGGCTGCTGATGCTTGCATTCAGCGCATATGGTTGCGATATTACTATGGCTAATGTGTCTTTACACCCTGCGCTATCTGTAGCAACAGCTATATAGTTGCCTGCGGCAAGTGCTGTTGCAGATGCACTTGTTTGTGCAGGTGTTGTATTCCACCAATAGGTATAGGGTGATGTGCCACCTGTAGCCGCAACAGTAGCTGCGCCATTATTTATACCATTACAGCTTGCATCTGTTTTAGACGTTAACGATAAGTTGACTTTTGCAGGCTGCGATATTGTAACCGTAGCTATTGCCATACAGCCTTTTGCATCTGTCACCGTCACCGTATAAGAACCTGCAGCCAATGCAGAAGCCGTAGCACCTGTTTGCGCAGGTATTGTATTCCAACTATAGGTGTACGGCGCAGTACCTCCTGCTACAGAAGCGGTTGCGGCACCATTATTACCACCATAACAACTGACATTCGTATGCGATGGTATTGCAGCAGTCAAAACATTGGGTTGTGTGATGGTAGCAAGCGCAGTATCTATACAGCCCATCGTATCTGTAACTGTTACTATATAGCTACCGGCACTTAGCATAGTTGCCGTAGCATTAGTTTGCACAGGCGATGTATTCCATGAATAGGTATATGGAGAAGTACCACCCGATATTGCTGTAGTTGCAGTACCATTACTACCTCCAAAACAGCTCACATTTACAGAAGCACTGATGCTTGCATTCAATAACGCAGGTTGTGTTATTACTATCAGTGCAGTATCGGTACAGCCTTTACTATCTGTTACTGTTGCAATATATGTACCTGCACCCATTGCCACGGTTGCAGTTGTTTTTATAGGTGTTGTATTCCAAGAATAAGTATATGGAGATGTGCCGCCCGTTACACTCACTGTAGCGTTACCACTCTGCTCACCGAAGCAACGTACATTAGTACTACTACTTATGCTCGCATTTAGTATTGTTGGTTGTGTTATTGTAACAACTGCAGTATCTGTGCACCCTTTGGCATCTGTTACTGTGGCTATATATGTACCTGCGGCAAGATTGCTTGCAGCGGCTGTAGTTTGAGCAGGAGATGTATTCCAACTATAAGTATATGGCGATGTACCACCTGTTACATTCAGCGATGCTGTACCATTGTTTCCACCAAAGCAATTCACATTGGCAGATGCTGCTATTGATGCATTCAGTACAGCAGGTTGTGTTATGACTGCCAAAGCAGTATCTGTACAACCCAAAGTATCTGTTACCGTTACTATGTAGCTACCTGCATTCAACCCCGATGCGGTGGCAGTAGTTTGTACAGGCGAGGTATTCCAACTGTACGTATATGGCGATGTACCACCTGTTGCTGCAAGTGTAGTACTACCTGTTGCTGTGCCAAAACAACTGACATTGGTAATGCCTGTAATAGAAGCATTGAGTTGCGAAGGCTGTGTTATTACTGCCAGAGCCGTATCGATACAACCCATTGTATCTGTTACCGTAACAATATATGTACCCGCTGGCAGCGATGTAGCCGTGGCTGTTGTTTGCACGGTACTGCTGTTCCAGCTATAAGTATAGGGAGATGTACCGCCCATAACACTCACTGTAGCATTACCATTATTGCCACCAAAGCAACTCACATTCGTTTTCGATGCCAATGAAGCATTCAATACGGTTGGCTGGGTAATAGTCACATTTGCAGTATCAATACAGCCTTTACTATCCGTTACCGTAACTATGTAACCTCCTGCGCCAAGCCCTGTGGCTGTAGCAGTTGTCTTTACAGGTGTAGTATTCCAACTATAGGTATATGGTGCAGTACCTCCTGATACACTTACCGTTGCGCTACCATTAGTACCGTTATAACAACTCACATTTACCTTGCTTGCGATGGAAGCATTCAGCAAAGTGGGCTGTGTTATCACCGAAGTATCTCTTACCACACAACCTGCATTATCCGTCATGGTAAGTATATAAGTACCTGCAGATAATCCGTTGATGGCTGCCGTAGTCCTTACGGGAGATGTATTCCAGCTATAAGTATATGGCGTGAAGCCACCCGATGGTGTAGCCGTAAGTGTACCGTTGGCACCACCAAAACAAGACACATGCTGCTTTGCAACAGCTACCTGCGGATTGCTGACGGTTAAGACAACCGTATCGTTTTTTGTACAACCATTTGCGTCTGTAGCTGTAACATAATAGGTTGTATTTGTAAGTGGTGTAGCTATAGGATTGGCGCAGGTAGAACAACTGAGCGCTGTAGTAGGTGTCCAATTGTATGTAATAGGCGTGGCACTTGCAGTAGCATTTGTATTCAGTTGTATGCTGCTGCCTCTGCATATCGTAGTATCTCTTGTAGCGTTTACTGCAAGATTATTTATTGTAACCTTGGTATATAACGTATCGGGGCAACCGAAGCCTGTATATGGTGTCAGAATAACTGCGTAAGTTTTGGTTGTAGTAGGCCTTGCTATTGTAACAGACTGTCCCGTACCTACAGAAGTCCATGTTGCAGAGTCTCTCCACGAATAAGTATTGAAACCGGGAGGTGCACTCAGCGAAACAGTTGATGAAGTATCGCAGGCATTATAAGATATCTGAAACAACCCACAGTTAAGGTCTACATAACCATAACCGAAGTGAGCCCCCTGAGCACAGTCACCACTTGCAAAATCTACTGCTACTGTACGCCCTGCATAACCAGAAAGATTGATACTGGCGGTAGACCAAGACCTGTAAAGTGCACCACTATTGATGGAAGAAACAGCAAAACCTGGCAGGCTTGATGTAGCTATATAATTGAATTGACTACAGTTTATTATCGCATTTGTTATTGAGTCATAAGCTTTTACTTCAAAACGAGGCTGATCTGCCGCAACGTGTCCGGGGTCTTCAAACACAACCGCATACCTGAATATCAGACTGTAGTTATTGATGCCCGACGGTATGCGAATGAAATATCTGGCTCTTTCTGCCTGTGCACCTGTGTTGCTGTTACCAAGTTTTAAAGAGTAATTGCCACCACCCGGCGCAACAATAGGGAACCCTCCGTAAGGGTCTGTAGTCGTACCACTTGTTATGGTATGCCTGCCCGAAGATGTACCTGATGTAGGCGTGTTGATAGGACAACATGTACCACGGAATAAATACCAATTGGTAAAATTACCGAGTTCAAAGTCTACGTTCGAGGGGCATGTTTGGGCATAGGTGAATGAAAAAGCAAATAGAAATCCTGCTATAAGTAACGCACGAATCATAACAAATACATTGTGATTGTTAACTCACTAATTAGCTGGGGAACAGTAAACATATATAATTATCCACAAACAATCAACAAAATATGTATTTACGTTACAGATTTTTTTAAAATTTAATATTGAAAATATTGGATGTGATATCTATCTTTACTAAGATTTTTACCCCCAACTACTATTGAAATGAAAAAAATACTATATGTAACTATTGCTATAATAATAGGTTATAGCACCAATTCCTTTTCCCAACAGGTTGTATACGAAGACGAAGCCATAACAGAAATAAGCAATTGGCTACCTGCCGGGCAATATGATTTTCAGGTACTAGAAAAAGATGTACCTTCCGATTTGAAGGAAATCATCAAAAAATACCAGAAATCACTTACAGACAATCGTGTTTGGTTTCAGAGCTATAAGGAGCAGCATGCAACCGCTTCAATACTACCCTACCACAAAAATTTTGGCATCTCTGCGGCAGAATACGAGCGTTTCAACAAAGAATATCCAAAGCTGAAAACCAAAGTAAAAACCATAAAGACACTGACACTTGAAAACAATGGTGATAAAATAACTTTCAAGGGTTCAGACGGATTCAACTTCTTTGACGGCATCAGCTTTGACAAGAAGAAAAACAAAATGCTGGTTGATACGCTGGTAAGTAAATATAAAGGACAGATAAGCGAAGGAGACTCTTCTTCTTTCGGGGCATATAGCGGCTACAAGTGGCAATATGAAAAAGGCAACTATGAAGCCGTAAAAGCATTGAAAAGCCCTGACTATATAACCATAGAACTGACAATCAGCAAGACTAATAATAAAATGCTGATGATACTGAAAGTATTATCGATAGAAAATCTGATTACCAAAATAAACAGTACGGTTTCGGGCTATATTGCTCCTAAACAATAATAGCAATGGCTATACCTTATTGCTGCGTAAGTGTAAAGATGATGTTGGTAGTATAAACACCTGACTGGTGGCCAAATGGCGGCTTCACCAACATATCAAGCGTGTAGCTGTTTTCAAGACTGCTGTTTGTACTCCTTATCAAAGGACGAGCAGACGTACTTACAGTCACAAACTGATCGCTTGCAGATTCTTTAAAAGAAAACATGCTGACAGGCATTGTGCGGCTTGATGTTGCCGATGATGGGCTTGCATATTGTCCCTCTGTCATTATATTAACTATCCACGGACGAGAACTCTTTACATTCAGACTTGCGATATCGTAAGCTACTTTACCATTTTCATAATCTTCAATCCTGTTAAGGACTACTTGTTTATGATGATCTGTAACATCGATACGCATAAGAGATGGCATGTTTACAGAACCATTAACAGATGCGCTGTTGCCTATACCATAGGCATTACCGTTTGACTGTGCTGCTGCGGAGAGGGGTAATAATGATAATATAAATAGTATTCGTTTCACGGCCTTGTCATTGTAAAAACAATAGAAAAATTGAACTGTCCCGACGGCACGAAGTTAGTAAAAGGATATAACACCACATCATAATAGAAATTAAAATGTTGTGAATGTTGTACTGCAGGTTGTGTAAACAGTAATGCCTGTGCTTGAGAAAGCACAACATCCGTGCGACTTATATTGGCGTTGTAAGAATCGTAATTCTGAAGCCTGAGTGCCAGTTTATTATTAAAAGTGTTATAAAATGAATTGTTTTCAGACACCAGGCTTGCAAAAACATTCCAGTTGTACTCCTTTACTTTCAGCTTCAACTCCAGTGCATTAGTCAATACTTTCTGCTGCTGCAACTCTTCTATATTATTATAGGAAAACTGAATGGGCCTGTTTGCCTGAACTGATATCTTGTTATTACCGTTTCCCTGAGCTAAAATTTGTAAAGGGCTCGTTAATAACAAAAATATTATTATTCTGTACATAGTAGTATTAGGGGCTTTTCCTATATTTGGCGTGTTTTTTATATTATACCCCAATAATACTCCATTTTATGAAACGAGCGCTAATATTCATCCCGCTTTACTTATCATTAACATGCAGCTATGCGCAACAGCTTGACAGTACGCAGGTTAAGCAACTGAGCGAAAATGCACGTGCCAAAAACAACAATAAAAAGAAAGGTGTAGCTATACTGCCTGCAACGCTTTACTTCACTGCAGACAGAGGGCAAACGCAGACACTCAATATCAACTTTGACAATACGCTGGACAGTCCTGTACAGTTCAAAGTATCACTTACGGACTTTATAAGAGACGAAAACTCGAACGTTACCTATATGGAACCGGGCAAACATCCGCGTTCTTGCGCCACATGGCTGAAGTTGTCTAACAACTTTATAGAAATACCCGGCAATACAATAGGTACATTGCCAGTTACCATTCAGATACCTGACTCCGAAGCTGCAATATCTGAAATGAAATGGGCCATGATATTTCTGGAAGGCATGAAAGAAAAAGTAGCCAATCAGAAATCGGGCAATATAGATGCATCAGTAGAAAAATCTTATCGTGTAGGTGTACAAGTGTATCAGACACCACCTACTGTATTGAGCAAAGATTTGAAAATGACATCATTCACTCCTATGCTGGAACGTGGACAATATCGTGTAACGTGCAAAAACCAGGGCAGTGTATTATTAAGGTGTATATCTTATATAGAACTGCTATCTAAAGAAAGCGGAGAGAAAATAACTGTGTATCCGGGCAAAGAAGGGAAGGATCCCTTTAAAATACTGCCCGATCAGGTAAGAAATATAGATTTTGTTATTCCAGACACTGTACCGAAGGGCAAATACACAGCTGTAGCAATGATAGATGCCAATGACGATGAAGTGCCACTTGAAGCTGCGCAATTGGAAATAGAATTGAAATAGGCTCTACTACTCTACTTAAAGAATTCATAATCAACATTATAAGGTCGGCAAATGCCGGCCTTTTTTATTGCCTCGATACTAATTCTACAAGTTTCAGTAGGGCAAGAGATAGTAATTCTACAGGCCAAAAGCAATGTGGGCGCTACTTTCGTAGTGTATTACACACCCAAATTCGGGCAACTTTCCTCATATTAATCTTTATATCTTTTGTTCTGAAATTGTGGATTCACTGTTAGTTCATGTGGATAACCACTCTCGATTTAAGCCTCAATATACAATTACCTAAGTCAAGCGACAACGACCAATCTACTCTAAACAATTGCCATTAAGCACATTACATAGGTTTTACAACAAAAAACCGAATACATATAATATTATGGCAGTATGTATCTCATTTGCATGGCATTTAAATAGCAATAAAACAACATTAAATTGTAAATATAAAAATACAAATGGGATAATTGCATCAATTCAAGTATGTCGCAAATCCTTTACAGCAAAGCAATTCAATAGAGCTGCACATTCGAGACATGATGTTGCGGAATAAATGTAAAACTGCTTTTGTACATGATACATTGTTTTGTGTTAAAAATGTTAATAAAGGAGTTTACATCCGCCTCTGTTTTGATAGAGATTTGCATTACAAACTTTTTCAAACCATTTAAAACGAAAAACAATGAAAAAAATCGTTCTGACAGCAGCAGTAGCAATCGCTGCATTCGCTGCAAAAGCACAAACAACAGCAGTAAGCACTTTGAACACAAGCGCTATCCTGAATGAAGTAATCGTTCTGACTCCATCTTCTCAGAATGGTGCACCTGGTACTAACCTGCCTTTCGTAGGTTTCATCAGCAACACTTTCAACACAATCGCAGAGTATGACAATGGTCTGGATCTGGTTGAAAATCCACAAGTACTGCCTGGCCCTGGTGCTGGTGAATTCGAATTCACTATCGCTTCTAGCGTAGGTTACAACGTAGTTGCTACTAGCCCTGCAAACTTCACTTGGAGCGGTGGTGCTTCTCAAACTTACCCAATGGCTGCTAGCGCATTGAAACTGACTGTTGTAGGTGCTCCTTCTGGCGCAACTAGCGTACTGCCAGCTAACACTGCTCTGAACAGCGCTGGTACTACACTGTTCGCTCACCCAATGGGCCACACTACTGCTAACTGGGGTATGAATGTACACCTGACTCCAGGTTATGGTCACCAAGGCGGTACTTACACTCTGCCTGTAACTATCACTGCTACTACTATCTAATCTTACGCCTGCATAGGCTAAGCATAATAGATGCAGTAAAATGCAATGAGCCCTCTCGATATGTAGAGAGGGCTTATTTTACCCCCCTTGAGGAAATTTAAGAGAGGTTATTCATTAATCTCAAAAATTAACGCATTCAATCCCCATGAATCGTTACCAATATACAATACCACTATTAAAGCTATGGTCTATACTATTGCTTGCTGTTATAGCAACGCGTAGCTATGCAAACCCAGGCAATTATATAGTCAAGGTAAAAATTTTAAAAGACTCCCTGATAGCTGCAGAAAACAACAACCTGCTTGCTAACAAAGTCACCATAACAAATAATACCAAAAAGGTACGCAGAATAGCTGTACGTACCATTGTACCATTCGGGTGGAAGAACATTTCGAGGAATAAGTACATTGATGGTGATGATGAGTATTATAACATTTCTCCCGGTGAGGAGATAAGTGTACCCGTTAACTTATTGAAACTACCTACGGCCAAATCTGAATGGGCTGAAGTAAAGTTCAAAATCTGGTATCGTGAGTTGATGAGCGATACACAGGTAGCTGCATACATGGTACGCACCATGGAACGTAAAACCTTTATAACACAACCTAAGAGTGACATAATAGAAGTAGACAAGGTAAATACCGCAGCAAGTTTCAAAACATACCTTAAAAACACCGGAAACATAGAAGACACATATGTGCTGAAGTACAGAAACTATGAACTAAACATTGATGACTCTGTAATTATAAAACTACAACCCGGCAAGGATAGTAACTATACACACGAGATTAAACTCAACCACTATCAGATTGCTAATGTAAATTCAGAGACCATTACGTTCAATGTTACCAACAGCATAGGGCAACAGTACAACAACTACTTTCAACTGCAGAAATATGCAGAGGAAGGCAAATACAACAGATCATCCTACAGCGGCATACCGCTCAGGTTGGAAATGGGAGCCATTTCTTTTGGCCAGAGAACCAGTATATACGGAGCAGCAAGAGGAAGGATACAGTTCAAAAATGCAAGGAGTTTTGAATTTACATACAGAAGTAAGCAGTTTGGCAATATGCCAACAGGCTTGCAACAACATATTTTCAAACTGCAGTATAACAGTAAAAACCTTACCGTTACTGCAGGGCAGGTAAATCTGCCATTATTTTTTGTAACAAACCCAATCAGGGGATTGGATGTTACATACAACCTGAATGGTGTAGGCATTAGTGTAATAGCTGTATTGAGAGACGGTCAGTCATATTTTCAGAATGATGTATATGCAGCCATACTGAACTATAGCGTAAAAAAAGCGACTGTAAACAACACGCTGATGTTTAATACAGACCATGCAACAGGTACCAATAGCTATATTTCAGCAAACGATATTGCTTTAATAAATAGGAAAAACATAAACTTCAACATACTTGCGAGAGCAGGATACGAGGAAAACCCGCGAAATCAGGCCGCTCCGAAACAAATGGGGATATCGGGCGGCTATGGTTTCCGGGTTTCTAAAAATAAAATCACATTCGCATCTACAGCCAACTATTATGATAAGCGCTTCCCTGGCATCAACAGAGGGTTGATTTATCATAACCACGACATCACGCTGTCAACCAAAAAATCGGGAATCGGACTGTTCTATTCATCAAGCTATATGATGATGAATTTCCTGAGAGACAGCCTTTTCAATTCAGACCTGCTTTCTTACAACATAGACAGGTTGGGTATCAGGTACAACAGGTTTTCCAAATCGGTTCAAACATCCATCAGCACAGGTCTGCTGAAGCAAAACGGATTGTCGTTTATGAACGGCGGACTGAAGACATCTTACTTTTTTGATGTGCTCAGCAGATGGCAAATGGGCAACAAATGGACATCTAACCTGAATATACAAAGTGCATTCGGAGACGACCCTACACCCGGTAAAGAAGACCTCTTCATCATCACATCTACTGCAGACATCAGCTCCAAATACTTTGGATTCATGATGCTATACACACGCACACCCATAACAGGATACGAAGACGGCAAGCAAACAATACTATCATATACTGAAACCGTAAATGGTGGGCCAAACGTTAACTTTTACCTTTTCAGAAGCAGGATGCACGGCACAGTAAGGTACAACCTGTCGAAAAGCCTGAAAGACAATTTCTTTACCAGTGGTGTAGGCGGCAGCCTCGGATATACAGGGCCGAAGAGTGGCTTCTCTATCAATGCAAGTTGCTTTGTGCCCTTCAGAAGCCAAACAGACGACCCCGGACTACCTATCGCAAACAGGAGAACAGCACAGCTTGCCATCAGCAAACAACTGCATGTGCCCGTACTCTTCAACAAAAAATATCACACAATGAAGTTGGTTTTGTTTAATGATGTGAACAATAACCAATCTATGGATGCAGACGAAATGCCTGTTGAAAATGTGAAGATGACCATCAACAATATGCCTTTTATCAGCAACGGAGATGGCGAAATAAAATATAAAAACGTAGAGAAAGGAGACTACCACATACATGTACAAACCAACAACGAAAATCTGGTACCTATCAACGGCATTAATCAGATAATAACCGTTGACAACAATATCACCTTTACTATGCCATTTAAGAAGGGCAAAGAAATAACTGGTACGGTACGCATAATATCAGACACATTCAGCACATCAAAACTTAGCCCCGACCAGATAAAGATAACTGCTGTAGACTCTGTGGGTATTCGCTTCAGCACACTTACAGACAAGCAAGGCAATTTTAAGCTGTCTGTACCAGCCGGTGTATATAATGTACGCATCAGCCAGTCTTTTCTTGAAAACTCCGACTACAAAGCACAACAGTCAGGCTTCAAACTAGACTTGATGAATAAAGAAAAAGAGAATGTAGTATTTGTGCTGAAACAAAAAGCACGCAAAGTCCGATACCTTGAAAACAAGTAATCTTCTAAAACAAAAAAGTATGAAAAACCTACTATTTATTATCATACTGCTATGTATAGCCATTAGTGGCAATGCGCAAGACTATACCTATTGCAAAGTGATGTACATACACACAGGCAGCGACTTTTTTGCGGCAGATCATAGCGAAACAAAGGAACAGTATGGCAATATTTCCGTAAGCAAAGAGAATATAACTATAGATGGCAAGCGATACAGGATTAAAAAGCAGTTAAAAGAAAATACCTATCGTGCCAAGGGCAGGATAGTCGAATACATATATAACTCAAACAAAATGACTGCATTGCATGTGCGCAGGCAAAACACAGACGTGTACTATACGATTAGCGGGCTTGGGAATAACAATATGTTAACCCAAAATACCCAATCCACGGTATACTAGTTTCAGCATTCAATGACTATATTTGATGTAACATAATGAGCGATATGAGATGATATTCATATAAACAGCTATCACGAGATTTTACCCCATTTTTTATTTTAACGAAAGACACTCTATTATGTTAACGACTATCACTGACTTCCTGCATCAGCGGGTCTATGGTAAGCAATACCAAGACTTGTTTGAGCAGATCAGTAACACCATCACAGGTGAGTATATAGAAGATATGTACTCATACATTGAGAAAAACGGCACCCCTCCATCATTCGAGGAGATTATGCACAAGGTAAAAGCACTAAGTACAGAGCTGACCATGCGTGCGGAATGGATACGAGAGAACTACAAAGAAGGGAAAGGTTATCGGTCCATCAAATTGACCACCGGGTGTAAACGAATCATTAAAAAGGCTGTAGAAGAGTACATGCGACAGGCAAAAAGCGTTCACGCTATCAAGTCGCAAAGAGATGTCATGTTGTTAGAAATGGCTATCTGAACCTTCTTATACGACTGAGAGCCGTATAAGTACGGCTCTCAGTATTTTCAATTGTTTGTTTGATATGAAAATATCGTAAACAATGAAAAAAATCATTCTGGTTGCAAATATACAAAATATTCGCAACAGGTAAAGTATTGCCCTTTACCAATAGTTAACCTAATGCTAAAACACATGTAACACCTGAAACACAGCCCTATCCTAATTTCAATGAAATAAAAAACTGAAAAACAAAAAATAATCTACGCTAATTTTTAAAAGACATCCCCAAATGAGAACAGGCTATGATGCAAGAGCATCTGTAATAAACGAAGGAACACAAGAAATACAACGTCTTGTGCTGAAGATTACCCAACTGGCGGGCATACGCGGCGAAGAGTTTATCAAAACCTTCCCCTTTATGCACGACGGACGCAACTTCAGAATACTGAACAATATCTGCGAAGAGTTGCCACCATACAAAAGAAACTCTTTTCTGGGTATCAGCTTCAGCTCTTATCACTATATCAACTACATCAAATTCTACAGTACCTACAAATCATTCCCGCTGAATAAAGGCGACGAAATAATCCTGACTTTTGAAAACAAAGAATCGCTTCGATTCAGCTTTACATCTCCAAGCAAAAGCATGGGCTATCTGACGACAAACGCATGTACCATCGGAGAAGCCGAGCTGGCATACATTGCAGAAAACAGGCTTGCATATTGGAAGCTGTACAACCATGAAAAACAACAGTCTGTAATAGGTGGATTTACCAGACAAGAACACAACAAGCAATACATTTCTGAAAAAAGCGGCAAAGAGCTTTTTAAAAAAATGGCAGAAGAAATACTTTCTTCAAGGCAGTTGTTGTTTAACCATAGCAACGCTATATAACACTGCTCACTCTCTCTATATATAACAACCCAATGAGAGCCTTTTAGAGGGCTCTTATTTTTTTGTATAACGTCGCGCTTTGTTACAAAATAACAATACCGCCTGTTTATGCGGTTTTCATCGCTTACCTTTACCGCCTGATATGTCTATATACACAACAAAAGCGCCCGTTACAATTACCTGCCACAAAAGGCTGACACCTTTTCTGGAGGCCGAAGTACGTGAACTGGGGTTTGAAATAGAAGAAACATTTATTACCGGCGTAAAGCTGCATGCCAGCATCAACGAGTGCATTGTGCTGAACCTGAACCTGCGCTGCGCCAGCCAGATACTATATAGCCTGAAGGCTTTTCATGCTACGGATGCAGATGGTATTTATAACGTGGTGAAGAACCTTGCATGGGAAAAACTGCTGCATGACGGTGGTTATTTTTCTATTACAAGCAATGTGATGAACGAAACCATCAATAACAGCATGTTTGCCAACCTGCGTGTAAAGGATGCTATTGTTGACCGCATGCGCGAGAAAACAGGCAATCGCCCATCTACAGGTGCAGAGTTGAGTGGTGCAGTGGTACATCTTTTCTGGAAGAATGAAGATGCTGAAATATTCATAGACACATCGGGAGACTCATTGGCAAGGCACGGCTACCGTAAGATACCGGGGCGTGCACCTATGCTGGAAGCACTGGCAAGTGCATGTATATATGCCAGCCAATGGGATAGAAAGAGCCCGTTCATCAACCCCATGTGTGGCTCTGGCACACTGGCTATAGAAGCTGCGTTGATAGCATCGGACACCAGGCCGGGGTTGTTCCGCACCAACTATGCTTTTATGCACCTGATAGGATACGATGAAGAGGTGTATCTGCAGGAAATGGAAAAGCTGGACCAAAAGATAAAAGAAGTACCAGGGCTGAAAATCATTGCAACCGACCTGAGCAACATAGCAATTACCAATGCCAAGAAGAATGCAATAGCCGCAGGCGTTGCAGATATGATTGACTTTGCCGTGTGCGATTTTGCCAAAACTGAAGTACCGCAAGATGCCGCAGGTATAATGATGGTGAACCCGGAATATGGTGAGCGTCTTGGCGAACTGGATGAACTGGAAGAGACTTACGGACGCATTGGCGACTTTATGAAACAGCAATGCAAAGGCTACCATGGCTATGTATTTACAGGTAATATGGACCTTGCAAAGAAAATAGGACTAAAAGCCAAGCGCCGCATAGAGTTCTACAACGCTACCATAGACTGCCGACTGCTGGAATACGAACTGTATGCCGGCACCCGCAGAACGGATAAAGAGGTAAACGAATAATATCTTACATTTATAGAACACAAATACAGGGAACTATGTCATTATTGAACGGCGGAAAGAACAACGCAAAGAAAGGTGCCAAAGGTGCAAAGCCTGCTGCAGCACCCGGTGCAAAATCGTTTGTAAAACCCGGCAAGACTGCCAACATAAGTAAGAAGCCTATAAAAACAGGCGGAACACGAGGAAGCTAATAAAAATAAAGCCTGCTAAATAGCAGGCTTTATTAATGAATAGATAGTTTGGTCGATGTATTCGTTATTGAAGAAGAAATAATCTTTGAAATAGGCCTCGCGTACAAAGCCTGCTTTCTCTACCACAGCAATTGATGCTGTGTTCTCGGGGCGTATGATAGCCTCTATGCTATGCAGGTTCATTACATTGAACCCGTAGTCAATTGACGCAAGTAGTGCTTCGAACAAAAAGCCTTTGCGGCGATATGCATGATGCATTACATAGCCTATCTCTCCCCTATGCCCATCGGGCTTGAAGTTTGGATAGCCAATTATACCCATCAATTTATCTGAGCCTTTTTCAGTTATAGCCCAGTTGATACGCTCGTTGCGCTCTGTAAATCCACGCATCATATTGATGACACCCATTGCATCGTCAAGCGTTTTAGCAAGCGGGCGTGGTATATATTGCATGGTATCGGCATTGCTGCGTATCTCAAATACTTCCTGCACATCTCTGTGCTCTACATTGCGTAGTACAAGCCTTTCCGTTTCCAATACAGGAAAGGGGTTGAAATTTATATTCAACATAAAAATTCTGTTTAGTAAAAGATTAAATAATAAATGAAGCCCCTTGTATGGCGGGCAAAACCTGCGGAAACTAACAACAACAGCAACAATACGGCATTGCAATATGCAATACTGGTGTCTGATAATCTTGCGGTGAACGTGCACCGTTGTAAACTGTTGTCATTACATCGGTTTTCATTGTTATTAATTTACATCTTTACTGAAGGTAAGAATTATATCTGAAATAATTATGCTTGTTTCTTAGGTGGCAAATCAAACGCTTGTGCTTCATGTTCAAAATGGCCTTTGTGTGCACCATCGCAAAAAGGTTTGTTTTTTGACATACCACACCTGCAAAGGCTTACCACTTCCCTGCCCTGCAAGCCATAGGTATTGCCATCTTTATCTACTATTTCAAAATCGCCTTCTATCTTCAGCGAGCCATTGTTGTTTACAGTAATCTTAGTTGTTGCCATCAGTTATAATTAGTTTGCTGCGAAAGTAGTTTAAAAATCAGCATACAAAAAAAACAGTATGCCGCCATTAATCAAACTCACCCGATACATCTCTTACTTTCACCCCCATTTGGCTGTATATAAATGACAGGATATTGGCATCCTCTTCAAAACTGGACGTACTATGCCCCGCATTATTCATTACATAAAGCAATACAGGATTAGACGAAGTAGTATTCTGCTGCAACATTGCAACATACTTATATGAGTGAAAAGGCATTACCCTATCGTCACTATCGCCAGTCACTACTAACATAGACGGATATGCTGCTTTAACGACATTGTGAATCGGAGAATACTTATATAAATAACCGAATTCATCCTTATTGCTACTAACGCCATATTCCTGTTGCCATGCATGACCAATGGTATAATGTTGATACCTGAGCATATCATATACTCCATTCTGCGCTACTGCAACCTTGCATATATCCGGACGCTGATTTACAACCGCAGCTACAAGCAATCCTCCATTTGAGCCCCCCATGATAGCCAACCTGTCCTTATTTGTATATCCATCTTTTACAAGATATTCTGCTGCCGCTATAAAGTCATCAAAAACATTCTGCTTCTTTTCACGCATACCTTGTTTATGCCAATCGCTACCATGCTCGCCACCACCACGTATACAAGGCACAGCAATCATACCACCAGCCATCATGTGGGTAACGAACTTTCTACTGAAAAACGGTGTCATCACAGCACCGTAACCACCATAGCCATACAACAATGTAGGTATCTTGCCATTTTTTCTAATTCCCTTTTTATACGCCAGCATGATAGTAACTACTGTACCGTCTTTGGAAGTATAGTGCGCTTTTTTCACTTCCAATGCATCCGGGTTATATAGTATAACTGTTTTACCCGTAATCTTTAGTTTGTATTCATTCAAGTCGTACTCATAAATATATGAGGGATGTAAGTAGGAGTGATATTCGAAACGAATAGCGTTTTCTGACCAATCGTTCTCGATATAACCCAAAGACCCACCTTCAGGAAAATTCAATGTGGTTATTAGTTTACCATTCGTATCAAATACCGCTAAAGAATAATCAAGGTCGTTAATATAAACCGTGATTAGTTTATTACCTGCAAAACACGAATATGTAAGCACGTCTTTATACTGTGCAATAACTTCTGCAGCAACATTGGTTTCCTGTTTATCAAAACTCAATATCTTACCATTGGGTGCATCTAGGTCAGTTTCAACATAAAACTTATTATTTCGTAAATCAAGCACCTTAAAATCAGCATCTTTCGACGAAGTGATAAGTGTATTGAAATTAAACCCGGATTTAAGATCTGCCCACAACACTTTGTTATATCCGGCAGTTTTGGCTTTATTATCATAAACAATCAGCACCCTTCCGCTATCAACGATATCAAAATTCAGCAAACATTCTTCGCAGTCCTGATTTTCATAAACAAGTGTATCATCTGCCTGTGGCGTACCCAGTTTATGATAGTATATGCCCGGTGATATATTCTTTGTACCCATTCCGTTTTTAGGTACAGGATATCTGAGATAGAACACACCATTATCGTACCACTTCAGATTACTAAACTTCACCCACTTCAACACATCATCTTTATCCTTAAACGGATATACATGCTTAAAACGAATCTCCTTCCAATCACTGCCGTTATAAGACAACATAAAAGCCAGATTTTCGTCATCTGCAGAAATAGCATACCCTGCTACAGACACATCATCATCCTTAGCTTTTTTATAATCTCTGGGATCAACCGCCAGCGCAGGTACTTGCCCGTCTTTCTTCTTAATGTACATGGATGCCCCCTGATCTGTGCCCGCATTCAAAAAAAACTCAACGTAATACCGCCCTGACTTTACAATCTCTGGCATATTATAGTAGCTGTACATTTTCAGCAAGGGAGCCATTTGATGTTTATTCTCATATTTCAACAACAGTGATGATGAAATATCCTGCTGCTTTTCAACCCATTCTTGCACTGCAGGTGAATTTGTCTGCTCCAATGCTCTGTAAGGATCAGCTACTTTGGTTCCGAAATAATCATCTACTGCGTCAGCTTTAGGGAATACGGGATATGATAGCTGCTGTGCATGAGTATTGTAAGAAAAGAGAATGCAGCATAACAAGGTTTTTATAAGTGTTTTTTGCATGGTGCAAGATATAGTAAAGCCTCCTTTATGGGGAGGCTTTAGTAAGGGGTACAACAAGGGGTAACAATTATTTAATATCTGAGCCTATGGATTCTGAAACCCTCTTTACCCATAATAGGTTTCAAGCCATACTTTGCATAAACGGCATCCCATGTTTGTGTACTTTCAAAACGGTGTAAACCCTGCTGTTTGTTGTAATGCGTTTCTTTAAACTCCATAATAGGCAGTTTAGTGAGCACATCCGGTTTGTTCGGATCCAGCGCAATTGGTGCAGGCTCATAAGTAAGACTTGCAACCTCATTATTAGGGTCATTATCTACAATCACTATAACTCTACCGTACGTTTGACCTTGCAATGTACTCTTCCTCAGTCTAACTATACTGATTCTCGGATTTTGCGCTACCGTCATACCGCTCTTTGTAACAAAGAATGAAGACTCGTCTGTCATTACCATATTACCACCTGTAATAATGATATTCGAATTTTCTTTCAGGCTGATTGTAGAACCGCCCAGCACTACTGTAGAATTATCTTTTATAACTACACTACCACCACCTATTGTCAGCTTAACTGATGCATCAATAACTTCATTAACCAAATCTTCTTTATAAGTAAACGGTTCGAAGATAATGATGTCACCTACTTTTTCCGCTTTGGCACCATCTAATAAAATGGCAAAGTTTGTTTCAAGTTTAGATGCTATTGCAGGTGTAGCAGGGTCTTCCTTAGTCGTATTAATACCAATCACTATAGCTTTATACACACTCTGCGAACCATTGAATTTTACACCGTTCAACTTAGTACCATTCAGCCTCACACCATTCAGCCTGATGGCAGACATGTATTTATCTGCAGACACTTCCTTAATAACAAAATCATAATCGATGGTAACACCGGGCTCTGTTGTTTTCAGTTGCCCGCTTACTACCTGTGCTTTATTGTCAGTAAAATCTGCATCAGTAATTGTTGTGGCGTTTGTAGTACCTGTAGGCACAGCATTGTTTTGTTTGGTGCAAGATACCAGCGATACTGTCGCTACCATCAAGCTATAGAGTAGTTTTTTCATTGTTTTCGTATTTCCTGTAAATATCTATTACAGGCAGTCAGGTGTACATATTACAATTCACGAACGGGCTGTTTGGGTTCATGAACGGTTATTTCCTCCTCAATACATTGCTTTCCGCTTCCGTTGATATTTATTCCGCTTCGTTGAGTATGGTTTGTTTCTGGTAGGCAAAAAGTCGTCACTTTGTGTCGCAAAAGAAAAACAGGTAACTGAGCGCTCAATTAAGAAAACCTCGAAAAACACCCCGACACATTGAAAATAAAACAGCACCGGCGGCAACCGATGCTGAAAAATGAAAATCAATTTTTAAAACTAATTATCTAAAATCTAAAGTAATGAAAAAAACAATTCTTTTATCTGCATTTACAGTATTAGGCATTTTGACAGCAGGCAACGAAGCAAAAGCACAGAAAGGATTTTATGCAGGTGTACAAGGCACACCTGGCATCAGCAGAATGTATAACGCAGATGACCAGGATGATAAAAACATAGAATCGAAAACCACCTTCGGTATATCGTTTGGTGTAGGTGGCGGTTACAACTTCAACAAAAACATGGGTGTAGGTATTGAGGCACTGTATAGCATGCAAGGTCAGCGCTACGATTTGCTGGGGTTGGAATATCAAAAGCGCCTTGACTATGTGAAGATTCCGGTGTACTTCAGCTATAATACAAACCCTGCAAAAACAGTAATGTTTACAGCAAAAGCAGGTCCGCAAATAGGTATACTGACAAACTCTGAACTGAATGTAGATACTAAAGGCAAAGACCAGACAGTAGATACAAAAGACCAATACGAGACAGTAACATTTGGCGCTATGGTTGGTGCCGGTGTACGTGTAAACGTAGCTAAGAACCTGTATGTAGATGGTGGCCTGCGTTTTGATGGTGCATTTACAAACGCCGAAGACAAAGACGCAATTGGCTACCCTACAGGCCGCGCTAATACATACAACCTGAATGCAGGTGTGGAAGTGGGCGTTAAGTACTTTTTCAATTAATATCGGGGTGATTAAATTGGAGGCAAACAGGGGCAATGCCCCTGTTTTGTTTATTTAGTACTTTTGCGCCACAGAAAAATACATTTTGAGCGCACCCATACTATTAATAACGCCGCCTTTTACACAGCTGAATACGCCCTACCCGGCTACAGCCTACCTGAAGGGCTTCCTGAATACAAAAGGCATACCTGCCGTACAGGCAGATATGGGCATAGAGGTGACGCTATCGCTTTTTTCTAAACAAGGCTTGCAGCGCTTGTTTGCACAGATAGATGCAAACGGCGAATATTCTGATAATGCCAAACGCATAATAGCCCTGCAAAACGATTATATACAAACCATAGATGCCGTAATAGCATTTCTGCAAGGGCACAACCCTACACTGGCACATCTGGTTTGTAAACGCAATCTGCTACCAGAAGCAGGCAGGTTTGCCAATCTGGATGACCTATCTCATGGTTTTGGCACTATGGGTACACAAGACAAAGCCAAGCACTTGTGCACTATGTATCTGGAAGACCTGAGCGACCTGGTACAGGAATGTGTAGACCCTCATTTTGGTTTCAGTAGGTATGCAGAAAGACTAGGACGCAGTGCCAATAGTTTTGATGAATTGTATAATGCACTGCAAGCTCCGCTTAGTTTTATTGATACACTTACGATAGAATTGCTTGCGCAGCGCGTACAGGATGTGCAGCCATTTATGGTAGCATTCTCCGTACCATTCCCTGGCAATCTGTTTGCGGCATTCCGCAGTGCACAGTGGCTGAAGGCGAATCATCCGCATATAAAAGTAACGATGGGCGGTGGCTTCCCGAATACAGAGCTACGCTCGCTGAGCGATAAGCGTGTGTTTGAATTCTTTGACTACATAACGCTTGATGACGGTGAAGCACCGATAGAAAACCTGATAGCTTATGCACATGGAAAGCTGGCACCGGAACAACTGAAAAGAACCTTTGCACTACACGATGGAGAGGTTACCTACTTCGAAAACCCGTCTTGCAACGATTATAAACAAGGGCAGGTAGGTACACCCGACTATAGCGACCTGCTGCTCGACAAATATATTTCTGCCATAGAGGTAGTAAACCCTATGCATAGCCTCTGGAGCGATGGCAGATGGAACAAACTAACCATGGCACATGGCTGCTATTGGGGCAAGTGTACCTTCTGCGATGTTTCGTTGCCATACATAAAACTATACGAGCCCATAGCCGCCCAAATGCTATGCGACAGGATGGAAGAACTGATTGCACAAACAGGGCAAACAGGTTTCCATTTTGTAGATGAGGCTGCGCCACCGGCATTGATGCGCGAACTGGCATTGGAAATCATTCGCCGCAAAATGGTGGTGAGCTGGTGGACGAATGTGCGTTTTGAAAAAGCATTTACACGTGACTTGTGTATGCTATTGAAAACGTCGGGATGTATTGCAGTATCGGGTGGACTGGAAGTAGCATCTGACAGATTACTAAAACTGATAGATAAAGGTATAACTGTAGAACAGGTGGCTAAGGTAAATAAACACTTTACCGAAGCAGGCATCATGGTGCATGCCTACCTGATGTATGGCTACCCTACACAAACAGAACAGGAAACAATTGACAGTCTGGAAATGGTGAGGCAAATGTTTGATGCTGGTATATTGCAATCTGCATTCTGGCATCAGTTTGCATTAACTGCACACAGTCCTGTTGGTTTGAATCCTGAAAAATATGGGGTTACTATAACAACACCGGGCATTGGTAGTTTTGCCAATAACGACCTGGAATATACCGAAGCAGCGGGCGTAGACCATAGCAGTTTCAGCTTCGGGCTGAAGAAGTCTTTGCACAATTACATGCACGGTGTATGTCTGGACTATCCATTGCACAAATGGTTCGATTTCAAAATACCAAAGACAAACATTGCTCCCGATTTCATCATCAAAGCATTGGAAGAAGATGCATACACCGCAAGCAAACCGAATACTAAAATTGTATTGATTGGTAATATGCCTAAGGTGGAACACTATACAAAATCGAAGAAAGGCAATACATGGGAGATGACCTCTTTCACCTTCCAAACCAAAACAGAAACCTTTACCATCAACATCAACCAACCTGAAGGCTTGTGGTTTGAAGCATTGCTACCACAGCTATCTGTGAACAATGCCAAAGTGATGACACTGCAGGAAGTAAAACAAAGCTACGAAGCCGCGGGACTGGAAGACTTTGAGCTGTTCTGGGACAATAAACCAATGAATACTATTTACAAAGCAGGACTGCTGCAATTATAAGCTATGGTAAAAAAGCTACTCTTTTCTCTTATTGTATTTATAGCCACCATAGCTATTGCAGCAATAGCTATAGAGCTATTGAAAACAGAAAGGATGGCAAATGCACAATACTTCCGTACGCGCAATGTATTTCAGTATAATGCAGAAAATATAGTTTTTGACGCAGGCAGGGGTTATACTATGACTCCTAACCTGCATACACCTTACAACAACAAAGAATTTACCTCTACCATTACAACCAACCAACTTGGCTATAGAGATGATGATGCTTCGCTGAACAACCCTGATGTATTGATGCTGGGCGATTCATATGCTTGGGGCTGGGGTGTTGAAGAAAAAGACGGTGTAGAAAAACAATACGAAAAACTTACCGGTAAAAAGGCACTTAACATGAGTGTACCCGGCTATGGCAGCATACAACAACTGCTGACCCTCTTTGCATGGGAACGCAGAGGGCCACTGCAAGGCAAGCGCATATTTGTATTTTTCTGTACCAACGATTTGCAGGATAATGAAAACACCTCCTTCAATGCATTCCCCTATTTTGTAAAAAGCAGCAACAACATACAACTACACACACCCGATAAAGCTGCATTTGACAAATGGCAGGACGCTACCGACAAATGGATGATACATAGCAAACTTGCAGCAAATAGTATACTTTCATTTTATACCATTGCCGCTATAAAAAATATTAGTAACAAAGATGTGTACAAAGACTACCAAACTACAACCAGTAGGCTGAACGGCGCAGAAGCATTTATATATGTTGCCGAAAATCTTGCAGCACTCCAAACACAACATCAAGCGCAGGTAACCATCATTTATATTCCACCATTCAGCTACTACGCTACAGGGCAGCAAGATGTGTCTTATAAACTTGTGGCAGATGTATGCAATAAACTACACTTCCGCTTTGCAGACCTTAGCTCTGTATTGAATATCAACGATTACTACCCTTTGGATAAGCACTGGAATGCTGAAGGTCATCGCAAAGCTGCTGAATTCCTCTCCGGTTATTAAAAGCTAGTATCTATGCTTTCAGCCCTTTACAACACAGGTTGTTTTTAAAATATTTGTTTTCTGAAAATTTGTTATAATTCAGGAAAATAAAAACACAAAACGTTGTATTACAATAAAATACAACGAAAAGACGTATTATTTTTTAATAAAAATACAAGTAGAAAAGTCCAGTGTATTTCACAGTTTTTATTCGGCCGCGGCTGGGTAGATTTGTGAAGTTTGTTTTGTTTGTACCCGTAAGCCCTATCACCATGGAGACCAACCGAAACTGAAAACATTTACCTACCCTTTTCCATTTACAAAACACCTCTTGTAAACGAACTGTTACCATTAAAATGCCCCTATAAATTCCTATTACTATGGGGCATTTTTTTATTCTAACGGTTCCAAACCGAATTGCAGGGCAAAGACAACCAGCCCTGCTCTTGTTTTTACACCCAGTTTCTCAAACAGCTTATCGCGATACCAATCTATAGTACGCTGGCTCAGTGTCATTTTATCTGCAATGTCTTTGTAAGAATAATCGCAGCAGCAATAACGCAGAAAGGTGATTTCGGACTTGGTAAGGTCCATCATTTTGGTAGAAACATTATCCTCTGCCTTTGCTACTACTTCTTCAGATATTAGGTCTGAATAGTACGTGTAGCCATCAAGAATAGCGAGCATAGACGCGTGCAAATCCTGCGGGCCAGCTTCTTTGGGCAGGAAGCCACGGGCACCGGAGCGTAACATACGAATAATGCTGAACTCGTTGTGATGCATAGATAATGCAAGTATCTGCATTTGCGGCCATTTCTTTTTGATGGCTGCAGTAGCATCGTAGCCGTTCATTCCATGCATGTGTATGTCCATAATCACAACATCGGGCTTGGCAGGTGCTTTCTCTATCTTATCTATCAGCTCTTGCCCGTCTGATGCTTCCATAGTAACCACAAAATCGGGAAATGAGTTAATGATATACACTAACCCTTTGCGTAGTATGGCGTGGTCGTCGGCAAGTGCAACGGTATATTTTCCATCGTTGGTCATTGTTTAGTATTTAATGTTAGTAACAATGTTGTGCCTTCTCCGGGTTTAGATTGTAGTGCAAAATCTGCCTTCAGCATTCTTGCTCGGTTTTTCATATTTGCCAGCCCGATACCGTCTGCTGCGATATCTGTATCAAATCCAGTTCCGTTGTCTGTAATCTTCAATTCAAACAGCCTTTCTGTGTACCTCATACTGATGCGCAAGTTAGTGGCTTTTGCGTATTTTATAGTATTAGATATAGCCTCTTGTATCATGCGAAAAACGATGAGCTCGTGCCCGCTGTTGAAGTTATAATAATCGCCCTCTACCAATACCATAGCATTGATGCCTGCGGAACGTTTTACAAAATCCACCTCCTTCTGCACAGCCTCTACAAGGCCGTGGTTCATTACATAATCGCTGTTCAGCACATGGCTGATGTTGCGTGCATCTTTTATCACCTCGCCCAGTAACCCCTGCGATTCCTTTACCAGCTCTGCAACTGTAGTTTTATCTTCAGTTGTTTGTATCACATGCAAAAAACGCATAACTGCATTCAGGCGAGAACCTATATTATCGTGCAGCTCGCGAGACATGGTATTGATAGCCTGTTCTTTTACCTCCAGTCCTGTACGAAGCACTTCCTGCTCCAGCTGCTCTTTTTCTATGCGAAAACGGTTTTGCTTTCGCTTTTGTACTTGCAGGTAAATGACAAGGAAGAATGCGAATGAGGTAAGCATTAGCGTACCTAAAACAAATATGAACAAGACAGTATTACCCTCCATTAACCAACTGCATTCTTTTATACAATAAAAAAACTAACCCCATCCCCAAATACGTGATTATGTTTACAACTAATAATACTGTAAGTAAAATATTCTGTGCTAACACTGATACATTAATAAGGTAATTAAATGTTCCCCAAATTAAAAATGTACTAGTCCAATAAAACAGTACAATTGCAGTAAACCAAAAGTTAGGTAGGCGAGTCAACACAATATCATCATCAATTAACAATAATCTATAAAAAGAATATAACGAGAGAGCAACAATGGCCACATCTTCTATCATAAGATATATAGATTCTAGCCTGTATGGTGATTCAATTAAGGTGTAATTAACAATACCATATAATACTCCTACAATACCGATTTTTATACCAATGCTTCTTTCCTTAAAAACATCAATACTAAAATTAAAATATACAGACATCAAGAAAAATTGCACAACGTTAAACACGCTGTAAACAATCATATTTGTTTTAAATACCCTAGCAGAGCACTCTGCAAAAACCTCGAAACCGAAAGTGCATATTACTAAAATGCTAAGTATTCTAGCATCTTTATTTAAATCCCTAAAACGAATCAGGCTACATACCAAAGAGAAGACTATTACAGCAAAACCCGTAAGCATTCTTTGATCGTAGCCTGACATATTTTTTTAGTTTTTTTATTCTGTTGGCAATGTATTGTATGAAGCAGTGCCGCTTGAAGGACAATCTGCCGGACAAGGCCTACATCTATCCATTACCCCATTCGTACCTATAACATAATTACCACTTGCGTCATAACCTGCTATTACCAGCGTTAGTGCGCCTGCTTTTGTATTACAGTTTTGTCCGCCGTGGCCATTGTTAATGTAGTCTAATGTGTGTGCAAACATAAACTTCACATTCGTCACGTTTGGATTGTTATCCAGATACTCGCGCAGGTCATCAGCATCTGCTATCAGCGAATACAGATACTCGTTACCACTATTACCATTCAGACTGGTAATGTAACTGTTAATCATCTTGTTAGCAGTATCAACCGGGATACAAGTCTCGCATGTGTCCGGGAGCGAAGAGCTGTCTGCAGATGAAGACAAAGCCATTGGTTCAGTTTGTTTGTTAGCAGCATCTTTATTTTCGCCACCACCTTGGCAAGCAGTTAGAGATGCGGCAGCGATGAGGGCTGCAATAGTCATTTTGTTTGTTGCATTCATAAATTTTCAACTTTTACCGAAAGATACTGCCCTCATTTGAAAATTGCACCCGTGTAAAAACGGGCAAAATAAGAATGTGTTTAAAATACAGTACAGAAGCCTCTTATGAAAATTAAAAACAATATCTTTTTTATAGGAAAATACTGCAAATACATAACAATTCTGAATGGGTAATATGGGCTAAAAGCTGCAAATTTGTAGAATAACCAACAGACAGTATAAATGCTGCATAAAACGAAGATTATCGCTACAGTAGGGCCGGCTTGTAACACTTATGAAAAATTGCTGGCGCTGGTAGAGGCCGGTGTTAATGTATTCAGGCTCAACTTCTCGCACGGCACTCATGCACAACACAAAGAAGTAATAGACCATATACACCGCATCAATATAGACTTCCCTTTCAACATAGCCATACTGGCAGATTTGCAAGGTCCTAAACTGCGTGTGGGGGATATAGAAAACGGAGAAATGGATTTGGTAAAAGGAGACAAATTCTTCTTTACCAATGAGAAACGTGTGGGTAATAAAGAGGGTGTATACATCTCCTACCCATCTTTTCATAAAGATGTGCGTATAGGCGAAAAAATATTGCTGGACGATGGCAAGATAGAAGTATTGGTTACTGCCATTACAGACGATAATAAAGTACAGGTAGAGGTACTGACATCGGGCACATTGCTGCCACGTAAGGGTGTAAACCTGCCTGACACTAAAATATCGCTGCCATCATTGTCTGAAAAAGACCTGGCCGATTTGGATTTCATCATCAGCCAGAACATAGATTGGGTTGCATTGTCATTTGTTCGCCGTCCTGAAGATGTGCACGAACTGCGCAAAATATTGCGTTCTAAAAACAGCCCTGCCAAAATCATTTCTAAAATAGAAAAGCCGGAGGCGTTGGAACATCTGCGCGAAATCATACTGGCATCAGATGCCGTAATGGTGGCGCGTGGCGACTTGGGTGTAGAACTGCCACTGGAGCAGATACCGATGATACAGAAAAACATCATCCGCAAATGCATACACAGGGCCAAGCCTGTTATCATTGCCACACAGATGATGGAGAGTATGATAGACCGTACACGCCCCAACCGTAGCGAGATAACAGACGTTGCAAACGCCGTACTGGAAGGTGCAGACGCCGTAATGCTGAGTGGTGAAACGGCTATGGGTAAATACCCCGAACTGGTTATTAAGACCATGGTGAGCATAATAGGAGAGGTAGAAAAAGAAGAGATTGTATATAACCGCAACCTGACACCACAGCCACACTCGCCGTCTTTCCTGAGCGATGCACTGTGTTATAATGCATGCGAAATATCGAAAGACATCAATGCCAATGCACTGATAGGTATGACACAGAGCGGCTATACAGGCTTTATGTTATCCAGCTTCCGCCCACGCTCTCCGTTGTTCATATTTACCAAAACGCAAACACTGGTAAACCAATTGAGCCTTAGCTGGGGTGTGCAGGCATTCTTCTATGCACATGAGGAGAGCCTCGATACCATCTTCAAAGACCAACTGGCTATACTGAAAGATAAAGGACTGGTAAAAACAGGCGACGTAGTGGTAAATACCGGTAGCACGCCTATCGTAGATCACGGGCCTACCAATATGCTGAAGATTACGAAAGTGGATTAGTTTAGTTGACTTGTTGATTAGTTAATCAGTTGACTACATAGATTTTATAAAGGTTGTCCATAGGGCAACCTTTTGTTATTTATATTCGTTTATACTCTTAAATCTTTCCACTATGCGCATAGTTATTACCATACTGCTGAGTCTTGTCACCATACAAAGCATGGCACAAAGCCTGAAGATGAACGATGCCACATTTGCGCAACTGAACGAGCGCCGTATAGCTACCAACAAAACAGGCATGACGATACTTGGTGCATGGGGTGCAGCCAATATAGCAGGTGGTGTGGCAGGTGCGCTTGCTTCAACAGACAGGGAATGGAAATCTTTCCATACCATGAATGCATTGTGGGGTGCAGTAAATCTGGGGATAGCAGGCATGGGGTATATGGGTGCGAGGAAAGAAGCAAAACAAACCCTTAGCTGCGATAAAATGTTGGATAGGTATGAAAGTGGCAAACGCCTTTTTCTGATAAATGCAGGACTGGATGTAATATATATAGGCAGTGGTATGGCGTTAGCTTCTTACGCCGACGAACTGGACAATCCTGCACGTTGGCGTGGCTATGGCAAATCTGTAATGATGCAGGGTGTATTTTTGGTCATATTCGATGGCGCTATGTTTGCATTGCACCAACACAACAACAAGCAGTGGTACAAACTGCTGCAAGGTGTTTGTGTAACTGGGAATGGTGTGGGGTTTAGGTATAGATTCTAATCTTAGCGGAGCAACATATTATCTATCAGCCTTATCTCGCCTATACGGGCAGCTATCAGGGCTACCATTGGGCGGCTAGGCTCGTAATCGTTTAGTAGTGTCAGGTCGTTGGCATCTGCCAGTGATATATATTCTACTTCAAAACCTTTGGCAGTCATCAGATCCGTGCATTCTTTCTGCACAATAGCAAAGTTGCCCTCTGTTTGTTTGGTCTTTATAGATACCAGACACTGATATATGATAGATGCCAGTGCACGTTGCGGGTCTGTAAGGCGGCGGTTGCGGCTGCTCATAGCCAGCCCGTCGGCCTCGCGCTGTGTAGGGCTTATTATCATTTCAATATGGCTGCCCATTTGCCCCAGCAGGTTTTTCACCACCATACATTGCTGATAGTCTTTCTGCCCCATAAACAGCTTATCGGGGTGTACAATATCCAGCAAGCGGGCTACTACCTGCCCTACTCCTTTAAAATGGCCCGGGCGTTTGGCTCCTTCTAATATGGTATCGAGGTAGCCAAAATCGAAAACAGGCATTTTTCCTGTGCCATCCGGGTACATTTCATCTACCGAGGGCAGCAAAAGAATGTCGCATTCAGCCTCTATGAGCATTTTTACGTCATCTTCTACAGATATTGGATATTTTTCAAAATCCTTCTTGTCGTTGAATTGGGTAGGGTTTACGAAAACGCTGCAAACCACGATATCAGCGGCTGTTTTAGCCTGTTTTACCAGCGAAATATGGCCATTATGCAGGGCTCCCATGGTAGGCACAAAACCAATCTTCTTGTTTTCGGCACGCATAGAAGCTATATAAGCCTGAATATCAGCAACTTTTTTAAATATGACCATATCGTAATTTTTGCGCTTATCCGTTTATTTGTCGGGGTTGGAATATAATATTTTCGTAATTTTGCAGACAATTTCCGGCAAGTTTAATTTTTTTTCTTGTTTTAATCTAACATTCCGAATGTCTGCAGAGAAAAAACGTGTTTTAATTGTAGCTAACGAACTATCACCTTACATTGAGTTTACAGATTTTGCTCACATACTGAACAAACTGGCAGTAAAAACGTTTGATTCCGGCCTGGAAGTGCGTGTTATCATGCCCCGCTTTGGCCTAATTAACGAGCGCCGTCACCGCCTGCATGAGGTTGTACGCCTTTCGGGCATCAACGTTATTATAGATAAAGACGATTATCCGTTGATAATCAAGGTTGCATCATTGCCAAACGCACGCCTGCAGGTGTACTTTATGGATAATGATGATTATTTCAAACGCAAACACGTTTTCCGCGACGACAACGATACTTTCTTTGACGACAACGCAGAACGCATGATATTCTTCTGCAAAAGCGCATTGGAAACCGTAAAGAAATTTGGCTGGCCTCCGCATGTTATCCACTGTCATGGCTGGATGACATCACTGATACCTGCATACCTGAAAACTGCCTATAAGAAAGAGCCTGTTTTCGGCTATTCTAAAGTTGTTTACACTGCACAGGACAATCAATTTACAGAACAACTACACCCGAGCTTTGTAAAGAAAGCACTGGTAAGCGCGGATATTAAAGAAAAAGATCTGGATATATTTAAAGATGGCACCAATACAGCACTAACGCTGGGTGGCAGCAAGTATGCCGATGTAGTAGTACATGGTTCTGAAACACTTGACAGCGCTATTGCTGACGAAGTGAAGCCTAGCCGCTACAAAAAAGTGGTAAAATATGAAGAAAGCTGGAAAGAGGATGTAAGCTCTCTGCTGGATTTGTATAAAAGCTTAACAGAGTCTTAGTATTTCTTTTATCACTTTCGCTGAAAATAACTACCAAGTTGAAAAACAATTTATTGAACCTTGCAACTGCAGTATTGGTATCAGGCATTGCTATCAGTATTACAGGTTGTAAGGAAGATACTATATTGAAAGCAGGTATTGCGCCAGCTTCTGACAATATTTTCTCAAACCCGATTGGCGATACACTGACCATCTATTCTACTACTGTAGAGGATGACTCTATTGCTACCGGCTTTACACCTACCAGTACCAATATAATACATGGTTTAGGCACTAGTAATGATGCTTTTTTCGGCAGAACAAACCTTGGTATATACATGCAGTTGATACCTACTGCAGCCAATCTATCCCTACCTGCAACACCGGACTCTGCAGTTTTAGTATTACCTTATGCTGGCTTTAGCTGGGGCGATACTACCAACCAGAGCGCTATAGAAGAATTTGCAGTATACCGTGTCACTGAAGACATGAGCAAAGACACTGCATATTATAGTAAACAGTATAAAGCAGTTGATTGGTCTAATATAGTAAGCGAATCTAACAGCATTAATCTTTACAGATTGAGGGACTCTATAAAAGTAGCAGGCAGCAACCGTGCCCCGCATATGCGCATAAAACTGAAAACTGCTTTTATGAACGAGTTGTTATCTATTGCTAAAAGCGCAAACAACAATGCAGATTTCATCAATGCTTTCAAGGGCATTTACATTGTTGCAAAAGATACCAACAATAATATTGTTAAAACAATTCCGTATTTCTACCTGTCTGGTTCTGCCGATTATTCGAGAGCAGGTATAGCTTTTTACTACAACGAAAATGGTAACACATCTCCGGACGGTGTTTCCGTGAATTTTCTCAACTTCTCGAGCTCTGACTGTGCTCACTTCAACCGCATCACCCGCAATTACAATGGGTATCCTGCATTCCAGTATGTAAAAGGTCTTACCGGACAAAAATCGGATTCTATCATATTGCTGCAAAACGAGCCGGGTGCTGCATTAGATATCCGCGTACCTTACTTGAAATATTTGCCCAAAGCAATCATTAACAAAGCACAATTGGTCATAACAAGGGTAAGCCTTACCAATGACCCGGATGCAGATAAAATGACTGAACCTACTAAACTGTTTCCTGTAGGAGTAGACGCTTCCGGCAAATCTTATAATATATTGGATTTGTCACCGTCGTCTAGCACAGGTCCACTCGATTTTATTGACGGGGTAAAACGTAGTGTTTCAATAAATGGCATAACTGTTTCTCAATGGTATATAAACATACCTAGAGAGGTGCAGAAAGCTATTATCAATCAGTCAGATGAATTACATTTACGCATTAATGGTACAGTGACCTACCCTGCTGCATATAGGTTGATAGCGGGTGGTAAACACAGTACTTATAAAATACGTTTAAATATAACTTATTCTCAAGTCAACTAAAACATTGTACTACTTATGTGTGGTATTGTTGGATATATAGGCACTAAAGAGGCATTCCCTATTTTACTGAAAGGGCTGAAACGCCTTGAATACAGGGGCTATGATAGCGCAGGTATTGCATTACTGAACGGCGAACTGACTGTATATAAAAAAGCAGGCAAGGTAAGCGAGCTTGAAAAAGTAACCGATGGTAAAGAGCTGAATGCCACAATAGGCATTGGCCATACGCGTTGGGCTACGCATGGAGAGCCAAATGATCGCAATGCACACCCGCATTTGTCTCAATCGGGCAATCTTGCCATCATCCACAATGGTATTATTGAGAACTATGCAGCCATCAAAGAAGAGCTGCAAAAACGCGGTTATGCTTTCCATTCAGATACTGATACCGAAGTATTGGTAAATCTGGTAGAAGAAGTATGGAAGCAAGATAAAAGCACACTGGAAGATGCAGTACGCGTGGCGCTGAACGAAGTAGTAGGTGCATACGCTATTGTTGTGATAGACAAAGACAACCCTAACCAGCTGATAGCTGCCCGTAAAGGTAGCCCATTGGTAATAGGTGTTGGCGATGATGAATTCTTCATTGCCTCAGATGCATCACCTATCATTGAATACACTAAAAACGTCGTGTATCTGGACGATCAGGAATATGGCGTGGTAAACCGCGATGGTAGCTTCACCATCAAAACACTAGGCAATATCAAGAAATCTCCGGCCATCAAAACGCTGGAAATGAGCCTCGAAGCCATTGAAAAAGGTGGCTTTGAGCACTTCATGCTGAAGGAAATATACGAACAGCCTAAAGCTATTGAAGATAGCCTGCGCGGACGCATGAACGCACAACAAGGCTGGATAAAACTAGGTGGCCTCAGCGAATACATCAATCGTATAGACAATGCTAAGCGCTTCCTTGTAACCGCATGTGGTACATCATGGCACAGCGGCCTTATCGGCGAATACCTGATAGAAGACCTGGCACGGGTACCTGTAGAGGTAGAATACGCATCAGAATTCCGCTATCGCAATCCTGTTATAAATGAGAGCGATGTTGTTATAGCCATCTCACAATCGGGCGAAACAGCAGACACATTAGCAGCCATAGAATTAGCAAAAGAAAGGCAGGCGCTCATATACGGTATATGCAATGTGATTGGTTCTTCTATAGCGCGCACATCGCATGCAGGCTCTTACACACACGCAGGACCTGAAATAGGCGTGGCATCAACAAAAGCATTCTCTACACAGATATGTATGCTGACACTGATTGCCCTGCAAATAGCACAGCAAAAAGGCACTGTATCTACATCTAAACTGCGCGAGATACTGTACGAACTGGAAAACATACCTAAGAAGATAGAAGAAACGCTGAAGCTGGATGCACAGATAAAAGAACTGGCTGCTATCTACAAAGATGCCACCAACTTCCTGTATCTGGGCCGTGGTTACAACTTCCCGGTAGCACTTGAAGGTGCACTGAAACTGAAAGAAATATCTTACATACATGCAGAGGGCTACCCTGCTGCCGAAATGAAGCACGGCCCTATCGCACTGATAGACGAAGAAATGCCTGTAGTATTCCTTGCTACAAACCACAGCGCATACGAGAAAATTGTATCGAACGTACAAGAAGTAAAAGCACGTAAGGGTAAAATCATTGCAGTGGTAAATAAAGGTGATACACAAATACGTGCACTGGCAGACCACATAATAGAAGTACCGGAAACGGAAGAAATACTGTCGCCATTGGTAACGATTGTGCCGCTTCAATTGCTGGCATACCATATTGCCATCCTTCGCGGCTGCAACGTAGACCAGCCACGTAACCTTGCAAAATCAGTAACAGTTGAGTAATGTAAGCATGCAAATGCCTATATTGCGAACCATTAAATAATTATTAGTAAACACAACATAAAATGCCTTATTTATTCACTTCAGAGTCTGTATCAGAAGGACATCCGGATAAAGTAGCGGATCAGATATCAGACGCATTAGTAGATAACTTCCTTGCATGGGATCCGAACTCTAAAATTGCCTGCGAAACACTGGTAACAACAGGACAGGTAATACTGGCGGGTGAAGTGAAATGTAATACATACATTGATGCGCAAAGCATTGCACGCGACGTGATAACCAAGATAGGCTACACAAAGAGCGAGTACATGTTTGAGGCAAACTCTTGCGGTGTGCTTTCTGCCATACACGAGCAGTCTCCGGACATCAACCAAGGTGTAGATAAAAAGAAGAAAGAAGACCAAGGTGCAGGTGACCAGGGTATGATGTTTGGCTACGCAACAAACGAAACTGCCAACTACATGCCACTGGCACTGGATATGGCTCACGCATTGCTGCGCGAACTGTCTGCCATCCGCCGCGAAGGCAAACAAATGAAGTACCTGCGTCCTGATGCTAAAAGCCAGGTAACGCTTGAGTATAGCGACGATAACAAGCCTGTACGTATCGACACAATCGTTATCTCTACACAGCACGATGATTTTGCTGAAGAGAAGAAAATGCAGGAAACAATCAAGAAAGATGTATTGAACATACTGATACCTCGCGTTATGAAGATCTATCCTCAGTACAAATCTTTGTTCAATAACAAAATCAACTACCACATCAACCCAACGGGCAAGTTTGTGATAGGTGGGCCACACGGCGATACAGGACTGACAGGCCGTAAAATCATCGTAGATACTTATGGTGGTAAAGGTGCACACGGTGGTGGTGCTTTCAGCGGTAAAGATCCTAGTAAAGTTGACCGTTCTGCTGCATATGCTACACGCCACATTGCTAAAAATCTGGTAGCTGCAGGTGTATGTGACGAAGTACTGGTACAAGTATCATACGCTATCGGCGTTGCAAAACCGATGGGTATCTATGTAAACACTTACGGTACTGCAAAAGTAAACATGAATGATGGCCAAATAGCTAAACTGGTAGAGGAAGTATTTGATATGCGTCCTTACTTCATAGAGCAACGCCTGAAACTGCGCCAGCCTATGTACAGCGAATGTGCTGCATATGGCCACATGGGCCGTGAATCTCAGACAGTAACTAAAACATTCAAATCTGCCGATGGCAAAACGAAGAATGTAAAAGTGGAACTCTTTACTTGGGAGAAACTGGACTATGTTGCTAAAGTGAAGAAAGCTTTCAAACTGAAATAATCTTATAGCTTTAAATAAGAAAAATCCCCTCAGATAACTGAGGGGATTTTTTTATGTGCTGTAGAATCATAAATACCGTGATAAAAAAAGCGGGAGTAATATACTCCCGCTCTACATTGAAATATTTAGAAATTACTATTCCTTATTAAGTTTAATTATCTGCGAATGTTTGTCATCTGAATACTTGAGTATATAAACACCTGCAGGCATAGCTTCAATACTTATCTCTTTACTTTCAGCGTCCATTTGTTCTTTTCTCATAACACGTCCTGCCAGATCAACAATTTCAATATTACCCATGCCGTTCTTCACTCCCTGTACAACACGCAAGTTGATTTTGTCTTTTGCAGGGTTGGGGAATGCCTGAACACTGAAGTCTCCCAATTGTGATATATTCCCTACACCTGTACCAGGTTGTGTCAGGAAGGAATCGAGCCCCCACTCAGACAACGGTGTTGGTGAACAACGTGCACGCAGGAAGAAATATATCTCTTTACCAGGGGCCAAGCCAGTTAGGAATAAACTAGTTTGTGTCGTAATTGTACCTTTCTGTGGTGTGATGGTATCAATACGTACAGCATATTCATAATCTATAACGCTTGGTACCGGATTCCAGTTTACAGTAGCAGATGTACTATTGATATACGAGATTGTAAACTTCGGAGTGTAGCAACATGGCTGCGTTGTGAAAGAGTCTAACCTCCAAGGAGAGTACTCCCACAAAAACTGCGGTTTGCCTACAGTATCACATATGCTGCGTACCCAATAATAGTACTTTTTATCGCACTGTAATGAAGTGATGTTAGTATCAGGTAATGCTACTTTTGTATCTGTAGTGAAATAATAACCATTAGATGTTGGAGCTATATTAGTATCGCTAATCCAGTACTCATACATAAGCGCAATCAATTTTTTATCCCAGTTGATTGTAGCTGTTTTGTATGTAAGGTTTGATGTAGCTTTTGCTGCCGGAGCTGTACAAGGGTTGATAACCTGAAAATCATAATCTTCAACCTCGCCCCATATGAAGCTTTGTGGTGTACAAGGATCGTAGTTAACAGGAACTGATATTGGCAATACCGCATTACGTGTACCTACTCTGATACGCATACGTGTCATACCATTTTTTGCAGACAATGGTATTGGCATAGAAGCAATTGCGTATGATGTTGCAGTAAATGAAGAGTTGGTAACACCCATCAATTCACCATTTTGATTGGTAGTAGGCACATACAATGTATTATTAAAAACGCCATCCTGATTCCAGTCTACCCAAACACATACTTTGTACGGATAGCTGCTACCCGGACTTGACATATTTACCGTAAGCCCGATGTTAGAACCGGCATTTGCCACACAGGTTTTGTTTGTACCTGAGTAGTATGTATAACCGGTAGCGCCATCGCAAGTAGCATTGTTATTATTGATGTTAGTAACAGCACCTGTAGTTTTCACTTCGTTGATACGTGTAACCACTGATGAGTTTACCTGGCAGTTACCTAAAGTACCTGCAACAGGTGTACAATACTGTGCAAAAGACGCATTTGCAGCCAACAACATACTTGCTGCAGCAAATACCTTTTTAATGTTCGGGTACAGTTTAATATTCATATTATCTGCGTTTGCGGATTTTATTTGTTAGTCGTGTTATAAAGTTAACACTTATAGCAATGATAATAAAAAAAAGTTAAATCTCAAAGTAGCAAATCAGGGTATATTTTTCAACATTTACCTGTATCTGTATGATAATAAGACGCTTCCAATGCAGTATTCGTTTGGCATTATTACTGTCAATATTATATTATTAATCCTATTTTAATCTTGAACAAAAAAAGAGCCGGAAAATCCGGCTCTTAATCTATCTGTTATTTATCAAATTATTGTTTAGTAAACTTGATGTTATGTACTTTATCATTATCCGTGTACTGTAATATATATACACCAGATGGATAACTACTAACGTTTACAGTAGTTTGTGTTGCACTTATAGTCAATGTATTTAATACCCTTCCTTTTACATCACTTATCTGAACATCAGCAGAACCCTTAAGACCGGTAGCTTTAATGTTCAATACATCTTTTACAGGATTAGGATATGCCTCAATTTGTAAAACCTCAGTTGTAGTATTACTGATTCCTAAAACATCCGTTGTAGTGAAATCTACAGAGCTCCATCCTGATTTTTGTTTTACTTTATTGTCTTCGCAAAGGCAGCGCACGTGCATACTATAGCCAGTATTAGGTTGCAGATATGGTGTCTGTACCGTAGGCGGTATTACAGGTGTGCCATTATCAGGAAGATTTGCTATAGGCCCCATGAAGTACTCGTACTTATAAGCTGTTTTAACAGGTGCCCATGAAACTATTGCATTATGAGAGCCTAAATATGTAACAACAGGAGCAGGACGACGACAAGGTGTTGGTGTATAGAACGAATCTAAAGACCATGCAGAGCTATCGTTTGCTGTACACTTAGAGCGTATATGCACATAATGCCATCTGCCTTCCAACAAGCCTGTAAGTGGCCTTACATTATTCGGAGTGGTTATAATATTTGGGTTCGTTGATAGTGGCGGTGTTCTTAACGTATCTACCAACAAATTAAATGTAGTCACATTCGGCTCTTTTGTCCACTGTATCGTTGCTGAATTACTATCTACATTGCTAGCTAAAAATCCGTAAGGAACATTGCATGGCGGAAGTGTTGTAAACGCTATAGTATCCCACATAGAATAGCTGACAGCACTACAATAGTTGCGCACACGCAGATAGTGTGTTTTGTTTGGATATAAACCGGTTACAAATGCAGTGGTAGCTGTAGTGGCTGTAATTGGAGTAATAGCCATACCGGGTGTTGTGGTATCAATAACGTATTCATATTTAAATGACCCTGCAACCGGAGACCAGTTTACCTGAGCCCATGTAGATGCAATACCGGTAGCCGGCAGTGCAAGCGTTTTAGTACATGGAGAACCCGGAATTACATCCAGACCAAGCTCCGGCTGACCAGCACCACTGCTCGTAATTGTTGAACTACTAGAGGTGCCCCACTGCCTGCGGCTACCTGTTGAAGTAGTCATCTGATGGACAAAACCATTTACGTATGCAGTCTGCGATACATCTAATATGAAATTAGAAACTCCATCATAGAAATATGGCGCACTGAGGGTAAACTCAACCCAACCACCACTTGTCAACGGACCAGTGCTATATGTACTGGCTGCAAGACAAGGTGTTAAACCGGTAGCCCAAACACCACCACCTGATGGCATAGCTGTTAGGGTTGTAGTACCTATACTAATGTTAAGATTTGTATAAGTAGCACCGGAAGAGTTTGTAGTAAGGCTCTTGAAATAAACCTTAGTAATAAGCCCCATCGGCAGTGAGGGTGCAAACTGACTTTGATTGAATACCCACTGCACCCTATTGGTAGTGCTTCCTAGCGGGAATACATTGTTACTACCTGTAGCAGCAAATACATATTGCGGTGTTTGAGCATTTGCAATATTTGCTAACAGGCATAGCAAAACAATAACGAGTTTAGATAGATGTTTGCTCATGCTTTAGGTTGCAATTGAAATTGTTAAAAAATTAGTCCTTATAAATTTATTAAACTATAGACGTCTTTTTTTAATTAAGTGATAGTATTTTGATAAAACAAATAGCATATTAATCAAATTTTAATCTCGTTTTAATTCATTTTGAACTTTTCAGTAATTTATACATTTATTTATTTTAACATGTATTTATTTTTTTAGTACCTAACCACTGTGGAGTTAGAGAAATGTTTCATTATTATACATTTTGAAGTCAGTTAGTACATCATATTGCATAATAATTGCGGGCATTAACACATGTATCAATATGCTATACAAAACATGTTTTTCATTTTATATTGCTACTACAATTATTCCTACATTCATATAATAAAAAGAGCCACTACCTTGGGTAGCGGCTCTATATAAAATATCAGAATTTTTAGATTTTACTAAAGCGTGTGATGTTTGTTGTTTCTCCATCAACATATTTCACGAAGTAAACACCACCTGTTAGTAATTTAACATCAATTGCAGTTTTACGATCTGTTACATTAACTACTTTCAATGTTTTACCTGCAACATCAATAATATAAATCATAGCATTTGATGTATAGCTGCCTGTCACTTCTACATTCAAAACATCTTTTGCAGGGTTAGGGAATATCGCTACTGCAATATTGTTACTTACGCTGCTTATACCTGTTGGTACACCAGTGGTAAACTCCAGCACAGACCATCCAGACATAGATAAGATACCATTATCACGACATTTACAACGTACAAAGAAATCGTATGTTGTTTTAGGCTGCAGCGAGCTTAGTTGCATACTAGTAGTTTTCACAGGTGTACCCAAACTAGGTTGAGCAGAAGATGTACCTAAGAAGTATTCATACTCATAAGCTGTATTTACAGACGGCCACGCTGTGATAGCATTGTATGAACGCAAATCTATAAGCGATAATTGCGGTGCACGGCATGGCACAGGCGTGTAGAAAGAATCTAATGACCATGCAGAGCTATCATTCATCACACATTTTACACGGATGTGAACATACTGCCAACGGCCTTCTTTCAAATTGGTAACGTGATGGAACCTTGTTGTTGTATTTTGAATACCTGTATTGCTAAGTAATGGCGGATTGCGATTTGTATCTACAATATATTGCCATTGCACCATGTTAGAAACTGTATCCCATTGAATATCTGCAGAATTTGAATCTACATTACTTGCCACAAAACCTTTAGGCACTGCACAAGCAGGCAATGTAGTAAAACGGATAGTATCCCATTGAGAGAATGATGTAGCTGCACAATAGCTACGCACACGCATGTAATGCGATGTACCTGGCACCAGACCAGATACAGTAGCAGTAGTGGCTGTAGTAGATGCAATTGGCAGATGTACTGAACCAGCATTCATTGTATCAATCACATAATCATACTTAAGCGCGCCGGCAACAGGTGTCCAGTTGAGTGTAGCAGCCATAGAACTGATGCCAGTTGGCAACAAAGCAGTTGGCTTTGAAGGACATGGACTCATTACCTCGAAGCTGTAGTCTTCTATCTCGCCAAAAGAATAGGTACCACAAGGCACAAATGATGATGTAGCGTAAACGCACATTACACGCATACGCGTGGTACCCGGAGTAGCAGTTAAAGGCACAGTGAAACTACCGGAGAATGTACCGCCACTGGTTACAGACACGAATGAAGTCATTTGCTCACCCGCATCATTCAGCACACCATTTTGATTCCAATCTACAAATATGGTATAGTATTCACTAAAGCTGGGTGTATTAAGAGCAGAATAGTTAACCGTTTGACCTGGATTTGCGGTTACCTTCATACCAAGGTATGTACTGATACCTGTAGAGATAGCACAGTTTGTATTAGGATTGCTGATGTTGGTAATACCACCCGTTGTAGAAAATGACCGAATATAGTCGCTGGATGAACAACCGAAAGAAAAACTCGGATTACAATAAGTTTGTGCCTCCGCATTGTGGAATGATAGCAAGCATACAAGCGCAGTTGCTAATCTCAGTGCATGTTTGTAAATAGATATCATAACTATGATTTCAAAAAATGTTTACGTAAGAGTCGATGATTATTTGGCATGTTTTGTCTTACCAATGTCTATACAACGATAATGGTTTGTCAAAACATAGTCATATATTAACCATGTGTTTTAAAATTACATTAAAATAATCGAATAACTATAATTATGGGTTATTTTTTCTCAATAAAATATCCACAAATTAACTTTTGGTTTAACCTGATAATCAAGAACATACACAAAAATAGCATCAAAAAAGCCGCATCGACGGATGCGGCTTTAAGAATATAAAATATATGATAATTAAGCGATTGTGATACTATTATCCAGATACACATCTTGGATAGTATTCAGTAATTGAACCCCTTCGTTCATTGGCTTTTGGAATGCTTTACGACCACTGATAAGGCCCATACCACCTGCACGCTTGTTAACAACCGCAGTCATTACAGCTTCTGCCATATCAGATGCACCTTTAGACTCGCCACCAGAGTTAATCAAACCGGCGCGGCCCATATAGCAGTTAGCCACTTGGTAACGACACAGGTCAATCGGGTGATCTGTAGTCAGTTCTTCGTAAACTTTTTTGTGTGTTTTACCGAAAGCAAGTGCATTGTAACCACCATTGCCAACAGGCAATTTTTGCTTGATGATATCTGCCTGAATGGTTACGCCCAGGTGGTTTGCCTGTGCAGTAAGGTCTGCAGCTGTGTGGTAGTCAACACCATCTTTCTTGAAAGAGCTGTTGCGCAGGTAGCACCACAATACTGTAGCCATACCCAGTTCGTGTGCATATTCAAATGCTTTTGCAACTTCTACAATCTGGCGAGCACTCTCGTCGCTACCAAAGTAGATAGTAGCACCTACCGCTGTAGCACCCATGTTCCACGCATCGCGGATGGTACCGAACATGATTTGGTCGAACTTGTTTGGATATGAGATGAACTCGTTGTGGTTGATCTTAACGATGAAAGGTATTTTGTGAGCGTATTTGCGAGCTACTGAGCCCAGTACGCCATAAGTAGATGCAACAGCGTTACAACCACCTTCCATAGCCAGTTTCACAATATTTTCAGGATCGAAATAAATAGGGTTCGGAGCGAAAGACGCGCCTGCGCTGTGCTCGATACCCTGATCTACAGGAAGGATAGATACATAACCTGTGTTTGCAAGACGGCCATTGCCCATCAGCGCCTGAATGCTTTTCAGGGTTTGGATGTTGCGGTTAGACATTTGCCATACGTCATCTACAACATTACCTGTAGGCAGGTGCAGTGCAGATTTGTCGATGGTTTTGCAAGTGTGGTCCAGATAAAAACCTGCCTGGTCGCCCAGCAGTTCCTGTATTTTTGTCGATGCCATATATATATGATATTTTTCCTTAAAAAGTGTGCAAAGATAATTATTAAACCAATAAGTTGGTTGCCCCCGTGTAGTTAATCAGGGGTTAAGAATGAAGACTTTACATTCATCACTTATATCTACCGAAGGCAAAGCCTCTCCCCTTTCATTTATCAGTTGCCAGTTGGCATTGTATTGGGGGTAATAACAGTAATATTTAACGCGATACTTGCGTAGCTCCGTCAGCAACTCCTGAAAGCTTGCGGGTGCTTTGTGCATGATGTAATAGCTATTGCCTGAGAAATATGCTATGCGTTGCATAGATACAGCCTCTGGCATACCAAAAACGACATTAGAAGCCATGCTACCCTTTATGCCGCGTTGTTTTAAATCATGCGCCAGCTTGTATTCAGCCTTGCCTTTGTTCCACATACTTTTCATATCCCACACAGGCCATATAGCATAGCTGAGGGCAAAAAGAACGATAATACCCTTACGGTTCAGCATTCTGCTTTTGCGGAGGATAGCCATACCCAATACCATGCTGATGGGCAGCATATACCAGATATAGCGAGGCTCGAAGTTGATAAGCAGAAAGGGCAACGGGAAGATGCTATAAGGGATGATGACAGGATAGTATGCCCTGTACTTTTGCCGCATCACTTTGCGAAACAAGAGCAGCCAAACCATATATACCCATACTGCAAGGAAACCGACACCTATCATCAGGCTGCTGAGGGTAAATTTGTAGCTATTCTGTACCAGCTTCATCAATTGGCGAATGAAAAGTGCTGACGAACTCCAGAACCGGGGAGTTTCTCCATTTGCCAGCCACGGGTCTTGCCAGTAGCTGATGCCATTGCCGGCAGGTAGCAGATACCCTATCCCATCCTTCCAATACGGATGGCCTACCAGATACCAAGACATATTGAGCTTGCCCGCGGTGCCTGTTGTCCACATGCCATATTTATGATGTAATGCAAACAACCAAGGGCTGCTTAGCAATACCATTGTGCCAATCATTACAGCCGATATCTTCAACCATTCTATCCTGTTAGCACTTCGCCATGCACGGGTATTGTAGAATACGATTACTAGTGTACTAAGTGTAAAAAACGGAAAGGCATAGGCTTTGGCAAAGTATGCCAATGCCCCTAGCACGCCTGCCCCAAGCCAATAAACAGCTGTATGCCTGAACTTGTGACTCACCATCAGGCGCAGTGCATACAGCAGAAAAAAACATTCCCATATATCATCATAGTTCTGGTAGTACACTGCGTAAGCCAGAAACAAAGCACTTGCCACACCCAATGCCTGCCGCGCAAATGCATTGATGCTATACCTGATGAAAAATGAATGGGTGATGCGTAGCAGTAACACAGCGCCTATTGTATTAGCAACAATAGCACCATCAATGGCTGTAGTACCGAGTTTTATAAATATCGCCGTCAACCAACAACTCCACGGGCTCCAATATCCGTTCACTGCATTCAGCCAATCACCACCTGCATATAGTTTAGATATTGTAAGATAGGCAGTAGCATCCGGGTCTACATAGTATTTGCAATACGGGTAGTAAAATGCAACTAACAACAACAGCATTAATGCCGATGCAATAAATGGTATGTGTTTGCGAGCATTCAATTGAGTAGTTAATTAATATCCACCCTGCTTTTAAAACTACTAGATAATACTAGCTGAAATGCCAGTGCCGCACAACCCATTATTATTAATGAAACAGGCATCAAGTATCTGGCATATGCTACAGGCCCGGTTATGAACACAAAATAGCATAACAATATTGCAACAACCCATTTATACCGGAGAGGTATATTCTTGAGATAAAAAAACAGTAGCAGCCCAACAGTACGAATAATATTGAATAACAATATAAGGATTGCAATCGGAGATGATGGATTGGTGCTTATATAAGTTTTTACCCCACTCCATCCGTCTTTTGCAAGCACTTCTGCAAAAGGGCGTCTGGAAGGACTGTATATCTGTTGCAGATTGGTTTGTGCTGTAAATAAATCTATTTCACCCTTACCAGGGTCTATAAGCATCATCAGGCTTTTTCTGAAATGGAATATGGAATACGGAACAATATCAGCACCCAGCATTTCAATTGCTTTGGACGATTGATAGTCGTATCTATCCGCAAAATTTGTAATTGCCATCGACTTCGCTAATTCTGTTTCATAAAAACTGCGTGCAGAGTCGTCTCCGTATTTAGCGCGGATGTAATAATCTTGATTGTATAAAAGTGCATTGATAGATTGTATGCTCGAGAAATGCACTTTACCTGTTCGCTTACCATTCCAGTAGCTATAGCCTACTACAACCAATACAGGCAATAATGCACCTAGTATTTGCCTTAAAGCGCCCTGCCGTCTTCTGCCAACCATTACCATCACTAGGGCAAAATGCAAAAATGCAAAAGGATACCATACGGGCTTCATCATCATACCACCAACCAATGCCAGGCTCATTATCAATACATCTTTCCAACTGCTATTGTGTATCAGTTTTATGAAATGACGGAAATATATCAATACACAGGTTTGCAACAGTAATTCGGGCTGTATGAGATTGGCATTAATAAACTGCGACGGATAGAGTATTACAAAAGCCAGCAGCAGCCAATCATATTTTCTGGTATAGCCCAGCATCTTCAGCGTATTGCGCAGATACAATATATTAAATACCGATATCAGGTTTTGGATAAACAGTACAATCCAGTTATTAATGCCAAACTGATAAACCAGCCACAGAAAAGCAGGATATCCGGGAGGCCTCAATGTAAAGTACATGGGATCTAACGGCTGAAAATAACTACCCGAATAAAACCATCCTCTGTTAAAATTCAAAGCCATGTTAATATACTCCAACGAGTCGCCGTTATATATACACTTGTACTGTGTTGCAACAAAAAAATAGACTGCGTGCACCACCATAAGTGATAAGAAAAACCGGACATCGGAACGGGTAGGCTTTATTTGCATAGAATCGACAAGGGTATTACAAATATAATCCGATATAAATGTTTATCAAGGGCGACGTGTACATAGTTAATACTTAAACAACACATACAATTACTAAGTATTTGATGGCATCGATGATACATATCAACAAAATAAAACAGATAGCAGCCGAAAAACCACTATTTTTGCGCCCGTCATAGAAAAGTAATAACAAGACAACATTGCATGGCAATACTCATATTTTTTATAGCTCACTGGTATTTATCATTGTTTTCACAAACATTCTTCCAACACCGCTACGCAGCACATGGCGCTTATACCATGAGCAAGGGCTGGGAACGCTTCTGGTTTATATTCACTTTCGTAACGCAAGGTTCTTCTTACCTCAGCACACGCACATATGCACTGATGCACCGCATGCACCATGCATTTGCAGACACAGAGAAAGACCCGCACTCACCTAAATACTTCTCGAACGTATTTACGATGATGTGGCATACCAAAAACGTGTACACCTCTATCTACGATGAAAAATTTGAAATAGAAGACCGCTTTAAAAAGAATGTACCAGAGTGGCGCAGCTTCGACAGGTTTGCACACGGATGGGCACCGCGCGTCTTTTGGGCTGCTGTATATACTGCCTACTACGCATACTTTGCTACCAGCTGGTGGATGTATCTGTTGCTGCCTATACACTATGCATCTGGACCGGTACATGGCGCTATCATCAACTGGTTTGCACACAAATACGGCTACAAAAATTTTGAAATGAAAAACACATCAGACAATCTTTTTCATGTAGATGTACTGATGCTGGGCGAATCTTACCACAACAACCACCACATGCGCGCATCTAACCCCAATTTTGGTGTACGCTGGCACGAGATAGACCCTGTGTATTACATCATCCGCGTATTCAGCGCACTGGGCATGATAAAGCTGAAACAACCCAAGCTGAACCCTGTAGAAACCGATTTTTAGCTATGATGAAATGATAGCTTGATATAATGAATAAAGCCACAACGATTTGTTGTGGCTTTTCTTTTATAGCTAACTTTAGTAAAACAGATGAAATGATAATAGGCGTAGCAGGACCATACTCGGCAGACACAGAAGAGCATAGGCAGCAAAACCTTAACAACTTGAATAAGGCAGCCGCTATGCTTTTAGAAAAAGGCCATATACCATTGATAGGTATTAATGCTGCATTGCCTGTTGTAAATGCAGCTAAAATTGCAGACCGCTACAAAGCAATCATGGATATATCTATGGCTGTAATAGACAAATGCGAAGCCCTGCTACTGATTGCAGAAAGCCGTGGTGCCAATATGGAGCGCGACCTTGTACTGAGTAAAGGACTACCTGTGTATTACAGTATTGATGAAGTACCAGATGTTAATTTCTAAATACTAATGGGGATTAGATGTTACAGTTTAAAATGCGGATTGTATATAATACCGAAGATATTGCCCCATGGGTCTCTCACGGCAGCAATCATGATATTTTCGCCTACATCTTGTGGTTGTTCGTATTCAGTAGCTCCTGATGCAATCAGCATATCGTAAGTAGCATGTATATCCTCTACACCAAGATAGGTTGCAGTGTTATTACCATAGCTTAATTCCTCATCGGTTTGTTGTAGTCCGAACTCGTAACCCGCCACATTATACCCCACATAAAAAGGCATATCGAAATACGGCTCAATGCCCAATACTTTTGTGTACCACTGCTTTGTGGCATCTATATCTTTTACTTTGAACCCGAATGTGCGCAGGCCGAGGAATGGTGTTTGCATGAAGTGAAAATAAGCTATTTCACCAACTCACTCATATACCCCACCGCTTCTTTCATCCTACTTCCATACCAGCTAAACATCTCACCATCTACCAACTTTACATCTGCATCGGGCAGTACAGCTTTTATCTCTTCTATGTGCTTTTCTTTGAAAGGGAATGGTTCTGAAGACAGGAGCACCAGTTCAGGGTTCAGTTCTTTCAATTTATCAAGACTTATTTCAGGGTAGCGGCTTTCGTGCTTCAATACATTCTGCCAACCTATAGTTTGTATCATATTGCTGATGAAGGTATCGCCACCAACACTCATCCACGGGTTGTACCAGATAAAGTATGCAATCCGTTTGGGCGTAGTTGCTTTGTGCAGATTGGTGAAGCCAACCACTATTTCATCTACCAGTTCGTTTGCTTTAGCATCTGTGCCTGTCAGCTGCCCTACTACCTGTATCATTTGCAATGCCTGTGGTATGTTGTGCATATCGCTTATCCATACGGGAAACTCTTTTGCCAGTGCTTCTATCTGTTCGCGTTCGTTTTCTTCTTTGTTGGCAATGATAAGGTCCGGTTGCAATTGACGTATTGCATCTATATTCAACTTCTTTGTGCCCCCTACCCTTGTCTTGCTACGAAACCAGCTTTCGGGGTGCACGCAAAACTTAGTGATGCCTACTACTTCATCTTCCAACCCCAGATAATGCAACAACTCTGTCTGCGATGGCACAACAGACACTATGCGCTTTGGCGGAAACTGAATTTCCACATCGCGGCCCAGCATATCGTTTATTACACGCCTCATGAAAAACGCTTTATATACGCCATTACTATCATAGCAAATATGGCATCTATCAAAAACAGGCTGCTGTGATACAATTCTTCTTTTACCAGAAAGTGCAAGAGCAGGCTGAGTGTGGTAACCCCAATATAGGCATATGCTGCCCAGCGCTTCATATCGCAGATAAACAGCCATGTAATGGTATATGCCAACATCCACAATGGCTGCAACCATATCAGTGAAGACAACGACTCTGTACTTGCATTGATGATGCTAAACACCAGCAAGCCGATATGAAACAAAGCCACCAGTGGAAATACTACCGGTGGCTTTTTTATAAATCTTTCTACAAAACTCAAAACTTATACGTTTTAGTAACTATTCAACAAACACCTATCCTTTACTGAATGCGTTCAGCACATCGTACTTAGTCAGAATGTGATACTGCCCACTATCATCTTTAGTTAGCACCGCACCGTTTTCTTTGCTGATGTAGTGTTTCAGGCGTTCCAGCGGCATATCCATTTCTACCATTGGCAGTGCAGTTTCTTTTACATCGCCGATGTTAAAATCGCGCACCTCGCCATTATCTATCATTTGCTTAAAAAGTCCCGACTGTGTGATTGCACCCGTTACTTCCGTACCCTTCAGTACAGGTATTTGTTCGATGTCGTATTTTTTCATCAGTTCCAACGCATCGCTCACTTTTGCACCTTCATCAATCGTTACCAAACGACGACGGCCAAGGCCACCAATCAGGTCGCGGACAGTAGACACTTCGAGGAAGCCACGGTCCAGCATCCACTCGTCGTTATATATCTTACCTACATAGCGGCTACCGTGGTCGTGGAATACCACCACAACAAGGTCGGTAGGCTTCAGGTGTTGTTTCATTTGCTTCAGCCCTGCTATTACAGAACCTGCAGAGTAACCTACAAACAAGCCTTCTTCCTTCGCTATACGGCGAGCCATTACAGCACCATCTTTATCGGTTACTTTCTCGAAATGGTCTATTACGTCTTTGATATAGTTCTGCGGTAGGAAGTCTTCCCCAAAACCTTCTGATATGTATGGGTGCACCTCGTTCATATCCAGCTCACCTGTATCGAACCATTTTTTCAGCAGCGAACCATAGGTATCTATCGCCCACATTTTGATGTCGGGGTTCTTTTCTTTCATGAACATGCCGATACCTGTAATAGTACCGCCGGTACCACTCGCCACTACGATGTGCGTTACTTTACCTTCTGTCTGTTCCCAGATTTCAGGAGCGGTACTCTCGTAGTGTGCAGCGCGGTTTGCAAGGTTATCGTATTGGTTTACATACCAGCTGTTTGGTATTTCTGTTGCCAGTCGCTTAGATACAGAGTAATAAGAACGTGGGTCTTCAGGCTCTACGTTTGTAGGACATACAATCACCTCTGCTCCTACGGCCTTCAGTATATCTACTTTTTCTTTCGATTGCTTATCTGTAGTAGCGAAAATACATTTGTAGCCTTTGATGATGGCAGCCAGTGCAAGGCCCATACCAGTGTTACCGCTTGTGCCCTCAATGATAGTACCACCGGGTTTTATTTTACCCTCTTGCTCTGCCACTTCCAGCATCTTCAGTGCCATGCGGTCTTTGATACTGTTGCCGGGGTTGAAGAAATCGACCTTTGCATAAACAGGGCATGGCAGGTCTGCTGTTACCTTGTTTAGTTTTATAAGCGGTGTATTACCTATTGTTTGCAGTACGTTATCGTACACGCGTTTTGCTGCGTTCATATTCTAAAAATGTAGGGACGAAGATACTCAATTGATTGAATATGGGCATTTAGTATAACCCACTGTTAAAAGAAACCTATCACAAAAAATATTATACCAAAACCGCTTTAATAACATGTGTTTTTTTGATGCAAAAATCTACATTTGCGCATCCTCTTGGTTACCGTAACGCCCTAATCATATATACTACGCGAAATGCTATTGAGAAAAATCTCCGGGTTTATGCTGATATTCATAGCCGGATTTTTGTTGATGTTTACTTTACTCAGTTATAGCGACTGGAAGTACGAGGACGAACTTGTGCATAATCTTGCAATGGAGGTAAAAGAACGCTGCCCCCAAAACGACCTCAACTGTATTGTTGATACAGCGATGTATTACACCCACCTGATACAAGACCCTATGATGACGCTTTTCAGCGACAAAGAATTTACTTCTCCCAAGCTTGCCCTTACACGCAGTTCATTCAGCAATTTTTATTTTGGCAAGGGTGCATGTGGTGCATATGCCAGTTTTTTTACAAGGCTGATGATGCACATAGGCTACAAAACAAAATTTGTGATACTGAATGTGGGACACAGAGAAGGTGGCCACATAGCCACAGTTATTGAAAAAGACCATTATCTGTTGTTGGTAGATCCTTTGTCGGGTCACATCTTCAGAGACAGCAACGGGCATATGGCCGATATTGATACTGTATCTAAATACTGGAACAACTACTACAAACACCACCTGTCTGCCAAATACGAACCATCGTACGACTATCAGGAAGGTTGGAAATATACCAATTGGGGAAAACTGGGTGCTATATCCAAAGCTTTCTACAAAACATCGGTATTCTTTATAGGCAAAAAGAGAACAGACAATATATCATTGCACTACTATATCGTAAGGCTCAACAAGAGCATCGTATTTATAACATCTGCTCTGTTTATACTGTCTGTAATGATAGCGTTGCGTCTTTTCAGGCCGGAGGTAAACAGCCTACTTGAATACCTTGCTAACCGTAAAAACCAGCGACACCACAACACCGACAACTAAAGACAACCCTGCCAGCAGGGCAAACATAGCAAACAAAGATGGTTCGGCTGGCTGTGTTTTGTACTCCTTATTCATTTCCATACAGCTATCATTTTTCAGGTTTTGAAATACTGTAACGGGTACCTGATATATGTATAGAAAAAACTATGCCAAATAAGCAAAATTGCATTTCAACTTGGCGAATTCCTAATTAAAATCATCTGCACAAATAGTAATTACCCCTATCTTTGCACGGATTTTATATTTTTTAAACTCACAATAAAAAGAATAAACGAAATGAAAGTAACTGTAGTAGGTGCGGGTGCAGTAGGTGCTACCTGTGCAGACAACATCGCCCGCAGGGGATTGGTTGAAGAACTGGTACTCGTAGACATTAAAGAAGGTTTTGCCGAAGGTAAAGCGCTTGACATCATGCAGACATCGTCTCTGCTGGGTTTTGATACCCGCGTGATAGGCAGCACTAACGACTATAGCAAAACTGCAGGTTCTGATGTTTGTGTTATCACTTCAGGCATTCCGCGCAAACCGGGTATGACTCGCGAAGAGCTGATTGGCACAAACGCAAAAATCGTTGAAACAGTTGCTAAAAACCTGCTGCAATACTCTCCTAATACTATCATAGTGGTGATAAGCAACCCTATGGATACAATGACATACCTGACGCTGAAAGCTACAGGCCTGCCTAAAAACCGCATCATCGGTATGGGTGGCATACTGGATAGCGCACGCTTCAAAACATATCTGCAAATGTCACTGAACTGCTCTCAGAACGACCTGCACGCAGTAGTAATTGGTGGCCACGGCGATACTACCATGATACCGCTGACACGCCTTGCTACACTGAATGGCACACCTGTTAGCAACTTCCTGAACGAAGAACAACTGAAACAAGTTGCTGCTGATACAATGGTTGGTGGTGCTACACTTACAAAACTGCTGGGCACAAGTGCATGGTATGCACCGGGTGCTGCAGGTGCTGCACTGGTAGAAAGCATCATCCGCAACCAGAAGAAAGTATTCCCTTGCTGCGTAGCGCTGGATGGCGAATATGGCCAAAGCGACATTTGCCTGGGCGTACCTGTGGTAATAGGCAGCAATGGTTGGGAAAAAATCATCGACTACAAACTGAACGCTGAAGAACAGGAAGCATTCAACAAAAGCGCAGAAGCAGTACGCAGCATGAACGCTGTACTGGATACGCTGGTAGCGTAATCATATTTTGATTGCCCGTACTAAATATATGCATACAGCCCCTCCTTGAGGGGCTATATTGTTTTTTTGCAGTAGTATGACAATAGTACTTGTTTTTTGCTTTCAGCCTTTCTAACTTTATATAAACAATCAACCTATGCGACCTTTCATTTTGCTGCAACTGGCAGCCATCCTTATTTTCTGCAACGCAACAGCACAACAGTATCGTCCCTTCCCCTACGGCAATGCTTTCTGGAGCGACTATAACCATATCTATGTTTCACAAACAGGTTACTTCACAGAGGAGGCTATGTATTTTGCATCAGGCAAAGACACTACCATAAAAGGCAATACTTATCAGAAGATAATGGCCAGATCATTATCACTGCAAAACAAAACAGGCTACCTACCTGTATCAGGAGGTATTGCAAAGGGGCAAGATTACTACATATGTGCTATAAGAGAAGACAACAAAAAGCTATATATGTATTACCGCGATACTGAAACGTTGATGTGGGACTTTAATGTAAACATCGGTGATACTATCAAACAGATTTTTGTATTCAACATTTATGATATCAAAAACATAAACGCCGTAATAACCGGCACTGATAGTGTTTCTATTGGTGGAGTATACAGAAAGAGGTATCTGACAAACAATAGTGCTTTTAAACTTGTAGAAGGTATAGGCGCAAATGGGTTTCCATTTTTCTATGGCTCTTACTTTTCTCACGATGGAGGGGAGCCAATTTGCTATACTGAAAATGGCTACACAACTTCCTATTCGTCAACCATGCCTTGTTATTATATACATCCATACGGTACACCAACCGGCATCAACAACACAATAACTAAAAAAGAAACCAACATCTACCCCAACCCATTCAGCAATCAGCTAATGGTGGATGCGGATGCAGCGTTTGTGAAACTAACAGATGCGATGGGCAAAGTTGTTATTTATGAAGCTATACAAACTAAGACAATTAATACTACTAACCTGCCCGCAGGCTTATATATCCTGACACTACAAGACAAGAATGGCAATACCACAGAACGAAGAAAGCTGATAAAAGAATAAAATCTATTCATTGTTTTTACAGTTGCATTACACCTGTGTGTATGCAACTTTTTATTTTTATGAAAATATTTAACCTATGAAATCTTTACTATTACTATCTGCTTTTATATGCACTACATTGTCTGCCGCAGCACAAGTATACCAGCCATTCCCAACAAATGATGCACACTGGAGAACCAGAAACAATCAAAACGACACTTGTTTTGATAATATATATTACGTGAACGGAACAGATACAATCATTAAGGGATTGAAATATACCAAAGTGTTTGCAAGAACGGCAGCCACTCCGTTCGGTGGACCACCTAACTTCACAATGCCAGAAATAAAGAATCGCATTGCAATAAAACCAGATGCTTACGTGTACGGTATTAGAGAAGACAACAAGAAGATATACACCATCAGAAAAAAAGACACTACTGAGTACTTGTATTTTGACTTCGGCTTAACGATAGGAGACACTGTAGCTACAGATTATTTCTCTATGTACAAATGGGTAATAACAGGAATCGACTCTGTCAAAGTTGGTGCACCTTACCATAAGCGCTATCGTATTACATATATAAGCGGCGGAGTTACATATCACAATTATGTTGTAGAAGGCATCGGATATGACAGGCATTCACCATTCGACATCTTAAATGGGCAAAACTATACTCGTCTTCATTGCTTCACCAACAGTCAAGGCACTTATACCTTAGACACATTCAAGTGTACTTACATCTTCCCATACGGCACACCAACAGCTATCAATAATACTGTGGCAAACAAGCCTGCAAACATCCATCCCAATCCATTCAGCAATCAGCTGACTATTGATGCCGATGCAGCGTTTGTGAAACTAACGGATGCAATAGGCAAAGTAGTGATAACCCAATCAGGCAGTAACAATACAATCAACACTACCAACCTGCCCGCTGGCTTGTACATCCTCACCCTGCAAGACAAGGATGGCAATATAACAGAGCGAAGAAAACTGATAAAAGAATAATACAGAAAAGCCTGCTGCATAAGCGGGCTTTTTATGGCATAAGATGTGGGCCAATAACATATAGCCACAACAACCCACCTGTAAGGCTGCCGAGACCGCCACACACAATAAACTGCAGGCGGTGTTTTTTGAGCAATACAAATGTAACCAATGCTAACACGGTACAACCTGTTGCAAGTATTGCAACATGACCTAATAAGGGCGGAACACTGTAATACGCAAACAACTTACACTCGTCACACCTGCGGGAAAATTCATTCATAAATAAATACTTATACCAAAAGAACACTTCGTTAAAAACACATCTGCTCCAGAAAAAAGCAAGAACCAACCATATCAGATGCTTCAAATTATGTGCATCTAATACTTCCTTCCTGCGAATAATAAGCAATGCTATCACGCCAATAATACCTGTAAGAATCGTTTGAGATGGTCCACCGATTGTCATTAATGTACTCTTTTGCCAATAGGCCTCTAATTCACCTTTGGCTGTTGCTATATGCATTAATTCATAACAGTTTTCACAACTTGTATACTGATTGTGAATAGATGTTTTAAACCCCAGCATTTCGCCAACAAGCGCATGGCCACACTCATGTGCCAGTGTACCAACTATGGCAGCAATAAAAAAGACAAGAAAGATGCGGGCGTTGTTCATGGTGATTTAATTTACAACATAATGATTGTATTATGTTAAAATAATAAAAATCATAGTTTATACGTTATCCCACTTATGAAAAAGGGCTACATCATTACCGCCACTATGACGTTTGCATTAACTGTAACAGTAATATACGGCGGTTGTTATGGTATGAATAAATACATAGCAAGATGCAAAACCTGCGAACAATTCAATATTGATAATTGGGAGATACGCACATTCACAGACATTAAAAATGGAGAATCCTTATGGTGCAACTACAATGCAGTCAATGGGACAAAAGCTACAAAATTCAGGATGAAGATTTCGCCACATGAATTTAAGGAATATGTAGCATGGAGTGGATTCGCGAAGATGTGTAATGTACTCCCACAATTTTCTGTAGTATCTACATGGAATGATAGTATTCAGAATCTGGATATGTCCGGGCATGCGCTGTATTCAAAACAAGCAAGCTATAAAAACGACAGATGGACAATGATACTCGACAGCAACACTACTACCCTATGGGCAGAGCTGATTGAGTCAGAATAATTAATGCGCATCCCTGATTTTTGTATACGTGTACACTATGCGCTTACCTACTACTTTCATTTCTACTTCTACCAGCTCTCCGCGAAACGGATTGAGCCTAGTAAAGTAGTGCAATACTTTATTGCTGAATATACGCGGGCGCTCTATTGATATTAATGCTTTCATGTTTGTTTTGTTTATGTAAATATCACACATGGCAGAAGCCATACCAAAACAAAAAGCTTATTTAACCGGGCATTAACCATAGCAAAGCAGGCTGCACATGGCAGCCTGCTTACAACATTCAAACAAAAAGATTTTATTACATCTGCGTTGCGGTAAAAACAACATCGGTAGTATATGTACCGGGAGCAGCAAGTATGCCCGGGGTTGCTTTGTATTTTACTGTAAACGTTTGGTTACCCCCGGGATTACAATATGTAAGCAATGTAGTACCGCCACCTATTGTAAGCCCCAGCCAACCCAACAATGCCGACAGTGTTGGAATACCACCTGTATTATTTGCTGTCACCATTACTTGCAAGCCGGTACTTACAGGGATGATATTGTTAACAATAGATGTACCTGAATAAGTAAAGTTTGCAGTAGAGCTAGATACTGCTACTTTAAACTTTTTATTGGAGCGTACACGCAAATCCTGTGTTGTACTTTCTTTACCGTTTATCAGTTCTGTAGCATTATTGTAAGTAAAATTGAGTGTACCACCCGCACCATTGATGAATGATAATTCAATGGCATCAGAAAGATCGAGCTTGGCAGTTTGCACTGCATTGCTACTTGCATTTTGTGCCTTTGCAGAGAATGCAGCTACCATACCCAATATAAAGATGGCTATTGCTTTGATGAGTGTGTTTGTCTGTTTGTTCATACTGTGTGTCTTTATAGGGGTTATAATTGTGTTGCGGTATAAAGAACATCTACAGTATATGTACCTGCAGGATATGCAAAGTCAGGCGTTGCTTTGTACTTCACAGCAAACAGCTTGGCATTACCTGCCGTACACGTATTCAGCAGCATCTGGTTGCTATTACTGAGGCTGTTGTACGTTGTTGCGGAAAACGGACTTACAATAGTGCCTCCTGTGCTGTTTGAAGCTATCATCAGCGCCAGAATACCAACAGGCATGGCAGGTGCGGGCGACGTGGCACCCGAATAGCTAAATGTGGCGCTGCTTGTTTTCACTGCCACTGTATAGTTTCGGTTGGAAGTAACTTTCAATTCCTGATTGGCAGAGGTTACACCGTTTGCATAATCGTTAACGGTATTGAAGTTGAGATTGACGGTAGCGCCCGTAGCAGTAGTGCTACCCGAGAATGTGAGCTCTATTGTGCTGCTAACCCCCATAGAGACAGTTTGAGAGCTATTGCTGCTTTGCTGTGCAAAACTGCCGAGGCTGCATAGCAAAGTAGCTGTTAGTGCAATGATCTTTTTCATTTTGTTTGTTTGTACCCGGCGGTTAAGCCCTCAGTTTGTTTGTGATACAAATATGCAATGACATTGGTCATCATTCCCAAATTAACAACCTACTTAACCCACCGTTAGCAAGGTTTTTGCAAGCACTTAACAAGTCGAAACATAACTCATTGAAAAACAATAAGCGCAACTTCTGCTATAGAAATTGCGCTTATTACTATGTAATGCAGGATGTATCTATTTCTTCTTCGGTGCGTTCATAATACGCCCATTTTGCCTTAATGCCAGCTTGTCTACTACCTGCGCATCATTACGCAAAAATGATATTTGCGCATCTACAACTTTGAAGAAAAAGAAATCTTTTCTTTCCGCATATAGACGCAGCTTAGGCTGATTGGTTGCTTGTGCATATAATGCGCCCCCTTCTTGTGTAATATTGATTTCAAACCCTGGTGCTAATGTATATACCCCAATATAATCTTTGAAATATATGGGGTTCAGTTTCACTTCTGTTTTAAACTCAGGAATTTCAGGTTTTTTATCATTCAGGATAGCTGTAATATTTCTGCGCAGTTGGGGGTGTTCATCATCCATTTTGTTAGATATCAGAATAACGGTACTCGCATCGTCGGGCATAAGGAACATGTTTGAAATGAACCCATGTATCCCACCATTATGGCCAATGCTTTTCTTGCCCATAGCCTCACCTATCATCCAACCATACCCATAGTTTTGTTTATATACTGTCGTTACCTTCGTCCAATCTTCTTCTGTCAGCAGCTGTTTTTTATGAATGGCATTTGCCCATTTATTCAGGTCTGAAACAGTAGTATATATACAGCCTGCAGCATATGATACTGAAGAATCTATAACAGGTGCATTATCTCCTTTACCATCATCTATAGAGAAATAACCTACAGCCTTATTTTTACTCTTTAACCCTGCAAAATTACAACCCGTATTTTTCATGCCTAATGGCTGCAATATCATACCACGCAATGCGTTGTAGTATGATTTCCCGGTAATATCTTCAATGATATAACCAAGCAGCAAGTAGTTTGAATTGCTATAGTAAAACTTTGTACCGGGCTCCATACCCGTCATCTTGTCTTTAAAAACTTGCATCATCGCCTTGCGGTCCTGATGCTGTGTCATAGCAACTATAGAAAAAGTGGTATCTTCTGTATAGTTAAATATACCAGATGTGTGCGTAAGCAGGTTTTCTATTGTTATTTTATCACCATCAGGATAATCGGGAAAATACTTGTTCAGCTTATCTTTTATATTCAGTTTCCCTTGCTCTTGCAACATCATTATCATGGTAGCTGTAAATGTCTTGGTAACAGAACCTATCTGAAAAACGGTATTGCTATCATTCAATAGTTTTTTAGATACATCTCTATAACCATAGCCCTTCACCAAAACCGGACGCCCGTATTGATATACCAATACAGAGCCATTAAAACTGCCATGTTGTTGATATAGCTTTACTACAGAGTCTATCCTTTTAGCTTTTTCCTGTGCATTTGTACCCAAAGCAAGCATGCACATTGATGCTGCCAATAACAGTATTCTTTTCATAATTATCTATAGAAGACTGCAATCTACATAAAAAAGAAAGCTACCCCGCCAAGAGTAGCTTCCGTATTTGGATGAAAAAGATCCGTTTGGGAGTAATAACCCGATAGTTATTATTGCTGAGTAGCAGTGTAAACTACATCTACAGTGTAAGTACCTGCAGGGTATGTGAAACCAGGAGTTGCATTGTACATTACGCTGAATGTTTGGTTACCACCGTTCAAGCCATTAGCTATCAG
>Ga0209792_1000067_pt1 | contig 184238 bp, 187 predicted proteins | sample EBPBio142005_DNA_FD_185860 | JGI IMG/M metagenome (GOLD analysis project Ga0209792, IMG submission 185860) | Wastewater treatment Type I Accumulibacter community from EBPR Bioreactor in Madison, WI, USA - Reactor 1_6/14/2005_ DNA (SPAdes)... | ecosystem: Engineered > Bioreactor > EBPR >...
ATAGCAGACAGGAGCCTGAAGGGCGAATCGGTTGTAAGGTTAATCAACAAACTGGGTCAGTTGGTATCAGAACACAAAGTGACGATAACAACGGGTACACCATCAGAGATTGTAATCGGTGATGTAGTAGCAGGTACTTACTATTTGCAGGTTATCAACACAACCGAAAACATCAAAACAAATATCAAGTTTGATAAGAACTAATCTTGTTGAATAACACATAATAGGAAAGCCGGCAATATAGCCGGCTTTCCTATTATATACCAACCCTCTACTCTGCGGTAAATACTTCTTTTACTTCTACTTTAGGAGGCATCAGTTGGTAAACAACTGGGGTTACTATCCTTGATAATAACGTGGAGCTTATCAAACCACCAATCAATACAATTGCTAACGGCGCAATCAACGGATTGGTTGAGATAGCTATTGGTATCAAACCTCCAATGGCCGTTAACGATGTCAGTACAATTGGCAAGAACCTGATTTCACCTGCTTCCCGTATTGCGTCTTTCAGGCTCATACCTTGTTCGCGCAACTGGTTTGTAAAATCAACTAATAAGATAGTATTCTTTACCTCAATACCAGCCAACGCTATCAAACCAATGATTGCTACAAAAGATAATGAGTTGCCCGTCATCCACAATGCGATGGCTGCACCTACTATACCCAGTGGTATTACAGACAGTACAATCAATGTACTCTTGAATGTTTTGAACTCTAATATTAATACAGCAATAAATAGAAATATCGTAACGATAATTATAGTAGTAAATCCACCAAATGATTCTTTACGAGACTCTACCTCACCTCCCATTTCATAGCTATAACCCGATGGCATTGGCATTTTATCCATCTGTGCTATCACATCATTAATCACTCTATCAACTAAAAAACCTTTCTGCACATTTGCCTTTACAGATACTACCCTACGCTTTTCATTGTGGTTGATAGTAACAGGTGATGTTTCCAGTTTCATAGTAGCAATTTGGCTTAATGGTATGGCTGCACCACTATATGTATTCACATACAAGTTGTTCAAATCATCAAGCGTTGGCCTTCCTGCTTTTGTGCGAGTTACCAACAAATCATAATCATTACCATTTTCATCAGAATATTGCCCGATGTTCAAACCTGCTATTGCCATACGCACTGTCCTGTCTATATTAACTGTAGGCACACCTAGCATCTGTGCTTTCTCTTTATTAATCTTCACTCTAATATCAGACTTAAGCGTACTGACAGGGTTCGTTACATAGATAGTACCTTTCGTGTTCTTGAGCACATCCTCTACCCTGTTTGCAACCATCCTCAAAGAATCAAGATTGTCGCCAAACAAGCGCACCTCAACTGGTGCTACTACCGGTGGCCCTTGTTCGAAGTTTTTAACCTCTACTTTAGCACCTGGATAAGGAGTCCATTTTGCACGTAGTTTTTCAATCAATTGCAGTTTCTCATCAGGAGAAGTATGCTCATCAAGCTGAACGAACAACTGAGAATAGTCGGTACGCTCATTTTCAGGCATCTCGTTATAGTACACACGGGGGTTACCCTTACCAACATTTGCAGAAACAAATTTCACAGATGGTTCAGACTTCAGCTCTGCTTCTATCTTTCTTGATACACTATCAGTATATATAAGATTAGACTGAGGAGGCGCTGTGATGTTTACCAAAAACTGCGGCTTCTCTGATGCAGGGAAAAGGCTGAAGCCGATTATCTGAAATACAAATACTGAACCTGCAAATATGGCTACTGCTACGCCAATTGTATACCATGGTTTGTTCAAAGCACGCTCCAGTAGCTTTGCATAGCTTCCGTGTATCAGTTTTTTAAGACCACGCATAAAGAAGTTACCTTCAGGATTGCCATGATGTTCTTTAAGTAATCTGCTGGAAAGGAATGGAATGATGGTCAATGACACCAACATTGAAGCCAATACAGAGAAGATTACCGCCATAGGCAAACCACGTATAAAATCGCCCGAGCCTTCAGGCATGAATACTAATGGCATGAATGCTATTATCAATGTAACAGTACAACCTACTACAGCCTGTCCTATTTGTTTGGTAGCCATCAAGGTTGCTTCCATACGGCTGTGCCCCTGCAACATCCATCGTTCTATATTTTCCACTACCACAATACTGTCATCTACCAACAAACCAAGTGCTACCACCAACCCTACAATACTCAACTGATTCAGGTTATATCCAAATACATTCAAGAGTACAATTCCTATAGACAATGATAACGGAATAGATATCATAACAATGATAGCAGGGCGGCTACCCAACGGAAGCAACGTGATAGCCACCAACAAAATGGCAATGATGAAATCTTTACCAAGGCCACTAAGACGTTTGTTTACATTATCTGCTTGGTCAAAATTCTGAACCATATCGATATTGGCTGGCAATGTTTTCTTAAACTGCTCAATAACCGGCTGATATACTTTTTGTGTCTGGCTGATGTTCTCACCATCTTTTTGTGCAGCTACAACAAATATGCACCTGTGTCCATTCAGCCTAGTATGGTACTTCGCATCCTCATATCCATAATAGACTTTGGCAACATCTTTCAGGAATATGTTTTTGCCGTTCGCAGCATATACAACTGTATTCTGTATCTCGTTTATATTCTGGTAGTTTCCGCTTGTTTTAATGTTATATGTTTTTCCTGCAGCATCTACACTACCACCGGGAATGTTTGCCATCTCACTTTGTAGTGCTCCGATAATGGCATTTAAAGGAACATGCATCTGTGCAAGTTTTTCCAATGCAAGCTCTATACGTACCTGTTGTTCAGGCAAGCCGTGTATCTCCACATTCTTTAGCTGTGTTAACTTCTCCAGTTCATCCTGCAGGCGCTCTGCATACAGTTTTAGCTTATCACGCGGGGCATTTTCTGATATTAATGCTATCTGCATAATATTAACATCAGATGGTTGCCATTTCTGTACATCTATGCTCAATATATCAGCAGGTAATTCTGTGCGCTTGCTGTTCACTACACGTACTACTTCCTGATACTTAGCATCTACATCGCTGCTATACTTATACTCTACCCTCAATACTGCAATACCGTCACCTATTGTACTACGAACTCGCTTAATATCATCAAGCCCGGAAATTTCTTTCTCCAACGGATCTACCACCAACTCTTCCATGTCCTTTGGACTGGTACCTGGATATACAACCACAACAGGATATGTTGGCGCACTCAGTTCAGGGTCTTCAGAACGAGGCATGTTTAATATGGTTGTAAGCCCCAATGCTATAATCATGATAAAGATGACCAGAGTAAACTGGTAGTTCTTTACCGCATAATCAGATATTTTCATTTTTCAGTTTTATGACGGTTAACGAACTATTTTAATTAAACTCTTATCTGCCAGATATGCACTACCGGACACTATCACCTGTTGCACACCTTGCAGGCCGTCTGTTATTATCACTTCATCTTTCTTCATGCCACCAATGGCCACTTTAACACGTTGTGCAGTTTTACCATCGTTTGTTACAAACAGATAACCTGTGCTACCATCACCATCCAACAGCGCATCATATGGCACTGCCCATGTATCAGCAGCTTTTACAGACTTGCCAACATTAATCGTCGCTTTGCCAAACATACCCGATGCCAATCCTGTATAGTCTTTACTATTCAATTTAATATCAACTGTGAATGTACCTGTGTACGGGTCTGTAGACTCCGACTTTCTGATAACTGTACCTTCCAGTATTTTACTGCCATCATTACCTACAGCTATTTCAGCTTTATCATTAATGCTGATTCTGCTCCATTCAGCATCGCCTGCACCAACTTTCAATATCCAATTACCAGACTGTGCACCATTGGTTTGTAAAACAGGCGTACCCGGACCTACCATCTGTCCTTCGTTAGCCATTTTACGCAGTATATACCCACTCTTAGGAGCATGTATTTCTGAGTAACTGCGATTGAATTGGGCAGAACTCAATGCCTGTCTTGCTATCTCAAGTCCTGTTTTTGCATTCTGCAATTGTTCTAGCGTAGCAACACTGTCATTGTACAGGTTTTGTGCACGCTGATAGTCGCGTTGTGCTTTTTCAAATGCCAGCTGTGCTTGCTGCACACCAGCATTTATTTCTGTTAGGTTGAGTGTTGCCAATAGTTGCCCCTGCTTTACAGCATCACCTTCTTTTACCAATACCTTGTTGATGATACCACCTGTTTTGAAACTCAGGTATACTTCATCGTCTGTTGTCAACTGTCCTGATAAACTGATAGTACCAGCCGAAGCACCGCCTTGTACTGCTAATACCTTAACAGGAATAATATCTGCTTTCCCCGCCTCAGCAGGTTTCTTTTCATCTCCGCAAGATGCCAAAAACAATATGGCAGGGAGCGCTAATATTTTGATTTGGTTTTTCATGTTTTATGTATGTGTAGTTGTAGATATTTTAGATTGAATATGATGCAGAGCAACGTTCTATTTCGGCAGCAGCTATACGTGTATTGGCAATAGCTACACTCAGTTGCAATTGCGAACTAATCAATTGATTTTGCGCATCCAGCAGTTCTATATAAGTAAGCTGTCCTTCTTTGTACATTTTCATTTGGTCTTTGTAATACTTTTCAGAAAGTGTCAGTTGGTTTTGTGCGCTGCGGCAAGATGCAAATGCCGCGTTGAAGCTGTTGTAGGCATTTTGTAATTGCATTTCCAATGCTTTTTTAGTTTGTTGTTCCTGTACTTCTATACTTTTCAGTTCAGCAGTTGCCTGCTTTGCTTTATAGCGATATTGGTTGGATGCAAACAGGTCCCATTGCAGGTTTATCCCCCACATATAGTATTTAGACTTATCATCTACTTTCCAGTTGAAACCTTGCGATCCCAAATCGAGAAATGTATTAAGCTTGGGTATCAGGTGCGATTGTTGCAGGTTTCTGCTAAGTGTATAAATGTCTTTTGCTACTGATAATTGATAAAGTTCTTCTCTTTTATCAACTATCGCATCTTGCTTCAGCATTGGCTCATTCATCTCTGCTACTGCATTTGTATCTATCAACACTTCCGTATCAAATGGCTGATTGAGGAGGAAATTGAAATACATGCGTGCATTGCTCTTGTTGCTGTTTGCATTAGTAAGCGCAGCATCTATCTTCTGTTTTTCGGCCTGCGCGCGCGTCAGTGCAGTGCTGTTCCTGATGCCATTTTTATACAGGCTTTCATTCACACGTATATTTTCATTCACCAGTTTCAGCGCATTTGTATATATCCCCACTTCGTTGCTTGCCTGATAGTAACGGAAATACGCCTCTTTCACATCCTTTACTAACTGACGTTTATATACATTTATAGCTGCCTGTTGCTGAGATACTACCTGCTTCTTTATTTCTTTATTATACCATATCTCTGCATTGATGAGCGGCAATACCGTCCTGAATTTTGCATCGTAAAAATTATCAGGGTTTAATTGTATAGACGCATTTTGCACCATCGGGAATGCTTGCGATGCAGTGAGCTGATTGAGTGTGCTGTATACAGGATTTAGCAAGTCGCCAATCGGGAAATCTATCATACGACCGCCCTCTGCTCTGGTATAATTGGCCAGCAGACTGACAGTTGGTAAGAACAGTGACTTGGCTTCTTTAAGTCCATACACTGCTTTTTCTAATTGAAACTGTTTTTGCTTAACGCTTTCATTCGACAATAAAGCTTGTCGTATATAGTCATCAAGCGAATGCTCCTGTGCAATGGCAGAACCGGCAATAAGTACTGTAGCCACTGTAAACGATAACATTTTTTTAATCGACGTTGACATTATGAACACTGTTTAATTATATGGCAAAAAAATATAGCACTCCCTACGGAGTGCTGATAACTCTTAAAAATTCTTCAATTGAAAGGTTGATTGAATTAGCAACATCCTCATCAGACATCTGCATTACTTTAAACCGGCATCTTACATTCAGCGATATCAACCCATGCCCCATAGACCATACAGATAGGGCTGCAATCATAGGATCTGTATATTTTATCAATTTTTGTTCAATACATGCTGTAAGGGTTTGTACAAGGAAATCGAATGCGTCAGTACCGTTATCCCACATTTCCTTTTCCTCCACTACATTCATTGGGGCGCGAATGATGAACATCAGGTCATACAACTCCGGATTGGCGATACCAAACTGAACATAAGTATGACATATCTGGCGAAGACGCGCAAGCGGCTCTGTTGCTGTTACTTGCTGAGCAAATACCTCATTCAGTTTTTGAAACGCGTCCTTCTGCACTTCATAAAACAATTCATCTTTGTCCTTGAAGTATAGATAAATGGTAGCAGGGCTATACTCTATCTTTTCTGCAATATTCCTTAGCGATGTTTTGTCATATCCTTCAACGAGGAACATGTTCATGGCAACATCCAGAATGCGTCTGCGCATCTCCTGCTTCTCACGTTCTTTTCTTTCAGATATTCCCATCTTGAATGTTTACAGCGCAAATATACTGAACACTGTTTATAAAATGCAAATCCTTTATAATAATTTTTAATTATGCCTACTATAAGGTGATAAAGTTGAGTTTATTTAGGAATGATAATAGGATGAGTTTATCCACATACAAAGCAAGCCTGCTTTGATATAAACTGTAAATAGCTAATTTTGCTCACCTTCAAATTAATACAATACATCATAATAATATGAGCAAAATTAAAGTAGCAAATCCCGTAGTGGAGCTTGATGGTGACGAAATGACTCGTATCATCTGGAAATTCATCAAAGACAAACTGATAACTCCATATGTGGAGGTAGATATAAAATATTACGACCTCGGTGTTGAGCATCGTGATGCTACAAACGACCAGGTAACCGTTGATGCTGCAAATGCTATCAGGGAACACGGTGTTGGTATCAAATGTGCTACAATCACCCCTGACGAAGATCGCGTAAAAGAATTCAGCCTGAAACAAATGTGGAAGAGCCCTAACGGTACAATCCGCAACATTCTTGACGGTACTGTATTCCGCGAACCAATTGTTATCAATAATATTCCACGTCTGGTTACAAACTGGGATGCGCCAATCATCGTTGGCCGTCACGCTTTTGGCGATCAATATCGTGCTACTGACTTCGTAACAAAAGGTACGGGTAAACTGACCATTAAGTTTGAAGGTGATAACGGCGAAGTGATTGAACATGAAGTGTACAACTTCAAAGGCGATGGTGTTGCATTGGCTATGTATAATACAGATGAGTCTATCAAGGGCTTTGCACGTGCTTGTTTCAACATGGCTCTACAGAAAAAATGGCCGCTGTACCTGTCTTCAAAAAACACCATCCTGAAAAAATACGATGGCCGTTTCAAAGATATATTTGAAGACATCTATCAAAACGAATTCAAGGCACAGTTTGATGCAAATGGTCTGGTGTATGAACACCGCCTGATTGATGACATGGTTGCCAGCGCACTGAAATGGAACGGTAACTTTGTATGGGCTTGTAAAAACTATGACGGCGACGTACAGAGTGACACAGTAGCACAAGGTTTCGGTTCACTGGGCCTGATGACTTCTGTACTGATAACACCTGATGGTAAAACAATGGAAGCGGAAGCTGCACACGGTACTGTAACACGTCACTACCGCGAGCATCAGAAGGGCCGTCCTACTTCTACCAATCCAATCGCATCTATCTTTGCATGGACACGCGGTCTGGCTTTCCGTGGCAAACTGGATAACAATCAGGAATTGATTGACTTCTGTAATGCGCTGGAAGCAGTTTGTATAGAAACTGTAGAAAGTGGTAAAATGACTAAAGACCTTGCTGTTTGTATACATGGTAATAAAGTAAATCACGGCGAACACTATCTGTACACAGAAGAGTTCTTGGATGCACTTGACCAGAACCTGAAAGTGAAGCTGGGTAAATAATTTCAATGCATATTATATGAAAAGGCCGGTAGTAACCGGCCTTTTGCATTTACATGTTTTGTGGAACAATGTCAGGCAAAAAACGTAACTTTGCCGCTCAATAATTTAAAAATTCAGTATTTTATAATATCTGTTTTAGAGGCAGATATTTTAAATGCACACATTTCTTTATGAATGTATTTCTAACCGGAGCTACAGGACTTGTTGGTGGTGAATTGTTGGTTACATTGTCTAAACGCAGTGAAATCAATAAAATATACTGTCTGCTTCGTTCACAAACTGTAGAAGTAGCTGAGGAAAGGCTAAAAAAGGTTTTCTGCCTACACGACGACGTGTATGATGAAAATAAGATAGTACCAGTATTAGGCAATCTGTTTGATGATAATCTGACAGACAGCCTGAAAGCTAATACAATGCTGAACGATGTGGATGTTATCATTCACTCTGCTGCTAATACATCTTTCTCTAGATTCAACGACGATGCGGTTGAAAAAGCCAATATCGGTGGTCTGACGAAAATATTGTTGTGGGCAAAGCAACTGCCCCATCTCCAAACATTTCTTTACATAGGCACTGCTACTATATGTGGAAAAGATGTAAAAGACCGTGTTGTGGTAGAAGATGAATCTCCGAACCTGAATGCGACACACCTTGTAAAATACACATACACTAAAATGAAGGGTGAATTGCTTATTCGTGAGCATTTGCCTGAAGATAAAGTACTGATTGCCCGCCCGTCCATCATAATGGGTGACAGCAGGCCAATCATGCCACGCTCTCCTGTTATCCTGTGGGCGATGGCTACTATCAACCATCTACGCCTGATACCTGTCAACGAACATTCGCAATTGGATATTATCCCGGTAGACTATGCTGCAGAAGCTATTGTTAAACTACTGTTTGCAAACCGCAAACACCATGTCTACCATATATCAGCTGGCGAAGCAGGCTCAACTACAGCTCTTAGACTATCAAAAACATTGGAGTCGTACTTCGATGAAATGCCTCCGTTCAATTTCATCAACAAATCTTTGTTGAACCAAGTAAAGCATTGGACCAAAGGCAGACTGCAACCTGATAGCGAACTATACGAGTATCGCAAATACCTGGAATACTGGAAAGAGACATTTGAAGATAAGGGCAAACTGCGTCTTCTCTTCACAGGTCTAGATCCGTATCTGGATTTTATGGAACTGGGCCATGTGTTTGATAATACCCGTCTGTTGGAAGATGTAGGTATTGCCAACTCTGAACCTGCAGATGTGTACATGGCAAACTCTATGAACTTTGTAGAAAAAATAGACATACTGGAAGGGGCTATCGACCCATAACAGATATAAGCATAAAAACGGGGCAACAAATTGTCCCGTTATTTATTTAACAAATAAATGATACCTATAAAACGCTAACTTCGCACCGGCTTGTTTACCTTTTACATTTAGAAATATACTATGGGGTTATTCGATAAACTCTTTAAACGCAATAAAGAACAGCAAGAACAAAAAGAGGCACTGGACGAAGGCCTGAAAAAAACCAAAGAAGGTTTCTTTTCACGCATCACTAAGGCCATTGCCGGTAAAGATAAAGTTGACGAAGAGGTACTTGACCAAGTAGAAGAAGCATTGGTGGGCGCAGACGTAGGTCTTGATACTACCATAGAAATCATCAAAAGGATTGAAGAACGCGTTGCGAAAGATAAATTCCTTGGCACATCTGAACTGAACCGAATATTGCAGGAAGAGATAATGGGTATCCTGACTGCAGCCCCAAGCAACGAGTTTGAAACATTCGATATCCCTGCAAATAAAAAGCCTTATGTGATATTGGTAGTCGGTGTGAATGGTGTAGGTAAAACAACAACAATCGGCAAGCTTGCATACAATTTCAAAAAGAATGGCAAGGAGGTAGTTTTAGGTGCCGCAGATACATTCCGCGCAGCAGCGGTAGACCAATTGACTATTTGGAGTGAGCGTGTTGGTGTGGACATTGTGAAGAAAGAAATGGGTAGCGACCCCGGCTCTGTTGCTTTTGACACAGTAGTTAGTGGTATTGCTAAAGATGCAGATGTTATCATCATAGATACAGCAGGCAGGTTGCACAACAAATCTTACCTGATGGATGAATTGGGTAAAATACGCCGCGTAGTATCTAAGAAAATGTCTGATGCACCACATGAGGTGTTGTTGGTATTGGATGGCAGCACCGGTCAAAACGCACTGGAACAGGCAAAACAATTTACAGCAGCAACAGACGTTACATCGCTGGCTATTACCAAGCTGGATGGCACTGCGAAAGGTGGTGTTGTATTGGCGATTGCCAACCAGTTTAAAATACCCGTAAAATACATTGGTGTTGGCGAGCGCATGGAAGACCTGCAAATCTTCAACAAAGCAGAGTTTGTAGACAGTCTTTTCAGTCTCGAAAAGTAAGCCATTACATTTCTTTATTCACAGCAAAAATTGATGTTACTTTATACATCAATGAAGCCTGCTTTTATCATAGCATTTATCTGTGCGGCTGTTGCTATATCTGCTTATTATTACAATAAGCGAGTATCTACAGAAGTAACAGAAATAGACCTGATAAAGAATAGCCTATCGGGCACAAGAGCCTTTATACACTCAGGCAGCAGCATTGCATTTACCTGCCCCCCAAATGCTTACCAGTTATTATCCATTACCCGATTTGTATTAGCCCCAAGCTTTATTGAAGAAAAGAAGAATGATGCTGATACGCTCCTGTCTGTTCAATATAGTAATGCAAAGGATAATGATATAACTGCAATCATCAATAGCAGAAGCACTATCTGGCATACAGAAGATAGTTTGTACACCTATAACCTAAGCATAGCCAGATAATGCAAAAAACAAGCCTATATATTGTTTATTATGGTTGGCTGATGGGCTGCATTAGTATAGCATATTTTGCAGGGCTGATGTTTCACTTGCCATTAGCTGTGGTTATTTGTCTTGTATTGGCATTGGCCTTCCTGATTTACAAACAGACTAGTACCATCACAACATCAAGCAACGAGCATAATATCTCGGTAAGCTACGCACTCATGTTTATGGGCATCAGCATGATAGGCCAAAAGGCAGTGTTGTTGAGTGACAAATACGGAACTTGGGATGCGTGGGCTATGTGGAATATGCATGCAAAATATCTTGCCAATCCTGAATATTGGACCACCCTGTTTCAGAACAAAGATTTTGCTCATACAGACTACCCACTGCTATTACCCGCAAACATTGCATTCTATAGCAGGATATTTGGCATAGAATACCTGCAAACAGTCAGCTATTGCTTTCATTTACTGATAACAATACTTATCCTGGTTTTGATATTTACTGAAACAAAACACAGAAACATCATTTTCTCTGCAATAGGTTTATACTGGTTATGTACTAATACAAATCACCTTACAATTGCAAGCTACCAATTGGCAGACAGTCTTGTAGGTTTCTTTACATTACTTGCTATTATCGCTGCTGATTATATTGAAAATGACAAACGATATGCAGCTATTACAACATCCATGCTCGGGCTGTGTATGTTCACCAAAAATGAGGGTGTACTGATAAGCCTGCTTTTCATGGCATTTTACTTCAAGCCTTTGTTCAAAAAAGAGAATATCAAGTACGCTCTTGCAGGAATAGCCCTACCTGCTCTTGCATTATTAATATTCAAAATAGTGTATGCTCCGCACAATGATATTGTCTCTGCACAAGGTGCTGATACATTCACCAAACTGACAGAATGGAACAGGTATGACCTTGTAATATCAGCATTCAGAAAACACATCAACGAATATTATTACGCAATAGCATGTCTGTTTGCATTGCACTTCTTGCTACGTATAGTTGGGCGAAAAACACCTGATAAAAGATTGCTGTTTGTGCTCTCTGTACTATGCTGCTATGTGATTGTTTATATAATAACTCCGCAAGACCTTGAGTGGCATGTAAATACATCATTAAACAGACTGGTACATCAAATGATACCAACCACTATCTACGCTTTGATAATGGTATATTCAAACACGTTTAGCTTTCGTTTTCGTTCAACATTCGCACAAAATCAATAATCCCCTCTGTTGCGCTCTTTTCAATAGGTATCACATTGCTATATCTGCTAACAGGTGGTATTGACTTATCTATTACATATTTAGGCACTTCATCAGGCACATAATCAACCAGACCTGCAGCAGGATATACGACTAAGGATGTACCTATTAGCAGAAATATATCCGCATCATACATTACGGGTATCGCCTGTTCTATCATTGGCACCGGTTCTTCAAACCATACAATATGTGGCCTCAATTGTGCACCATCTTCTGCAGTATCGCCCAATTGAATATCTGTTCTGATATCATACACCATATGTAGTGTATGTTCGCTACGCATTTTAAAGATTTCACCATGCAGATGCATCACATAACTACTTCCTGCCCTTTCGTGCAGGTCGTCTATATTTTGTGTAATGATGCGAACATCATACTTATCCTGTAATTGTGCTAAAGCTAAATGTGCTGCATTGGGTTGTGCATCGAGCACTCCCCTACGGCGCATGTTGTAGAAATCGAGAACCAATTGAGGGTCTCTGCGCCATGCCCTCGGTGTGGCTACATCTTCAATATTATATCCCTCCCACAAACCATCGCTATCTCTGAAAGTCCTCAATCCGCTTTCGGCACTGATACCCGCACCCGATAGTACTACCAACTTTGGTTTAGACATACAACAATGAAGTTTTGTATGCTAAGATAAGCAGCAGAGGAATTAGTTAGCGAAGTATAAGATATAGATAGGTATACTTAAAACTACAGCTGAACCAAAAATCGCAACATATTTATGAAAGCGCTTTCTGGTTTTAGAACCATGATGTTTGTCCAGCTTTTTGCGCCTTTCAGATCGTGTTTCTTTTCCTTGTTTCATATAGTAAATATCTAAAACAAAGTTTTGTTGAACAATGAAATTGAAATACTTAACTGCCGATTAACAAATAAAGCAGGCTAAAAAAGCCTACTTTACATACTGTATATCCTGTTGTAACTATTTGTTTTTCAGATGCATAAGCATATCTGCAGTCATCTTATCTAAATCGAAATTATGTTTCCAGCCCCAGTCTTCGCGAGCTGCAGTATCATCAATACTTTGCGGCCATCCGTCTGCTATTTTTTGACGAAAATCAGGTGCATAACTGATTTCGAACGATGGTATATGCTTTTGAATTGATGCCGCTATTTCTTTTGGAGAAAAACTCATTGCGCTAAGGTTATAAGCCATGCGCGATTTGATTTTATCAGCAGGCGCCTCCATCAGTTCTATTGTACCACGGATAGCATCATCCATATACATCATTGGCAGGTATGTATTTTCTGACAAGAAGCTGGTGTATTTGCCATGCTTCAGTGCTTCATGATATATTTCAACCGCATAGTCTGTAGTACCACCACCCGGTTCAGATTTCCAGCTTATGAGGCCTGGGTAGCGTATGCTGCGAACATCCAATCCCCAACGCTGATTGTAGTATTGACACCATAATTCACCTGCATATTTGCTGATACCGTATACTGTACGTGGCTCAACAATTGTTTTTTGCGGAGTATCCTGTTTAGGTGTTGTAGAACCAAACACTGCGATAGAGCTTGGCCAATAAACTTTAGTAAGTTTTTCCTGCACAGCAATATCCAATACCTGCAACAGGCTCTGCATATTAATATCCCATGCACGTTTAGGGTCTTTTTCTCCTGTTGCAGATAATAATGCTGCCAACAGGTATATCTGAGTAATGCCTTCTTTCTTCACCAGTTCCAGGGTTGCATTGGCATCCATGGCATTCAGTATCACATATGGGCCTTTGCCTGCCAATAAAGGGTGAGCTTCTCTGATGTCACTGGCAATTACATTAGATTCGCCATAAACAGCACGCAGCGCCATAGTGAGTTCAACACCAATTTGCCCGCCGGCACCCATTATTAATACTTTTTCCTGCTTCATTAAGAAGTTTACTTAGTGATTTATAACTTATTGTTTATCAGCAATTAATTCATATTATTCTCTTTCTTTATCAATGCAATAAAGTCATCGAACAAATAGCGTGAATCGTGTGGACCAGGTGTGCTTTCAGGGTGGTATTGCACAGAGAAAGCAGGTTGTGCTTTCATCCTGATACCTTCTATAGAACCGTCATTCAGATTGATGTGTGTAACTTCTACCTTATCAGAATTTTGAGCCGCTTCCGGGACAACACCAAAACCGTGGTTTTGCGTTGTTATCTCACTCTTACCTGTAATCAGATTTTTAACAGGGTGGTTTAAACCTCTGTGACCATGGTGCATTTTGAACGTAGGGATATCGTTTGCCCTAGCCAGCAGTTGATGCCCCAAACAGATGCCAAACAATGGCTTTTTATCTGCTATGATATTTTTAACCGTTTCTACAGCGTAGTTCATAGATGCAGGGTCGCCGGGACCGTTGCTAAGGAACACACCATGTGGTTGGAATTCTTTTACAGTATTGTAATCTGTTTTAGCAGGGAATACTTTCAGGTACGCTCCCCTGTCTGCCATACATTGCAGGATATTGCGTTTCACACCGAAATCCATAACTGCTATACGCAGGCTTGCATCCGGGTTGCCAAAAGTGTATGGTTCTTTAGTACTGATGACTGAAGACAGTTCCAGACCATCCATATCAGGCACTTTTGCCAGTTCAGCTTTCAGCGCTTCAGAGTCACTTATTTCTGTACTGATGACACAGTTCATTGCACCTTTGTTGCGCACGTGCTGTACCAGCGCCCTTGTATCTACATCGTATATAGCTACAATATTGTTTTTGATGAAATAGTTCTCAAGGCTGTCGTCCGCCGTCATACGGCTGTAGCGATGAGATATGTTTTTGCAGATAACAGCACTTACTCTTACAGAGTCGCTCTCTACATCATCACCTTTCACACCATAGTTACCTATGTAAACGGTATTCATAATCAGGGCTTGACCAGTGTAAGACGGATCTGTAAAAACCTCCTGATACCCGGTCATCCCGGTATTAAAACATAGTTCACCTCCGCTAGTACCTTTTGCGCCAAAAGCCTTTCCTTTAAGGAAAGTACCATCTTCTAAGTACAAATAAGCGGGAACTGTAACTGACTGTGTAGCGGGCATAAAAAACAAATTGTGCAAAAGTAAGAATTTGGTGAGAATTTTGGGCGAAGATTCCGACTTATTTGCTCAAAAATTTGCCATTGTGAATAACTTTTAGGCAAGAAAAAGGGGCACAGATTGTACCCCTGAAATATGATTTAGAAAAACTTCGTTAGTCTGCCAGTGTCCAGGTAGAAGTACGGCCAATAAGCGATATACCTACAAAGCCCCTTAAATCAAGCGAATTTCCTTTATGTGTAATCTTACAAGAATAGGTTTTACCGTTTTTAGGGTCGTAAATCTTACCGTTGTCATATCCATTGTCGCCATCTTTTTCCAACCCACGCAATAAAATCAGACCAATAAGAGGTGTATTGCGTTTCTTCTCATCAGGATTTTCTTTATCTACTTTTGGCTTCCCATTTTCCAGTGGTTCTTTCAACCAAACCATTTTGCCATAGAATCTACCATCTTTGGCTTTGTAAACTTGAATTTTGGCTGTCTTTTCCTGATTGTACCAAACCTTCTCAATCGGGTCTGCCTGCGCTTTCGCTACAGCTGCAATGCCAATAAAAATGAATGAAAACAGTAAAACTTTAGATACGAAATGCTTCAGCATAACAGGATGTTTTTTTGTTATGCTCAAATTACTCAATTTTCAAGAAGAAAATAAACAGAAAATGTTAATCCACTTTCTCTAAAGAACCTATACCGTTAATATCTGAACTAACAGTAGGATTGCCTCTGTAATTAACAGAACCTGCACCATTGATGCTGCTGTTAAGAGAACCTGATACAGAAACATCAATATCGCCTGCACCCGATAAGTCTGCAGTAAGGTCTTTTATTTGCAATCCAAATGCATCTACATCACCCGCACCGGTAACATTAAACTCAGCTTTACTGACTGCACCCTTCTTCACATCCAAATCGCCTGCCCCCGATACTTTGGTTACAAAACTATTGGTATTAAGCTCATCGATAGTTACATCTCCTGCCCCTTTAATGTTTAGCACAAAGCTTTCACCAGTAATATTACCATGAATCTTGGCTTCAGACGTTCCACGAATAGTTAGTGCTGAAAGTGAAGGAACTGTTATTGTCGCTTTGATATCTTTATCTGTATACAAAGTAAAAATTCCGTCTTTATCAATCTTCAACACACCATTTTCTACCTTGCAGGTGATTTTACCCAACAGATTTTCATATCCCTTTATAGATACCGTAGGTTTTGTAACATTACCAACTGTCATGTCTATATCTATAGGTGCACCAACATCTACAGAAGAGAAAGTAGTAACATTATAATCTTTTACACCAACCTTACCATGTCCTTCTTCCGTTCTTCGTTTGCAGGAAATTGCACTTGTCAGTAAAACTATAGCAGATAAGAATATTGTAATACGCTTCATAGCAGATAAGTGTTGGAGTGTAAATTATATACTCGCTTTATTTTTTCGCCACCAGATAAAGGTAACGGTACCAATTATGCTGATTGGAAGCATAGCCAGATAAAGGATGCCCCCATTCAGTCCTCTTGCACTTTTATCATCCATGCCTGCTGCAGTTTTAGTACATACTGCACATCCCTGTGCTTTTACCTCAACATTAGCTGCAAACATCAGCATTGCTATCAACAACCACTTTTTCATACTATAAAGTTACTGATAATTTGAATTTATTGACCGTAATAAGGAGATATCATCAGGTAAACTATAACACCTGTAACACTTACATACAGCCATAAAGGCCATGTATATTTTGCAAGCTTTTTGTGCTTATCATACTCCCCCGTCAGTGAGCGATATGCCGTAAACAAGATAAATGGCAGAATTACCGCTGCAAGGAATATGTGTGTAATCAGAATTACGAAATACACTAATCTGATAGCTCCCTCTCCACCAAACTTGGTATCGCCTGCAAGCAAGTGATGTGCAATGTATGAAACAAGGAATAATACAGACAGCACAATTGCTCCCATCATAATACTCTTATGCTTCAAATAGTTTTTCTGCTTCACTGCCATCAGCCCGAGTACAAGTAATACTGATACTGCTGAATTTATAATAGCATTGATAAGCGCAAACACATGCACATCAAAACCTAAATCTACTTCCAGTTTTACACGAGATAATATTACTACTGCAGCAAATACTACAAATGATACGGTTAATATTAATAACCTTGCCTGTTTATCGTTTTTCTTTAAAATGGGTGTTAGCATAATGTTTTTATTTACGCTGTTTCTTTTGCCTTGTTAGGATTACGATGTCATCTGCACAACGAATCACATCTCCCGTATCCCTACCATTATAATAACCTCTGATATACCTGTTTGTATCCAGTAGCACCATCTTTTCACTATGTATGAAATCATCAAGCCCACCAGTGCCTTCCTGCATAGTTACGAATAGTTGCTTCCGTGCATAATTGTATATTGCTTCACGACTACCTGTTAAGAACCACCAATGATCCGGGTTTGCCTTAAACCTATCTGCATATTTCCTGAGTGCAGGGAACGAATCTCTTTCAGGATCAACGCTAATAGACACAAAATGAACTAAAGTATCTAGTGTAGTCTTTTTCTTAGGGTCTTTACGAAAAGCATCCTGCAACATCTCTATGTTCCTGCTTATCTGCGGGCAAATGGTGGGGCAATTCGTGAAGAAGAAATTAACCACTACGATTTTTCCTTTCAGGTCTTTGTTTAATGAGACCTCATTGCCAAACTGGTCGGTAAGTGTCAGCTCTTGTACCTTGTGGTAAATACTGTCTTTTGCTACTGCATCATAGCCTTCAGCAATATAGTACTTAGGCGCTCTCGGCACTTTGGACTTTGACATAAAATTTATGACAAGCCAAAAAGATAGCGGTAACAAGAATGCTACCGCTATGCCTATTAAAAATTTGGAATTTTTCGTTTTTTGAGTCATCACTATTTCAAAAACACTTCTGAGAACTTTTTGTTTATCTGATAGGTACTGTTGTATTCATTTCCAACCAGAAACCACCATCGTACAGGAACGCAATTATGAACCATATAAACAGGAATAAAGGAACCAGTACCGTAATCATAAAGCTCTTAACCTCATCGCCAAGGTGCATGAACACAGAAACGATATAGCCTGCTTTCAAAATAGTTAGTGCCAGGAAGAAGAAATTAACAACACCACGCGGCATAGATGCACTAAAGAACATACCTACTACTACCTCTACAACAGTGATAGCCAATAGAATCCAGAATACTTTCCAGATACGGCCTATTTGTTTTTTGCTATCCGCAGAGTTGATATCTGTATGGTGTGACATTACACCTGAATACAACTTAGACTGATCGCCTTCGTACAGATGTTGAATATTATCGTTAGAATGATGAGCTGACATTATATAATAAGTTTTTGTAGTTGTGATTAAATTCAGTTTAAGATTACAACAAGTAGAAACATGTAAATACGAATACCCATACCAGATCTACAAAGTGCCAGTAAAGACCTACTTTTTCGATCATCTCGTAGTGACCGCGTTTGTCGTATGTACCATTAACTGTATTAATCAAAGCCATTATCAGCAATACCACACCACTTGCTACGTGACCACCGTGAAAACCGGTGATAGTGAAGAAGAAGTTGTAGAAGCTATGCGAAGCTTCAAGCGCAGCACCTGCATTTGCAGCTGTTATTGTACCGTGTTTGAAGAAATGCTCAAATTTATCAAGCGGCGTATTAGGATCTGTAAAAGTACCCCACAAACCACCTGTGTTGTGTGCAAGGTGCGTCCACTCCCAAGCCTGACAGCTAAGGAACGCAATACCACCAACTATTGTCCACAACAACCATTTAATAACACCCTGACGATCGCCATAGTGGCCGCAGTGTACTGCCAATACCATTGTTACCGAACTCATGATGAGTATGAACGTCATCAAGCTCACAAACAATAAAGGTAAGTTTGCATGACCCATGAACGGGAATGCGTGGAATACACTGTTGGCATCCGGCCATACCTCACTGAAGAAGCGTTTAGTACCGTAAGAGATAAGGAATGCACTAAAAGTAAAAGCATCGGAAAGCAGGAAGAACCACATCATCATTTTTCCGTAGCTCACGTTGAATGGTGACCGTCCGCCGCCCCATACTTTTGTTTCTGCTGTTGTAGCTTGTGACATAGATTGACTTAATTTCTAATTTTATTGGTTAGTTGTGAATTGAGCGCAAATTTCGAAACAATTTTATTGATTTGCCAGAAAGAACACAAATAAATAAATCCACAATACATCGACAAAATGCCAGTATGCACCGGCAATTTCAAGAGCTGTGGCATTATATACTTTCACATTCTTCCTGAGTGCGCGGAAAAATACAATAATTAATGCAATTATTCCACCCAAAATATGCAATAAGTGTAAGCCTGCTATTATAAACAGAAACGATTCGCTCGGATTACCATCCACCCTGATATTTTGAGCATAAAGAGCTTTGAAGCCCATATACTGCAAAACGGCAAATGCACAACCCAATAATATTGTGGTAATCATCAAAGCCTTAAACCTTGACATTTGCCTGTTTTTGAAGGATTTAACAGACATTACCATCGTAATACTACTGAGCAGTATTACTGCTGTAGACACCCAAAACAGAACAGGTAAATGATATGTAACCCAATTGCCCTGTGCTTTGCGCACTATATAAGCACTTGTAAGTCCTGCAAACATCATAATAATGCTGCCCATCGCTATCCACAGAGCAAACTTGTGCGGGTGAATTTTCTTTTTGTCCGGTGTTGACTGCATAGTTCTTTCCATCGTTTTTGCTTTTACATCTTATCAAACAACAAAGCAAGCAATACGGTTGGCAGGTATATAAAAGAGGCAAACATTACTCCCTTTGCCGATTTATAATCATTTTTTATATAAAAGCTTACTGACGCTGCAAAATATAGTATGCCACAAGCCATGCTAACCCACATACCTATGTTACCTGTCATACCAACAACTCTTGGCACAACAGCAAGTGGAACCAATACTATGCTGTAGAACATGCTCTGCAATGCGGTAAAACGTGAGCTGCGCTCTTGAGAAGGCAACATACTTATACCTGCTTTGATATACTCATCATAACCAACCCAACCAATAGCCCAATAGTGCGGGAATTGCCAGAAAAATTGAATCAGAAATAAAGTCCATCCACCTACACCAAGTCCACCTGTTGCAGCTGCCCAACCTAATAGCGGAGGCAATGCGCCCGGGATAGCCCCTATCAGTACAGCTACAGGATGTACACGCTTCATTGGTGTGTAAGCAAAGCCATATAGCATTAATGAAGTGAAACTTAAAAATCCGGTAAGCGGATTAAAGAAATAACCAAGTAATACTGCACCACCAATACCTGCTACAGCAGCAATAATCCATGCTTCTGTGGTACCCATACGTCCATCTGGCAACGGTCGTATCATGGTACGTTTCATTTGTGCATCACCATCCTTTTCCAGTATCTGGTTGATGGTGTTTGCACCACCTGTCACCATAATACCACCCAAGAAAAGTATCAAAACACTACCCCATTCGAAGCTAATGCCCGGAGCAAGTAAATACCCTATAACACTGGAAAAAACCACCATGAAGCTAAGATTAGGCTTCAGTAACTGACTGTAATCTTTGACCTTACCGCCCAGCATCATTTGCTTCTTAGCCTTAATAGGTGCTTCCTGAAACATTAAAATTTAACAGTGGCTTAATGAAAAAAGTGGCACAAAGGTAATGCAAAAAGCATCAATGCGTACATTGATGCTTTTATATTTGAAACAATATTATTAACAATTATACGAGGCTACCAACTGCCACTGGCACCACCACCACCAAAGCTACCACCACCAAAACCACCAAATCCTCCGCCACTGCTACTACCTCCACCCCAACCGCCTCCGCGGGAACCACCAAAACCGCCGCCACCTATCCATGGTCCGCTATCCCAACCACGATAGCCTCTGCCACTCATGTAGGAACCTCCTCCACCACCACCTATTTTACTGATAATCCAAAGTATTATATATACTAAGATTATTAGTATTACTATTACCAAAACACCTGGTTTGCCTCCCTTTTTAGGTTTGGTATCAGCGGTATATTCACCTTTTGTTGCTGCTATTATAGCATCTGCTGCTTTGTCGAAGCCAGCATAAAAGTCTCCATTTTTAAAATTCGGAACGATTTCATTCCTTATGATACGTCCGCAAATTGCATCGGGTAAAGCGCCCTCAAGTCCGTAACCTGTAGATATATTTATTTTTCTATCGTCTTTTGATGCCAGTATCAGCACCCCATTGTCTTTACCTTTATGTCCTACCCCCCATCTGTTTCCCAGTTCTATGGTATATTGCGCAACTTCATACATCCCTATGCTCTTTACCGTAACCACGGTTATCTGGGTAGATGATGATTGCTCATATTGCAAAAGTTTGGCTTCCAATTGGCTTGCTTCTTCTGCAGAAAGCATTCCTGCAAAATCATTTACCAACCTCGGCGGGTTAGGTTTTACAGGAAAGTCATCATCTGCAGCCCAAGTGTATGTAAAAGACATAACACTTAACAACAGTGCAAAAACTATCCTTAAATAAGATTGAATACGAGCCATTATTTACCAAATACTATTTCGTCAGGCAGTTCATTTCTTGTTATAGCAGGGTCGTATGGAAAATGTGTAGCCATTGCGTTGCCTAGTTCTTTTACACAATTTGCAAGGCCAGTTGCAACTTCACCTGCCTGCAAATGACTTTTCAGCTTTTCTGCTGCTGCTTGCCAGAATGCAGCCCCACCTGCCTTTTCATATATTTCCTTGTCGCCCGCAATAGCGTATTTACGGTCTTCCGTTGCCAGATAAACCAGTACTGCGTTTCTTTTTTCAGTAGCCGTCATCCCTAATTTTTCAAAAAGTTCTACGGCTCTGTCCATGGCATCTGCTTTATTGCATTTGCTTTCAACAAATACACGAAGCTCTCCTGTAGTGCGGCTTTCAGCCTCCCGGATGCAAGCCACTACCTGCTCCTGCTCGGCAGAAGTTAGTAGTGGCTTCTTTTTAGAGAAAGGAAACATCTTTATTTAGAATTGTACGGTCGGTGCTTTTTGTGCAGCAGCATCCGCTTCAAACATACCTTTAGCACTAAAGCCCATCATACCTGCAAATATGTTGTTAGGGAAAACACGCATTTTAGTGTTGTATTCCTGTACAGCATCATTAAAGTTTTTGCGAGCAACGGTAACGCGATTATCTGTACCCTCCAGTTGGTCTTGCAATGCAAGGAAATTTTGGTTGGCTTTCAATTCAGGATAAGCCTCAGATACTACCATCAGCCTGCCCAGTGCCTGGCTCAATTCGCCTTGTGCATTTTGGAACTCACGCAGTTTTTCTGGTGTCAGATTATCAGGATTTACCTGTATAGATGTAGCTTTTGCACGTGCATTAATTACATCTGTTAGTGTTTTCTGTTCAAAGTTAGCAGCGCCTTTTACAGTGTTTACCAAATTAGGAATCAGGTCTGCACGGCGTTGGTATTGGTTTTGTACTTCAGCCCATTTGCTTTTAGCATTTTCATCAAGCGTTACAAGCGATTTCTGAATGTTGCATGCCTGGCAGCCACCTATCAGCAATATGCCCAGCAATACGACTAATACAATTGAACCTTTTTTCATGTTTTTATCAATTTTAACCAAAAGTAGTATTTACAAATAAATAAATGGCAAGGCTTTCGGCCATTGCCATTAGTAAGAAAGTAAATATCAATATTCCGTCGGTAAATGCAGCATTATCTAAGGTAAAACCTTGCTGATACGCCGACTACATTATGATCAAAGAAACCAGACTCGCTAACAAAATTAACTGCTGGCTTTACATCTGCACTCAGCCCAAGTGGTATCTTCTTAAACACATACTCTACCCCACCAATAGCATCTATACCAAAAATGGCGCGATTATCGTCCATATACCTGCCTTCTTTGCTTACATAACGCCAACCACGGTCCCAAACGCCAGCATGCACACCACCACCCATAAATATTCTCCAAGAAGGATTGGGAAGTATAATATGATAGGTTAACAACCCTACGGCATTGAAACTAGGACCTCCCCATCCGCCTGTTATACCACCTGCATTTAATTGCCCCTCAAAAGCCAAATGCTTATCCAAGAACATTTTGGCAACAAAACCACCACCATCGGGTGTTGCACGGAGACCCAAACCTACTTTACCGCCTTTTGCAGATACATTGGTTGCAGCAGAAACACCTGCCAATACTAAACCTAAAGAAAACAATAGCTTTTTCATACAATTCAGTGTTTTGGTTCAATAACCGAAACACAATAATGAAACCAAATGTTGCTGATATTGACAGATCACTTTCTTTTTTAAATAAGTTTAACGAGCGAACACTATTTTTGCTAAAATTTTCAAAAAAGCACATGCAATCATACGAAGCTACACTTGAGTTTGCCCAATCGATGGATAATACTGATACGTTGTTCCCATATCGCGAAAGGTTTCGCTTTCCGCAACATGAGGATAAAGACGTACACTATTTCTGTGGCAATTCTCTGGGCCTACAGCCTAAAAGTGTCAGCTACCTGATGCAGCAAGAGCTGGAAGACTGGGCGCGCTATGGTGTGGAAGGGCACTTTCAGGCGCGCAACCCATGGTTTTCATACCATCATATCTTCAGCGACAGGTTGGCTAAAATAGTTGGTGCAAAGAAAGATGAAGTTGTTGCCTCTAATACATTGACAGTCAACCTGCACCTGCTCATGATATCATTTTATCGTCCGCAGGGTAAGCGCTATAAAATAATAATGGAAGCAGGCGCATTTCCGTCTGACCAATATGCTGTGGAAACACAAGTGCGTATGCATGGTTATGAACCTGATGACGCAATTATAGAGCTGAGCCCTAAAGAAGGTGCACACATCATCGAAGAAGATGATATAATAAAAGCTATTGAAGATGCAGGTGATTCATTGGCACTTGTAATGATGGGCGGCGTAAATTACTACACAGGTCAGTTGTTTGACATGAAGCGCATAACAGAAGCAGCACATAAAGCAGGCGCATATGCAGGCTACGACCTTGCACACGCAGTGGGTAATGTGCCACTAAATTTGCACGACTGGACTGTAGACTTTGCATGCTGGTGTTCATATAAATATTTAAACTCTGGCCCCGGTGGCGTTGGTGGCATATTTGTACACGAACACCACTATGGTAATCCAAACATATTCCGTCTAGGCGGCTGGTGGGGCAATGATGAAAAAGACCGCTTCAAAATGAAGAAAGGCTTTGTACCACAAAACAATGCAGGTAGCTGGCAAATGAGTAATGCACCTGTTTTTAATATGGTGGCGCACAATGCATCGCTTGATATATATGACAAAGCAGGCATGGTAGCCCTTCGTGAAAAGAGCCTGAAAATGACTGGGTATCTTGAATGGCTGCTGAAACAAATAACACACCTGCCATTTGTTATCATCACACCTTCTCACCCAACACGCAGAGGTTGTCAATTATCATTATTGTTTAGCGACAGAGGCCGTGAAGTATTTGATGCACTTACAGCCAATGGTGTGGTAGCAGACTGGCGCGAACCTAATGTGATACGTATTGCACCTGTTCCGCTGTACAATACTTACGAGGACTGCTACCGATTCTACGAGATTTTGATGAGTATAAAATAATACGCTACATTGCGCTACAGGCATGGCAGTATTTTATAAGACAGACGAGCTAAAGAGTTTCAATAACGCAGTTATTACTATCGGTACTTTCGACGGGGTTCATCTTGGTCATCTTACCATATTACAACAAGTAGTGGCGCATGCCAAAGAACTTGGTGGTGAAAGCATTGTACTGACTTTTGAACCGCACCCTCGTAAGTTGTTATTTCCCGACCAGCCAATCAAAATTATAACACCGCTTGAAGAAAAAATAAAGCTGATAACACAGGCGGGAATAGACCACGTATTTGTTGTACCATTTACGCCTTCTTTTGCTGCACTGTCTGCTGAAGCGTATGTAAAGGATTTTCTTGTAAAACACCTGCAACCCAAAGGGATAGTAATTGGTTACGACCATCAGTTTGGCCACGACCGTGCAGGCAATATAAAGCTATTACAGGCTTATGAAAATCAACTTGGCTTTAAAGTATATGAGATCCCTGCTAAGCAAATAGAAGATGCGGCAGTAAGCTCTACTAAAATTCGTAATGCGTTAACTGCAGGAAATGTAACCGATGCAAATAAAATGCGAGGGAGAAAATACAGTCTTACTGGTAGTGTAGTATCCGGTGCGCAACTTGGCAGAACATTAGGCTTTCCTACTGCCAATATAAAACCTGCAGATGCAGAACAGATAATACCGGGTAATGGTGTGTACGCCATTCAGGCTATCATAGCGGGCGATGCATACAACGGCATGATGAATATTGGCATTCGCCCCACTGTAAGTAATGAACTAAGCCTGCACATTGAAGCTCATTTATTTAACTTCAACAGAGACATTTACAATCAGTCAATTGAAATAGTGTTTACTGAACGCTTGCGCGATGAACAACGCTTTCCATCACTGGATGCATTAAAAGCACAATTGAATACAGATGCTGTAAATGCTAAGAAAGCATTAGGCATATTGTAGTGCTTCCAGCCTGCCAACCATTTCTTTCAACAATTCCGTACCATCTGTATTGCTGTCTATACCTACAGCCTTGTTACTATATTCGCCCAGTAACATAAGTGCGTGTTCTACTTTAGGTAATTGCCATTTTGCAGCAACAGCCATTATCTCCCTTACTTTAGATGGCCATGTACCCAATGCCGCAGCTACATCTTTATCAGGCTTACCATGCAGAAAATGTGCCTGATATAAGCGATTGAATTGATTATAGAATGAACCAACAATCAGTACCATAGGTGCAACTTTAGGATTGGCAATAAAGTATGCCAACATTCTGTAAAGCTTATCCTTATCACCTGTCGTCAGGGCTTCAGGAAACTCAAATACATTGTATTCTCTGCTGATACCAATGTACTTCTGTATCAGCTCTGCAGTCAATTGTTTTTCTTCAGGCACGTTGATGCGCACCTTCTCTATTTCATTTGCAATCTTTTGCAGGTCGTTACCAAGATAAGTAGCCAGTATTTGCGATTCCCGCTCCCCAACATGAAAATCAATGCCCATGCCATAGTTTTGTATCCATGTAGGCACCATATCATCTTTAATCTTGTCAGACGTAAAATGAATGCCTTTATCTTTTGCAAACTTTACCAGCTTGCTACGGCCATCAGCTTTTTTAAACCTGTGTTCTATCAGGAATATAGTTGTGGGGGCAGGGTTTTCAAGATAACCTGCAAGCTCTGTCAGCGAACGCATTTGCGCAGCATCTTTCAATATCACCACCTGCCTTTCTGCAAACATGGGAAACCTGCGGCATGCATTCACCACATCTGCCCACTCTACATCTTTGCCATACAATACCATCAGGTTGAAATCGCGCTCATGCGGTTCCAATATCTTTTCTTCAAAGTAATTTGTAATCATATCCAGATAGTATGGTTCTTCACCATCTATCAGGTATACGGGTGCATATTGCTTTGCCTGTAGCGATTGTATCAGTTTCTTGTATTCTGCCGTCATACTATTCGTTCACATAAACCGGTTCAGGATGAATATCGGGAATACCCTTTAGCCTCAGGAAAACCCTAGCACTTGTCAGCACATCCTGCATGCAGTATTTGGCTATTCTCGGCAGGTCTTTTTCATTCCAATACACATGCCCTACCATACTGCCATCCATATCATCCTTCGGCGAAGGTATTCCTAAAATTTCGGCAAGCAAAGCCAAAGACGTGAAATGCTTGTAATCGCCAAACTTCCACATTTCCAATGTGTCGTGGTGTGATATTTCCCACGGCTTTTTACCGCTCAGGTTCATAGCATCAGGCAACTGAATACCATTAATCAGCATGCGCCTGCACAAGAACGGGACATCAAACTCTTTGATATTATGCCCGCAAAATTGCAGGTTGGGATAATGCTTTGCAAAACGTTGTACCAATTCTTTAAAATCGAGTAAGAGTTGTTTTTCATCATCATTGGCTAAAGGCTTCAGTCTCAATGTCCAATTATCACCTTGTAGTTGCAAACTGCCAACTACGATGCAAACCACTTTTGCAAACTCAGAAAAAACACCTGCTTTTTCTTCAAAAAGGATAGAGGGTTCAGGATTTTCCACTATATTACTTTTAAGATATCTGGCCTTTTTCGCCCACTCGTTTTGCAAAACTTCTGTTAAACCATTAAAGTTTGGAACCAGTGGCACTGTTTCGATATCAAGAAATAAGATTTGTTTAAGAAACTCCATGAAAAGGGTTATTATATTTGTAAGCGATTATCTAAAGTAATAATTAAACCAATATTTATGAGCCAGGAATTGAACAATCCCACATCTTCGACTCCGTTGCAGCCAATGCAACCGCAGCAGCCTAAGAAAAATAACAATATGCTGTTCTACGGCATCATTGCAGTATTGGTGGCTGTTATTGCTTACCTGTTTGTAAACAACAACAAACTGTCTGACAAGCTGGAAATAGCACAATACCAATTCAACGAAGCAGACTCTTCTCGCAGAGCTGTTGAATCTGATTATCAGGCAGCGTTAGTGCGATTAGACGAATTGGTTTCTAAGAATAACATGATGGATAGCATCATCAATGATCAGAATGGTGAGATTGCCAAACTGAGAAACAAAATTGAAGCTATCGTTAAAAACGGCAATGCTACAAAAGCAGAGCTGGGTAAAGCGAAAAAACTTATTGCACAGCTTAATGGTAAGGTAAGGACTTATCAGGAACGCATTGCTGAATTGGAAAGGCAAAACGCAGACCTTACAGACCAGAATACAGTGTTAACTGCCGAACGCGACCAAGCAGTGACAGAAAACGTGGGCTTGCAACAAAAAGCAAGACTTGGAGCAGTATTACATGCATCCAACATCAGGCTTACACCAATAGACCTGCGTCGAGGTGGTAAGAAAGAAAAAGAAACAGGACGCGCAGGCAGGGTTGATGTAATGCGTATAACTTTTGACATAGATGAAAATCGCATTGCAGAAAGCGGCAATAAAGAAATCTTTATACGCATCACAGACCCAAGTGGCAATCTATTGAGCAATGCTGCATATGGCTCTGGTTCTACAACAAGTGCAGAAGGTGAAACTATTAACTACACTATTCTGAAACAAATAGCACTGGAAACTAACAAACCTGTGAAAGATGTAAGTGCTGACTGGAAGCAAGATAGCGAATACGCAAAAGGCACTTATACGATAGAGCTGTATAACGACGGCTACAAAGTAGGCGGAGGCTCTGTAACATTGAAATAAGCTTCGGTAAGGCTTAGATATTTTGTACCTTAACTGCTGCATTATCTGTTGGTAACAATTTGATAATGCAGCAGTTGTTTTTTGTTCACATAAGCTGATATAATATTGTGCCGGATATCGAAGAACATATGGAAGTTTTACCAGGCAAAATACTGATAGTAGATGATGAACCGGATATAACCGAATTTATCAGCTACAACCTGAAAGGTAAAGGATACCTTACAGCTACTGCCCGCGATGGTGTCGAAGCAATTAAGAAAGCTAAGGACTTCCGCCCCGATCTGATACTGCTTGACATAATGATGCCAAACAAAGATGGCATACAGACAATCAAGGAGTTAAGGCAAATGCCGGAATTTGAGGAAACAGCTATCATTTTCCTTACAGCACTAAGCGATGAAAAATCGGAAATAGAAGGTTTGAAAGTAGGTGCAGATGATTACATCGCTAAACCTATAAAACCAGAACTGCTAGCAACAAGAATACGCACAGCACTCCGCCGCTTCCGAAAAGACGATGAGCAAGACCAGAAACTGAGCTTCGGTGAACTGGAAATCAACAAAACGAAGTTTACCGTTACATACAAAGGCACCGAAATAATATTGGCTAAGAAAGAATTTGAATTACTTTCTCTGCTGGCATCAAAACCTGGCCGTGTATTCCTCCGCAACGAGATACTGCAACGCGTATGGGGAACAGATGTAATAGTTGGCGACCGTACCATAGACGTACACATCCGTAAAATACGCCAGAAGATAGGCATAGACTTGATAACCACTGTAAAAGGCGTAGGTTATAAGTTTGAAATGGTGTAGTTTAGTAACTATGTCATCGGTACTCAATACCAAAAATCTTTCGCCAAGGCTGTTATCCTTTATTACAGCGGCAGTGATGTCAAGCATCAATGCATCGCTCAGCCTTTTATTGCGTCCGCAGTGGCAGGTGACTTTGATTGTGTTCGTGGTAACATTCATCATTACCTATTGGATATACCACTATACCCTACAACGTTTTATATATCGAAAAATTAAGCTGATATATAAACTCATCTACCAAACCAAAGCAACTAAAAAAGAAGAGTTTTTCTACAACAACATACTACCACAAAAGTCTATTGAAGAAGTACGTGCCGATGTGGAACGTTGGGCAATACAAAAACGTGACGAGGTAGAGATGCTACGTGCCAATGAGCAATTCAGGAAGGAATTCCTGATGAACTTAGCTCATGAATTGCGTACACCTGTTTTCACTATTCAGGGGTATGTAGATACACTTCTTAACGGTGCGCTTGACGACCAGAACGTAAACCGCAAGTTCCTTAGCAATGCCAACAAAGGCATTGACCGCCTTGTGCAACTGCTGGATGACTTAGACGAAATATCGAAACTGGAATCTGGCAGAATACCTATCATACAAGAGTCATTTGTAATTCAAGACCTTGTGAAAGACGTATACGAAGAATTGTCATTAAAGGCGAAGACTAAAAACATAGAACTGCTTATAAAGAAGGGTACGGAACGACCACTTGAGGTATATGCTGATAAACCAAAGATTAAGCAGGTACTTGTAAACCTGGTTGAAAACGCCATAAAATATGGCAATGAAGACAGCACCATTACTGCAGGCTTCTACGAGGTAGACGACAATCATATATATACAGAAATATCTGACGATGGCCCTGGTATAGCGGAAGAACACCTGCCACGTATATTTGAACGTTTCTATCGTGCAGACCGTAGCCGTAGTAGAGAAATCGGCGGTACAGGGCTGGGGTTGGCAATTGTCAAACACATCATTGAGGCTCACAATCAATCTGTAACCGTACGCAGCACCTTGGGTGTTGGTTCTTCATTTGGTTTCTCTCTCGATAAAGGCAAAGAATAAAGAAAATTAACTATACCATTTTAGCCGAAATTAGGATTCTAATATACCCGTTTTGGTTTATCTTCGCGCGCGTTACAATACCAAAAACAGATAACGATGACTCCGCAGAAAATAACAATGGGCTCTAATGGCCAACTGAATGTTCCTGAAAATCCTATTATTCCGTTTATAGAAGGTGATGGTATAGGGCCTGACGTTTGGGGCGCAAGCAGAAAAGTAATAGATGCTGCTGTTGAAAAAGCCTATGGCGGAAAACGCAAAATAGAATGGAAAGAAATGCTGGCAGGCGAAAAAGCATTCAACCAAACAGGCGAATGGCTGCCAACTGAAACTTTAGACATTGCTAAAGAATATATCGTATCTATCAAAGGTCCATTGACTACACCTGTTGGTGGCGGTATCCGTTCGCTGAATGTAGCTATGCGTCAGGAGTTGGATCTATATGTTTGTCTACGTCCTGTACAGTGGTTCCAAGGTGTTCCTTCACCTGTTCGCCATCCTGAAAAGGTTGATATGGTTATTTTCCGTGAAAATACAGAAGATATCTATGCAGGTATAGAATTCAAAACAGGTACACCTGAAGCACAAAAAATGCTCGACTTCCTGACAAATGAAATGGGTGCAGGCAAGAAAATACGCTTTCCAGAAACTACTTCATTCGGCATCAAACCGGTATCTAAAGACGGTAGCGAGAGACTGGTTCGCTCTGCAATAAAATATGCACTGGAGAACCGCCGCCCAACAGTGTCACTGGTTCATAAGGGAAACATTATGAAGTTTACCGAAGGTGGCTTTAAGAACTGGGGATACGAACTGGCAGAACGCGAATTTGGCGATAAAGTGTATACTTGGGAACAGTGGGAAAGAACTAAAAAAGAACAAGGTGAAGAAGCTGCAAATAATGAGTTGAAATTGGCTAAAGCAAATGGTAAGCTGATTATCAATGATGTTATTGCAGACAACTTCCTGCAACAAATACTATTAGCTCCTCAAGATTATTCTGTAGTAGCTACACTGAACCTGAACGGTGATTACATTTCAGATGCACTCGCTGCTGCTGTAGGCGGTATAGGTATTGCACCTGGTGCAAACATCAACTACCTGACAGGGCATGCCGTATTTGAAGCAACACATGGTACTGCGCCACGCTTTGCGAATACGGATACCATGAACCCATCTTCTCTGCTGCTGAGTGGTGTAATGATGCTGGAATACATGGGCTGGAAAGAAGCTGCAGACAGCATAACAAAAGCACTGAGCGATACCATCAAACGCAAACGTGTAACGATAGACTTCTACAACCTGATGCATGATGCAACATTGTTGAAAACAAGCGAATTTGCACTGGAAATAATTAAAAATCTCTGATGCAGAATTTAGCAAATTATATAGACCATACTATACTCAAAGCCACTACTACCCTTCAGGATGTAGTGGTTTTGTGCAATGAGGCAATAACATATCATTTCAACGCTGTTTGTGTACCGCCAGTGTATGTGAGACTTGCGCAAAAATTGCTGGTAGGAACAGATGTAAGTATTGCAACTGTTATTGGCTTTCCTTTAGGCTACAGCAGCTTGCCCGCTAAGCTGGCCGAAATTGAAAATGCCATATTGCATGGTGCAAAAGAAATAGACCTTGTGCATAATATAGCTGCTATTAAAAATGGCAACTGGGAATATGCAGTGGCAGAGGTTGACGCATGCACTAAATTGGCTCATAAACATGACTGCATCATCAAAATAATTCTGGAGACAGGCAGCCTTACAGATGCGGAAATAATCCACAGTTGCAAGTCATATGCACCGCTTGATGTAGATTTCATCAAGACATCTACAGGTTTTTCTGATGCAGGTGCTACAGTACATACTGTGCAGCTGATAAAGCAAAACACCCGGGCAAACATGGGTATCAAAGCTTCAGGAGGCATTAAAACTGCAGCTTTTGCAAAAGAATTAATTGCGGCAGGTGCTACCCGTTTAGGATGTTCTGCAAGCGTAGCTATAGTAAAAGAAGATAAACCGTTGTAGATTAGCAGACGGAATGAGAGCGATTTTCTACTATATCTTATTTTTTACCTTTTGTCTTAACTACAGCATTGCCAATGCACAAGTATTGGTTGATGAAAAAGCTATTGACGATGACGATACAGCAGCAGTATCTACTGGAGTAACACTACATGCCGACCCGAGGCTCGATGTTGTAGTAAAAAAATACCGCAATGTGCAACTTGGAGTCATCCGTTCAGGGCATGGCTTCAGGGTGCAGATATACAATGGCAACGACCGCGTCAAAGCCAATCAGATAAGAGTAGATTTCATTCGCAGATACCCGCAGGTACGCACTTACCTCAGTTATGTACAGCCTCAGTTTCGTGTAAAGGTGGGTGACTTCCGTACACGTGCTGAAGCACTGAAAGTATATGATGAATTGACAGGGCTTTACAACCCTTGTATGATAGTACCCGATATTATTGTAATAAATACAATGAACGATGATTAATCAGATTCGTGAAAAAGCAGCAAAGTATTACCCTGAAGTACAGGAAATACGTCATCATATACACTCCAATCCGGAATTATCTTTTGAGGAATACAAAACATCTGCCTTCATTTCAGAGAAGCTTGCATCATGGGGCATTGAACACCAAACAGGTGTTGCTGGCACAGGTGTTGTTGCCCTGATAAAAGGCAAGAATCCAGACAAGCGTTGCATAGCACTGCGTGCAGATATGGATGCGTTACCAATACACGAAGCTAACGACACCCCATACCGCTCTAAAAACGATGGCGTGATGCATGCCTGCGGGCACGATGTGCATAGCAGTTGCCTGTTAGGCACGGCACGCATCCTTAGCGAGTTGAAAGATGAATTTGAGGGTACCGTAAAACTAATATTCCAGCAAGGTGAAGAGAAACACCCTGGTGGTGCTAGCCTCTTGATTACAGCCGGTGTATTGGAAAATCCAAAGCCTGAAGCCATCTATGCACTACATGTATATCCGCATCTGCCAAGTGGCACTGCAGGTTTCCGCGCAGGAAAATATATGGCTAGTGCCGATGAAATATACATAACGATAGAAGGCAAGGGTGGCCATGCTGCATTACCTCACCAAACAATAGACCCAATAACAACAGCTGCGCAGGTGATTGTTGCATTGCAACAGGTAGTAGCGCGTAAAGCCAATCCGTTGATACCTACTGTACTTACCTTCGGTAAAATAGCTGGTGGTTTTGCAACCAATGTGATACCGGATAAAGTAGAGATGCTTGGCACGTTGCGTACTATGGACGAGAAATGGCGCTATGAGGCACATAAGTGGATTGAGGACATCATTCACAATACTTGCGAAGCATACGGCGCAAAAGCAACTGTAGAAATACCTAAAGGCTACCCTGCCTTGTACAATGACCCTACACTAACAACATTTGCCGAAGACTGGGCAAGAGATTATATAGGTGGTGAAAACGTACACACTTTAGATATGCGTATGGCTGCCGAAGATTTCAGCTTCTACGTGCAGCAAATACCAGGCTGTTTCTTCAGAATAGGAACCAATCAAAACAATGAGAAATTCACTGCACCTGTACACAATGCAAAATTTGACATTGACGAAAAAGCTATGGAAACTGGTATTGGTTTGTTTAGCTGGATAGCCATAAACGCATTAAAGAAGTAAGGACTATACCCTACCCCAAATAGCAGTTGCATTGCATCCTCCAAAACCGGATGCAGTTTTGAGTACGTATTGTATATTAGCAGACTTAGCTTCTGTAGTTACATTCAGAGGAACAGGCACACCCAATTCTTTGAATCCCAATGAGGGTATTAACTGCTGACGTTGCAGGCTTTCTATTATCATAACACTTTCCAGCACACCTGCTGCTCCCAGTGTATGACCGGTATATCCTTTAAAACTATGTACAGGTGTTTGCTGAAGACCACACAAATTGAATGCCTTAGCTTCCATTTCATCATTATAAAGTGTAGCAGTACCATGTGCAGATACCATATCAATATCTGCTGCACTTATACCCGCTTGTTGCAAGGCTGTATTAATAGCTAGTGCAAGTTCCTCGCCTGTTCTTGAAGGACCAGAAATATGATTAGCATCATTTGAGCTACCACCAGCATGCAATCTTGCTAAAGCACCAAAATCGGGCTGTGTAGTAAGTACTATCGCAGCGCCACACTCACCAAGGTTAATACCTTTACGGCTTGCATCAAATGGTTTGCATGCTTCATCAGCAACAGCCTGAAATGATTGGAAACCACTTAATACGAATCGGGAAAACCTGTCGCAACCTATAACTACAGCATGTTTGTGTGTACCTTGTTGCAACCTGCGCATAGCATATACCAACGCAAGTACACCTGAGACACAGGCGTGAGATACCACAACGGGCTTGTGTATATTTATACCTAATGCCTCGGCAATGATATCAGCACTTTTGTGCAATGACAATCGCTCATCATCATACATGCCAAGCCATTCAATATTGCCTTTTGTTGTAGAAAGTACTACCAATGTTTCTTCGGGATCTATATCCTGATTGCATGCATTCAATGCCTGCTTACCTGCAAATACGGCAAGCTGTTCAAACGGAGATATGGTGGAAGATGTTCTGGTTTGTGCCTGAATATATTGCCATTGAGATGCGTCTATTTTAGCGCCCCAAAATGGCGCAGCACTCAATGATGCATCATCATGATAAGCAATACCACTTTTACCTTGTTGCACGGCATTCCAATGGGCTTTAACGTCTATACCCAGAGAAGATGTAGTATTTGTTGCTATTGCGTATACAGGGAGCATTTATTCAGCGAGCCATTTTTCTTTCCAGTCAATCATAAATTGTGGCAAGGTCCACATTAGTTCCAAACTCTCGCGATCCATAAACACTTGCATAGAGCTACCTGTAGCTACCTGCTCATTGGTTTCTGCATCGTATATGCTGTAGTGAAACAACAATTTGGCGGCTGCGCAATCTTCATAAGTGGTTTCCAAGCGAATCTTGTGCCCGTAACGCAGAATGCGTTTATAATTGCAGTCTATCTTGATGATAGGTACAACGATGTTACTTCTGTAAAAATCAAGGTATTTGATGCCGTAAGCATTACCAAATGCCTCACGGCCATCTTCGAAATAACGTATAAAGTGTCCATGCCAAACAATACCCAAAGGGTCTGCTTCGCTGAATTTTACTTCAAGCTCCGTTACATGTGTCAGTGTTTTTTTCAAATGTGATGTGTTTATTTCCAATCGTTCCAATCAGACTTCACGGTCTTCAACGCTAATAGAAATGGCTTTGCCCAATAATTGCGGAAGCCAAAACCACCTGATTTCGACTCGATCCGTTGGGTAAACAATACAGTCTTAGACTTCATATCAACAAAAGTAACCCACATTGATGCTGTTTCTCTGCCTTTGCTCATTCCTTCTACAAAGAACATCATACCAACGCCTGAATTACCTTTAAAATCATACTTCTTAACAAGTGAAGCTACTTTTTGTTCATCCAACAACTGGAATTTATTTGCATCACTTTCAAAGAAATTTCCCTTCAGGCTGTTATTTGCTTTTTCAGTTACATCAATAGCATATTTCACTTCTGTACGCCTGATGGCATCTGCTACTTTATATCTGTCTTTTTCGGTTACAAACAGACTGTTCCATGATGGAAAATACTTATCGCGCATTTGGCTGTTAGTTATTTCACCGGCGTCCTGCCATTGTGTAGCATCACCTATAAATTTAAGTTGAGAAAAGTCGAGCCCTAACCAGGTAACAGGTACATCTGCATTGAATACATCTTCTTTCTTTTGTGCAAAAACATTGATGGACAACAATGTGGCTAAAGCCAATACAAATAAGTTTTTCATGACGTTGATATTTTAAGATTCCTGTAAAAATATTTTGAGTTCACAATTAGCTATCTCTTTGCCATTATTAAAAACCCTGCCCTGAACTATGTGTACATTCAACACCTGTGTTTTAAAACTAACTTCTGTAGTGATTGTGTCACCAACAGCCGGCATATCTATAACAGTCAAGGCCTTCAATGCCCCTATGAAACCTACAGGAATATTTTTCCCTTGCACTTTCAGACTATAGCCAGTGCCTGCTGCTGCTGTCTGTGCCATATTCTCTACAAGGCCAGGCTCGGTAAATTTGCCATCCTGTACAAACAAGTGGCCTTCTCTGATGGTAAAGTTTGTTTCAGATACGATTCCGTCTGCTTTCACAATGCTGTCTATCATTACAAAAGGCGGACGCTGAGGTATGTATTCTAAAATATCCTGACTGCTCATTTCTTCCAGAAATCAAAGTAGTTAAACCATTGTTCGGGGTATTTCTTCAGCATTTTCTCTAGCAGTGTCACATAATCATCCAGCATCAACTCCATACCTGTAGTTCCCCTGCCTTCATAAGTCTTGCTTTTGAAGGCATAAAAATGATAGTGAAAATTAGTCTCTTTAAATGCAAAAACAAAGCACACAGGTGCTTTTAGTTTGGATGCCAGTATAAATGGTCCTGCGGGGAAGAGTGCTTCTTCTCCTAGAAAATCATGCGTCATAGTACGATTCCCCGGACGAAACCTATCTGCGTGCAAACATATCAGCTCGTTGCGATTAAGTGCTGCAGACATTTCGTAAATATGCGACTGATCTTCACGTATATAAATAATATTGAATGAGCGCTTACTATCAAACTGCTCCATATAGGCCTTCATCTGCTCACCTTCACCGTCATACATCACAATATTAATCTTAGCCTCAATACGGTTCAGCAAATGGCCAGCAGTTTCCCAATTACCAAGGTGGGCACTTACCAATACACCGCCTTTACCGTCTTTTACAAGTTGTTCAATATGTTCTATCCCTTCATGTGTAAATGAAAGCTCTTTGCCCTGCCCTGATAACACAGCGATTTTATCAATCAGTGTTTGGCCAAATATCATCAAATTCTTGCTAACCAGTTTTGACGCTTCCGCAGCACTAAAACCCATACTATGTACGTACAGGTAACGTAATGGATCTGTAGCTGCTTTTACGAAAAAGCGATAGTACAGTGTAACGAAATGAAGTAATGCGTATGCCGATTTTAGCCCTCCTTTTTTGAGGAGCCATACGAATATTCTGTAACCTAGAGGAGTACCCCGTGAGCGTCCTTTCCAGGTTTCAGTATCAGGCATTGGCAGATTGCAGACGGTTGGCTACGTAATCGTAAAAATCCTGCATTGTAACCATAGTTTGGAAGTCTTCAGGTTTTACTTTGAAACCGAAGTTCTGTTCTATAACTACAACAAGGTCTATGTAGTCAAGACTATCAAGGTCAAGTGTTTCTTTCAAGTCAGCCTCCGGCAAAATAGTAGATTCATCCACTTCAAAATCTTCTACCATAAATGCCTTAATACGGCTGATAATTTCCTGCTGGTCCATATAGATATTTAGAACGCCGGGGTTTTACGCTTTAAAGTAAATAATATCTGTTACGTACTAGTACATAACAAACACAAATTTAATAAAGATATTTGGAATAGCAGAGAAAAGAAGAGGTACAAATTAGAAATGCACCTCGATAAGACTATTTAACGGAATATTCTGACCGCCTTTTATTTGCAGGTATTTGTCCGTGACAGACCAAACAGTAGTACTTATACTTCTTGGTCCTTGGGTAGTTTCGAACGTTATGGTTGTTTTACCCTTAAATTCATTACCCAACCTTGTGGCGTATTGCAGTTCTTTTTGCCAATGTTCTGTATTATCTACGAATGCAGGAACGATGGTGTAGTTAGATACTTCTTCTTTTTCTATTAGGGTGGCCATCATACACTATTTAATCTTTACTTAAATATACACAATTAAATAAAAACAAAATGCCTGTGAAAAAAGTTTTCACAGGCATTTATCATTAACAATTGATGCTCAATCTGTTCAATTATTGCAGCTTTACATTAAAAATTACTTCAACATCTGTTTCGCCACCCGCTGCATCAGGAGTTGTAGCTGCCTTATTTGTCGGTTCGTGCTTTAATGTAACCGTAAGAGCACCTGTTCCAGCAGTGGCTGTAGTAAACTTGATTTTCTGGTTCAACGGATTACCATTACCATCCTTGTTGCCATCGCTAAAGCTGATAGAACCTGCACCTGTTACCGGGGCTGACTGAAATAAAAACAAGTGATCATTACTCTCATTTTTCACTTCTTCCGTAATATCCTCTGCAGGTGTTTTCTTTTCATTTAGCAAAGTCACTTCCACATCATATTGTTTCCCTGGTGCGAGTACGATATCGTCTTTTATAACGGTACCTTGAGAAGTGCTTCCGAATCCGTTTTCAACCTTGTACACAAAGGTTTTATTGAACCCTTCGCTATTAGTTACATTCAGTTTTACAGTTGTAATCAGTTCCTGCTCTACCGGAGTAGGCGTTGCTACTTCGTCTTTCTTACATGCTGTAAATGATACAGCTGCCAATGTTGCTATCGTTGCGTATTTAATGATATTGTTTTTCATAACTATTGAATGTTTTTAAAATTGTTAGTTTTTAGAAATTAATCCGTAAAAATTGAATGGGACACGCAGCCTTAGTACTACGTTCGTTCCAGGTTGATTAATGAAATACCTTAATGCATCCAGATAATCGCGGTATTGCTGATTAAGGGCATTCATTACAGTAACGCTGAAGTAAATTGGGTGACCGTTGCGCATAATAGTTACACCGGCTTCTGCATCAATTACAAAATAATCTGCTGGCGGGCGTGGGTAGTCTATCTGGTCAAAGTTTGCAGGTATACGCCATTGTCTGAAAACATACCTGCCATCTGCACCTACATACACATCCTTAATGGTCTTACCAAGATTAAATGTGTATTTAATACCACCTGAAATGCGGTCTGCAGGCATCAGTATCAACCAGTCATTTTGCTGCACATCTCTTGCAAAAAGAATAGATGCTTTCAGATGTGTTTCCAGCGATTTAACAGGATAATACCTTACCGATGCGTCAACGCCATTCAGCCAAGCATTTGTCTGTGTATACCTGAAGCTTTTAAAATACCCCCTGATAGTAAGTATGTCCGCATCAGGTTTCAGGTATATAAAGTCGTTGATATACTGAGAGTACAGCGACAGTTCCAGATGTAGTTTATCCGGCACATTATACCCTGTTTCAATATTCAGGCTGTATGCTTTTTCGGGCAGCAGGTTTTTATCACCCAGCTCTATACGTGCAGCACCATGGTGCAAACCGGAACTGAATAATTCGCTTGCTTGTGGAGCTCTCCATGCATTAGCCAGCGTTACACTCCATTCCCAATTAGGCTTAGGTTTATACCTCAACCCAATTGTTCCCGAAGCATTACTGTAATCGAACAGATAACGCACTATAGTCTGGTTATTGCCTTCGGGATTGAAGACTTCATAATGCCTGTAGTCATAACGCGCACCTGCTTCAAGTGTTACTTTATTCAATCTGTAACGCTCTATAAGATATGCAGCCAAACCAGGGCTGCTGTAGTTGGGTATAAATACTCTGTCACCATCCTGCATATAGTTCTCCTGATATGTACCATCTATCCCTAGCTGGCCACTGATGCCGGCAATCGGCTTGTGTTCCAGGTTCAGGTTCAGAGTTTGGGTGTTGAGCGTCAGGTTTAGTTGTGCCTTGTCGCTGGTACCACGTATGATATCATACTCCTGCCTGTAGTTGTGCTGATAAGCATACACCAGACTTAATGCGCCTGCGCGTGTGTCAGCATTTACTTTCAGTTTGGCAAGGTCGTGTACCACGTGTTGCATCGGTCGGTCTATCTTATAACTAAACCTTGCATTAACCAAAGGTGTATCGCTATTAATTGCTGCCATCAAATCGGCCTGATTACCGGTATGAGCCCCTCGGTATATACCAAGCTTCGTATTAAAGTGACTATAGAATGCTTCTAACCCGAAATGAGCTTTTTTATAGGCTACTGTAGCAGAATAATTCTGCTCTTCAGTACCTGTATTAGCCGCCCAATAACCGGGGATATGATAATTGCCGCCTTGCTTCAACGTCCCCTGCAACCTGATGCCAAGCCCTTTGATGTACTTAAAACCATGCTCTACAGTAGCGGAAGCTACGCCCATACGGTTGTTGCTGAAACCCGCGAGGTTTACTTCTCCACCCCAGCCAATCATAGTCCTGACAGCAGAAGGTTCTACTAATACCACACCACCTATAGCATCTGTGCCATAGCGTACACCTGATGCACCTTTTAGGACAGTGATGTTATTTGCAAGAAACGGGTCTATGTTTGGTGCGTGTTCTCCACCCCATTGCTGATCTTCCTGTCGAATACCATTGTTGAGTATGATAATACGATTGCTGTGCAAACCATGGATGACAGGTTTGGCAATTGTAGCACCGTTAGATAACACCGAAACACCATTTACATGCTGCAACATATCGCCCAGTGTTTTACCACTGTTCGATACTATGTCCATCCTGTTTATATTCCCTTTACTCTGTATAATAGTTTTGATACGGTCGTCAGATACTACTACCTCAGCCAGTTCTTTATCTATGTGCGAAAGGCTGAATTTGAGACTGGCATTGGCAGATATCTTGAGCTCTTTTACCAGATGCTCATAACCTGCGGCATGAAAGTGAATATGATAAGTACCAACGCATGCATTGTCTATTTCAAAACGCCCGTCTTCATCTGCTTCAAATTCACGTTTCATCTCGTCTATGTATATAGCTACAGGGAACAACGACTGGCCGCTGTGCGTTTCTACCACTCTGCATTTAATGTTTATATTACAGGTATCCTGCGCATATACACGTTGCGCAAGTACCGTTAGCCATAGCATTATGACTATTAATACACGATTCATATCGTTGTCTTAATACAAAAACGAATTGGCAATGCCGCATAAGCAGAATAGCCATTACATACTTAACTATGAAATGATTGTGGGCGGACCACGCAGATAAGCAGTTTGCGGACTGCTTGGATTGTATGTAACGCAAGTAATGTCGGTATAAACAGGATATACCATGCGTGGTGCATGCAACTTGTATACCTGAGCATCATTAACGAAAAACGGAAGTGAATAGCTTAAAAAACTACAGTGATGGTGTTCGGGCTCAATAACCAATCCGTCTTTTTCAAGATGGCTGTGTACGGTATCTGTGTGGCCCGAAAACAGGTGGATATATTCCTTGGGCGTACTGCCAAACAACAGCAGTATGGCAAGCCATGTGGAAATAACTATATGTCCTGTTTTCTTAATCACAAGTATATTGCAGTCGGAAACTGCTTCGCGAAGATACAGAATCCATAATTAAGCTCCCTTATGACTGTATTCAGAAAAATACTGGCTTTATCAATATTAACATTGTTCATTACCAATAACAGTTTTGGCCAAAGACTAAGCGACCCAAACACAATAGGTTGGTACAATGCTTTTGGAACCATATATACAGGCAAAAAGCACAGAACCTCTGTGTGGCTGGAATATCAATGGCGAAGAGATAACATCATAACCAACTGGCAACAATCACTGACACGAGTGGGCTTACAATATCATTTCAAAAACAATGTAAGTGCACTGTTAGGATACGGATACATTGTAACATTCCCCTATGGAGACTACCCTGCCGGCCCCTATCATATTCCCGAGCACAGAATATTTGAACAATTGGTATGGAATGGCAATGTTGGCAGAATTGCGCTTAATCACAGGTTGCGCTTAGAGCAGCGTTTCCTTGGAAAAGTAAACCAATCTGCTCCAGAGTATACAAGAACTGACTGGATATATTTGAATCGCGTACGCTATCAACTACGTGCTGCTGTGCCAATCAACAGGAAAAAGATTGAAAACAAAACATTCTATGCAGTCGCGTTCGACGAAATCTTTATAGGATTTGGCAAAAATGTAAACCAAAACATATTTGACCAGAACCGTATAGGGCTCCTTGCAGGATACCAATACAATAAGATACTACGCGGAGAAATAGGCGTTTTTAATCAAACAGTACAGCAAGCTGCATTGATTGCAGGAAAACAAGTGTATCAGTATAATAACGGATTGATGCTGAATGTGTTTATAACTAAACCTTAAGGCTTTTCTAATGCTGCTGCACCACGCGGTTTACGTTTGGCACTTTTATCAAAATTGATGTCGTAGCCGAGCAAACCAATTACTTCTGCATACCAGAATTTATGCCTGATACGACCTCCATCATTTACAGTCAATACATTCAGGTAGTTAGCAAACCCGCCTTTAACATTAGCCTCCAGAAACAAATTGCGTATAGGATAGAAACGGGCACCACCTTCAAGGCCAATTACGTAGCCAGCTACGTGAAACTCGTTGTCCAACCGTTTGCCCATCAGGTAGATATCAGAACGAGGTATTACCAGACCCGCCCCAGCCTTATATAAAAGGCTTGCCATACGGAAGTCTTTCTTTTTGTTACGCAACAATTCGTGATGACCTACATAATTTATCATCCAGAAATTGGCACCATTGGTATGCTCTACGTGCAGATATGAAGGATGCAAAATGGTATCCTGCCAGTTAACTTGTTGGCCATTTATCTGCCCTGTAATATCGTACGGCTGATAATCTGTAACCACATACTTTGTATGGTCATAGTTCAGCTCTATAGAGTGAGTTTTCTTTTTATTTAGGAAAAAGCCAATTCGGAAAGAGTTTTGCGGAATAGTGATATCTAATGGATTGGTTCGAAAACCTGAAAAGTCGGGTTTATCTTCAGCTTTTACCTTATGTACAGTGAAATCATATTTGCTGCCGTTAGAAAAATGCAAATCGCTACGAGTATACCAATCGCGATTGTACCCCCATTGCAGATACATACCTGTAAGTACGGGTTTGGTATTTATGATTTGTGCCTGAGAACCAAAACTTGCTAAAGCGGCTAATGCCAATAATGCTATACGGCGCATACGAATGAAAGCTAAAATCGCTGCAAAGCTATCGTAAAAAGGAATACAAATAATTGACCTGTATTATAGTTTTTCGATAACGCCTGCAATACCCTGCCCGCCACCTACACATGCCGTAACAATACCATACTTTTTGCCAAGCCTTTCCATATCATTCAGCATTTGGATGGTGAGCTTAGCACCACTACAACCCAGCGGATGTCCTAAGGCTATTGCACCACCGTTAATATTGACGATATCAGGATTCAGCCCAAGCTCACGAATTACGGCCAATGATTGAGATGCAAATGCTTCGTTCAGCTCTATCAGGTCTATTTGCCCCAGATTCAGCCCTGTTTGTTTCAAAACTTTCGGCACAGCAGCTACAGGGCCAATACCCATGATGCGAGGTTCTACACCTGCCACAGCACACCCTACCAACCTACCCCACGGGTTCAAGCCGAGTTGTGTCATCAGCCTTTCACTCATTACAATAACAAATGCAGCGCCGTCTGATGTTTGAGATGAATTGCCAGCTGTGACAGAGCCACCTTGTGCAAATACTGCAGGTAGTTTTGCCAATGCTTCTATACTGGTATCAGCACGTGGCCCTTCGTCAGTATCTACAATTATATCCCGTTCAGTTCTTTTATTTTTCTCATTCAGGTATACTTCCTTAACTGTAACAGGCAGAATACCTTTTTTGAAATAACCTTCCTTAATAGCCGTAATTGCCTTTTGGTGAGATTGGTAAGAAAATGCATCCTGCGCATCACGGGGCACACCAAAATCTTTAGCTACCTGTTCAGCAGTTAGCCCCATACTCAAGTAGTAGTCACCGTTGTCTTTTACGATATCATAGTTGGGCATAGTACGCCATCCTGCCGTAGGTACAAGGCTCATACTTTCAGTACCACCCGCAATGATACACTCTGCCTGCCCCATCTGAATTTTGGCTGTGGCAATGGCAATGGTTTCTAACCCGGAAGCACAGTAACGATTAACGGTAACACCAGGTGCCCATTCTCCCACTGCACGATTGGCTATAATGCGGCCAACCTGCAATCCTTGTTCCGCTTCAGGCACGGCATTACCTACTATCACATCATCTATCAGTTTCGTATCCAATTGCGGTACACTTGCCAGCAAACCCTTAATAACATCTACCGCCAAATCATCGGGACGATAATTGCGAAACGCACCACGTTTTGATTTAGTTACTGCCGTACGATACCCTGCTATGATGTATGCCGATTGCATATAGAAATCATTATTAATAGTGAATAGCTAAACGCTTTACTAAAGTTACCAAATATCCTGTGCAATACATTGTTAAACTATCAATAAGCTACAGTGATAGTTGTATAACCTGCATGGCTATTAAATAGCTTAATTTTACATTATGAAAAAGACAGTAGTATTAGGCGCTTCAGAAAATCCATCCAGATATAGTTTTATGGCTACAAGCAGGCTTGTTGCACATGGCCACCCTGTTGTTGCAATCGGCAACAAAGTGGGTAAAATCGGAAACACTGATATCATTAAAGAGCATCCTGCAATGGACGATGTCGATACGGTAACACTATACCTGAACCCAACTAATCAGCAACCATACTACGACTATATACTTTCTCTGAAGCCCAAACGTGTCATCTTCAACCCGGGCACCGAAAACCCTGAACTGGAAGAAATGGTAGAGGCACAGGGCGCAAAAGCCATGGAGGCTTGTACACTGGTATTGCTAAGTACAGGACAGTACTAAGGAGTTGAATATATAATATGATAAACCCGTGGCAATGTGGCTGTGGGTTTGTTGTATCTTAGAATTGTGATAAAAAAGATATTTATTCTATTATTCCTACTGAGCATTATGTCAAATGCTTCTGGACAAACCCTGAATAAAGATAGTCTAGATGAAATAACATTTGTAAGACCTTACCACATAAAAGGTGTTTTGGTGAATGACGCTAAAGAAGCAATACCAAATACAACAATTGAATTACAAAAAGGCTTCTTTCGTAAAAGAACGGTATTAACAACAACGACTAATGAAAAGGGCTATTTTAACTTCTGTACGGATATCTGTAAAATCTCATCACCACGTTGGAAATATATTAAAGTCTCCACTCAATATTATAAAACCAAAGTTGTACGCACTAATAAATACTACGGAAGTCCTTGTACCACCAGATATTTAATATTAAACCACAAACGGCACCCTAAACATTAATATGAAACAACCCATACAAATATCTATCCCCCAACCTTGCCAAGAGGATTGGGATAAAATGACACCTACAGAACAAGGCAGGTTTTGCGATAGATGCCAGAAGTGTGTGGTGGACTTTACAGGTTTTACAGATAGGCAACTGTACAACTATATGATTGCTCACAAAGAGCAAAAAATATGTGGCAGACTCAATAATACACAACTAAACAGGCCTATTAACATCCCATCACAGCCACACAGTTTATTATACAAGTATTTTATTGCACTTGGGCTTACACTCGTACTAACACAAGCTACGACACAAGACATAAGTGCTAAAACACCATATATCTACAACACAGTATTATCAGATAGAGCCATAATAAATGAGGCTAATGATACAGATAGTATTATAGTGCGTGGCAAGGTATTAGATAAGCATAAAGAACCTTTGATAGGAGCATTTGTTGAACTATTAAACAATGACACCAGAATCATAACCTTTATTACAGATGAAGATGGTTATTATCAGGGAACATTAAAGATCAATAGCATGCAATCTGAATTTTCAATCCGAATTACTTACACAGGCTTTAAAACACACATAATAATCTATGCACTAAAAGACTTGCAGGAATTCCAAACAATCACTATGCAAGAACAAAAGGAATTAATGACCGTTGGGGCAATAACATCGGGTTATCTTGTTCCTCTGATAGATCCTTTCAATCCATCGAACAGAACCTTTACCAGTGATGAAATAGAGAAAATGCCTCGCTAGTAACTATGTCCCATCCACAGTGCACCGCTGATGCTGTCTCTATCAGCACCCGTTACACTACTTAGCACATTGGTTTCTTCTCTCCAGCGCAGTACACCTATTAGTGCCATTACTACTGCTTCTTTATACATTACCGTATCAGCATCGGGCACTATCACACCAACATTATATTGCGCCAGTGCATGCTGCAGCTTCTCTATCAAAAAGGCATTAAATGCACCGCCACCTGTTACCAGCATAAATGCCTGTTCTTTTCCTGTCGGGTATTTATTAACCGCATCGGCTACCTGCTCCGTAATATGCAGCACCATGGTATGCAGTAAATCGTTTGTATTGTGTTGGCTTTCCAGTAATGCAGGAAATGCCATATTGATGGCAGCTTCGTTGCTTAAAGACTTTGGCACTGCCTTTGTGTAATATTCGTCCTTGTTCAGGTGTATCAACACATCTGTAAGCAATGTACCGCTTGCTGCCATCTTACCATTTTCATCAAATGGCCTGCCCTCTTTTTGTGCCAGTGTATTCAATACCTGATTGGCAGGGCATATGTCAAATGCCAGCGGCTTGCCTTCGTGCTGCACAGTAATATTTGCGATACCTCCTATGTTCAAGTGATAATCGTATTGCCCGAAAAGTAACTTATCTCCTATTGGTACTATAGGCGCTCCTTGTCCACCAAGTGCCACATCAAGCGCACGCAGATCGCTAATGACAGGCAAACTTGTAACAGCAGCAATAGCTGCGCCATCCCCTATCTGCGAAGTTGTATAATTGGCAGGCTCGTGCATTACCGTATGCCCATGACTGGCAATAAACTGTACCTGTAGTTCTATATTCTTTTCGACAATAAACTTATTTACAGCTTCACCCATCCATCTGCCATAAGCAGTATTAAGGCGAAGGAAATCGGGCACAGCCATTTGTTGTGCATACTTCAGGTTATGAGCCCATTCTTCTGTATATGGCACGCAATCTGCTGCCAATACCTGATATGTCCATTGTCCGCGCACTTCTTCCAATTGCACAAAAGCAATATCCAAACCATCCAGCGAGCTGCCCGACATAAGCCCGATAACCTTGTAAATCATGGATGCGAAATTAGTTCTTTGCCGGAATAGTTGTTCAATGAACTAATCAACTAAATTTGAACTATGTACAAGATGCCTGAATTCACAGAACACAATCAGCAAGCAGTAATTGATTTTATATACGAACATCCTTTTGTGGTATTAACAGGCTGCGATAATAACACCCCTGTTGCTACGCAGATACCTGTATTGATACACGAGCAGGATGGTAAGATAATACTGCGCGGGCACATCATGCGCAAGACAGACCACCACATCGCCTTTGAAGCCAATCCGCAAGTACTTGTTCTGTTTACAGGACCGCAATGCTATGTGAGTGCAAGCTGGTATTCTCAACGCAACATTGGGAGTACATGGAACTATATGACTGTACACGGACGCGGCACGATACAATACAAAGACGAGGCTCACTGCCTGCAACTGCTTACAGACCTGACGCATAAATACGAAGACCCTCAGAAAAACCCTGAATTACTGGAATATATGAGCATGGAAGGCTATGTAAAACCCATGATGAAAGCCATTGTAAGTTTTGAAATAGTGCTTGACAGTATAATGCCCATCTTCAAGCTAAGCCAGAACCGCGACGATGAAAGCCATGCAAGAATTGTTGAAGAGCTGAAAAACAGAGGTGACTATAACAGTATTGAAATAGCTAAAGAGATGCTAAAAAGACGAGGATAATAAATTATCTGCTACCATTTGTAAAAAGATGTACTTTTAGCACCATTGTAACATCTACCTGATTCCCCTTATTCTACTTCTACTCTGTATCTATAACGCCTATCGGGCAAAACAAGCAAACGCTTAAACGAATTATCTACGCTTCATGTTTATAAAAACATCGTCAAGAGGTTTTTTGCTTTGCTATGCCTGTATATCAGTCATTGTATTGGTATTATTGTTTACACTAGAAGAAAACAATAAATTGATATCACTTAACAAAGAACAAATACTGCTTAGTAAAAACACCATTACAGAGGTTGGCAAAATCGCTCATCTGACAAAACAAAATACAGATGATTGCAGACAATACATTTCTACAACAAATACAACTTCTTTAGCAATACTCAGTAATAGTACTGACAGTTTGTTAAGAACCTCCGAAGCATTACAACTTATTCAAGAGCAAACCTCCAATTCGCAACAAACTATAAGAATACTAAGACTATTAGTAATAGAACATGTTGACTATGTGGACAAAATAATAGCAGCAGTACAGAAGAATGCAACTACAATAGCTACAGACATATACAATGCCTCTGTATTGGGTCAAACAGACAAACAAATTGGCAAGGTATTATCAGCAATACTTCAAAAAGAAATGAGTATTCGGAAGACGGGGGAATTGACTATAAGTAAAACTGAAAAACGTAACAATATTTATTACACATTATTAGTGGTGTTTATTTTGCTTGGAATAGTGCTACCAGTTTTGCACAAAAGGAAATAATGCAATAAAGGCTACCTCTTTGGTAGCCTTTATTATGTGTGTTTTAATATTGTCAGCTTATGCTAATTCTTTTTTCATTGCAGCAGCCATTGTTTTACCAATATCAGCAGGACTTGCTACTACGTGAATGCCACATTCAGCCATAATTTTCATTTTAGCAGCAGCAGTATCTTCTGCGCCACCTACAATAGCACCTGCGTGGCCCATACGGCGACCCGGAGGCGCAGTCTGACCAGCGATGAAACCTACAACAGGTTTGCGCATATTATCTTTTAACCAACGAGCAGCTTCAGCTTCCATACCACCGCCGATTTCACCAATCATGATGATACCTTCAGTTTCAGGATCGTTCATCAGCAGTTCTACAGCTTCTTTAGTTGTAGTACCGATGATTGGATCACCACCGATACCGATAGCCGTAGTAATACCAAAACCAGCTTTAACTACTTGGTCTGCAGCTTCGTATGTCAATGTACCTGATTTAGATACGATACCGATATTACCTTTTTTGAAGATAAAGCCCGGCATGATACCAACTTTAGCTTCTTCGGCAGTAATAACGCCCGGACAGTTAGGACCTATCAGACGGCAATCTTTACCATTCAGGTAAGCGCGAGCTTTTACCATATCCTGTACAGGAATACCTTCTGTAATACAGATGATTACTTTGATACCAGCATCTGCAGCTTCCATAACCGCATCTGCGGCAAATGCAGGTGGAACGAAGATGATAGACACATCGGCACCTGTAGCGTTTACAGCATCTTGTACTGTGTTGAAAACAGGACGATCAAGGTGTGTAGAACCGCCTTTACCGGGTGTAATACCACCTACAACGTTGGTACCATATTCTATCATTTGACTAGCGTGGAAGGTACCTTCAGTACCTGTAAAGCCCTGTACTATTACTTTCGAATTTTTATTGACTAAAACAGCCATCGGAATATCGTTTTTTTGGAATAACGGGGGCAAAAATAACATTTTAAAGGGTAAATAGGTAATAATATCTTTAAAGTATATGCAAATTAGGTATGGTGACGTTAAAAATGCGTTTATGATACTATTATGACAAAAAATCTATTACGTACTCCAACCTTTTTGCCAAACCAATCGTCTTATTATTCAGACGCATATTATTAACTACAGTTTTCAATACTGTATCTACGATACTAAAGTTTGTAATGGGTAATCAATTCTAGATTTCGAAGGACGGTTTCTACCGTCCTTCTTGCTATTATCAAGTATTTTAATTGTAAGTATTGGTATCTAGCTATTTTAATATTACTTCTTCATAGCAGCTTCAGCTTCCATTCGGCTCATTTCTTTTGCTTTGTACAAAAATTCCGATGCAAAAATGAAGTCGTTCAAAAGCTTATCGTCACTAAAAATGATGTCTTTGCTGCTGCCTTGCCATTGTTTACGACCTTTATACATGTACAAAATATTGTCCCCGCTTTCCATCACTGTATTCATATCGTGTGTATTCACTACCGTAGTGATATTGTACTCATGTGTGATTTCCTTTATGAGTTTATCAATTACTAAGGAAGTTTGAGGATCCAATCCGGAGTTAGGTTCATCACAGAAAAGATATTTGGGATTTAGAACTATTGCCCTCGCTAGTGCCACACGCTTTTTCATACCACCGCTCAACTCTGCAGGAAATTTCTTGTTTACACCCTCTAAATTAACCCTACGCAACACTTCGTCAACACGTTTGTTTTTTTCACCAAGTGTCATTTTCGTAAACATATCTAGCGGGAAGCGAACATTATGCTCCACATTCATGCTATCAAACAACGCACTACCCTGAAACAACATGCCGATTTGTGTCCGTACCTCCTTCAATTGCTTATCTTCCATAGTAGTCAAGTCTTTTCCTTCATACAAAACTTGCCCACTATCTGGTTTATAAAGCCCGATCATACATTTCATCAGCACAGTCTTACCACTACCACTAGTACCGATGATCAGGTTTGTTTTACCAGGTAGCATTGTAGTTGAAACATCTTCCAGTACAATTTTATCTCCAAATGTCTTTTTTACATTTCTGACCTCAATCATGCAGTAAAAGTAAGTAAAACAGCCATACCAAAGCTTCACGGCAATGCGTCATTCAGTAAAAAAGCCATTGAATTTCATTTGCTTTCATATTCTTTTAGTTTATTTTAGCTTCTCAATAACATTTAACACACAAATAGTATTCAAAATGAACATAAAATTGACAGCTTTAGCATTCGTGGTATTGCTAACTGCAAATACGGCAGATGCTCAGTTATATAGGTTGGGAAATAGGCCTAACTATAATGTTCGGAAGCAGGAAAAAGGTAAATACCCATTCGGACAAAGAATACAACTGGGATATGGTATGCATTTCATGTATAACAAAGCAAATTTTGAATACCGCACCATACAAAATCAGTTTTACAATGCTACAACGTCTATCAAATCTTCCAAATCAATGGTAGGTTCTTTAGATATATACTTTCCTGTAGCACATTTCAGTGAGCGTTCTTGCTTTGCTATTAATGCAGGCTTTAATGTTATCATGAATACATTAACACATGACACTGTAGTATTAGGGCCAAATATGACATTCCAAAAAGACCTAAAAACTATGGTGGTAGGTTTGCCTATCAGTCTGGATTACAAAACCGGTGGTGATGCAGCGCAAAGTAAAAAATATGGAACTATGTTTACCGTAGGTGCAGGTATACAACCAATGTATATACAATCTGATGGCTTTAAATCTGAAGGGTCTAAGAGTATAGATCAGGATACTAAGATATTATCTTTCATTAAGGCAGAGGCAGGTTTTCGTGCTGGTTTAGCATTCAAATTGCGTGCTATGGCATATATTGGTCAGTTAACGCTTGTTGACCGTCAGGAAACAATCATAAAAGACGGTACAGTAAATACCATTCTTGGATATAGGCGTACAACATCCAGCGGGCCGCTTGGCTACACGCTTCAATTAATAATAATGCCTGGTGCAATAGGCTGGAAAAAATAATTATTAATATTTTTTAATAAAAGAAAAGCCCCGTATGGGGCTTTTCTTTTATTATTCTTTTATAATACTACACTTGGAATACTCCGGTTTTAAAGTCTTTTATATCTGCATTGTGATTAGCGGCATTAATGCCCTCACTAATAACACGACGTGTTTCCACAGGATCAATTATCTCATCCACCCATAGACGTGCAGCAGCATAATATGATGATGTCTGTGCATTGTACTTATCAGTAATTGTCTTGAGCATTTCTTTCTCTTTTTCAGCATCTATCTCTTGCCCTTTACTTTTTAGTGCTGCTACCTGAATTTGCAATAAAGTTTTGGCAGCTTGCTCACCACCCATCACAGCAATCTTAGCATTAGGCCATGCATATATAAAACGTGGGTCGTATGCTTTACCACACATAGCATAATTACCGGCACCATAAGAATTCCCAATAACGATAGTAATCTTAGGCACTACACTGTTTGAAACAGCATTAACCAATTTTGCACCGTCTTTAATTATACCACTCTGTTCGCTTCTGGTGCCAACCATAAAACCTGTAACATCTTGCAGAAATACTAAAGGAATTTTCTTTTGATTACAGTTTTGAATGAAACGAGCTGCTTTGTCTGCGCTATCATTGTAGATAACCCCACCTAGCTGCATTTCACCTTTACCACTCTTCACAATCTTCCGTTGATTAGCAACAATACCTACTGCCCAACCATCAATACGAGCATATCCACATACTATCGTCTTGCCATAATCTTCTTTAAATTGGTCAAATTCTGAATTATCTACCAACCTTTGTATGACCTCTACAACATCGTAAGGCTTTGAATTGTCTACAGATACTAGTCCGTAAATCTCCTTCATATCCTTTTTAGGCTCCGCAGGCTTTGCTCTGTCGAAACCAGCACGTGGTTGCCCACCCATTTTTTCAATAATGCGTCGCACCTGATCCAGACATTCCTGTTCTGTATCAAATTTATAATCCGCTATACCACTAACTTCTGTATGCATTTTAGCACCACCCAATTGTTGCTGGTCTGCATCTTCACCAATAGCGGCTTTTACCAGATATGGGCCTGCAAGAAATATTGAACCATTCCCCTCTACCATGAGTGTTTCGTCACTCATTATAGGTAAATAAGCTCCACCTGCAACACAACTACCCATCACAGCTGCTATCTGTGTAATACCCATGGCACTCATTTGTGCATTATTGCGAAATATGCGACCAAAATGCTCTTTATCAGGAAAAATCTCGTCCTGCATTGGCAAATAAACACCCGCACTATCTACTATGTAGACTACAGGGAGTTTGTTTTCCATTGCAATTTCCTGCAGTCGTAAATTTTTCTTACCGGTAATGGGAAACCATGCTCCTGCTTTTACAGTGTTATCATTTGCAACAATAACACATTGACGACCATGTATATAGCCTAACCCTGCAACTGTACCTGCAGCCGGGCATCCACCATGTTCCTGATACATCTCCCAACCAGCAAATGCTCCGATTTCAGTAAAAACACTATCCTTATCAACCAAATATTGAATACGCTCACGTGGTGTCATTTTACCTTTTTCACGCGCTTTTTCTATTGCTTTTTTACCACCACCCAAGCTAACCTGTGCATGGCGCTGTTTCATCTGGCTTACAGCCAGCTTCATAGCATCTTCGTTTTTATTGAATTCAAGGTTCATACCATATGCTGTTTGAGGTGGCAAAGATGCTCATAAATAGGCAAATTCTGAAATCTGAACTACTGGCAATCAACACAACTATACTTCATGATATTCATGAAAATGTCAAATAATACTATTAAGACAGATTAACTTAAAAGAGACTGTAATATTCGTAATTTGCACTACCCCTGTGCAACCGGAAACTTGCAAAGAATAGACAATAAACTAATATTAATGCGCCAAAAGTTGTTTAATATTATCGCAGGGATAATAATCTGCCTCTTAAATGTTATTAATTGCTACGCCACTCACACATATGGCGGAGAACTTCTATACAAACACATTTCAGGTAATACATACAATGTAAAGCTTACAATATATGGAGACTGTGCCGGACAATCATACCCGGCTTTAATTAGCGGCAAACCGATAATTAATATATTTAAAAATGCGACAAGAGTCGGTAATTTATCCTTGATACTTGATAGCACATCCGTAAAAGAAGTTACACCCGTATGTAAGGCAGAGGAAAATAACACGACTTGCAAGGGTGGGACTATTCCAGGAATTGTGAAATATGAATATAGTGCTAATTATACATTAAACGGAACATCAAATAGATGGCGTTTTGTATTTAACGGAGATTTGGGGAGCAGCCAGGCAGGACGTTCGGGTTCTGTAACTAATCTAAATACAGCAGGCGTAATGTATCTTGAAGCTGTACTAAACAATACAGGTTCTAACAATTCAAGCCCGGAATACACATCTGTTCCAACACCATTTTTTTGCATTAATCAGAATCAAGAATATAACCAAGGTGCTATTGACCATGACAATGACTCATTGTACTTCACATTATCTTCAGCATTGAACACAAATGGCGTTACAATGCTTTATGCACCTGGCTATAGCGCGACAAATCCGGTTTCTGTTTCCAATAACAGTTTTATATTCGATAATAACACCGGCAAAATGTTATTTGTCCCAAACATATCCCAAACCAGTATTGTATTGAGTAAGGTGGAAGAATATCGTAACGGTGTGCTGATGGGGTCTAGTATGAGAGAAATGACATTTATTGTATTTAGTGATTGTAACAATACCCCACCTTCATTTATAATAAATAAAGATAGCGTAAAAGGTGCCGGGGTAGATGGCACAAATCTATTCAGTTGCCTTGGTTCTAAAGAAGTATCAATTATATTAAATCCTGTTGATAAAAATGGAGATGATATAACTCTTAGCGCCAGTAATCTGCCAGATAAATCTTCTTTCAACATCACTAATAATAACACCCCGAATCCTAATGCAGTGTTCTACTGGGATACGAAAGATCAACAACTTGGAGAGTATACTTTCTATATCAATTTGAAAGATAACGGCTGCCCATTATCAAGCAACCAGACTCAATCAATCACTGTTAATATTGTACCTCCATTTTCTATTACTACATCAGTAAAAGAGCCTACCCGTTGTTTACATAAAGAATTCAGAGAAATTATAGTTGAATTCGGCACACCCCAAAAAAACATATTAATTAAAAGAGGTGATAAAATATGGGGACAATACACCGACAGCTCTGATGTTACAACTATAAGAGACAGCTTTACTGTTGGTGAATACGAAATAATAGTGTCATCACAATCGCTGCCATGCAGTAGCAGTATTACTATGACTGTTGTTGATAGTGGAGCATATCCAATAGGCCCTTTCGTACGTAATAAAAATCTATGTATAAAAGATGCCATTGAAGAAGTGGAAATGACTACCAATGATGGACTTAGTATTAATTATTATGATTTAAATAATACAAGAATAACCCTACCATTAAATTATAGTACTGCTATACCTGCAACCTATAAATGGTTAGTAACACAAAATGTGGGGAAATGTGAATCTGTTATTGACACTTTTAAGATAATAGTGAATCCGCTTCCAGATGTAAAAAGCCTTTTAAAAGGTGGTAATGTGTGTCTTGGAGACACATTAGAACTTAAAGCTTCTGGTGCAGCTACATATGAATGGCTACCAAAATATAGAGTGCTAAAACGCAATGACACGTCTTCATATACCCGTATTATGGAACCCGACATTTATACTGTAGTAGGAACCTCTCTGGCTGGTTGTGTGAACACAGACTCTTTTCGTATTACTTCTATAGAAGACTGCTGCGTATTCTCATATCCTACTGCATTTACACCTAATGGTGACGGGATGAATGATGGTTTTAAGCCAATAATGTATGGCAATCAGGGTGAATACTTATTTGCTGTATACAACAGATGGGGGCAGCAAGTATTCATCACCAGCAACCCGCGTCAATACTGGGACGGCACATTCAACTCACAGAAATGTGATGTAGGTATTTACTATTATAAATTTCGCGCTACTTGTCTTACCGGACGTACTGAAATAAAAAGCGGCGAAGTAATGCTCATACGATAAGTTCAGTATAATAAGTTATAAAGAAGTTCTACCTATTTAATAGGTAGATAATATTATACGGCTATATAGTACAAAGAACTGCTTGCCTATTCCCATTTAAATACCTTGCCAGCTACTACATAAACAACGAAACCCCACAGCAGCAGGAAAAGAATATCGTATTTCACCTCCCATAAACCTACACCCTCAAATGCTACTTTACGCATGGCGTCATTCAGGAAAGTAAGCGGTAAAGCCCTGCAAAATGGCTGTAGCCATGCAGGGAAATTATCGATAGAAAAGAAAGTACCCGCCAATAAAAACTGAGGTAACGTTATCATATTAGCAAAGGGAGGAATGGTTGCATCGCTCTTTGCTATACCGCTTACTATGAAGCCAAAACCCATAAACACCAATATTGCCAATGCACTTAATGATATGAGCTCTATAAATGTAACGAAACCATTCACCAATGTATAGTGAAAAGCAAAATGACCAACAGCAATGATGATAGAAGCGCCTAATAGTTGAAATATCATACGTGAGATACCCTCGCTTAGAACTATGAACTCGCGGCGTACAGGAGTTGCAAAGAAGCGTTTCAACACCAATGTCTGCCTGAGATTAAAGAATACAAACGCAGTACCAAACACACTACCCGCCAGTAACGAAAAACCTAACTGCCCGGGCAATATGAAATCTATCATTCTGAACTCTCTGACCACACTCTCCTTTACTTCTACAGAAGCCATATCTGCAGCTCTTTTTGAAGTTTCAGGGTCCATTGTCTGAATAACACTATTCAGTATACCCCTTAACTGCTGCACATTTGCCATTTGAGAGGATGAGGCATTCAACACAATTCTGTACGTAGGCTTAATGCTATCGGGAGATTTTTTTATTAGCATCGTAGCCGTTATTTCTCCTTCTTTCATTTGCTTACTCAAAAATGCGCTATCTCCGTGCACCCATTTCAATTCGGCCATATAACTCAGCACATGATACAATCTGTTATTCGTATCAGAACCCGGGGCAATAGCCACTTTGATATTACTATGACCTCCGCCACTACCTAGAAATCCGAATACAAGAATAAATATCAATGGAAAAGCAATACTGAAAACAATAGCCGATGGGCTCTTCATAATAGATTGAAGGCTGGCTTTGATAAGTGCACGCATAGCACGTGCATGGCTGTATTGACTCATATAACAAAGTGAAGCTGCAAAAATACTTGTTAAAAATGAACGGCACTATGTTTAATGCACCTGAATAACGTAAATTACGTTAGCATTATGTTTAATCGATTATCTAAATACCTGAGCATCGCCTTACTGTTTCTGACTACGGGTCAGGCTATGGCGTCTAAGCTATTTATACCTATGGATGCTGACAACCAAAGCAACCATCTGAAAGCTTATGGCGTAGCATATGCAGCACTAAAAGGCGGGCTTGAAGTAGACTGGATGCTCAATTATCAGGGAGGTAGCTTTTGCATGAACGATGCTGACGAGATAGAACGCCTTTGTAAAATACGTGGGGTAAACTATGAAATAATCAGTGACGCCAAGTATTTGGGCATTATCGAAAAAATTGCCAACCCTGATTATAATGCCGATATTATTAAACTGGAGAAAGCGCCTAAAATAGCAGTATATACCCCACCCGGCAAACAGCCATGGGATGATGCAGTAACAATGGTACTTACCTATGCAGAAATACCATACGACAAGATTTACGATGATATAGCGCTGGAAGACAAACTGCCTGAATATGACTGGCTACATCTACACCATGAAGATTTTTCAGGACAGTATGGCAAATTCTGGGCGCAATACCAGAATACTACTTGGTTTCAGGAGGAAGTAAAGAACAGCGAAGCCATGGCTAAAAAACATGGGTTCAAAAAAGTATCTCAACTGAAACTGGCAGTAGCACAGAAGATACAGGCATTTGTAGCAGGCGGTGGCTATCTTTTTGCCATGTGCAGTGCAACTGACACATACGACATTGCATTAAGTGCATTGAACACCGACATATGTGATGTGCCTTTTGATGGTGACCCTATAGCTCCAAACGCTCAACAAAAACTTGACTACACACAAGCATTCGCTTTCAAAGATTTTAAGGTATCTACTAACCCATACGAATATGAGTTCTCTGATATTGATAATACGCACTACAGGCAGGTAAATCCTGATGTCGATTACTTTACGTTGTTTACATTCTCTGCAAAGTTTGACCCTGTACCGACGATGCTATGTCAAAACCATACAACTACAGTAAAAGGGTTTATGGGACAGACAACATCATTTCGTAAAGACGTAATAAAAACCAATGTTTTGGTAATGGGTGATTATAAGCCTAAGAACGAAGCCAGATATATACATGGTGAATACGGGAAAGGAACATGGACTTTCTATGGTGGCCATGACCCGGAAGATTATGAACACCAGATAGGCGACCCTCCAACAGACCTGAGCCTGCATCCAACATCTCCGGGATACAGATTGATACTAAACAACGTACTATTCCCCGCAGCAAAAAAGAAACCTAGAAAAACATAAAATAAAAAATGTGTCAGATAATCTGACACATTTTTTGTTATCTCAGTTTGTACCTGAATCCGCCATAGAAATTAGCTCCCATTATAGGTCCCCAAATCATGGAGGCATCAAAACCTACATTGTATGGGTTGTCGGCACCCACAATAGGGTCGTGCATCATATAGTTGGTAAGGTTTTCCCCACCAACATACACTTCCAGTTTATCATTCCACGACTTGCTGATCTGAGCATTCATTTGCCAGAAAGACGGAGAATAAGATTCAGCTGTCACACCTCCACCATGATGACTATGTAAGGATGGAATTCTTTTTGAACCGATCCACTGTACCGTATAGTCAAACTTCCATTTGTTGCGTGTCTCGTAGCCTATGTTAGCAAATGCCCTGTGTGCTGCTACCAACGGACGCTCTTTTAATGTATTGCCATAGCTGGTGCGCACATCGTACCATCTATATGCCAATCGCAAATCGAAATTATGAATCAGTTCATAATCAGCCTGAGCCTGTAGGCTATTGGCATAAGACAAACCATTCAGGTTGTAAAACTTTACGCTGTGCGCATCTTCCACATCTACCACTACTTGGTTCTGGAAGTGTGTATAGTAATAATCAACCGACACTGCACCATCTCTGTAATCTAACACAAACTTCTGTGTAAGATTAACACCACTATTCCATGCCACTTCTGGATTCAGGCCATAAGGATTAGTACTACCTGCAATACTATTTACTATAAAACTGCGATTGCTGGCCATATAACCAGTGTTCTCCGCAAAGATATTAGCCGTTCGTTGCGCCCTGCCAATAGATGCACGCAACACTGTTTTCTTAAACGGAGCATATCTTACATGCAAACGTGGTGTGGCAAAAGCACCGAATATATTATGATAGTCGCCACGAATACCCGCAACCAGATTGAACTTGGTTGAATGTGTATAAGCATACTCTGCAAAAGCCCCTGGAATTACTTCATTCCGCTTATAATTTGTAAGCCTGAATGTCTCATCATAGTTATCTACAAGTGTACTTAGGCCACCTTTCAGTATATGATTAGTGTTGCCCAGAATAGTCTGGTATATCAGGTTTGCATAAAAACTGCGCTGTGTACCAAGGTAGTTAGTGCTACCGTACTTAGCATTCTGATTATGATATACACCTGCCAATTGCAGACCCATACTGGTGCCCGGCTTACTAAACATTTTGCCAATCTTAGCCCAACCTTCTACACGTTCTGTAGTCAACTGGAAACCCCAAGGTTTGCCTGCGATTTGCTCTCCATTGCGTTCGTAGTTCCACTGTCCGCCTGTATTTTGTACAAAAGCACCTTTCACACCACCCTGCACTTCCCAACCCTTAGGCCCGAACCAAAACCAACGATTAGCTCCTACAAACTGTTTGTCTAAGGGCTGATCAAGAAAGCCGTCATTATTATTATCCTGCTTCAACCACTGGGACTTACCATGCAAGAGGATGTTGGTGGAGAGCTTATCGCTCAGTTTATTCCTGTATACTATATTACCCTCCGTGCGTCCTTGTGAGCTTTGATAAAGGTTGAGATGGAGTTTTTCTTCCTTATCCTCAAAAGGCTTGCGCCATTCCACATTTATCTGCCCTGCAACGCTTTCATAACCATTTACTACACTACCAGTACCCTTGCTTAGCTGCATACCCTCAATAAAAGTACCTGGCGTAAATGTAAGGCCAGTTACAGCAGCCAAGCCACGTGTATCAGGTATATTCTCCCTTGTTATCAGTGTATATGGCCCAGCTAAGCCCAACATTTGTATTTGCTTGTATCCGGATACGGCATCAGTAAATGCAACATCTACAGAGGGTGTAGTTTCGAAGCTTTCGCTAAGGTTGCAACAAGCTGCTTTAAGCAACTCGCGTTGGCTTATAAGCTCGCGCTTCATAGGGTCTAGCATACTTATTTGAGTAGCAGCCCTACGATGCTTTACGGTAACCTCTTTTAGTTTTTTGCTTGAATCGGCTTTAGCTGCCGTACTGTCTTGCGCAATGGAATCTGCATATGGCATAACCATAATACTGCCCAATAGCAGTTCCTTTAATATTGTTCCCATACTTGTGTTCAGATTTTAGTGTTCGCAAGTATTGGTTTTATAATGGCAGCATTCAGGCAGCTTGTTATAATCTTTTTCCTCCGCTTTTACCAATTCTGAACTATGACCTGCTTTTGCAACGCTATTCAGTATAGTTTCGTCATTGGTTTTAGATGGCCTGTATATTACAGTGAGCGTGTGTTTTTCTTTATCCCAGTCTGCTTTTTTTACACCTTTAACGAATGCAGCTTCTTCAATACGCTTTTTGCACATACCGCAGTTACCATCTACTTTGTAGGTCTTTGTAACTATATCTTTAGTGTCTTTACTGTCTTGTGCTATAACACCCACAGCAGAAAATATGATCGAAAGAATGATGATTATCTGTTTCATTTTACTTATTCAATTAGTTAAATTATATATTTATCCCGTACCACATAAGGGCACGTATCATTAAAACCGGATAAACTTTAACCGTAATAAGTAAATGAAGAGTGCAATTTGAATAATGGGATGTTTTGCCACAACCCCGGTGGGGCATTCGGATTTCCTACCCTAGGCTTTTCTTTACCTGCAACAAGTACTGATTGCTGACAATAAACAAATTGTTTTTGCGGAGCTAACCATTCAGTAGCAGATAGCTTCAGCTTAAAGAAGTCTGAAAAATAATGATCAATTGCAACCTTTGTGGCAACAACTTCATTCTTACAACACCCTTCTTCTTCTTCCATGTCATCGCTGCAACTGTCTGTAGCGCAACCTTCATCGTTTGTTGTATATACCTGCCAGGATTCCAGCTCATTGCCACAATAGTGCATGTTTATCGTTACCCCCGACACTGCCAGCAGGTAGATAAACATTATTGGTATGACAATCAGCTTTTTCATTGACTCTGCAAAGATAAAGCCCTGAATGTTAATAAAACAGAAAAACGCTTATAAGATTATGGGCAGGATTTATATTATTTTGTGGTAGCAAATCATGAAAAATCCATTTCAGACAGGCGATAAAAAAGAATACAGGCATCTTGTAAGCGAGCCAGACGTAGCCAAGTTTGCCAGTGGTGAGGTGCACAATGTATATAGCACGTTTGCACTAACACGCGATGCAGAATGGGCAGGACGACTCTTTGTGTTGGAAATGAAAGAAGACGACGAGGAAGGCATCGGCACAGCTGTTACAGTTACACACCACTCTCCCGCGCTAATGGGACAGGAAGTTTTATTTACAGCTACACTAGCAGAGGTAACCAAAAATGAAGTAGTGGTAGATTTTACCGCTACAGTTGGCAACCGCCTGATAAGCAGTGGCAAAACCTGGCAGAAAATACTGAAACAAGAAAAGCTGGATAAGCTATTTGAGATGCTGAAGTAACTACCCTTTCAGCACCTTTATTACCATTGGCAAAAGTCTTTCTGCCCATATTTTATATTCCTTACCACTTGGGTGCAGGCCGTCTTCTGCTAAATAGGCTAGTGTAGTACCATTTATGCGGGTACTGTCTGTAATATCCAGATAATGACATTTGTGAGCCAGTGTTATATCCTTGCAGGCAGCGTTGTATGCATCTATGTCTTTGGCTATTTGTATTCTGTCCCTGCCCTCTGCAAATGGTGTAACACCCCAATCAGGTATTGACAGGACAAACACATTGTTTACATGTCCGTTCGCATAGTGGATAGCCGTATCCAGTAACTGTGTGTATTCTTGTCTGTAGTTATTAAGGTCTCTACCACGGTATTGGTTGTTTACACCAATCAACAATGTCACGAAACTGAATGTGTCCTGTATACTCCTCTCTTTGATTGCAGCAGCCAGTTCATCCGTCGTCCAACCTGTTGTAGCAATTATTACAGGTTCGGCTGCTTTCAATCCCTGCGCATTCAGCATTGTAGCAAGCTGATGCGGAAAGTTTTCAGCAACAGGTACCAATTCACCTATTGTATAAGAATCGCCGAGGGCTAAATATGTATAAGACATTAGTTAATAAACACTGTTTTGATGTTCACGAATTCGCGAATACCAAATATACTCAATTCCCTGCCATATCCGCTTTGCTTTACACCACCAAAAGGAAGGCGCGGGTCTGAATGCACAAATGCATTTACAAAGCAATTGCCTGCCTGTAATTGTGTAGCTGCAATCTTTTCTGCCCTTGCTCTGTTCTTACTGAATATGCCTGCACCAAGTCCATATATACTATCGTTTGCCAGGCGTATGGCATCAGCTTCGTCTTTTGCTTCTATAATAGCTGCTACAGGGCCAAATAACTCTTCATCATAAGCCGGCATACCTTTCTTCACATTGGTTAGTACTGTTGGCGGATAGTATGCACCTTCGTTATCAGGGATATAACCACCACACAACAACTTAGCACCCATGGCAATACTTTGCTGCACCTGTTCATGTAGTTGGTCGCGCAGGTCATGACGAGCCATAGGGCCAATCTTATTGTCAATATCCAGCGGGTCACCGAAGCGTGCAGCGTCCATCTGCTCAACAAACTGCTTTTCAAAGTCTTTCTTCACAGCTTTCTCAACGATAAAACGTTTTGCTGCAACACAGCTTTGTCCACTGTTTACCAGTCTGCCATCAACAGATATTTTAACTGCCAGTTTCATATCTGCATCCTTCAACACGATATATGGGTCGCTGCCACCAAGCTCCAATACTTGTTTCTTAATGTGTTTTGCCGCAGCCATAGCTACTTTACTACCTGCAGAGGTACTTCCAGTAAATGTTATAGCAGATACCACAGGATTAGCAATCAAAGCCTCTACCCTTGATGATGGCAATAACAGCGTTTGCATTAAACCTTTCGGCGCACCCGAATCTTTCACCACTTTCTCAATTGCCAATGCACAGCCACTAATATTTGATGCATGTTTCAGCAACATTACATTGCCCGCCATGATAGCAGGCGCCATAGCCCTGAACACCTGCCAATACGGGAAATTCCAAGGCATAATAGCCAGCACCACTCCCAATGGCTGGAATGACACATAGCTTTTGCGTGCATCTGTTTTTACTATCTCATCTTTCAGGAAAGCAGTGCCTTCTTTAGCATAGAATTCAAATGTGTAAGCGCATTTCTCTACTTCAGCAAGGCTTTGGGTTATAGGCTTACCCATCTCTGCCGATGCCAGTTTTGCCAGTTTTTCCTTATCTTTTCTTATCTGAGCTGCAATTTTCTTCATCACTGCCCCCCTTTCCTTTAAAGACAACTGTCTCCACTGCTCAAAAGCCTTCTGCGACTGTTTCACAGCATTATCTACCTTTTTTTCATCATATACTTCATATTCACCTAAAACCTTACCAGTTGCGGGATTTATTGAAACTAACCTATCGGACATGGGAGAGAAATCTTTGTTAACAAAATTAAAGAACCTAATCGGTACAAAAGGTTTACTATTTTTGATGCCCGTATAAATTAACAGTTGTTTCAGATATGATTATTGATAAGATAAAATTCGGTACTGACGGATGGCGTGCCATCATAGCTCAAGACTTCACAGTATATAATGTAGCCCGTGTTACTAAAGGCTTGTCTCACTGGCTATTACAGCGTACAGACCGCCCTACAGTAGTATTAGGACACGATTGTCGCTTTGGCGGACCATTGTTTACAGACATGGTGGCACGCGTGTTGTGTGCAAACGGCATAAAAGTAATAATGGCTAAAGGATTTGTGAGCACACCTATGATATCTTTTGGTGTTCAGAAAATGGGCGCTCAGCAAGGTGTTATCATTACTGCATCTCACAATCCGCCAACATATAATGGCTATAAACTGAAAGGCGCACATGGCGGTCCTTCAAACCCTGCAGATATTGCAGCGGTAGAAGCATTAATACCAGATACAATAGAGTTGCCTAAAGAAGGGCTTGCATATTGGGAAAAACAAGGACTGCTTTCATACATCAATCTGGAAGATATGTATGTAAGCTACCTGCAAGAGAAATTTGACATAGCTGCACTCAATAAGTCCCCTTTCAAATTGGCATACGATGCTATGTATGGTGCGGGACAAAGCGTTATACGCCGCCTCTTTCCTACTGCTGTTTTGATACATTGCGAAGAGAATCCTGGCTTTATGGGACAAGCTCCTGAACCATTGGATAAAAACCTGCAGGAACTTGCTAAAACTGTTGCTAATACGCCTGAAATAAAAATAGGCCTTGCCACAGATGGTGATGCTGACCGCATTGGCTTGTATGACGAGGATGGCAACTTCGTAGATGCTCACCACATCATCCTGCTGCTGATACACTATTTACATAAGTACAAAGGCATGACTGGTAAAGTAGCTGTAGCATTCTCTGTAACAGACCGCGTAAAGCGTATGTGTGAGGCATATGGCTTACCAATTGAAGTAACAGCTATCGGTTTTAAATACATCAGCGAGATAATGACTAAGGAAGACATACTTGTTGGTGGTGAAGAAAGCGGTGGTATAGCCGTAAAAGGTCACATACCTGAACGTGACGGTATCTATGATGGTCTGGCGCTGTATCAGTTCATGAACGAAACAGGCAAAACACTGAAACAACTTTGCGAAGAAGTATATGAGGTAGTTGGACGCTTTGTGTATGAACGTAATGACCTGACGCTTGAAAATGAAAAGAAAGAAGCTATCATAAAAACTGCTGCCGAAAATGGTTACAGCCAGTTTGGAAAATACACTTTCAATCGTATAGAGACTATTGACGGCATCAAATACCATCTGGACAACGGTGGCTGGATAATGCTGCGTGCATCTGGCACAGAACCATTGCTGCGAGTGTATGCAGAAGGTAACAGCAAAGAAGAAACACTGGACATACTGGAAGATGTAAAGATGACTATTCTTGCATAATACATACTGTTATTAATAAAAGTAAAAGCCGGATAGACATCCGGCTTTTTTTATGCTTAGTTCTATTCTCTCCTTATACATTATCAGAATGTCTATTTCTGAACAATATCTCCACGAGTAGTTTCTACTACTTTACCAACCTGACCTATCAACTGATCTGACAAGCCAACTTTCTTAGCACCTGCAACCAGATCTACAACAAACTGATCGAAATCTGCATTGGCTGCTTTTCCATTCATACGGCTGTTTTTAGCCGGGTCGTGCGCATCTTTCATGTTCATGCCTTTGTAGCTGAAGTTTTTAGCACCTGTGGCTACACAAAAGAAGTCTGTAAGGTTTGTGCTCAGTGTCTGGAAACCACTCAAATTGCCCGCAGTAACTTCTGACAGCAATACAGGGAAGAAGCCATTCAGCTTAGGGTCTGCAGCAATTACAAATATGGTACTGTCTACCACAGATCGGATGCCCAAGCGTCCTTTTTCAATTTGCTTTCCGCTTGCAGATGGGTCTGCTACCATTGTAGTACCACCTAAAGAATCATACAATGTCATCGTAACAGGTGTAGGCGTGGGTGTGGTAGTCATATTGTTATCGTCTTTTTTACAAGACACAGCTACTACCAGTCCTAATGCAACACCAAACAAGGCTAACTTTTTCATACTTATTCTGATTTTTGGTTTAGAAAATATTTTTAAAGAATGCTGAGACACTATTTGAACCTGAATTTGGAGATACAGGGCAACCTTTCTGCATTGCAGTAGCATCAGGCGAATAGCGTTCTGCTTTATAATTACCTGCCAGTTTCAGGTCTTCGATAATATCGTTTGCATTTGCCTGTACAGGATAGAATGTAAACACTGCAATGTTAGTCTCAGGATTACACAACACATGCTCTACTCCTTTTTGACTGTATAGCCAATTTGTAATAACATGAGCCTCTGTAGAGTCTATATCTTGCCTAAAGTCTACCCGAGCCATTACAACTCGCTCTGAATCCGTAATTTTGGGGCGTGTCACCTGATATATGTGAACAGCCAATACAGTAGCTGCGCTTAACACAACTAAACCTGTCCCAATAAATACTTTCTTCCATATAGTTTTCATATCGTATACTTTTTTTGTTTTAACAGCGTATGCTCAAACCCCTATTCCGAAACATATACGACACTAATGTGACAATGGTTTTACCATTTTCAAAAAAAATCGGGATAACAAATGAATGCTATCCCGAAATACTATCAACAGTATGACTATCAATGCTGTTTTACATCTTTTAATTTATTCTGAAACACTTTTCTGAATTTGTCCATTTTAGGTTTTACAACAAATACGCAGTATCCTTGGCTCGGGTTATCGTTATAATAGTTCTGATGATAATCTTCTGCTTTGTAAAACTTTGTATATGGACTTATCTCCGTTACAATAGGTCCGCTGAAAGCTTTTTCTTCATTCAGCTTCTTTTTATAATCTTCAGCTTTTTGGCGTTGCTCATCATTATGATAAAATATTGCAGAACGATATTGTGTGCCAACATCATTACCCTGCCTATTCAATTGTGTAGGATCGTGTGCTATCCAAAATGCGGCTAATAATTCGTCATAACTGATTACTGCAGGATCGTAATAAATATTGCAAGCTTCGGCATGCCCTGTCTCCCCTGTGCATACCTGTTTGTAAGTAGGGTTTTCTATGTGTCCACCAATATAGCCGGACTCCACTTTTTCTACCCCTTTCAATTGCTGATATTGTGCTTCAACACACCAAAAACAACCCGCAGCAAAAGTTGCGACCTCTGTTTTATGCTGCTCTGTAGCAGGATTCGTATTATTCATCTTCTTAAAAGTATTCGATTTTTCGTAATTGTTATTTTGTGCACAAGCGCTTAGTTGTATGGCAAAAGCTAATAATGCCACCATGTTTAGTATCCTGATCATAATTTTCTTTTATAACACTAAATACGCACAACTGTTGTAAAAGGATTGTCTGACGGGCATTTCAGGCTATTATTTAACATAGCATTAGAAAATATGTGGCGAAAATGAAAAAAACTTTTTGAAAATACGCCTCCTTGTATAATTTTGCGCTCGGAGAGATGGCAGAGCGGTCGAATGCGGCGGTCTTGAAAACCGTTGACTGTCAAAGGTCCGGGGGTTCGAATCCCTCTCTCTCCGCTGATAGGGACAAACTTGCAAAAGCATCAGTTTGTCCCTTTTTCTTTTTCTCCGTATCTCCGTTCAGGCTTGCAATTAATGCAAATACAATATTTACTTTTTCTGTTCGAAATCTGCTTTTTTGCCTGTCATATATAATTCCGTCAGGAAATACTAGTTTTTGCAGTTTTTCCTTTTTGCTAATATCGCTACATGTCCACATGGTAGCCAGTTCTGACGATAACCGTATTGCTTTCCTAATTGCTTGCTCAGGGTTCGAAATTCCACCTCCCAATTGACTTAGTTTCTTTGTAATCTCTGAGCGTTCATTGGCATATTTTGGATAGAACTTATCAAAGGTTTCTTTGGTCATTTCTTTATTCACATAGTAGCTCTCTTCAATATTTTCAATCTTCGACTCAATTACAGAGAGTTGCTTTTTATATGCTGCTTCTAATTCGTAAGACTCGGCATTTAATGTTTTCCATACTCGTTCCATTTTTGCTTTTAGTGGCGCAATAAGTTCCTCTTTGATGCTGTATCGGTTTAATAGCTCAAGAAACTTATCATGGAACTCCTTGACATTCTTGTTGCATTTACAGCCTTTGGTTCTGCATTTATAATACCATAAGCCTTTTGCTTTGACTATATAACCCGTAAAGGGCTGATTGCATTCTGAGCATCTGGCAAACACTTTCAATGGTACTTCTGCCATTTCCTTTTTATGTGGCACACCATAATTGCCAGATTGAGTATGTATCTCGTTAATGCTTAAAAAGAGTTCTTGAGAGATGAGTTTTTCATGCTTACCTTCTATAACTCTGCCTTCCAGCATTCCGTGTGATAATAAGCCGCAATAGAAGGGATTTTTGAAGATTTTAGTAAGTTGTTGCTTATACATAGGAACACCAGTGGCTTTCAACCTCCCTATGATTGCTTCGTTTTTCATGCCTTCATACTTCCAAAAGAAAGCCTTTCTTAGCTTTTTGCCTATTGCATTAACTACAATCTTACGCTCACCATTACTTTTGACGATATCATAACCCATTGGCACTCTGGCAGCCCAAACACCTTGTGCAAACTTCTCTTTCAAACCTGCAACGGCTCTTTGCTTCCTAAGTTCATTATCGTATTGAGAGAAGATAAAATGTATTGATTGCTGTAATATACCACTTGGATTTGAAGTATCTGTTGGTTGAGTTACTGCATAAACTTCTACACCGTACTTTTCTCGTAATTCTTGTGCAAGCTTAATGGCACCTCCACCTGTTCGACTGAAGCGGTCTAATGTGTAGACTAATATATGTGTAATTTCGCCTTTATTCTTTTTGATGTATTCCAGCATTCGCAGAAATTCTTTCCTGCCATCAGTCTTTGCACTTTCATAGGTACCACCAAAATATTGGGTAATAGCTATATTGTTTCTTGCGGCATTGTCTTGTATTGCTTTTAGCTGGAAATCCAGTGACAGGTTTTTATCTGCCTGTTCTTTACTGGATACTCTGGTATAGGCTACTGCCGTTTTAATCTGATTATGATTCGCATTAACATTGTTCGTCTTCCCAAATCTGGCAAAGGAGGATATATTGGTCATCTTGTTTTATCTTTTGATTTTTATCCTGTGTAAAGATACAAAATATTGATAATCAATTATTTATGAATTTATTTGACTTAACAATAATGCTGCGAGAGTTTCTAAACTTTGGGTAATAAGGATCGCTTCTTCATCTGAATAGTTTTCACATCCTTCATATTGTCGTAACCAATCTGTCGAACTGACATCATGTGTCTCCTTCTTATTCATATGATATTGGGTAAAAAATAACCAATCAGCATACTGCATGATTGGTTGTTGTAAGTTTTTTTAGAGTTAGATAGAGTAATATTCGTAATTAACCTAGTGTTATTAATCCCTCCCTAAAGTCTTCTACATAATCTTCTATGTCATGCATAAAACTTCGAGTCTCTCTTTCATATTTAATTTCAAGTGTGACGGTTTTATCCATTGCGTTACCTGCTATAACTTCATGCCTTAAATTATGTAGTTCCATCATCTCTGCTATGGTTTCCAATATTGGTAATGGTATATCAATGTTCTTTTGCATTATTTTGTTTTTAACTATGAATGTTTCGTAAATATTTACTGTTAGCAATAGCTTATTATAATCAAGGTTCCCCAATCAATTCTATTATCATTTCAACCTCGGCTCTGCGAAAAAGCTGCTTCCTTGAAATACTGTCTAAGAAAACTTGATGGGATGTATGGATATTCAACCAACGTCTGAGATTTTGGGTTGCTGATTTATGGCTACTGTCGGGAAAATATAGTTGTGCTAATTCTTTTCTTGAGTAAGAACGTAATTCAAATTCTGAATAATTGTTTGTGGACGGTCGAGTTTGTTCTTGCATATTGTTTGTCTTCTTAGCAGCTCTTTTGAGCAATTAGGGTTGATTGTATTTACTATGACAAACATACTAAGTCATAAAAGATACTTGAAGCTCTTTGAAGACATTTGAAGCTCTTTGAAGCTGTTCTCTTAGTTTGTGACTTCTGACTCGTCCTGATTTTAGCATTCCTAAGTATCAGTTACATTTTCAGACGATTTAGTTAGGTTTTATACGGAAAAATCAGTGAATCTTACGTATACATTACACCTTTGTTACGCTTTCATTACAACATTTCACACATTGTGGCTTACTAAAATAACTATACGCTCATTCACATCTTCCGTTTATTTTATACTACCCCCAAAAGTAAATCCTCAAACAAGCAACAAGCATTGGTAAACTTCGGCTGAAACATATTGTCCGACGGCTTAAGCGCTTGAGGTCTGTTCGAAGAGAGAGGTTCTTTCGTTCTATTCTGTTAGTACCATACTTACTAACACTATGTAGAGGTGGGGAGATGATACTTCTATAGATATTCAATCCGTCTGTACAAATACGTTTGGGACTAAGTTCTAAAACAGCATTCACAAGTTTGTTTAAATTCTCTTTTGTTCTCCTCCCTACTATAAAACTAATCACTTCTCTTGTTGCCCTATTAATACAATACATGATATATACCCGATTGACTTCTTGTTTGGAGCCAATATAAGTTTGCATCTCATCTACCTCATATACCTGTTGACACTCAGCATGAGTTGGTTTCGCAATTACAGCTGAAATACGCCTTATATACCTGACAACGCTACTGACCGATATAGTGAGTAAGTAACCTATACCGCGCATACTTACACCTTTCCTCATTAATTTAACAAGACAATCTTGTTCTGCCGTGCTTAATTATCTCCTTATATATGTAGCGCGTTGATATTTTCTACAGTGTTTGCAATAAATCTGTTGCAGGCCGTTACGTAGACCTTTCTTGATGCATGGTTGATTACAGTACTTACAATTCATGGGTGACGTATGGAACACGAGGCTTTTTATAACGCAATAGCGTAGCTATTCTTGTTGTCTAAAATAGAAAATGGGGATGAATGTTCATCCCCGTTTTCTATTAAACAGCTATAATGCCTCGTGATTATGTGCCAATTACATATCTACATTTCTGCAAGCTACGCATGGAACATTACCCTTCTTGCTAAACTCAACATAACTTAAATGCTATACGTATACATTAGAGCAATAAAAAAAGCACTTCTTAAATTATTAAACAACAAACTATAGGTTATAAAAACAGAACCAAAAGCATACTTCTGGTATAGAATAATATTACAGCCTACCGATTTAGTTTACATACTTTTGCATTATACAATTCTACCCTACTATACAAGGAATAGAAATTATGGGGCAAAAACTTTTCATCAAGAACATGGTCTGTGATAGATGTAAGCAGGCAGTTAGAACTCAGATAAGCAAATCCGGGGTTAAAGTGAGTGATGTGGATCTTGGGTATGCTGAAATAGAACCAGACGAAATCACACCTGATGTTTTTAATGAAATAAGTAACAATCTCAAATCAATTGGCTTTGAGCTAATTGATGACAAAAAACAGAAAATAGTTGAGCGTATTAAAAATATCATCATTGATATGGTTCACTATATGGATGAGCCACTATCTATAAAACAAAGTGAATACATCTCTTCCAAACTAAATTATGACTATCACTATTTAAGCAAGCTGTTCTCTGAAACAGAGAACATTACTATTGAACAATACATTATCAATCAAAAGATAGAAAGAATAAAAGAATTACTTACATACGGGGAGATGAATATTAATGAAATTGCTTTCAATCTTGGTTACAGTAGTGTTCAACATCTATCTCAGCAATTTAAAAAAGTCACCGGAGTAACCCCAACAGGCTATAAACAACAAAATGTACATTCTCGCAAGCCATTGGATCGAATCTGACATAATAATATAAATCTTAAACAGAATAATGTAACTACCCTGCAATAATTCTGTCGCAAATTTGCACTTACTAAAACGTAAGTGTATGGAAACTACGTACTACTTAAAAGGCATGGTTTGTTACCGTTGTATATCAGCGGTAGAGCAAGCGTTTTATGAAATAGGCTATAAAGTAACTAGTGTTCATCTTGGAGCAGTATCTATAAGCACCAAAGAAGTTTTACCAGATACTAATCTGATAGAATCGACTGTAAAATCATTAGGGTTAAGCTTAATAGAAGATAAAAAAGCAAAAACCGTTAAACAAGTCAAAAACATTATTGCTAATGTATATAGCGGAGACTTCGATTTCCCATACATATTCAGACTATCATCACTTCTTCAAAATAAATTACAACAAGATTACGATAACATAAGTCACACATTCTCTACCAGTGAAGGTATTACGTTGGAAAAATATGTAATTAACTATAGGCTAGGGAAAGCAAAGGAGTATTTATTATACTCAAATTATACACTGAATGACATCGCATTCAAACTAGGATATAATAGTGCTGCTCACTTTTCAAGGCAATTCAAAGAGTTGACCGGCCTTACAGCTAAGCAATACAAACAAATGTGCAGTAATAAAACCAATACGGAACTAACTGCTTAAAATAATATAACATGAACAAGGATAATGTAATTAAAACTACCTTCCCCGTACTAGAAATGACATGTGCTGCGTGTGCTGTAAGTGTTGAGTCTATGCTAAAGGCGGTTGACGGGGTATATAATGCAAGTGTAAACTTTGCTAATCAGGATGCACTTGTCGAATATGATGCAACAAAGGTAACACCTGATACACTTCGCAAAACGGTACAATCTATTGGATATGATTTGATAATAGAAACTGACAATCAAGAAGATTTAAAGAATGAAGCACAAAAAAAACAATACTACAAATTAAAGCAGCGTACAATTTGGGCAAGTATACTATCGTTGCCAATTGTAATAATAGGTATGTTTTTTATGGATATACCCTATGCTAATTGGATAATGATGGTACTTGCCACACCTGTAGTATTCTACTTTGGCAGAAGCTTTTTTGCAAATGCAATAAAACAGGCTAGGAACAAAAAGGCCAATATGGATACACTGGTAGCGCTAAGTACAGGTATAGCGTACCTATTCAGCTTGTTCAATACACTATTCCCTGATTTCTGGCACAGACGCGGTCTTCATGCGCATGTATATTTTGAAGCAGCAGCGGTGGTAATTGCATTTATATCTCTTGGCAAATTACTTGAAGAAAAAGCAAAATCAAATACATCATCCGCGATAAAAAAACTAATAGGCTTGCAACCAAAAACAGTACGGGTAATTGTAAACAATACTGAAGTAGAAAAAACTATATCAGAAGTACTGGTAGGCGACATTGTGCAGGTAAGACCCGGCGAAAAAATTGCGGTTGATGGCAAAGTTACTGAGGGCTATTCATACGTAGATGAAAGTATGATTAGCGGCGAATCTATTCCTGTAGAAAAGAAAAAAAATGACAAAGTATTTACGGGCACTATAAACCAAAAAGGCAGTTTTAGGTTTGTAGCCGAAAAAATAGGATCCGATACTTTATTATCTCAAATAATTAAAATGGTACAAGAAGCACAAGGCAGCAAAGCTCCTGTGCAAAAGATAGTAGATAAAATTGCGGGAATATTTGTACCTATAGTTATCGGAATATCTGTTCTTACATTTATTGCCTGGATGTTGTTGGGTGGTGATGCTGCATTTACACATGCTTTGCTTACTTCTGTCACAGTACTAGTGATAGCATGCCCTTGTGCATTAGGATTAGCTACCCCTACTGCAATAATGGTTGGTATTGGTAAGGGTGCGGAAATGGGAATATTAATAAAAGATGCAGAAAGCCTTGAAACAGGACACAAAGTAAATGCAGTAGTATTGGATAAAACAGGAACTATCACAGAAGGACACCCGGATGTAACAAATATTATATGGAAAGAAAATGTAGAAAAAGATAGCCTGTCACAAATTCTGTATACAATGGAAGCAAGCTCCGAACACCCGCTTGCAGAAGCATTGGTACGCTACTTTCAGCAACACAACGTTGTCAAGGCTGAGATAAACAGCTTTGAAAGCATCACCGGGATGGGCGTATCTGCAATAAGCAAAGGTAAAAAGTACTACGCCGGAAGCAGCAAGATGATAGCACAAAATGCAGTAAACATTGATAGCAACTTACAAAAGCATGCAGCGAATTGGCAAGAAGAGGCCAAAACAGTTATATGGTTCTGGGATGAAGTGAGTGCATTGGCAGTAGTTGCAATTGCAGACACTGTAAAAAAGAGCTCTGCTATTGCAATTGAAAGACTTCATAATCTTGGGATAGAAGTGTATATGCTGACAGGCGACAATAAACAAACTGCCAAAGCAATTGCAGAACAAGTTGGGATATTGCATTATAATGCTGAAACCCTACCATCAGATAAAGCAGCATTTGTAAAAGCCCTGCAGGCACAAGGCAAAATAGTAGCTATGGTAGGCGATGGCATTAATGATAGTCACGCCCTTGCACAGGCAGATATGAGTATTGCAATGGGCAAAGGCTCTGACATTGCAATAGACGTAGCTAAGATGACATTAATACAATCTGACCTGAATGCAATACCTACTGCACTCAATTTGTCTAGAAAAACAGTAAATACAATAAAGCAAAACCTATTCTGGGCATTTATCTATAACCTAATAGGCGTTCCTATTGCTGCCGGATTGTTGTACCCAATTAATGGCTTCCTTTTAGATCCAATGATTGCGGGCGGCGCCATGGCACTAAGTTCAGTCAGTGTTGTAAGCAATAGCCTGCGGCTTAAACTTGCAAAATTATAACAAACAAAAAAGCCTTACGTTGTAAGGCTTTTTTGTTTACCAATATTATATAAATCTCCGCTACCATAGTGTAATAATATGGGCTGGCCTAGCTGATACTTTTGTGAAAATCTAATTCTAAAACGCACAAAAGTATTAATTATGAAATGGCCGTATTCAGAAAGTAAAAACTTGATCTTGCTACTATCTGTGTTATTATATAGTTCATGTAGCACGGATAGCAAGGAGTCATCAACTGCATCTACCCTACCCAGCATTCCTGTTGATGTTTCTATCATAAAAAAAGAAAAAATCGATGCAATAGAATCAATTAGTGGCACTATACTACCAGCACAGGAAGTAGAGATTGCATCTGAAGTGACAAAACGTATTATCTCTATAAACTTTAAAGATGGCGCATCAGTTAGTAGCGGACAACTACTTTACAAACTAGACGACAGAGATATACGTGCAAAACTACATAAGGTGCAGGCAGAATTGAGTATTGCAGCACTGAATGAACACAGACTTGCAGAGTTATTAAAAACAGAATCTGTACGGCTTGAGGAGTATGAAGCTGCAAAAGCAAAGTATGATGTGTACACAGCAGAAAAAGAGATGCTATTAGCAGAACTTGAAAAAACAGAAATACGAGCACCGTTCTCAGGTCGTGTTGGCATCTCTAAAGTACATAAGGGCGCAATAGTACAACCCGGCAAAGGCTTAGTGACTATAAGTAATGCACATACGGCAAAAATTGAATTTTCTGTACCTGAGATGTATTTAAATGCAGTAAAGTCTAACTCAAAAATCTCTTTTGAAATAGAAGGAAGTAACAAAATTTTTCAAGCTAACATTATTGCCAGAGAAGCATCATTAAACAAAGACAATCGTTCAATAACCATTCAGGCAATTACATCTAATACACAAGGCATGCTTTCCGGTGGCATGTCAGCCAAGGTACATTTTAATAAGCTGGGAATAGCTGAAGGGATAGCTATACCTACAGAAGCCTTAATGCCATCTGGTAATGGTTACAGCATATTTCTTGTAAAATCAATGAAAGCAAAAATATTTCAGGTAGAGTTACTATCAAGAAATGAAAAGACTGCAGTTATTAAGTCGGGGCTCAACGAAGGAGACACCGTTATAGTATCCAATCTATTGCGCATTTCAGATAATGCATCGGTAAATATTGTTTCAACAAACAAAAAATAATCTCATGAGTTTATCATCATTAAGCATAAAAAAGCCAGTATTGGCTGGTGTATTATCAGCGATAATATTACTGCTGGGAGTTGTAGGGTTTAAATACCTGGGGGTAAGAGAATTTCCATTAACAGAAGCACCTGTAATATCTGTAGTCACTTTCTATCCTGGTGCAAGCCCTGATGTTATTGCCAGCAAGATAACCAAACCACTAGAAGAGTCTATTGCCGAAGCCGGTGGTTTAAGAACTGTTTCGTCAGAATCTCGTGAACAAGTAAGTGTAATATCAGTAGAGTTCAACAGAGATATTGATCTCGATGATGCATTGAATGATGTACGAGACAAAGTATCAAAAGCAAAAACACAATTGCCTGCAGATGTTGACCCCCCTATTGTAGAGAAATCATCATCTCCAGATAATCTTGTTGCATTTCTTGAGGTAGAAAGTGACACAAAAGATATAAAAGAGGTTAGCTATCTGGCATCAACAACGATAAAAGACAGAATGCAGTCTATTCCAGGTATCAATAGAATTGCTATTGTCGGCGAACATAAGTACGCAATGCGTCTTCGATTTGACCCTGTAAAATTGGCAAATTATCGATTGACAGCGGAAGATGTAAGACAAGCTTTACAAAGAGAAAACATTGATGTACCTGCAGGTAAAATAGAAGGCTCAGCAAATGAAGTAAGTATCAGGACGGCAGGCAGACTGAATAATGCGGATGATTTTAATGAAATGATCATAAAAAGAACAGAAAATGGCATTGTAAAGTTGAGGGATATTGGATTTGCAGAGCTGGGAGAAGCGAATGAAAATAATGCCATTATTAATGAAACAGGGAATATAAACAGGGTTGGTGTTGGTGTTGCTATTCAAATACAGAGAGGAGCAAACGCCATTGAAGTGGTAGACGAATTTTACAAACGATTAGAACAACTAAAAAAAGAAATCCCATCAGATTATCGCCTTATTGTAGGTTTTGACTTTACAAAGTCGGTCAGGGAATCCATTAAAGAAGTTGAAGAGACGCTATTTATCGCTTTCGGTCTGGTAGTGTTAATCATATTCCTTTTTCTGAGAGACTGGCGCTCTACAATTATTCCTGTATTGGCAATTCCGGTTTCTATCATGTCTGCATTCTTTATTATGTATCTGGCAGGCTTTTCAATAAATGTATTGACACTTTTAGGCCTTGTACTAGCCATTGGGCTTGTTGTAGACGATGCGATAGTAGTACTTGAAAATATTTACAAGAAGATTGAAGAGGGCATGCCCCCGGTAAAGGCAGCATTAGCAGGATCTAAAGAAATATATTTTGCTGTTATTTCCACAACTATAACACTAGCTGCCGTATTTCTGCCAATAATTTTGATGGGAGGCATTACAGGACAGCTATTCAAAGAGTTTGCAATAGTCGTTTCTGGCTCTGTACTAGTATCCGCATTTGTTGCACTTACATTATCGCCTATGCTTAGTGCCTATCTGCTGAAGCAGAAAGACAGTCATAATTGGCTATACCGTGCAACAGAACCTATGTTTATTAAATTAAACAACGGCTATAGTAATATGCTGCGTTCGTTTATGAAAAAGCGTTGGATGGCTTGGGTTTTCCTTGTTGCAGCAGGATTACTAATTATAACAATCGGAACAAAACTCCCATCAGAGCTAGCACCTACAGAAGACAGATCTAACCTTAGTTTAATAGCCATAGCACCTGAGGGTGTATCATTTGAAAAAATGAAAGAGAATATGATGTCTGTTGGCAAGTATGTTAATGACTCTACAGATGGTTTATACCAAACCTACTCAATGGTTGCAATATCATTTATACCTGCTCCTGCTCCAACCAATTTTGCCATTCAGTCTGTTTACTTAAAAGATCCGTCCAAAAGAAAAAAGAGTATTCAGGAGATATATGCACAGTACGGGCAAGCATCCGGCAACTTTAGAAATATTTTGTTATTCCCCTATTTACCCCCAACAATTGGTACACGATATGGTGGTGGTATGCCGGTGCAGTTTGTGTTACAATCATCCGGGCTGGATACTTTAGGAGCTATACTACCTAAATTCCTTGCTGCAGCACGTCAAAGTAAAAAGTTGATGTTTGTTGACAGCGACTTGAAAATAAATAAGCCAGAGCTTCTGGTGAATATTGATCGCAAGAAAGCTGCGCTATTAGGGATATCAATACAGGAAGTTGCAAGAGCATTACAATTATCGTTTTCAGGACAGCGCTATGGGTATTTTTTGAAAGACGACAGGCAATATGAAGTAATCGGCCAGGTTGAACGCAGAAATAGAAACTCAATAGAAGACCTGAAGTCTATATATGTAAAGAGTATAAATGGTGAAATGATTTCGTTGGACAACCTTGTTACAATAAACCCATCAACCAGTCCGGCAGCAATATACAGATATGATCAATATACTTCTGCAACAATTTCAGCAGCACTAGCCCCGGGCATTAGTCTTGAAGAAGGAATTCAAGAAATGGAAGAGATAAAGAAAAAAGTTCTGGGAGACAACTTTAAAACTTCACTAGCAGGGCAATCAAGAGACTATATAGAGTCTAAAGGCAACATGTTTTTTACCCTGATTCTTGCTATACTGGTTATTTACCTGATTCTTGCAGCACAGTTTGAAAGCCTTAGAGATCCTCTGACCATAATGCTTACCGTGCCAATGGCATTAGTTGGTGCGTTATTGAGCCTTATGTTATTCGGGCAAAGCCTGAATGTCTTCAGCCAGATAGGCATTATTACGCTAATAGGTCTAATAACTAAAAATGGAATCCTGATTGTTGAATTCGCTAATGACTTAAAATCACAAGGGCTTACAGTAGTAGAGGCTGCTATTGCAGCAGCCGAACAAAGATTCAGGCCAATACTTATGACTTCATTAGCAATGATATTCGGTGCACTGCCAATCGCATTTACATTCAACAGCAGACAATCGTTAGGCATCGTTATTGCTGGTGGCCTACTATTTGCAGGCATCTTAACACTGTTTATTATCCCGGCAATATACTCATATTTATCTAAAAAAAGTAAAGGGAAAATCGTTAACAACGGCTAAACTAAAACATTGACTATGTATATCAAAATATTAATACTGGCATTACTAATGGCTGTTTATATTAAACAAGCATCAAGCCAAACTGTGATAACACTAGATAGCGCTATTTATCACTCCACTCACTACAATAGCAAAGTGCAAATAGAAGATTATGAATATCAAAAAGCACAATTAGCATTTAAGGAATCTAAATCATTGTATAAACCTGAGATTAACTTAAACGGTAGCTATAACAAATACTTCAACAAACAGGTCATTTTTATGCCGGGTAGTTTGGTGGGCAATACCTCTACGCCGGTAGCAGATGTTGCTGTTGGGGGGTATAATGCATTTAATGCCTACGTAAGTTTCGTGCAGCAAATTCTTAATGTGCCTGCAATTTATCAGATAAAACAAAGTAGGATAGCAAAAGAAAGTGCGAGGCTAAATAGTGAATACTTGAAGCAGCAAGTAGCAAAAGACATCTATATAAGATACTATACAATAGCTTTGTATAACAAACAGCTTGATTTGCTGAAAAACAGTTTATCAAGAAATATGAAAGCTCTTTCTGATGCCAAGTCACTTTACTATCAGGGGAAGGCATTGAAAACAGACACATTGAATTATCACATCGTAGTTCAAAATGTGTTAATTGCTATTACAGCATTAAAAAATGAGCTTAGCCATGAAACGAATGAGCTGCAAAGACTATGCGGTTTTGATCTTTCTGAAAGCATATCATTTTCAGATACCCAATCTATCAATCGTCCACTTATAAACAGAGAGCAGAAAGCAGATACAACTGGCAGTATAGCTGGCAGACAAGATATAGAGATACAGAAAAAAAATGTCTCCTTAGCCACTGCACAGATTAAACAAGCACAATCTTATCGATTGCCCAAACTATCTGTATTAGGTCAATACCAACTGCAAGCACAGGCAGACAACCTAATGAATGATCGCTATAATTGGCCTACATCTTCATTCATAGGAGTACAACTTTCGATACCAATTTATGAAGGAAACAGGCTAAATAATAAAAACAAAAGTTATAAACACACACTAGCACAAGAGTTAATTGCACTAGACAACATGACGAAAGAAGCAATAATAAGCCTAAAATACGCTCATGATAAACTTCATGAAGCAATGTGGCAAAATAAAATTGAATCAAATAAAGTAGTAGCGGCTGAAGCTAACTATGAAATAATAAATAACAGATATTCTAAAGGATTAGCTTCCAGGCTCGAATTGTCGGATGCAGAGCTCAGTCTTAGTAAAGAAAAAATAGCACTGCTTACATCAGAGTATAATATTCGATTAGCCGAAGTTCAATTATTGTTTGAATCAGGAAAAATCAAACAGTAATCAACTCAACAAAAGCGACAAATAATTGTCGCTTTTTTGTTTGTCGAGATTATATAAATCTCTGCAACCATAGTGTAATAACCTGCGGCAACTTCAACAATAGTTTTGTGCCAAAAATAGTCTTATGCACTCAAACAACTTAGTTAACGAAACAGCGTACAAAAACAGATGGAAGGCATTACTGCTGCTATGTACTGCACAGTTTATGGTAATAATGGACACATCAATTATTGGTGTTGCATTACCGGCAATCAAATCTGCACTTGGCTACAGTCAGGCCGGATTACAATGGATTTTTAATGCTTACGTAATATTCCTTGGTGGGCTATTGCTATTAGGTGGTAAACTCTCCGATCTTTTCGGACCCAGAAAAATTTTCATGACAGGTTTTGTGCTACTTACAGCTGCGTCATTCCTTGCGGGCATGGCATGGTCTGAAGGAGCATTGAATATAGGGAGAGCATTGCAGGGAATGGGCTCTGCATTTATTGCGCCTGCAGCGCTGACACTTGTGATGACTATGTTTACTGACCCTAAAGAACTTGGCAAAGCCCTAGGTTTATGGGGAGCGTCAGCTGCTGCAGGCGGTTCTGCAGGCGTATTTCTTGGTGGCGTCATCACAGAATGGATGTCTTGGAGGTGGGTATTTTTTATCAACATTCCGATTGGCCTGGCAGTACTGATGTTTAGCAAAAGCTATCTGCTGCAAGGAAGTACAAGAAAGGGTAAAGTTGATGTACTCGGCGCAATATTAATTACAGCAGCACTCGTATTGATGGTATTTGCCATTGTAACAGCAGAAAACGGGTTGCTAAACACAACAACAATTACTCAATTGGTCACCTCCATAGGGTTACTTGTGGCATTTTTAATAGTTCAGAAAAAAAGAAGTGAGCCACTTATCCCTTTATCTATATTCAAAGTACCTAACCTATCAGCAGGAAATATTGTAATGGCACTGATGGCTGCTTCTTGGATACCATTGTGGTTTTTCCTGAATCTCTACTTGCAACAGATTCTTCAACTGTCAGCATTTAAAAGCGGCCTTGCATTATTACCAATGACAATTATTATAATGATACTGATGGTAGGCTTTACAGGTAAGCTGGTAGGCAAATTCGGATTTAAAAAGAATCTGATAGCAGGCCTTATAGCTTTAGCATTAGCGCTTTTCATGTTTAGTCTGGCCCCAGTAGGCGGTTCTTTTATGGGCAATTTGTTGTTACCATCTTTATTAGCTGCTGTAGGCATGTCGCTGGCATATATACCAGGTACAATAGCATCAATGTCTGGCGCAAAACCTGAAGAAACAGGGCTTGCTTCAGGCTTAGTAAATACCAGTTATCAAATAGGTTCTGCATTAGGTTTAGCCATTATAGTAGCTATATCAAGCGTTAAGACAAAACAAGCAGCAATGAATGGAATACAGGAAATCGATTCGTTAAACCTTGGTTTTCAATCGGCATTTTTGGTATCAGCATTTGTAGCATTGTTATCAGCTATATTGGCAGTCGTATTCATCAAAACGCCCAAGCAGTCATAGCAATTATGCTAATGAAAGCCTTTCTAACGTCAGTCAATAACACTATGATAAAATAATATAAATCAAACCCCATATTATATAACGACGTTCACTTATACTAATGGTAGTTTTGTGTTACAAATTAAGCCGAACAAATGAGCCTGATAGCAATACATATTCCGAAAATGAAATCAGGAAGTAGTGTATCTGTCATTGCGGGTAATATGAGCAGTTTAATAGGCATTAGCATTATTTCTATTATACCCGGGCTTGTAATAATTAAAGAGCCTATGGCGCCAACCTGAATAGAAAAAATACGATACACGATTGAACGGCTTGGTTATAGAATCCTGAGAATCGAAAAAGTTAACAGTTTAATTAATATTCTAAACAAAATGGAAACAGTAAAATTTAAGACAAACATTAAGTGTATGGGTTGTGTTGCAAAAGTAAGTGCTGGTATGAACGAATTAGTTGGTGAAAACAACTGGGAAGTTGATGTTACCAGTACAGAAAAGACACTGACTGTAATAAAGCAAGATGGCATAACCAAAGAAGATGTAGTAGCTGCAGTTAATGCTGCAGGGTTTAAAGCAGAAGCATAAGATGAAGAAAATGCTTCAACAGATAAGGTTTTGTTTCACAAAAAAATGTTGCTCGAGGCAATAATTGATGGGCAAATGAGTATGTGAAAGCCACAATGGCAAGTAACATACTCTTTCTAAAAAAACAACAATATGAAAAAGATATTATTAGTAGTATTTTCTGCATTGATAGGGATAGAAGCAGGTGCCCAAACAAAAGAAGAGCTTACATCTTCTTTGCATAAATATTATGGTATAAAAGATGCTTTGACTAGCGACAATGCGAAAGAGGCAGCTAAATACGCCGAAGTATTTAGCACTTATTTACGTAGCAATCCGTATAAAGGCAGCGCAGACCTTCTTACACAACTACAAAAAATAAGTTCAGCCAAAGACATTGCCAAACAAAGAGAGTTTTTCGCATTGCTATCTGCACAAATGATTGCAATGCTTGATAAACAAAATGTTGGAGAAGCAGGCTATATTCAATTTTGCCCTATGAAGAAAGCAGAATGGATTAGCAATGACAAAAACATCAAGAATCCGTATTATGGTAAAAGTATGCTGACATGTGGTAAAACAACCGACAGTATAAGATAATAAAATGCAAAAAACGTGCTTATGAAAAAGTTTGTTGTCGTATTCTGGATATTATTCATTTTTATTAACAGCTCTTTGTTTGCTCAGAATATGCAACACAAGAGCTTTTGGGGTACTGGCAATAAAATAGTCTATCATTTATACGTAAACGATACAACCGTTGGGTATAGTAATAAAAAATCTAAAGCCATATCAATAAACGGAAGTATTCCCGGTCCTACATTATATTTCACAATAGGTGACACTGCTGAAATTCATGTTCACAACATGATGCATATGGAAACATCTATCCATTGGCATGGATTGATACTACCTAACGAGCAAGATGGTGTACCTTATCTTACTACTGCACCAATTAAAGGACACACAACACACATTTATAAGTTCCCTATCGTACAAACAGGAACATACTGGTACCATTCTCATACTATGCTGCAGGAACAGAGCGGTATGTATGGTGCAATTGTCATTAATAAGAAAGTTGCTGCTCCTATGCGAGAGCATGTAGTATTGCTTAGCGATTGGACGAATGAATCTCCTGCACAAGTAGAGCGTTCTTTGCACTATGCCACCGACTGGTATGCAATTAAAAAAGGTGCTACACAAGATTATTGGCAATCTATCAAAGAAGGAAAGCTAGGCACGAAGCTATCCAATGAATGGAAACGAATGACAGCCATGGATGTAAGCGATGTTTTCTATGATAATATGCTTATCAATGGAAAACTTACAGACAGTATCAATAACCTGCAAGCCAGAGACAGTATAAGGCTTAGGGTAATAAATGGCAGCTCATCAACATATTTCTGGCTGGAATATACAGGAGGCAAAATAATTGTTGTTGCATCTGATGGTGCCGATGTGCAACCTGTTGAGGTAGACAGGCTTATTGTTGGTGTATCAGAAACATACGATGTCGTTATTGTTCGACCAGATACTGGCAGGTATGCATTTTTAGCCACTGCTGAGGACAGAACCAAGTACACATCTTTACTAATTGGCAATAATCCGCATAATTCTATACAACCAATGCCAAGACTCAAATACTTTGAGGGCATGAAAATGATGAATGGGATGATGCGTATGAACGGGTCTATGAACGATATGGGCATGAGTATGAGCCTGCAACAAATGGACATGAATACGGTAATGTATCCTGAAATAGTCGACAGTAATAAAAACATCGTAACACTGAACTATGCAATGTTAAAAGCTTCGCAAAAAACGAATTTACCAGATGCCTCTTATAGAGTTTTAAAATTCGAATTGACCGGAAACATGAATCGCTATGTATGGACAATAGATAACAAAACGATATCGGAATCAGATAAAATACTGATAAGAAAGGGAGAGAATATCCGTATTGTTCTTTACAACAACTCTATGATGCGTCACCCTATGCACTTACACGGCCATTTCTTCAGAGTATTGAATGGGAATGGAGACTATGCCCCTTTGAAAACTGTGTTGGATATAATGCCTATGGAAACTGACACTATAGAATTTCATGCTTCTGAAGAATATGGAGACTGGTATTTCCATTGTCATATACTATATCATATGATGTCGGGTATGGGCAGGATATTCAGGTACGAAAACACACCACCAAATCCTCAACTTCCTGACGAGAAAAAAGCGCAAAGAAAAGTATACCATGATGACAGGCGCTTTTATCTTGGCACTCAGATTGGTATTGAAAGTAATGGAAGTGATGGTGAGGTTTCATTATCAAACACAAGATGGCAACTACAAACAGAATGGCGTATCGGGCTGAATAATACTAAAGGATATGAAAGCGAAACTCATATTGGCAGATATATAGGACGCAATCAATGGTTGTATCCATATGTGGGGTTCGATTGGAGATACAGAAAGCATAATGTAGTTGAAACTAACCTATTCAACCAGATAAACAGCAAAAATGAACGTAGTGTTTTTTGCATAGGCTTACAATACACACTTCCTTTCCTGATAAAGGCAGATATGAGAGTTGATATGGAAGGAAAACTTAGAATGCAGTTACTTCGAGAAGACATTCCACTTGCAAAAAGACTAAGAATGAATATGATGGTAAATACTGATAAGGAGTATATGATAGGGCTTCGATATATTGCTACGAAATACTTTTCAGTTTCTACTCACTACGATAGTGATATGGGCTATGGAGCGGGCATTACTATTACCTATTAAAATGACAGAATTCCCACATTAACACAAACAACAATACTATCTTTTCTTTAAAGGTTGTTTACCATTGACTCTAAATACAGAAAATTAATACCATTTAGTCCCATAAGGATCGAACCACGGACATTAAATATCAATTACTTACAAATATAAAATATACTGCTTTAAAAAAGTAACCCCTGAAAATCCGCTACAGTAGCGACTTTCAGGGATTGATAATTTTGGAGAGTGGAGTCTACGGAACGAGTGTTGAACCAACTGAGGGATTTTTTCTGGAGTATGTACCCTTTAAAAGACGCTGTGGGATTGACTTTAAGCAGTTTACACTGAGTCCATTTTTCTAACCCCTATAAAATCTAAAATTTTAGAAAAATGGTCGTTATAAATAATATGAACATAATTGCAGATAAGAATAAGGAGCTTATAAGGCTCCTTATTCTTATTGATTCATATACCGTTATCACTTGAACTCTATAAAGTGTATACTTTATGCAGGACTATATAGACTATACAATTTTCTTACACTCCACTTCTGTAGCATTTTGTAGCATTTCTTATAAACTATTGAAAACAAAAAAGATAGACTAAAATAAAAGCATTTTCATTGTAGCACATTTGTAGCAACATTGTAGCAAAAAACACCTAATTAAGGATGTTTTTATCCTCAATATGATATTGGTCATATTTTTGACGAGTATCACTCTCTAGTTTTGTCAGGCAATCAGTAAAAATGTTTCTACGATACTGGCTTTTACTATTCATAATCTTTGTTTCATATACACTATTTCTTTTCAGGCATTGTGATACAAAGCCTATCCCACCAACACAATCTGCTATGAAAGGGGCTTCTATCTGGAGAGAAAAAAATTGCCAATCTTGCCACCAACTATATGGGTTAGGTGGATACATGGGACCTGATCTTACCAACATCATAAGCAGTAAAGCTGAAAATAATGCAAGGACTTTCATTAAATATGGTACAGGCAAAATGCCTAACCTGCACTTGAACGATGAAGAAGTTGACAATCTTGTTGCCTACCTGAGTTGGATAGATAAAACAGGAAAATCAGAAGTAAACGATAGTAATATCCACTGGACAGGCAGTTATATAATTAAGTAATGTATGCGCTATAAAGTATATCTCGTTTTTTCATTAGTAATGCTTCAAGTAGCATTATTGTGCGGTGTACTGTCATCATTTTCTTTTTTGTATCCTGAAACGTTAAAAAATATAGTACCGTTTCAACAACTGAGACCGATGCACGTATCGGCAGCATTGTTTTGGATAATATCGGGTGCCGTAACATCACTGTTAGTACACAGCAATCATGTTGCAGTCATAAAAACAGCAAACAAACGTCTGATAAACACTGCAGCAGGTATATGGGCGTTGACTATAAGTGTCATTTTCGCGTACTATACAATGAATAAATATGGTGGCAGGGAATACTGGGAATTCCCGCCGTGGTTGTGTGTACCATTACTGCTTTCTTGGACATTGTTGATGATTGGATACGGCAGGCACTGGTTCAGCCTGAAAAACAAAAAACCACTGTACCAAATAATGTGGGCTACGGGTGTGCTATTTTTTTTACTAACGTTTATTGAGCAGAATATATGGCATATTGCATGGATCAGACAATCCTACATCAGAGAAGTAACTATGCAATGGAAGGCAAACGGATCGATGGTTGGTGCATGGAATCAGATGATATATGGCACATCGCTCTACATAATGGTAAAAATGAGTGGAGACAAATCTATTGCTGAAAACAAGAAGGTGTATATATTCTATTTTCTGAGCCTGAGCAACCTGATGTTTAATTGGGGACATCATATATACAATGTACCAACAGCAGGCTGGGTGAGACATGTATCGTACTTCATAAGCATGACGGAGTGGCTGTTTTTCATAAGTATGATACAAAGCTTTAAGTCAAAAACATCTGAATATAACAGACACAAACACCTTATCAGTTACAAATTCATCATAGCATCAGAAGTATGGTTGTTTTTAAACCTTTTGCTTGCAATTATGATGAGCATACCTGCCATAAACAAGTATACACACGGCACACACATTACAGTTGCACATGCTATGGGCACTACAATCGGCATCAACACAATGATCTTGCTGGGTAGCATTGGGTACATTTGTAAAATCGATACGGCACCCGTCAAAATAAAAAAAGCGGTAACCACAGGATATAACATAGCTCAGGTAAGCCTGTTAATATTCTGGTTGTGTCTTGTAGTGGCAGGCCTTACAAAAGGCTACAGGAGTTGTGTATTGCATATAAAAGATTTTCAAACAATGATGGCCCCTATCTACTCTATTCTAAAACTATTTGCTATAGCAGGCATAGGTTTATTGGCCGGTATGGGCATGATTATATATAACTATCTGAAACAATTATACAATAAACGTTTACGTCATGAATGAGAAGAAATTGCCAATAAAACGAAGTGCAGAGCTCGTTCCGTTGTCCAGAGATCATCATAATGGGTTATTACTATGCTGGAAGATCAGACAAGGTATTAACAAGGGTATTGACACTGATAGAATTGCAGCATACACCTCACACGTTTTCGATACAGAATTAGCACCTCATTTTGAGCTCGAAGAACAAGTATTGTTCTCACTCATTCCGGAAGATGAAAAATTCAAACGGGCGGCAAACGAGCATTTTCAACTTAAGGAAATAGTACTCACATTAAGACACCACAAAGCAACAACAGATACATTGCTTTCTTTCGCAAATCTGCTTGAATCTCATATACGATATGAGGAAAGAGACTTATTCAATTACATTGAAAGACACATACAAACTGTGCAATTACGCATTGCAGGCGAAATGATAGAACATGCCTATAAAAACGCTTGCCATAATGATTGGAAAGATGATTTTTGGGTAACAGACAAATAAAAGACATTTTCATCCTGAATATGATGTGCGTCATATTTTAACTTAACGGGGCAGATTAATTTTACAACAGATTCATTCATTTCATCAAACAAAAAACGTTATGAAAAAATCATTTCTGCTAATGATGCTGGCTACTTCAGCATTAACCGCCTGCAACAACAATAGTCAGCAAAGCACTACTTCAGGTTCCGAGCCTGCTTTAGCATCTACTGTACCCGCTGTTGAGGACAATGTTTCTCAACACGATGTGGTGCAGGTTGCCCTAGGCAGCAAAGACCATAGCACTTTGGTAGCTGCTGTAAAACAGGCCGATTTAGTTGAGCCACTACGCAAAACTGGCCCGTATACTGTTTTTGCACCTACAAACGAAGCGTTTAGCAAATTACCGGCAGGTACTGTTGATGGCTTAATGAAACCGGACCAGAAAGATGCTTTAGCAGACATACTGCAATACCATGTATCGGTTGGAATTTATAAAGAGGATATGTTCCAGGATGGGCAAGTAATTGGTCAGGTTAATTCTCAAAATATCACCATCAGCAAAAAAGACGGCAAAGTAAAAATTAATGGAACTGCTAATATCTTAGCAGCAATACCGGCATCCAATGGGCTGATATATGTGATTGATGAAGTATTATTACCACCTAAGAAATAGTTCTATAATCTATTTTGAACTACTTACTATTCATATTGTTATTTTCGTAGGGAATTAATAATCAGTCAAACAAATACAAAATGTTTTCAAAATCTTGTGAATACGGCATCAGGGCAATTATTTATATAGCATCTGAAAACGAAAAAGGGAAAAAGGTAGGCATCACTGAAATATGCGAAAACATAGAAGCTCCTGCACATTTTACAGCCAAGATATTACAGATACTGAGTCGTAACAGAATAGTAAATTCTCAGAAGGGTGTAAATGGCGGTTTCTTTCTGGATGAATATCAATTGGATTTGAAACTGATAGATGTAGTAACTGCCATAGATGGCAAAGCAATATTTACAGGGTGCGGGCTGGGGTTGAAGCAGTGTTCTGAAACAAACCCCTGCCCGCTTCATAACAAATTCAAAGCTATAAGAAACGATTTAAAAAAGATGCTGGAAGCAACAACAATCGGAGAGTTGGGCCAGAGCCTGAAAAAAGGCAAGTCAGTTCTTAAAAGAATAAGAGTTTAAAAAATTTACCTTAATTAAGGATAAAAATGTCTTTTATTAATTCAGCCTCAAAAAAACAAAAGTGGATTGGCATCTCTCTAATAAACCTGAGCATAGTAGCCTTACTTGGCTTTACGCTACGTAGCAAGATACTATTCAATATTCCCTTCCTCGATTTTAAGCATGTATTACATGCACATTCTCACTTTGCATTTGGTGGGTGGGTAAGCCTGGCATTATTTGTACTACTCTCTACAGAACTTTTGCAAGGTATAGATGCAAGAATGAATCGGGTTTTACTGCTCGTAAACATCAATGCCTGGGGAATGTTGATAAGCTTTTTGCTACAGGGATATGGGCTTTTCTCTATCATATTTTCAACCCTTTTCATTTTTGTATCTTATTACTATACATGGGTGTTTTTGAAAGCGCTGCAAAAGACCGAAACAGAACCAATTATTAAACAGATGGCAATATGGGCTCTGTTATATATGTCGTTATCATCTATAGGCCCATATACACTTGCCTATCTGCTGGCAACGAAATCCGGAAATGTCATTCTGTATAAAGATGCTGTATATACCTATCTCCATTTGCAGTATAATGGCTTCTTTACATTAGCTATTCTTGCACTCTTATTCAATAAGATAATTAAGCATAGTTTACTTGCAGACAAGCATAGAGCAAAACGCTTCTTGACAATAGTAAACGCAACAGTAATCCCTTCATTATTCTTATGCTACCTTTGGCATTACCCTACTACATATGTACGTATCGTAGCCATTACAGGCAGCATACTGCTCATTCTATCTGTGGTCCTGTTTCTGCCACTTACAAAGAACATCAAGGTATTTGCCGGCAAAGAGACAACACCATACAGAGTACTACTAGCATTATCAATTGTAGCACTTATACTGAAGCTCACACTACAAAGCCTCACAATATTCCCGACTATAGGTGACCAGGTATTTAATAACAGGCCGGTGATAATAGGTTTTCTTCACTTAGTACTATTAGGCTTTGTAACATTATATCTGCTCGCCCATTTTCTACAGCTTGGATATTTAGGGAATACAACACTCACCTCTGTTTCATTAGCAATATTCGTAACAGGTGTACTTGCAAATGAACTGCTGCTAATGACACAGGGGCTAGAAATAATGTTTATGACCAACAGCAGGTTATTCCCACAAATGCTATGGTACGCAGCTATCGTGCTGGTAATGGGAAGCATACTGATAGTAGCAAGTCATTTGAAAACACAGTACAGTAAATACAATGCAACATTTCATTAATTAATTATAAAAGCAATAAATTTTAAAAATATGGATTCAACTATTTTTATTGATGTAACAACGATGGCGCCAGCAGATAAACACCCATCTATCTTCAATGCATTTGACAAAATTGCCCCGGGCGCTTCTGTCATTTTACATAATGACCACGACCCTAAGCCTGTATATTATCAGCTGATGGGGTTGAGAGGCAATTGCTTTGCATGGGAATACCTGAAAAAAGGTCCTGAGATATGGGAGGTACAGATAAGGAAAAACGAAACCACAAACGGGAAAGAAACAATTGGAGAAATAGTACGTGGCGACATCAGAAAAGCCCAGGTGTTTAAAAAACTTGGAATAGATTTTTGTTGTGGTGGAAAGAAAACACTGGCTCAAGCCTGCAAAGAAAAAGGGTTATCTGAAACAACAGTTGCAGAACTATTAGAAGAACCAACACAAACCGATACACAAAACCTTGATTTTAAAAGTTGGAATGCCGGTTTTCTTGCAGACTTTATAGTGAATCAACATCATGAATACGTGAGAACAAATGCACCGCTTATAAAAGAACTATCAGAGAAAGTAAGCACCAAACACATAGAAAAGTACCCATATCTGAAAACGGTTCACGATAAAGTAATTTTACTCTTAAATGAGCTGGATACACATATGAAGAAAGAAGAGGTAATACTCTTCCCGTACATCAAACAAATGGAAGCATCACAGATGAAGGCAGGAGGTTTTAACAGTGTACAAAATCCGATATGGGTTATGGAGCAAGATCACGACCTGGCAGGAGAACTATTGAGAGACATTAAAATGCTAACCAATAACTATGTAGCACCTGAGGATGCTTGCAACAGCCACAGGCTTTACCTGCATAAACTACAGGAATTTGAGAACGACCTGTTTCAGCACATTCATCTTGAGAATAACATACTGTTTCCGAAAGCATTGGAAGTTGAAAGTAAGATATAGTGTTACTCATAATAAAGAGGGAGAGGTTTTCACCTCTCCCTCTTGCTATAAATCTTTTTTCCGAAATACCCTGACCGATAACAACAATGGAAGCAACACCCAAAACAACATACAAACAACAACATACACGCTGCCAGTACCGGTACCTAAGAACTTTTTGAATAAGGCACCGGAATATCCCATCAATACAGCCACGTCCAATTGCAATAGCATGAGGATACGTGCAAGATCTACAGGATTGAAAGCTGTTATTCCTAACACCGCTTTATCAATCGGATACTCATTAAATGAGTAAATAAATATCAATAAAAGTCCGTCAAACAAAAGTGTAAAGAACATTGCAGCAGCAATTGCAGCACCTATCCCTTTTGTCTTATCCTTGAACAGTACGAATATCAATAGTGCAATGGCCGTAAATATAAGTGTCAGTAAGAACCCACTCATCAACAATGTTATAGCTGCGAGATTTGGGGATATAATCATAACCGGCAAACCGACTCCCAACAAGTAAGCTAATGAAAGTGAGATTGTAAGGCCGGCATATTCGGCTAGCAAAACTTTATTTCTCCTTACAGGCTGAGCCAAAAGCAGTTCAATAAACTCTATGGAATTGAAATAATAGATAGTTGCAAACAGTATGCTAATAAGCGGTACGAACAATAATGTAACATTCAATAAACTAAGCAATCCTTTGGCAGGGTTTTCGTCTATGCTCAACACACTAAAGGACAATACAGCAAGTATGATTGCATAAACAACTATTACTTTATTCCGTATCAGATCGGCAACAACATATTTCATTATTGTCTTCATACATGGGCAGTTTTAGCATGTTCGTTTCTCATTACACTGGCAATCATTTTATTGAGCTTTGTTTCACTTGTCATATGCTGCAATTCGTCAACAGACTTATAAAATATCAGCTTACCATCTTGCAGATAAACCACATCGTTGGTAATACCATCCAAATCGCTGAGGATATGTGATGTTATTAATACAAGTTTGCCTTTATTACATTCCTGTATTATTTTATCTTTTAGAATTTCGCTTGCCAAAGGGTCAAGGCCTGCAGTTGGCTCATCAAGAATAAGAATACCCGGAGAAAAAAGAAATGCCAGGCATGCACTAACCTTCTGCCTGGTACCGCCCGAAAGACTACGCATGGTTTTTGAACTAATCTTATCTACACCTAATTGTGTTATCAGCTCTTCATCATATTGTACATTATCCTTTCGGATGTCTTTTATCATCTTGATGACCTGTCCTATGGTCATATTTTCAGGGTACCTGCCTATCTGTGGCATATACCCGATATGAGAACGATATTGCCAATCATTCCCGATTTGTTTATCGTTTATAGATATGGTTCCTTTGTCAGGAATCACCAAACCTAAAATAGATTTTATCAGCGTGGTTTTGCCAGATCCATTGGGTCCTAATAAAGAAACTGTACGCCCTTTGGCAAAATTGAGACTTATATTATCCAGTGCTTTAAAGCTGCCAAAAGACTTAGTTAGTGCATTTATATGTATCATCGTAATTTCAGGCTTTTCATTAATGGGTTATCATCTTTCAACTTATCGGGTACAATACTGGGCATTACTTTCTCTACCCTGTTCATGATATCTGTAAGGAAACTTCGGTACAGTATCATGGCAGTCGGCACACGTTCTGTAACTACAGAATACATACTTACAGGATAGTAAGGCACATCGCCCACCTTGTTTTTATCAAGATCGTAGCCATCGTATTTATCCCAGTAGTTGTTGTTGAAAGTATTCAGCATCATGGTACCATTTGTTGCTACATCGAAAGAGTTTGAAAGAAAATTATTTTTTTCAAACACATTATTATCGCAGCTGGACTGTACCCTCATTGCCCAACCATTCTCAACAAACTCATTATACAATACTTGTATGCGGCTTGTACCTTCCATGTATATGCCAACCGTATTTTTATCAAACAGATTGTGTTCTATCTTACTATCAGCAATTTCCTTCAACAGAATAGCGTAAGAAGCATCACCCCAGTTGTGCCTGAATGTGTTGTAGTACATCTCTACCTGTTTAGAGTACATAACGGCAACACCTGAGCCATTATTAATAAAACTATTGTGCGTATACACATCTTTGTGCGAAAACATAAAGTGCAAACCGTAGCGGATATTTTCAGTAGAGGTATTATTAATAATTCTTGAATCAGTTACAAACTCGAAATAAATACCATCTCTATGACCACTGATATTATTACTTTGAAGTAATAGATGTGTAGATTTCCATGCGTGTATGCCGTTTCCACTATTCAGTTCATCCTTGGCATCTGCCTTTATTGTATTTTTGTAAACGAGGCAGTAGTGGCTATTCTGCAGATACACCCCGTAAGTATTATTTACAAGCTTATTGTTAGTGACGGATACACTTTTCACATTTTGCAATCGTATTGCTGCCATATCTGTCATACTGGATCGGCCAGTATTTTGTAGCTGGAGGCCTGATATTGTTACTGAGTCTCTTACAACAACTATAAGTTGTCCTTTCTTGACCCCATCAATAACCGGGTAGTCCTTACCAAGTATAGTAATGCGTTTTGAAACAAGGATATCTTGTTCTTTGTACAAACCCTTTTCAATAGTCAGGGTATCTCCATCTGCGCAGTAAGCGAGTGCATTTTTAATTGCATTTGCTTTATCTGCACGTACGACGATAGTTTTCGCATTGCCATTGAACACGAAAAAAATGAATAGTATAGTTATAATGAGCCTGGGCATGCAGTTATTTAATATCGCTCCACGAAACGGGTTGCGTATTTAATTCTTTAACGGTTGCAGCTGCACTTTCTGTGCTGGGAAACGCACCGTAATTTCCGTTCATAGGACTTTTAAAAGCCTGATGTTGTAAATACAATGCCTTGGTCGCATCTGTAAACTCTTCGCTATTGCTATTGCAGACTGCAACAAAATACATTGCACCTTCGCTCTGTTCTGTATAATAGTCTGCATACTGTTTCATACAAAGAACATCATCAAACTTATGTGCACGCCCTTTTGATGTTATCATCTCTGCAGCAAATCGCTTATCAACTATTGTCATTTTACAATGGCTGCAACTTTCCTTTCCATAATCTATTTTTTCAAACTGAAGTTTGCAACCGCAAAGCAGCAATATACAAACCACTATCAATCCACATTGTTTCATACCATTTTTTTTGATTGTTTCCATTCATAGAACGTTATAGACACCAATACTACACCGGAAAGTATAAATAACCATCCGGCTACGTGTGGCTGAGATAACACTTCAAAGTTCAACAGTTTTTTATACCCTATTAATGGTGGCTGATAGGACATACCGGGCACTTGTATCGGTGCTGTTGGGTCGAGGTTATGGCCATAATCATACTCCCATTTATAGAAATCATAGAACGACATGAGGCCTATTGCTGTAAATATGCCTGTCCATATATAATAACCTGTCTTTCTGTTCCAAAAGAAAACAAGAATACCTAACACGATAAAGGATATAATAGTAGCCGGCAAGTATACAAACTCTTTAAAATCTTCTTTGTGTATTGTTTTCATGCCTATATAGTGATTCAATCCATTAATCACATCTACATCATCTTTCACATCATTTATCCATATCGTCATGGTAAGCCCACCGGGATATTGGGGTGCTTTTAAGTCTATACGCCACATAGGGAAAAACCAAAGTGTAGCAAGAAATATTATCACCAACAATACACTATACCTTCCCGGTGCTGTCAACTTTTTCATAATTAAAAACAATTATGGCAGTACATCGGGATACGATGCACTGCCATTGTGAAATTATTTTGCGGCTACTGCTTTAGGTGCAGTATCACCTATACCATATTTCAGTGGCACATTACTTCCTTTAGGAGAAACCCTCAGGTAGCCCTGCATTTCCTGGTGTAGTGCAGAACAGAAGTCTGTGCAATAGAAAGGATATATACCTGTTCTATCGGGTACAAATTTAAGTGTAGACGTTTCGCCAGGCATTATCAGCAGTTCTGCATTCGCAGCATGCTTGATTGCGAAACCATGTGGTACATCCCAATCCTGCTCCAAGTTTGTTATGTGGAAATATACCTCATCTCCTACAAACACACCTTCAATATTATCCGGTGTCAGGTGAGAGCGTATTGCAGTCATATAAATATCCACCCTGTTGCCATTGCGTACCACTTTGGTTTCTTTTTCGCCCATTGCAACGTACTGGTGTTTATTTTTATTAATGTCAAATATTTTGACACTCCTATCTTTTATCACCTTAGCGTCTATAGCCTGTGCATAGTGAGGCTCGCCGATTGTCGGGAAGTCGAGTATCAACTGCATTTTATCTCCGCTGATGTCATAAAGCTGTGCAGACTGTGCCAGTTCAGGACCGGTTGGCAGATAACGATCTTTAGTGATTTTATTGTAAGCAATCACGTATTTACCATAAGGTTTTCTTGTATCACCACCAGGCACACAAAGGTGGCCAATAGAATAGTATGTTGGCACACGATCCAACACCTTCACATCTTTAATGCTCCATTTGACTACTTCTGACGAAAGGAAGAATGAAGTATATGCATTGCCTTTACCATCAAACTCTGTATGCAATGGGCCTAAGCCTGGTTTTTGTACCTCGCCATGCAATGCTGCTTCATATTTCACCACAGGAATTCCCTGATACTCTCCTTCAAATGTTTTATCATTTATTGCTTTCATCAGCTTATTGAAAGAAAACACCGGTATCAAAGCAGCCAACTTACCACTACCTACTATGTATTCACCAGAAGGGTCTACGTCACAACCGTGAGGAGACTTAGGACAAGGTATCATATATACCATATCTTTCAGCTCTGCAGGGTCTAACACCAATACTTCCTGTTCCAGTTCAGAAGTAGCAGAATGTGTTTCTTCATTCCACTTATTATGATAGTAACGGGTTTTCATCTTAGTTCCTTTGCCAGCCTTTACATACTCTTCAGCTTTTTTCCAGTTTACCGCTACTATAAAGTCTTTATCTTTTTGAGAAGCATTCACTTCCAACAATGTATTTGCTTGCTCTGTATTGTAGGTAGAGAAGAAAAACCATCCATGAGACGGACCTTTACCAGCACGAGACAAGTCGAGGCTCATACCAGGAAGCGCAATTTGGAATGCAATCTTCATATTACCGGTACCCTGATCTACATTGATGAATGAGGCTACACTTTTAAAATTTTCTTTAAAGCTGCTAATAGGTACATCAGCCTCTCCTAACGGTACGCTGAAACGAGTACCAGCAACTACGTACTCAGTATTTTCTGTAATGAAAGGAGAAGAGTGGTTACCACCGCTATTGGGTATCTCCAGAATTTCATCCGTTTTGAAAGTACCCAGATTGATACGTGCTACACGTGGCGTATTGTTGGCATTGGCAAATATCCAACGTCCATCATGTTCGCCATTCGTTTGCGATAACGCAAGATGGTGTTCATCATCCCACGGCACAAAACCGGCAGTAGTGTTCAGCATCGGTTTTGTTTCTTCACTGAAACCATAACCATTTTCCGGGTTTACAGAAAAAACCGGAATTACTTTCAACAACCTGCCAGAAGGAATACCATATACAGATACCTGCCCACTAAAACCACCAGATACAAAATTGTAGAACTCATCATACTTGCCGGGAGCTACATATACTTTGGATGCTGCATCTCCCTGAACAACAGTTCCTGTATCTTTCATTTTACAGCTTTGCCCGGCAATAACTGCCCCAAGTGCGCAAAGCATTAATTTGTAATGTTTCATATTTATTTTTTAGGCGTGATTTTTAGTTTTTACCATCGTTCTTTCTCATGAACTCCAGTATATTTCTTGCCTCAGCGTCAGTTAGGTTTTGATTAGGCATCCTCACCATACAAACTTCCATCATTGCTTTTGCCTCTGCATCTTTATCCAGCATTTCATCTACATTCGTCACAAAATTCATTACCCATTCAGGTTGCCTTCTGTCTGTCACTCCTTTCCATCCCGGACCTACCAATTTTTCGTCAGTCAGTTTGTGGCAAGAGCTACATTTCACATCATATACAGATTCACCGCCCTTCACCATATTTGCATCCAGTGGGTGCGTCAGTTCTACATTGGTAAATTTGCCGATGCCTTTGGGATTGACCTCTTTATTAGGATCTACATATTCATTTTTACCAGGGTCTGGCGTTTGATCTCTTACTGATTTCTCTTCTCCACCGCCACCACAGCTATAAATAAAAGCGCTCATCGAGAGCATCAATACAACCATGTTTTTTCTGTTCATTGTATTTAGTTTTATGTAGTTAAGAATGAGTGATTAAAAGACAAAAATGTATCCGATAGTTTTAAGAAAGTATGACCAAAGTCATAATAAAGATAAAAAGGTCTTTTAATAATATATTTATTTTGTGTATATTTTTTTTCTGCACTCTAGAGTCTCACCTTCGTGGTTGATGATAGCGTTTATAACCAATTGTAAATCACCAACATTTTGTAAATCTGTTTTATACACCCAATATTTGTCTATAGCAACATTTTTGCCATGGGCATGTTCTTCAATCTTATAAAGCTCTTCTCCTGTATCTGAATAGATAGAAGTTGTATAACCGTGAATTCCTGACACGGAGGTAATAGCTGCCTTTATAAAAACAGTATCTCCTCTCGTATATATCTGCTCTTCAGTAGGAGAGCTTATAGAGATATTAATCTGATTATTTATCTCGTGACTTTTATCTTTTTGACAAGAAGAGGCAATAGATAATGATAAACATAAAACAAACAGGCGTTTCATATAACTTAGTTTTTATACAGTGTTACAGGATTGTTGGTAAACAATGTATTCATTACAACAAAGCTAAAATGACAAATAAAAGATAAACATGTCCTTTATTAGAATACACGATGATTGATGTCATATTTCAAATAAGTATTTTAATATATCAAGGCTTACTAAACTCTACTGCGGAAATGAAGGTGCTATCTGTGAGCGTTTTTAAAAACGCAATCAATTGCGATTTTTCGATTGCAGTAAGCTGCAATCCATTTTCTTTACCAGGTTTAAACATTACAGGATCAACCGAAACAGATTTTTTAACTTTAGAATTATAGAAGTCTATTACTTCTTCCAAAGAAGTAAAGCGACCATCATGCATAAATGTTTTACGTAGTGCAACATTCCTCAAATTTGGAGTTTTAAATTTTCCTAAATCGTTTACGCTCTTGGTTACGTTATACAAACCTTTGTCCTTATCGGCAGTATAAATACTGTCTAGGCCATTATTATGAAAGTCATTATCTGTAGTAAGTAGTGTAACATGACAGTGAAAACAATCGCCTTTTTCACTAAAAAATATCCGCCTACCCATTTCTTCATTGTATGTATAGACATCAGTACCATTCATGTATCGGTCATACTTTGTATTGTCAGATATGAGCGTCCTTGTGAATTGTGCTAATGCATATCCAATATATTTGTGTGTGATTTTATCAATTCCATAACATTGACGAAAAAGCTGTACATACTTTTCATTATTGTTAATCTTATTTATATCTGTAGCAAAAAACTCTTCTGTTTCAAATATCATAACATCTTCCAACGTACCTTTTTTTGAGCCATTCCACATATAGTTTGTATTCCAACCAAGGTTTACGTGCGGCAATACAGGCATGCTACCCGCACTACTAGTAATAGTAAACCCCATTGACTGTAAATGGCAACTTGAACAGGAGCGCCCGTCATTTGAAAGAATGGGATCGTAATATAACATGCGGCCCAATGCTATGCGTTCCTTATAAGGTTTATTATCGTCAGGAATCGTCATCTCCGGAAACCTCACCGGGTGTTTTATTTGATATTCAGTTAGTGCAGGCGGGGTATTATTATTTTGATTATTAACGTTATTCTCAGATTTGTTGCAAGCATATACCATGAGCAAAAACACCACGGCAATGTTAATATAACGTTTCATAACGTTGCTTCTTTATTAGATAAAACAAGGATTTAGCGAACCTCTGAAAATACATCCTGCCCGTTGGCTACTATTTTACGCATCAAAGTGTCGTTGCCCATACTATATACCCCATCCAAACTGAAATCATATTTTGCAGGTATTCTGAACCATTCGTTAATATTCATTTTGATATTCAATGCATTCACCTGACTAGCCTTAACATCCAAATGACAGGCAAAACCTGCTTCACAATGAAACCCTGTTTTTCCTACATGCAAAGCAAACCCTTTTACACTTGTAGTATCCATCCAATGTCCTTCCAGTTTCAGAAAATGATAGCCCCCACCCATTACATCCGGCCAGTTCATTGCAGTATTTTCAATAGTTGCAGGCAGACTATACGATACATTTCTCGAAGGTAGCAACCCAATCGTCAAGGCGACAGAATCGTACGCACCTGCCGATACTGTCGGCATTAAAAAAGAAGAAGCATATTGTTCTTTAGCATCCATATAATAAACACTATCAAATTGCTGAATAATATTGTTATTTCTGTACAACCGTATGTTACTGATGTAATAGTGAAGCTTTGTTACGCCATACTTATTCCCTGCCTGATTGTAGTACATTATACTATCCCATATCAATGGCTGGTTATCTACATCATGGTGTATTGCTACAGACAAGCCACCTTGCGTGGAAACAGGCATATCATTATTTCGATGAGAGCATGCTACAAGAGTAGAAACACATAAAAACAGCAACACATACCTGCTCATCGTAAAATCCTTTTTATGCAAGTTAGCAGGCAATGATTTTTGAAACAGATGATCATCATCACTTGTATCAATGATTATTATCACCCGTTTGTCTTGCTATGCAAGTGATATTTCTAACTTATTCAAAGAATCCAACGCTATTCTCAGATCATCTTTCATTGATGCGATATGGCTTTCAGCTTCATGTTTCAGATAAGGCATCAGTTGTTTATAATAGTCAACCCCGTTAATCAGGTTTACTTTAAACGATTGATAGTATTTCTTTTGCTTAGGAGTCAAATCAATTTTTTGCACCTCTTTTTTCAGGTAGTCTATATACAAATTCAACTCATTGATAAACATATTCGGACGTTTCAGCGAGTTCAGGATGTTGATTCTGCCATAAATATGGCTCACCATCTGAGACAAGGAAAACACACCGGAAAAGTAAGCAAGATTAGGACCGGGACATATGGTCACGGCAGATAGTTTATGAGATAGTGGCAATCCATCTTTCAATAATGCAGGGGCTGTCAACCCCTCGCAGAGGCAATCCTTCTCTATCACATCATTCAGCATACTTTCCAGCAATTCCGTAGGCAGTTCTTTTTCTTTCAGTTGTTTTATCTTCAATTGCTGATATTGCCTTGAAGCAGTACAAATAGGCGCTTCGGTAAACTCGGTATTTGATACCAGATATTTTTTATAGCACGGGCTGCCCGGCCTTTTCTTATCTACCCGTTCTTTTCTTTGTGTTTCAGCAGAGCTATTTCTGAAATTATTGAATGGCACACCCAGTGGCGATGCTTGGCTTAAATAATAATCTTCCTTCCGTGCAATGGCTAATTGAGCCAGTGTCTGGTCATCAACATTAGTGGCCTCAGGAACCAATAAAAACGGACTACCCCATCCGGTACCGTCTACCCTGTAATGCTCAAACAGAAAGTCATTTTCATCAGACGTTCCGATTCCCCCTTGCACTGTAATCTTGATATCCGGCCTTTCTAAAAACGACAATATCCCTTTATCCTTATGCGCGGCAACACACAAGGCATATATCTCTGATGCCAACTCACTTCTTTTATTTTTAAACTCTTCCAGAATGGGGCCAAGTAAAAAACCTTCCGTTGCAAAAGCGTGCCCACCGCAATTAAGCCCAGATTCTATTCTGAATTCCGACACCCAAATCCCTTTCTTTGCCAGTAGTTTTCCTTGTACCAGCGCAGAGCGATAATCACTTACTTTCAGTATGATTCGTTTTTTAAGATTACCATTCCCATCGGGAAAGAAGTCTTTAAATGTTTCGATATAGTTATACAAACGCGGATTGTAACCCGCTGAAAAAACAATTGATGAATTAAGTTCGCTATTTGCATACCCTCTTAACGCAGACAACGCATCTGAATATTCTGCAGGCAACAATTCACCATCAGCATCACTATTCATCTTATCAACCTTTGCCATGATGTTAACATCTATCGACCCTGCTTCAATGATGCTTCTCAATTCATTTTCTGCAGTCGTCTTCTCATCACCTTGCTCCAGTCGAATCATTTGGTGATACTTCGCTTTTATCACAGAACTATCCGGTAATAACTCAAAATATTTAACGATATCACTCTCTTCTTCAAAAGGAAGCATTCTCAATACAGCAACCTGAGTATTTATTATTCTGTTTATAAGGTTTAAGTATGCAGTAATACGTTTTGCACGGCAATCTGCTTCTGATGGGGCAATCGGGATATATACTTCGTTTATGCTATCGCAATAATATTTTCTCATTTTCTCAATCAACTCATCATCCATAATAGAGACAACAGACGATATGCTATATCGGGCAACCTTTACAGGTGTATCAATTGAATATCCGATACCTAATACAGGAATATGAAACTTATGCAGTACAGACATATATGTAGCAATCTTTTAAAAATACCGGGCAAAATTCAGTCAGTTTATTTTCAGGATAGATGATTTATATCAGTGTACGATGAATAGTTTTAAGTATATATCCAACTTCCGCTTTTTTTGCCCTACATGACAAGCATCATATCCTGCAAAAGAAATTCGGGTCAATTTTACACTTATCATCAGAAGCTATGGAGAAAATGAATAGCCATGCAGCCAAAACGCCTGCAATGTCTGCAACCATCATGACAGAGGTCGTTTACCCCAATGATGCTAACCCCATGGGCATGTTGCAAGGAGGAAGAATAATACAATGGATGGATACCGCGTCAGCAATATGTGCACAGACACATGCCGGGCGCATAGCAGTAACTGCATCTATCGACAACGTAAAATTTAAATATCCTGCAAAAACAGGAGACATCATATCTATCCAAGCTAAAATCACAAGGGCATTCAGCAGTTCAATGGAAATCTTAGTACACGTATCATCAAGAGCGGTATTGAGTGGTGAAATAAACCCTGTTTGCGAAGCACATTTTGTTTTTGTAGCGTTAGATGACAATGCAAATCCTGTGGCTGTACCAAATGTGAAACCGCAAACACAGGAAGAAAAAGAACATTATAAAAATGCTCTATTAAGAAAGAACCATAAACGACCATAACAGAGGATATGGAAACGCCAAAAGAAATATCGGAATTTCTATGTGCAAACAAGGTTGCAACAGTTTGCTATGTACATAATGGTTTGCCATCATGTTTCAACTGTTTGTATGCTGCTATACCGGGCGTAAATGGCATTATATTCAAATCATCAAAGTCTTCTTTACACAGCTGGGAGATACATGGTTCTGCTCCTGTAGCAGGCACCATCTATCAGGCATCTAAAAACGGATATGATAACACCGGTGTACAATTCAACGGCACTATTGCCACAAATGCCAAAACATTTGAGGTTGCCGAAAAAGCATATTACAAACGTTTCCCGATTGCATTATTAATGCCCGGACAGTTATTCGTTGTCATCTTCGATAGCCTGAAGTTTTCACAAACAACAAACGGCATCAGGCGAAAAGCTGACTGGCAAAAGGCCGTACAGGAATAAAACTATAACATTAGCAATATGATAGCATTCAGGGAGTTTACATTCGACTCAGCAGACTTCTACCCTATTGGACATTATTTTATGATTGTGTATAGAATTACATTTTCAACGGTTGACTCCGAATACTACCCGTCTGGATTAATAAATCAACTATTCTAGCAAATCCAATATCGCACCTAAGCTAGCTTCCGCCCCCTAGAATCCTCTTATGCACCTCTGCTATTTTCAAATGCCCCTTCTTCTTCAATCAAATCACACCTACTAAGTGAAGATTTACATAAAATTGCAATCTACTATTACCTGTAAGTATATTCTAATTATCAATTAATAAGTATAGAGTATAAACACTTCACACATTGCATATAATGATATTTGACCATCACTTATATAATAACAACTACAACTAACAAAAGGTCGAGTTTTTGTTGCAGTATACTATAATATATAGCCTGCAAAATCAATTATTAAACCTTGGCGGGACTTTATCTTTTGATTGGGCATCGAATTACGTTTTCAGTTGACCATATTCTGTATTGATTATCAACCCCTACAGGGGTCAATAGTATGAATAAACAGTAGGTAAATCTGAGCAGAATTTCCAGTGTAGGCTTGGCTTTAAGCAGTTTGCACCGAGGCAATTTTTCAAACTCGTCAAAATATAAAATTTTAGAAAACTGGCGATTATTAATAATATAAGCCTAATTAGACAAAATGATAAAGGAGTCTGTTGGCACCTTTATCATTTTTATGTATACGATTACTGATATTGTAAACTATCAGTGTAAACCTATAAATTGACGATATGGTAACAAATTTCTTGCTTGAAAACCTGTAGATGTTTGTAGCATTTATACAAATAAGTGAGAATGAATAAAATAGGAGAAAATAAGCTTTTTTCATGTAGCAGATTCCGAGCAACATTGTAGTAAAGCAATATTAAAACACAAGAATTGTTGGAGCTCTTATGTAGAAAAAGTAGTGCATTTATAAATGTGAAGAGTTGAAGTAGTGGAAGACATTTCTGTAATGGTCAATGGCACTCTGCACGTTGATGATTGTAGTAATGAACAAATTGTTCCAGTGAATCTTTAACTGTTCAGAGATCAGTAATAAAAAAGCAATAATGCATGAACACAGTCACATTAGACAAAATGAAGCGGATGCGGCTCTTAGGTATGCACCGTGCTTTTACTACCAGCCTGGGACAACCCCTGCAGCAGTTTACGGTTGATGAGATGATAGCCATGCTCATCGACAGCGAATGGGATGACCGCCATAACAGGGCTATTGAAAGAAACCTGAAGGGTGCACGCTTCCGTTATAAAGCTTCTATAGAACAACTGGACTACAGTGCAGAAAGGGGGCTTGACAAAAACATGCTATACAGACTGGCAGATGGTGAGTTCATTAATCGTAAAGAGAATATACTCATCACCGGCAGTACAGGAACAGGCAAGAGCTTCATTGCTTCCGCTATCGGGCACCAGGCCTGCCAGTTAGGCTTCAAAGTGTTATATGCCAATGCTACAAGACTGTTTGCACAACTGAAAAAGGCAAAAGCTGACGGTTCTTCCATAAAGGAACTGTCAAAAATAGAACGGCAAGATCTGCTGATACTCGATGACTTCGGTATACAACCACTTGACCAGCCCAGACGAGCTTCCTTACTGGATATAATAGAAGACAGACATGGTAAACGGTCTACTATCATCACTGCGCAGCTACCTGTGAAACAGTGGTATGATGTTATAGGCGAACAGACGGTAGCTGATGCTATCATGGATCGTATCCTCCATAATGCGCAACGCATAGAACTGAGGGGAGAATCTTTGCGCAGAAAGTGGAACAGAAAACAAATAATCGATAATAACTAAAACAATTATATTTATAATCGAAAAGACACCCTCTCTGGCGTACTTGCAGACATTAACTTAGGGTGGTCAATTTGGATGATAATATAGGGGTCAGGTTCATGATAATATCCACCTATCACCTGAAAACAGAAAAACTTTTATTTAACTTTAAAAAAATCAAGAAACACTATCTAAGCATAAGTGAACATTAGCTTTACGACATACAAGAAGACTGTTGGTTATTGTCATGAGCTTTAGTGCAAAAGTAATAAAATAATCGAAAAAAGAATGACAAGAAGATAATTTACTACCACCCTCATCCTTGTTTATAGCGAGGATATTATGGTTCAGCATTTCCAACGCAATAATCAACAAACAATTGTAAACAGTCCACTATACCAATGACTTGCTTATCTATTATATTTCTTCTCTTCTGTAAATAACTTATTTTATTCTAAAAGTGAATGTGGTATTCAACTTATCAGTTTCCATTTCTTTAATATTGGTTGTTTCAAATGGTCGCCTTATTCGGTTTGCAGCAACATCATATACCGAACTTTTTAGCACAAATGTATATCTTCCTTTCCGCCAATTTTGTATAGGAATCACTTGATAATCACTATCATTGGCGGTTGCTCTTACAATGCATGGCATAGGTTTTCCAGCACCATCATATATCATAGTTCCCTCGGTTACTGAAGCGTGGTCCATGCTTTCTGAAAAAGAAAGAATTATAGGTTCTTTTGTTTGGGCATGTGGCAGCACTTTATGCACCATCTCTACCTTAGGGCATATCCTGTCTTCGCCATTTACAAAATATTGTCGTGTATATTCAGCCCTAAGTTTCTGCACATTTTTGTCTTTTATTTCTTGCTCTATTTTTATTGTGTAGTGTTTCCCCGAATCAAACAATGGACTTTCATAATGTATGCCGGTTTTCACCCTGCCAGGATGTATCATCAGTACCAGCAGTTTATTACTATCTAACCAGAAAGACTTTTGCCTCCATGGCCTCTCTCTTTCCACACCATTTTCATCATATACTTTAACATGTTTGTATGCGTACTTATCATCTAGCATCGACTCGCTGAACCTTACATGAAAAAACAGTGTATTGTATGGTATGGTATCCGATAGTGGATATGTGGTAACAACGGTAGCTAACGCATTGGGGTTGGGTTTAGATGGCGTTGTAAATCGTTTGGTCATTATTTCACCACCACCTTGATATTGAATCTCAAATACAGTGCTGTTACCTAAAGTATATCTTGGAGAAAAGCTTAGCTCGCTGTCTTTTAACAAATAACTTCCGCTTACAGGTACACTGGCAGGCGTATCATTTATAATCATGTATAGACTCAATATGTTGCTTGCCATTGTCACATCAACTGCTAACATTTTTGCTTTTTCATCTGTAATACTTACAGTAATGGTGGGGTGCATGGTAGCCACGTTTTCAATTTTTATTAATTCACCTGCAATAGTTTGCAGGTGAATTAATAAAAAAAAGCAGAGCAGCCCTTGTTTTATAAACATAGAGAAGGTTATTCAATTATCAATTTTGCAGATAGTTTCCGGTCATTCTCCAACGTCATATTCACTATGTACATTCCGATCGGAATTTTGCTTACATCAATAGTAGTTTTGTTGCTATTGATACCTTGTGAATGAACAATTCTGCCCTCTATTGATACTATCTCAATACCTGCTTTACTAACAGAAACAGGCAATTCTATTAGAACAAAATCTTTCACTGGATTAGGATATATTTTCAACTCCCCTGCAGTATTATTAAGATTGTCTAAACCTGCTGGAGGTGGTGTTTCAGCAGATACTGTTAGCATTTTCAATGCTCCGGTTTCTCCCCAATTTGGTGATGTCTCCAGCACTACCAGGCGGTATTGGTCCCAATAAGCCATCATGTGTACGTTATTCGCTACCAGTTTCATATCATCAGTCGGCATGCCCGGTGCTACGTTGCCTGCATTGTCCCTTAATTTTGTTGAATTGTTATTAATTTTATTCGTTGCTACTTGACTGCCATCTATGTACTTCTTACCAATGCGGTATAGATTATCGCCGTGATGGTTGAACAACCATTCCTTCTTATCGTGGTACATATATGCAGCCTTGGTTGTAGTGCCTTGGTGTATATTAAAGTCTTCGGTAACGCTCAATAAGCCTGTACCGACTACTTTAGCCAATTCTACAGAAAATCCCGGGGCGCAGGTAGTAACACCCATTATCCTATCTTTTCCGTCAACAGAACCAATAGTTATTTTTTCTAAAGGAGCAGTTGTTAAATAGGCTCCTCCCTGGTTCGATTTAAAAAATGTAGTCTTGCGTTTTGTAAATGCTGCGTTGTGTGTAAATGGTGCTGCCATCCAGTTAAGTTCACCATCAAGAGAAAATCCACCTGCACTAACGTAGAGGGCGTTATTGACAAATGCCAAATCGTATGCGTGGATATTGCCCAATGAGAGTTTGCTGTAAGTAACATTTTTCAAATCGAGTATGCTGATAGCAGTACCGTTTTTTTCTACCTTAAGAATAAAACGTTCTGTAGCTGTCATGTTCATTACAAGCACATAAAGACTCTTCGAAAGTGGGTTTACTTCCATATCCATAAGGAATGTAGCCTGTCCCGCAGCCGGGTCTAGTTTGGCTTTAACAAAATCCGGGATGGTAGTGATGGCGTTAACACTTGCATTAGCAGCATTATTATCAGCAATGTCTATAGCATATATAATGGAGTCCTCTACTGCAAACAATACAGCGTCTTTGCCGTTTGAAGAAATAAAAATGTCGTCGAATTTGTTAGAGTTGACAGCACCCTTAACAGGGTTTTTCAACATAGAGTTCTGCGCCATTGATGATATGCTCATGCATACGAATAATGGTAGTAATATTTTTTTCATACTAATTGTTTTATTTTTATTAATTGATAAAATTTGATACTTGTTTTTTAAAAAACTAATGCTAGGTGTAAAGCGCCCCGGGAACGAGGTTCTTTACTATGTGCTATAGTTACACCACTAACAATAAACTGTTAATTTACCTGTTTTACCTGTCATGTTTTTTATGCTAACTATGTTGCAGACGTATATATTGTTGTTATAAAAAGAAACCGAGAAAGTATATTCTTTGCCTATAAATGTATCCTGCAAAAACAATACATCCATTGACACCTGAAATAATACTCTGTACATCTATGCTTTTATAGGGGATACTGTTGTGCAATAGTATCTTTTGAGAAAGATAAACTTACTGTTAATAATATGCAATGCACAACAGAAACAAGTATAGTTGGTAAAGATTTCCCTTTCATATCCTTATTGATTATTAATTACTCGCTTTTTTTGAATAACTAAAATTAGGTTACTATAAAGCCCTATACATAAGTATTACCACTCATTTTTTAATATACGCAATACACTTAGTTACCTAAGTATAACACGTATATTCATGTACGCAGACGAAAAAGACAATAAATACAACTTAAATTTGTAGCGATGAGTATCCTTCTGTTACAAAGAATTGTTTGCAGGCTTTGTTTAGTTATCATTCTTGTATTTTGCAACAAGATGGTATCTGCGTTTGTTCACATACCCGAATACATAAAAAATGACAAGGATATCCATACTATGGAGGTTGTCCGCTTGTTGTATAAATATGACTCTATAGCACTTCATAATAACAATTCAGGCGTTGTAATTCTTAAACAAGCCCTTGCTGAAAGTAATAAAAACGGCTTTAGTTGGGGCATTTGTTATACTCAATACCTCATCGCTGCAGAATATCATAATCGTGGTTATAATAAAGAATCTATAGACTATTTAAAGAGATCTGAAAAACTGGTTGATAGATCTGAAAATATTGACCTTGCCGATAAAGTATATAACATGCTCGGGGTACTTTACTCATCAATCGGCAAGTATGCATTGGCATTAAACTACTATTACAAGGTACTTGCCGAGATTGGCAAAAAATCAATACAACACAATGCAAAACAGGAAGTGCCTCGCTCGGTAGATTCTATAACTATTTACAATAATATTGGTCTTATTTGGGGTAACCTTGGTGACTTAAATTATGCTTTGCAAACGTTCAAAATTGCAGAAAATATAATAGAGAAGAATAATAACATCAGGCAGGCAGGCAGTCTGTATGTCAACATTGCTTCATGCTATAAGGAGCTGGGAAATCTACAGTTGGCAGAAGAATATTATAATAAAGCACTGGCTGCAGCCATCAAAGCTAATAAAAGGGTGGTTTCAGTAAAAATTAACAGGTTCACAGGTCTTTCCAATATAGCACGTAAAAAAAAGGAATATTCGAAAGCACTGAAATACCTTGACAGCACTGAAAATATACAAGAAGAACCTATTGAGCCTGCCTATGTACTTGCAAATCGTAAATTATCAAAGGGTAGTATATATCTTGATATGAAGAATTATAGCTTGGCGAAACCTTTGCTAATTGATGGCTACACCATGGCAAAGAAAATTCAGCGCGTTAATTTATTGACGGAGGCACAGCCTGTTTTGGCTAAGTTGTATGCCGTGACTGGTGGGTATAAAATGGCTTATGATTTGTTGCAGGATTATACTGTAATGAAGGATACTTTACTTAAGCGGGAACAGGCAAATTCTGTAAAGGTACTGACCGAAGCTTTAATGGCTGAGAAAGACAGGAACATGTTGGCACAGACATTAGAAATAACCCGTCAGAAGAACAAACTACAGCAAAAGAATTTCTGGATCGGCGGTATTATATTAGGTTCATTGTTACTGGTGGCTATTAGTTTAGTGTTCTTTCGGAATTACAGGCACAAACAGGCCATTCAGCAATCATTGATATACCAGTTGCAGCAGACTCAGGAGATCAATCAGCTAAAGGCACAGGTACGTGGTGAGGAACAGGAACGCGAGCGCATAGCAAGGGAACTACACGATAATATCGCAGCACAGCTTTGGGGCATTAAGCTGAATGTTGATAATATCCAGCAACTGCACAAACAAAATGGCAATTATGACAAGAAGCTGGCTTCTGTTTTTCAGCAGCTTACAGATGCTGCACAGGATGTAAGGAAAACTGCACACAATCTCATGCCCGATCTTTTGCTTGAAGAAGGCATTGCAACAGCACTAGCTTCCCTTTGTGAAAAAACAGCGAAGTATACTAAACTTGAAGTAGATTTCCAGGAATATGGTGTATTACCCAGGTTGGAGAAGGAACTTGAGTTGTCTATTTATCGTATGGTGCAGGAACTTATTCAGAATATATTGAAACATGCAACAGATGCTACTGTCATGCTGGTACAGCTTAGTTGTGCCGGTACAATGCTGAACATTACAGTAGAAGATAACGGTACTGTCTTTAACATGAAAGACAAAACAGATGGTACAGGTCTGCAACAGATACGAAAAAGGGCATCATCTCTAAAAGGATATTTTGACCTGCAAAACAGACCCGGCAAAGGCACAACTGCCTATCTCGAATTTGATTTGCAGTATTTGTTTTAAAGGGGAAAATAATTACACATAATAAACTTAAGGGCCTGATGATAAAAATAGCTATTACCGATGACCATCCAATTGTAATTGATGGCCTGCTGAATGCCCTATACGATGTTTCGGGTATAGACGTTGTTGCTACTTATAATAATGGCGCTGCATTGCTGAAGGGCTTGCAGAACAACCTATAGATGTATTGCTTTTAGACCTGCAATTACCTGACAAGAATGGAGCAGAACTGGTACCCATCATTTTAAATCAATACCCGGATATTCATATTCTTATTTTAAGTGGTGTAGAATCATCTTCCTATATCAAGGAGATGATTCAGAAAGGCTGTAAAGGATATTTACTGAAAAGTAATACAGACCAGCCCAAACTCATAGCAGCAATACAAGAGGTATATAACGGAGGTGTATATCTTGAGTCGGCAGTGAAAGAGCAACTGCTGCACGAAATGCTGATAACCAAAAGGAAACTGGATAAAATCAACCCTAAGATCACCCAGCGCGAACTTGAAATACTGCACCTAATAATGGAAGAACTAAACAACCAGGAGATTGCCGATAGGCTTTTCATTAGCTTGCGTACTGTAGAAACACATCGTTATAACCTGCTACAAAAATTAAATGCAAAAAATACCACGGGCATGTTACGTATAGCCAGACAGATGGGTATTGGGTAGTTGTTAGCGGTGATATAGACGCTAATGATTACATGATAATATAAGACTGAACCCGAAGAACAAAAAAGCTAGAGCCACCTGACGACCTCAGTAAATGACACAAATAGTATTAAATCGTTAATGGGTAGTGTTATTAGCAACTTATCTAACTTGGATGTACGATATGAAAATGGAACTGTTTACCAATAGAAAAAAAATCGATTCTATTTTCACAGAAAAAATGACTTTTGACGGGTTCGATTTTCGAACCACGAGGATCAATGAAGCGGTGGAACTTTTATGCCTGATTAGCAAGAGGTTAGCAGTCAAAAAAATGGGACTAACCTAAATTATTTAGATTTATCCCAAGAGGTTACCCTCTTAGTACTCGAACCAGCTTGCTATTAAAAATGAATAGCTTATACGAATGAGAAAATGAAATTAAAGCAAAAAGCCACTGAAATTCAGTGGCTTTCATATTTTGTGAACCTCTTTGGACGTTTATCGAACCGAATAATTCAAGACTTTAGTGCTTTAAGTCAATTGGGAGCCTACACTATATCTATTTACTGACTGTAATTCTTTTAATCTCGTTAGTTTGCCTATTACTGATTTTTACAAAATAGTTACCAAGAGTTACTTCAGGCATTTTTATCAAATACTTAGTCGCCCCAGATAATGTTGTTTGGTATACGATAGTCCCAATAGCACTAGTGATACTAATATCATAATCATCCATACTAGTAACAATGACTGTGAAATTACCGTCGTTAGGATTTGGGAATATATTAAAATCTTTAACTGCGTGTTTACTCGTAGTACTATCACTCCCATTATCTTGCTCCAATATGGAGCTTTTAGAATATATATAACACGGAGTTGATACTGGACCAGCACAATCACTATATTCAATCTTTCCCTCAAACGATTTTCCAACACTAGAAGTAATGTAAGTATTATCAGCAAAATCGATATACGCACTTGCAATGTAAATCGTGCTTTGAGTTACATCATTTATTACAACTCCTGACCCAGCAGGAAAAGAGCTACCTATTCTAAAAAAATATCTTTTATGAATATTACTAGGGAGTACTCCAGAATTGTAAGTAATACCTGATAAATAATTACAAATGCTAACATAATCAATTTGGCAGTTAGCTTGTGCAGTACCAGATGTCTGTTCAGGATATAGCCATATTTGACCATTAGCGTATGGATTGTAAATTTCCATATCCCATTCAGTTGTCATACCTGTTGGTACTGCGCCTGCAGTCCAATCACCTAACAGTGTACTAGTTACAATGGGAATGGGCTCGCCTGATACTACTACAGATGGTTGTACGAGACCTATAGCAGAAAAAACCCGTATCCTTCCATTGGTTGGTGCATTCATTAAACCTATTCTAACTCTATAAAGGCCAGTAGTTGGGAATGTATTGTTTTGGAAAATTCCCTCTCCCCAACCAGAGCCAGATTGATGCCACATGAACATTGTACTAATACCCCAAGTCGGGCTACCATGTGACCGTTGCCAATTACTGCTATTTCCTATAAAAGTTGGCGGATTCGCTACTGCAGACCCAGGCAAAATACAGAAGTGGTGGTTATTTTGTGTATATCCTGACTTACATAAAAAAAGAAAGAATAGGAATAGAATTACTTTTCTCATAGCTTAGAAATTTGAAAATTAAGAGATATGCTATTACTATTTTATCCTTTGCCTTAATGCTTCTATTTCTTTTTGTTGCTGTATTACATAAAGTGTTAATTCTTCTATTTTTTGTAATAATTTAGCATCCATTTGAGCTAAATCCAACCCTTCTTTGTGTACATCTGAGGTAGACGGTATATCAGGAAGGTGTTTATTTTTGGCAATATAGCTTTCCACTTCTTTCAGAGATAGTAACTCATAACTCTCATCAAACACAAAATCGGCCCAGTTTGAAGGATCGCTGGTTAATGCTACTTTCACTTTCTCAGTCAGTATTCCTTCCTTAACAAATAGCTTATAACCATCTGGTATAGGCATTGTTGTTGGCCCAATAGCTACTTTGCCATTCGCAGTTATCCGCATTCTTGTGTTCCAACCGGGAGTAGCTGATGGATCATAGTTATTGAAATCGTAAGCAGGCGCATTGCCTGTACCTATTGAGCTAAAGGCAATACCACCGGGACTGCCAGAAGTAGTGTTGGTTACACCGTTCAAGGTCATAGTTGGCCCGTCTTCACCACCTGTATTAGCATAAAAAACTAAGGCTCCACCGCTGGTTCTCGCTCTTATATTCCGATAATGCGTATCAAGCGGGCGGGTAAATGTAACATTGCCGTGTACTACAAGTGCATCAATTGCTGAAGAACTGCCTGCTATATTCCCAACATCAAGTATCCCATCAACGTTTGCATCAGTTTCTACATCCAGTTGTTTTGTAGGCATTTTACCTACACCAATGTTGCCATAAGGATCTATTACAAATTTCAAATGGTTGGGGCCCGGTGTAAATGCGGTCATTCCTCCTGGCCCAGTATATTGCTGGTGCCAAACTTCCATTATATTTTGGGGTGGTCCATTTAACGTCATACCATTTGTATAAAAATCCCTTTGTATTACAAAACCAGGTATAATATCAAGGCTGGAACTACCTAGAAGCAATGTGCTTGGATCGGAGTTGGTAAGTAAACGTAAGCGTGCATCGAACACGGGACCTAATCCTATCCCAACATTACTTGTTGTTGTATGGGTATTTACTGGTGGTGTTGAACCATCCCATTGTGCATCAGCATGATTGGCACTTAACATTACTAACATCAATGCAAATAACTTAACAGCTTTTTTCATGATTATACTATTTTAAAAAGTGAATTTTTTATTGTTGCACTTCCTATAAGAATTATTGCGACAGTGCTTATTGCTTCAAAGTGATTAATAAAAGTAGAGAGGCTAACTACAAAAAAAAAATACGCTGTACAGCGTATTTTAATGATGATAATTGAGTAATATCATATCAAACCAAAGTGAAAAGCATACTTGAAATACATCTGGGAATGATTTATATTTTTCCAACGAAGATCTAATATTTGGTGTATTTCATTTCGATGTGTCCTGGCTGTATTGGGTGAGATATTTAATTCTACAGAAATGGCATCGTTGGTATATCCCAATGCTAACAGTTTCAGCATTTGTTTCTGTCTGTTGGTCAGTGCCATGAATTTATCGTAATTGCTTCTTATAAAATCATATTCTCCTAATAATTTGTCTTCCTTTCCTAATTCATACTCCAGTCCTTTTATAAAATGCGATATTGAAATAATTTTCTTCAATTCAAATGAAAAGACACATGTTTTATGTATCCAGACATAGTCTATCGTATCATTAATTTTCACATACTCAACAGTGGCAAGTGGAGAATTGCTATTGCTTTCTAGTGCATTGAGGTATAGTGGTGCTAGTTTTTGTATAGAAACAGGATGGATGTGCGCTAATGCAAATTTTTCTAATGAACTCTTCCTTTCCGTTTCAATATCAATATCAAATTGGTTCACAATTTTTTGAGGTAGCCAATCCCATGCAAAAGTATCTATATGATTAAGATGTACTATTCCTGAAAAATTTTGACTTATATCCTCCAATGGGATTTGGCCTTGTAGTAGTTGTTTTTCAAAAATGAAGACATTCTGCTTCTTTATGTTAAAGATCTCTTTCTCAGTTTTTCTCATGGTGATTGTATTATATAGTTATATAAAAACCTTCAATTCATATACAGACGTTTTTACATAAAAAACGTTGCGCATCTTAAAAATCCCTACAGTCAAAATTAAAGACAGTACAATAGGTATTAGAGGTAGGGTTACTTGAATAGATAAACATTGAATATAAATACAAAAGCCACTCAAATGAGTGGCTTCTATTGTGTCTAGTCATAAGTCGGTTAAACCCTAATTTTAATTTGGGCTTAAGCCTCAAATAAAATTTGCAAATGAATTGAAAAGAGATCGGCATTTATTTGAATGGTTTGAGGGGTAGATTCATTATTGATATTCAAAAAATCAACCTGATTGGACTCGAACCCACAATTACTGAAAATGAGCAGTTTGCAAAGGGTATAAATTGGACACAAAACAAAAGCCACTGATTATCAGTGGCTTTTATATTCTGTGAACCTCTTTGGACGTTTATCGAACCAAATATTAGCTAATTTGATGCAATTGGCTGAATGACTAAAATCTAACATAAGCACTCGCCTATATTATATAAATAGGAAAGTTATGCTCATTTGAATAATAAATAATTTTCACTCAATTAATAAGGTTACATTACATGAACTGCTGATTATTCTATCTGCAGATAAATAAAATATCATGTCAAATGTTGTAGAAGTTGTTGTGGCTGACAAAAATCTAGCTACTATGTCGCGGAGTGTAAAAGCTGTAGGATTGGATACTGTGCTTTCTCAAAAAGGCCCATTTACCATATTTGCACCTACAGATTTAGCATTTGGTAAATTAGACACAGGGAGAATGGAACAATTACTGAAAACTGAGAATAAAGAAAAACTCACAGAACTATTGAACCACCATGTTGTTGAAGGAATAACCAACTTTAATGACTTGAAAGACAATCAGAAACTTGTTACTGCAAATGGACGGGAATTGAATGTAAAAGTTGCTGATGGCAAAGTAACCATAAACGGTGCTACTGTTCAAGGCAGAGATAGTATAGGTTCTAATGGTGTAGTACATTCGCTCGATACAGTTATTGAAATGAAATAACCATATTGCTTGATGACTTTGAAAGCCACCATAATATTATGGTGGCTTTTTTAATACTACACTAAATATATTGGTGTCATATAGTTTCAAAAAAAATACAGTAATGATTACAAGTATCGAAGTGTTTGCAAAAATAAAAGAGATGAATACGCGTACATTCGGCTCGTTGAACCGTATTTCGCTGAGCGATATTGCAGAAGGGTTATCTATACCATCAGACCTGCTACTGGTATTTCTTACCGAGTTGCAGATTAAAGGGCTGATCTTAATTCATAAAATCCCTATAGTATCTGTGAGTCTTACCAACTATGGTGTACAAGAAGCAGATGCAATTGACAGGCGAAATGAAGAGTTAGATAGTGAGTAGTGTAGTAAACTTTAGTATGTTATAATAAAATGTATCTACATTGGTGTGATGTAGCAGCATGCAATATATTTATGTCCAAAATAAAAAAATGACTACCAAAAGCTTAATAGATATTTGATAACTCTTTCAAGTTGGTTCGATATCCAAAGAAGATATAAAACTAAAAGCCGCTACAGTAGCGGCTTTTTTATTCAGTGATCCTCTTTGGACATTTATCGAACCAGATTATAGAAGGATTAAAGCAATTAGCTTAGATTAAATATATTGCATTTGGGTTGGGGGAAGCTTATCTTATATGCTGAAAACGCATGGGTACGAATGGAAATTTAGTTTGTAAAGGATAGACAATGAACACAGTAAGCATTATAGTATCTTCAATAGCATTGATAATTTCTGCGCTCACATTTTGGCTTACTCGTGTTAAAAAGGGTATTGTCAAAATGACAAGACCAACAATTATTTATTTTGGACCTGATGGCGGTGGCGAAAGACACAGTAAAATTTTTATAAGGACTTTGCTATATAGCACTTCCGATAGAGGTCAGTACATTCAAAACATGTATATCCGTTTGCAGCGTGGAGAAACAATACAAAATTTCAATGTTTGGGTTTACGATGATAGAGGTCTCGTTCGCGGTAGTGGGCTATTTGTTAATAAAAGCGGGATTGCCTGTAATCACCATTTTCTTTTACCAAAGGATATGAGCAGTTTTTTATTCTTGCCAAGCGACTACTTATTGCAAGTATATATAGAAACTGTAGATAATATACCGAAAATGATTTTTGAGCAAAAATTAAGATTGAATGAAAGGGACTATACTGAAATGACAACTAAAAATGCAGGTGTTTATTTCGATTGGGCACCAAATGCGCAAGATTATTCTTCTCATGTAGACAAAAGACCTAAAGAGGAAAATGAACTCGCTGATTTAATTAAAAAGTTAACTTAACCAAATAATGGCTAAAGCAAGATTTGAGGTATTAATAAACCCAACACAGCAGGAAACGACAGAAAGAGAACCTCTCCTGATTTTTTCGTTTTACTTATCGGGTCGCAATAATACCCTGCTCGTCCTGTCCGATGAAATAATTGAGCTTCTTGATAACGGCTTCAATAACCAAATAAATAAAGACGGCAGTATTGAACGCGCGTCAACGTTATTGTGGCTATGGACATTAGGAGCATATGAAGTAATAAGAACAATATGCCAAGCTAAAAAATGCTTTTCTCCTTCATTTATTATCAAAGCCGACAAATTAAAGAAAGAATTAGCGGCTGTAAGAATGCCTTCTGCAAAAATGGAAAAACAGGGTAAAAGAGAGCCCGTAAATTCAAACAGGAGCCCAGACGGATGGGATTATGATAATAAGGACCTGTTAATAGGAGACCCAGACATGGCAATATCCTCAAGAGGATTGCTCAAATTGTACGATGATACGTTATCCTCTCTGACGGTAAGCGATATATTATCATCACATGCTGACGCTTATTAATAGATATGGCTCGAATAGAAGTATTATTAAAACGGAAATCAGACTAAATGGATACCTCAAACATTATTGCATTAGCGTTGGGCGCAACTGGATTTATAGTATCAATTGTCGGACTTATGCTCACTCCAATTCTTAATCTCAAATCGAAAAGATTAGAAAAAAGATTGGCATATCGTTTTCAATTATTTCAAAAAATATTGGAGCTATGGGAGCATAGCCATTCTGTCAAAGAACCTGACATGAACCCTCTGCTATTAGAGATTAATAAATTAATTCAGCTACATGGATATAGCTCTGAAATCATATTATTTAAAGAATTGGTTGATTTTTACAACTACTATATCCAAAATCAAAATGAAGTAAACCGACAACAACTCGCAAAAAAATTTAATGGCTTTTTTACCGTTTCATTTAATGCTTACAGAAAGGAAATCGCTTTGGATAAACTCGCAGAAATTTGATAAGACTGTTAAATTGGTTCGATATCCAATAAGGATATAATGCTGAAAGCCGCTATAATAGCGGCTTTCGTATTCTGTGAACCTCTTTGGACGTTTATCGAACCAATTTATTGAGGGATTGACATTATTATCTTAATTGATTTTGATATAATAATATACAGTTACATTTTTGGGTCTTGTTTCCGCTCCGCCAAAAAACGAGGTTTGGTCTACTGTCCCATTTTGAGGATGTGATTGTCCAGCACCAGACATATAAGCAGCATTAGTCCTACCGTTATAGGTATGTGAATGTGATTTTAATTCATCAGGTTGAAAATCACCTGCTTTTTTATCTTCTGGATTTTTTCTCGTTTCCAACACTGCAGAAACACCAGAATAATTTACCGAATAATCGTTAATACCCCTTAAAAATACTCCTCTCAAATCAGGAACGACACCATAATTTGCATACTTGCTAGCATTTAGTTTTCTTCCATCACAAGGTATCCATATCACTTTTGACATATCAGAAGCATCTGCCGGATCAAAACCATTAGCTACTAAAAATGTATTATAATCAAGAACGGATGCAGTAATTGTTCCAATTGGCAGTGTTTTAGAATTTGCTGAATAATTAACAGTTAGAGTTAAAGGAGTAATTTTTAGTGGCTCAATTGTATTGAATGAAAAACTTGCAGGTTTCATTGGGTCTAAGCGTTTGAAAAATTGCGTAATTGTTGCTCTGTCTTTAATTTTCAATCCTTTCTTAAACACAAAACCATTTATTGGTTCAAGATTATTGTAAACTGCATCATCTTTCAATGTAATTGGTTTACCTCCAATTTGACTATTAAATATTACTTGTAAGAAAAATTCGTCATCTTGATTCCCTCCAATATTGTAAGAAATACCTGTCGCCATTGAACAATTATTTAAACAAGCTTTATAAGCTTCTAACTGTTCTATAGACATTCTCTCGCTAAGCACTTGGTTAAACTGCTCATCCGTTATAAACTGATTTTTCAGGTAAATTTGTTTAATTTGGTCAAAAGCGCTTTCATTGTTTGACTCTTTGTAACTTATATCCGTATTAGTTTTTAATGGTAATGCCTCTATGATTGTTTGAGTAATACTTGACCATGAGAAAGACTTGTCATTTTTCATTTCCTTTCTATGTACTTCATCACTTTTAAAATATTCAATTAGAAAATCTTTAAAATTTCTATATTCTGTATTTTCAAATTTCGATTTTAAGTCTTTACTCAAGGCTGCACTACAATCGCAATCTTTATTTTGAGAGTAAGTTAAAGTTGATGAGGTTAAGAAAAGTGCTAGGATTAATGTTTTTTTCATTTTTAGTATGTTTAATATGAACACATTGATTAATATTTAAAAAATTGATACCCATTTTAAAGATAGCATCCTTGTTAATTAGAAACAAATGGAAATCCATAGCGTTTTCAATGATATGAACTTATTCTACAAAACTTAGGAAACAATATTCACAGAAAACATTTTCTACTTTGTAGCAATCTAAATATTCTTGTAATAGAATAATTAGTAACGACTAACATACTTTTTCATTTAACAGTTTGGCATAGTTTATTTCTGCTTCATCTCGGAAGTCGACCTCATGATGAACGAAACGACAGGATAGTACCCAATAAAAAAGCCTCGCAAATTGCGAGGCTTTTTGTAATTGCTCTTTGTACGTTTATTGAACAAGATTTTGGGGAATTTCAAATTATTAGCAATTTAGAGTTCTTGTTATACTACCAAATAATAAAAATTCGATTACCCATGAATGAAGAAGAAATTTTTAGAAAATATTTATCTGAAAGAGCTAAGTATAAAACAATTGATGAATACCCTGAAAATTTTAAAAATCAAATGACTGTAGCGGTTATGGCTATGGCATTTTCTGAACATTTTGCAGAAGACACACACACAACTAGTTACAATGAAATATTAGATTTACTAAAAGAAAGTAGAAAACAAAACGAAATCCTACCAAAGCTATCTCAAATCATTGATCAAAATTTTGTCAAAGTAATATCAGAATACACTAAACTTAAACAACAAACATTTGCTGAAATATTGGGAGTAAAGTTTCAAGAATATACTTTTCTTATCAATCAGAATGAGAAAAAAGAAGTTGCGGAGAAAATTAAAGACGCAAGTTTTAACAGTAGGCAGAATAAAAATCTTGTCGATAAATACGATGCACTTGAAAGGTCACTCCGAATGTTTGACCCTCAAGTAGTAAACCTAACAGTAGACTCATTACACATTCAAATTAACAGTGACCCTGATGAAATATTAAAGGGACTAGCCTCTATTATTGATGACCCTAGTAGATTAGCATATCAACGAGAAATGTTGGACTGTGACTATGATAAATTCCCTTTAAAATGGTATGGTCTATATATGACTATTGTAGATTTTCGAAAATATTATAGGCGGTTTAAAAACGGTGAAAATATTGATGATTATGTTGAATATTATGTTGACTCCCGTTTAGAATATATAAAGAAATATTTTGACAACCACTATTTTAGTCAATTTGCAAAACGTGCTAATCTGCTAGGCAGTGTCATAGATGCTTATAGTAACAATAATTGTGCAGCAACGATTTGTACTTGTTTGCCACTAATTGAAAGTTCAATAATGAAGTTTGCAGAATACTACCATTTTTACACCGGTAGTTTGTTTACGCAAATAAAAGGCAAAAAACATTTGATATTAAAAACTGGCTCTCACGTTAAGGACTTTACAATTGGCGACTTACTAAAAAACAGTGAGCTATCTACATTTTTTGATCCAGCTTTTATATCTTATTTCTGTGACGACTTATATAAAGAACGTAATCCCATTCTACACGGTGAAGAAGTAGATGGGTTTAGTAAACTGAATGCAGCTAAAAAAATACTCACATTTGATTATGTGGTAAAAGTTATGGAAGGCTTTATATTCAAGCAATATCAGGAGGATATGGACAAAGCTATGGATAATGAAATTTACGAAAAGTTAAGAACTGGCAATAAACTTGAAGATGCTGAGTTTGAGAGATTCCGTAAAAATGTGCAGGAGCTTAGTAAACTCAGGTTCACTTAGTATAATCTACTTGTTTAGTGAATTTCTCATATTTAATAAACAATTTCGAGTCGCTTACTTTGTATCTTTAAAAGATAAAATACCTACAAAATAATATCAGATGGCGACTATTAGTGATTTCAAACTCTTTATTGAGTACGTTGAATTAGACAACCACAACGATACATATTGTCTTTATAAATCTTTGCAAGAAATAGATGAATGGGGGGCATTTAAATGTACAAAACGCTCAACCTCGAAAGGGAGTATGTATTTCATTAAATGCGATTATTTTGATGAAGTCTTAATGTTAGCCTCTGATAAAGCGAGAGTATATATGTTAGATTATATTACTAACACTTGTACTGGTGGTATGGATATGGAAGTATGGTTTTATTTAAAAGAAGAAAATCAAAAAGAAGGTTAGAATAGCTATCCCTTTTCCAAACTTAATGTAAGAAAATAATTGCTAAAATCTTGTGTTAATTTTGAAAAAAACCATCTATAATATTGAGTTTTCAGCCTATATTTAGTTTATATTTGTTTTCCCCCTTAACTTTAAGGGAGCTTCAATGTAAATAATTAAGGTATATGCACCAATTATTTAGTGAACATGCACCACCGTACTCAACGAGACTTTAAATATTCTATTAAGTCTTGAAATACACTTATATAATGGTAAAAAATAGCCAGCGGTATAGAAATACCGCTGGGCGAGAACTCTACCCTTATAACAAGTGATAGAATGATTGACAAAGGTCTGCCGCAGCAAGGGACAATGCCTTTAGAGCAATCAAAATGGAAGTAAGCAACTTTAAAGTTTGGTTGAGTAACCTCAACTTTTGGTTCCGCTTCTTCCACTTATTCTCGCGATTTTGATTTTCCACCATAAAATCTTTCGCGAGTACGAGCCACCTGTTTCAGGTGGCTTTAATTATATTAAGAACTTCAACTTCCTTATAAGCGGGTACTCTACTACAGATGTAGATATCATTTAGCTGCACTATTACGTGCAATTATTGTCGTTCAGTCATTGATAAAAGAAATGCAAAAGAAAAGACTAGTCTCACACCGAAACTCACAAATCCATTATATGTAAAACAGCATTTCATCAAACATACGTTACCGTAATTTACAATATTATTTTATTAAAAAGTTCAACGTCAGAAATTAAATTTTCAATAATCACATTTTTAATATTATCGTTTTAACATTTTAAAAAGCCTCTGTAAAAACAGAGGCTCTGACGTACTAATGCGAATGCAGCCCTTTCCCCTAAGTCTTATGCTACGGCATTTCAAGCTATTACGCTATGCGGTAAGATAAGTTACTCGCCGAAGGCTATCTGCACCAAGTTAACCTGTTTCCATTTTCCGGTTCTAATACTCACTTGCAAACAAGAGAGTACAAAGGTTGTCCTCGTCTTTATAATCGCCACTCTCTATCATCTCTCGATTGAGCTGGTCTATAAAAAACAATTTTCTACCTTGTTCATCTTCGTACACTTGTAAATAGTCAATCCCATGTTTAGCCAGGGCAAAGGCTTTTACATCAGTGTGTATTGCCATAATTTCCTGCGTGGAGAGTTCCTCATATACCCGCCTTGTGGTGTAAAAGTTCCCAGAGAACTGATACGTTCCATCTTTTTCTTGTGGCTTTCTTGTCCATTGTGCCATTGTTTTATGTTTTTGTTTAACAATAACTTTCGCTAACGACAATAAGCCCCGATAAAGGGGCTTTTCTATTCATTAAATCATAGCATCTTTTGTATGCTTGTTTCTATAGCTTCCTGTGTCTTCTTATCCATTACGATACCAAGCACCTTACCTACTCTTTTATAAGAAACGACCCTTAGCTGTCTTAATCTGGCATAGCTATTTTGGTATAGCTTATTATCAAGGTCTTTTAGCACTAAAACATCAAAAGCATCTACCAGCTTCTGCTTAGACGAGCTTGTAAGTGGTATTACAATGACATCTTCTCATTTAAGGTATTGTGAACCCTTATAGACTATGGCTGGTCTTAGTCCTATGATTTCACTTCCTACTGATGTATTAAAATTGACTGCACATATCTGCCATTTACTATAGTCTTGCTTTACCAATGGCTTGTTATTCATTGTCAATTGGTTTATCAATCCCTCAACATGATTTGATAGTCCTTGTTCATTGTAGCCACTCTTATCAACAAACTCTTTTAGTAATGCAATCTTGTACGTTTTAGCAAATGCTTCATCTCCACCGATTTCTCTCAATTTGATTTCAAGCTGATAATCTCTCCTCTCTTTCATGGGCGTTCAGGTTATGGGTAAAATAATCACGTTCAAATCATGCCCATTTGCAGGCTATACTACATTTTGGATATTTAGTAGATAAAGGACAAACTGATGTAACATATATACGGTTTCGTTTTCTTGACCTTTTGCACTATTAGTGATAGTAAGCAAGTCCATACCTAGAGATTTTGTTTTTTGTTTCACAACTACAGGGTCAGAATGCACATAAATCGATGTCACTGATATGTTAGAATGTCTAAGCTTTTCTTTTACATCAACAATCGTTCGCCCATCAGCTAAGAGATGTGTCGCTAATGAATGACGGAAAAGATGTGCTGTTACGTTTTGTTTAATTCCTGCTTCTTTTGAAAGGTGCTTTAATGCGATATTCAATTTCTGCTCAGTCAGATTGCTTGCACTATCATGTTCGTAAAGCGTAAAAATGTATCTGAAATTTTCGTAAGGAAAGTATGTCTGTCTTAATGCAAGATATTCGTTCAACTTTTCAGCAGCCGTTTGACTAAATGTTATTATTGCATGTTTACTACCTTTACCTATTACGTGACCGTATAACTCTGAAATGTTTAAGTCTTCCAGTTTCAGCCCCCTAAGTTCAAAATTGCGTAATCAACTTGTATAGAGCATTCGGACTACTGCACGCCATAGATAAGCAGAGTAGATTTTATGTTTATCGTTAGTCAAAAGAGCTTTTTCAATTGTTGCTTCTAAATGCAGCATTAGCAATGAAAGTTCTTGCTTTGAAAGCCACTTAATTACTTTATGTTTTACCGTGCAATTGGGTACGTCTCCGGGAACAAGTTTGCCTAACTTAGCCCCATCACTCAACCATTTAATGTAGGCTTTTAAATGCCTCATGATTTTATTGACATGAGCACTCCCCAATTTCTTGTCTGCTGATTGTGTAGATTTTCTGCTTTTTTTGTGTTGAAGCCATGCAAAAAATGTACGCATGTCGGTAGCCTTTAAATCTTTCGTGTCTGTTTCTCAAAACAGTTCGGTAAAGTATGAAAGCGATAACTTTACCTTTCTGAATGTATCACGTTTTATATTTCTGTCATGCAAGAGATACGCCTCATACCTCCCTAATGTTTCTATTACACTACTCATACTTCCTCTAGTTTTACGGTATAAAGTTTCGCTTCAACTTGTACCCTTACATGATCTATTGCTTCCAGTGCTACTTTTTCAAGACGTGGCTTTAACGCATGATTTCTTCGTACCGTAGTTACGCAGTTATAGCATATATCAAAACCTATTTTCTGGAGTATGTGTCCTTCTAGTTCTGCTTGACTATCATTTACGCATTCTTGGCACATGAATTCTTTGCAAACAAAACATAGTCCAACAGCTTCTTTTTTTCATACATTGAATTTTATGTTTTTATTCCAACTCATATGCGAGGTATAGCAGAACGTACAGACATCTAAGTCCATTCATTTGAGTTTGGTCATGGCTACATCGGTAGGAGTTAAAATAAAATGTAGCTCATGAAATGTATTCTTATTTTTATAGAACGTTCGTTCTATTTTCAAGAGGAAATCATGAATGGAACTACATTTTAATCCAAAGAGATAACAACAACAGATTTATGTTTGACTGTTAGATGGGATTGCCAGTAAAAACACGCTCTTATGGGCTGGTAATGATGTAGTCATTTGCAAATACTAGAAAATTATATCTGCAATACAAAAAGCCCGATTGCTGTTGAAGCAATCGAGCCTTATGTAAGCCTATTGTTTGTGATTATGTAACTCTAATAATTTTCATAGTGTGGGCCTAACTGAACCCACGAAATGGAAAATATATTATAGTCGCTAATCAAAATAAGCTTTTTACACTAACTCGATTGCACCCGGTATTTATAAGAATATTGTCAGTAAAATCAAGTCATTTGCAATTAAAAAAGCAGGAATATTTATCCCTGCTTTTCTCTCATATTCCTTTGCTAACATATTAGCTCTTTAGCATCAATCACAACAACTTGGTTTCTTAATTTTATCTGCCAAATCTATTGCGTGTTGTGTTTCTATATTATACATAATATAAAACGATACAAATAACAGACTGGATATTATCAATAGAGTTAACAGGAAATTAAATCTATCATTCTTTAGATTTCTAATATAGCTTATTTTCAATAACTCAAATGTGAGTGTTTCAAGAATACCTGTATCTGTTGCAGGATTTAATTTATCTAAGTAGCCTTTATAATCATGTTTGTGCTTATCCGTATAGCAATTTATGAACCTAAAAAACCATGATGAGTATGTGTTACCAGCAAGATAAAACGGCAAACTAGGAATAGGCAAACCGTTTAAATCAATATTTTCTACGGGGTTATTTGTTGGCTTAATAATTCGTGTAGTTGTAATTGTTGCCAGCACTAACAACAACAAGAACAATCCGAACAATATCCAAAACAAAATGCTATAGCTGTTAGAGTATTTTACAATTTTCTCTATCATTGATATTATACCGACTATATATGCGCCAATAACAGAAACTGCAAACGCAGTTTTAGCATCTATAAACCGAATTATTTCTTGGGCATCTTCAATAGCGAATTTTAAATACTCGTACTTAGATAATTGGTTACTCATATTTATGCTCTATTAAATGGTTTATATCCCTTACTGCCAGTCGGCAGTATTTTATACTCAAACTCTAGTGTTCCACCTGCAGAACTAGGCCACACTGCCTGAGCTTCCTCAGAAATCAATGCCACGTTCTCTCCCTTACACAATCTTGAAACATTATAAACACATTTTCCGAATGCTTTTAGATCATTATCAGTCTTGTCCCCAAAGCGAGTGACAATCGTCGGACCGTAATCTATACCTATCCCGAAACTAATTTGCGGTACAGAATAAACCATAAGTGCAGGATTAAGAATACCTACCCTTGCCTCAAATAATTCACGTGATGCATTTAGGGCATTTCTTAATGCATTATCTCTACCACTATCAACATCAAACAAGCACAATACACCATCTCCTAAAAACTCGGTAGATGTGCCTTTATATTTGTCTACTATATTGGCTACTAAGGCGGAATATGCATAGAATATCATAAACATATCTTCAGTGCCATTAACGCCATTGATAATATCTGTTGATTTTCTGATGTCAGTCATCATCACTACATATTCCTTACTTTCAAACTGACCAAATCGCAATGGTTTGTTCTCATAACCGGGCAACTCTGCCTCTACTAATATATCCTCTGATTTTCTTATTGCTTTGCTTTCATCAAGGTATTTCCTTGCCCTAATTAGCCTGTCTGAAACTAACTTAACTAATTCCGTTCTCCTTTCTTCTGTAAACATTGATAATACATTTTAGTACTACAAAGTTCTGTTGCATTTATATAATTCACAATCCTGTTTAAAGACGGAATTTTCACTCCGTTAATTAACGGAATAAATAAAAAAAGCAGACAAATATGCCTGCTTTAATCGATAATTAGTCTATTTACAATTAGATTATAACTTAGTTATTTTATGATAAGATGCTCTTTGCTCACCTGCATTTATGACAACGATATAGTTTCCTTGTTGTAAATCAGAGGTATTGATTTCTTGTATCTCACTGCTAGAAATTATCGTTTTAATATGTCGTCCAACAACATCATTAATCTGAATTATAGTGCCCTTAACTATACCTTTTACAATTAGATAATCCTTTGCTGGATTTGGAAATACATATACAGAACTTTTCTTTATATTAGATGTAGGAATATTATTGGACATTGAGAGTTTTGCCCAAAACAAATTATCAGAATTTCCTGACTTCCCATATATAGAAAGCGAGCCAAACACACCAGAACTATCATTAGGAAAACAAGAATAATAACCTGTAGTATATGCGTTATAATTTTTATCGACATATACTGATTTGACACCACTGGTTGCTTTACTACCACCATTTTTAGCCCATACTACATCTCCATTAGATGTATACTTTGCTATGTAAGCAGTACCTGGTCGAAATAACTTCTTACTCTCAAAAGCAATAGAGTCAGAAAAAGAACCGGACAAATAAATACTATTTGCAGAATCTGTTGTCATATCTTCCACAACGCAAGACAAATTTCCGCCAGCTCTTTTAACCCATTTAGCATCACCAGTGCTATCATATTTTGTCAGAAACAAATTACTGTTGCTACTTCCTGTAGAGGTAATAGTACTAAATACTAAATTGCCATTTGTGCACTCCCCTGATACATAAACATTCATGTCTTTATCACAAGCCAAAGCAAAACCGATTGTCCCTTCTCCGTCTATTGCCCATATAATATTACCAGACGCGTCCATTTTAGCTACATACACAAAACTGCTTCCAGATTTATGTAACATAACCCCATTAAAATCAAGTGTGTCACCATAAAAACCAGTAACATAGATATTATTGCTTTTATCACAGGCAACATCTAGCAATCCAGCATTATACGCAACATTAGCCTTAGCTCCACGTGCCCATAATATAGTACCGTTAGGAGACAACTTAGTAATGTAAATAGGCCCTTTAAATGTATTAGTGCCAAATACTACATTCTGACTTTTTGCTTCTCCACCTAGTATTACATTACCCAAGCCATCAATTGCAATACCTTGTTGATAACAAAAGTCGTCACCTTCACCTCCACCGCTCTTTCCCCATAGTATATTACCACTAGCATCTGATTTAACAACAAACACATCAATTTTACCATTACTTGATAATGATACCGTTCCAAACTGAATAGTATTAGTAAATCTACCAGATATATATAGCTCTCCTGATTTATTTAAAACCATTCCGTGTGCCATTGTATTTGAAGTTGCACCTCCAAAATTTTTAGCCCACTGCAAAGCACCTGATGCGTTGTATTTAGCTAAAAACATATCTACTGACCCTATAGCAGACAATGTCGTTGTACCTAAATCTAACTTATTAGAAAAGTAACCCGTTACATATACATCTCCGGTATTATCGTTCACACATACTGCCTGACCAAATCCGTTCTTCCCAGAGAGTGCAATCGACCAATCTGGCACTTGAGCATTTGAAATAGTTGCTCCAATAAGCGTTAAAAGCAAAATAAATATTATGTTTTTCATGTGCAGTTGTTTTTATAATTAATCGTGAGTCAATTTCCCAAATCCTAAATTTACTACAAAGTTTATTATAAGGCTACCTCCAAGCGTTGGATTGCACGGTTGATTAACAAACCTACACAACTCTAATTTTCGGCGTTCAAGGTCACTATAACCCCATACTGGTGGTTCAGGAAGTGGGTAAGTTGAACTTCCGTTATTTCGCGGGTCATAAACATAAAACAATCCGTCCATTGTATTGTCCTTTGCATCATCAACGGGGTCAACAAAATCATCTTGAAAAGTGCCACTAGTGCCATTGATACCAGTATAGTTTCTACCTGTCAAGAAAGCAGAGACCTTTACCCAATATCTACCTATAGGACTTGTAGAGGTGCCTGCATTTGTCGGCGCAGGATAATTTGGTGATGACCCAGTTGTGCCTGCATTGCCACCGAAACGTACATCTACAAGACCAGTTATATGATCTGGGATAGGATCCCAGAACTTAGCAGTTTCCCCGTAACCCAATGGCATCACTTGGGTAAATATTGTTTTATTTTCACCGTTATGGCACCCCTGACAAGTATTTAAAGACAATTGTTGAATCATTTGTTTTTCATACATGTTATTAGTCAAAGTCCAAGCTGGGCCAGGGTAATTCGGTGTAACAGCATTAAGCCAGTCAATATCCCAATGATGCGCATACTCTGCATTTACGGCTCCCGCACCAGCCAACAAATAATCAGTTGATGTTGGATAAGTTAACGGCAAATTATGTGAACCATGATATAACCGAACCTTATCAATACTACTATGAAATACCCAATCAGCTAAATTGTCTGCTTTGGGGTTTGTCGTACCGTATGGAGAATAATAAGTAGCGTTAGGACTTATAGCTGTTGTAGTACCCGCAATTCTTAAGGTTTCCGAATGGTTAGTTTCATTAACAGGTGTATTAGTAAGAGGCACTTGCTTTAAAAGTCCAGTAGATGGATCAATTTCAAATTGCCTAAACTCCCAGTCGCTCGCCCTCCAAGAAGCATTAGTCCTATCTGTAGGAAATAATATCCTTTCATTTGTTCTTATTCTATTAAGTGCAGTACCATTAGGTTTTGACGGAGATGCATTTAAAGCAGTTACCGTGTTAGTCAGATTTTCCAAATCAGCATTAAAACTCGCATTCGGGAATGTAGTATAACTACTAAGGTCTAACCAAGCCTGAGCAAAGTTTTTCAAGTCACATTTATCTGTTTGCACATTCCCGTATTCAAAGATTACATTCATACCCTTCCAATCAATAAAATCTTGGAAAGTACCGCTGATTTGATCAATATTTACAGGGGGCTTACCTGCTATCATACCGTATGGCGGACTTCCTGCTGTTTCAGAATATCCTGCAACTAAACTAAATACAAATCGAGTTTCTCCTGCTTTACTTACTGATGGGGCATAGGCAATACTTCCTCTAAGATCTAATCTATTAACTATTGCAGTTAATTTAAATGGTGCATATTGTAACAACAAACTCTCATCGCAATTATTCCATAAACTCTCCCAATTTGTAGGCGTTACACTAAGTGTAGGATTTGCATACACTTTTCTCAACCACGGCTCAATCACGTAATATAAAATACCTGAACTAGCAGTTAAGACTGGATCAACACGCTTAGGAATAACCTGTCCATTAACTGTTTGGTCTGACATCCATTTATTGACAAATGATTTAATAAAATTTTTCGGAGAAACAGTACTACCGGCCATATTTTTCATCATACTTCCGAATGACCATACTCTTAGTGAGGTTGGATTAGGAACAATTCCTGAACCAGTTATAATATTGTATGTCCGAGTTGGGTCTTCAACTACAGATAAATCAGTAATCATGAGAGAGTTTTGCTTTATTAAGGCAGTGCCACAGTCATACCCATTTATCAATAATGCATCTATTTCAACTTCTAAAAAGTTGTCAAATGCGACTAAGTCAAAATGAGGGATAGTTGTATACTCTTTTCCTAAGTGTCCTATAAAACTTAAGAAGCTGCCTTTACTCTGTAGTCGATTTTCTAAAGCTGAAATTTGACTTTTAAATGCTGAAATATCTTCTTTCAAATAGCAGGAAAAGATACCATCGCTCGCAGTCACATCACCATTAGTGCCATTATCATACATTGTAATAGGTGATGTCCCTATATAAACATTTATCTGTGTTGGATAAACATCTGCACTACTATATTGCACTTTAAATAAAATATTGTTGCCATTACTTAATGGAGTAGCTAATTTTTGTACCCAAAATTTTTCTGCTATCGGAGGATTTGTTTCCCATTCAGAATTTTGCTCAGGTGGCGGTGCCGCATTAAAAGATACGCCGCACAATACCAAGACAAATAAACACAGGGAAATAAGTACTATTTTCTTACGCATAAACCGCTTGTTTTTGTTTAATTTTTGTGTTGTACATAGATTTATCAAATCTCATGTTATTTCATAAACGAAAAAAACGGGTTTTGACACCCGTTATTCTCACAGTATTTGCGTTCGCATTTTATCAACTTATACTCTTGCGATACCTGACTTGATGGCGAATATTGCCAATCCAGTACGGCTCTTTACATTCAACTTTTGGAATAAAGCATCTCGATAAGTTTCTATTGTACGTGCGCTTTTCCCTAATATTTCAGCAATTTGAGCATACGTTAAATCAGTGCATACATGCTCTAAAAACTCTCTCTCTTTGGGTGTAATAGTGGTTTCGTAATCTAAATCACGAACGTTAGGCAATATATTTTCTTCAATCCAAGTTGAATAGTAATAACCGTGCTTTATCACACTCTTTAAAGTACGTTCTATCTCAAGAGGGTTAGCTTCCTTTGAAATAAATGCAGAAGCTCCAAGACGGAATGCTTTGATTGCATTATACTCATCAAAATACATTGATTGCATTATCACTTTTATACCTTTCCATTTCTTAATTATTTCTGCTAATGCCTCAAAGCCATTTTTATTTGGCATACTAATATCTAATAGTACAATATCCGGTTTAGTCTGAGCCTTGTCGATCTTTTTAATCAAATCATCGCCATCAGTAGCTTCTATCGTAACATTATAGGATTTATCAGATTTTTCAATTATATACCGCATACCCTTTATTAAGGCTGGGAAATCGTCTGCTATAGCTATACTTGTTTTTTGTTTCATGTTTGTTAGTTCACCCTCAAATCAATTATGTTATTATTATCAAGCCACTCTTTAAACGCTTCAATATCTTTGGGATCATGGTGGATTATTTGACCGTTCTTTAGGCTTATCGTAAATATCCCTACAGTATATATATACTTGTGTATCTCGTCTGCTGTGTAATCAAATCCTTCAAATCTTACTTCCTTTTCCATGGTCTTCAATTTGTTAGCAATTTAGCTCAAGGTTTTTATATAGAAAATACCGTTAAAAGACGTGATTAAATACCGTCTTTTAACGGTATTATTATTTATTCAGTCCTTTCATTCCTGTCCACTCATCATAGAGTAACACCTGATAGTAATACCCACTATAGTTAAGCCTTACCTTGAATTCTAAAGGGTATCTTTCCTCTCCTTTCAATGCCGTTACTTTCGCTTCAATAATTACTGGAAACTCATTGGGGCTGATTGTCCCCACACTTGATTGGTTATAGTCGGTAATTTTTACTACCCTGCCTGTAGATGTTGTCATTGTTATGTTATAGTTCTCACGACACGCCATAGGTAAACTACCTCTATATCCACAAAGCGACACCTGTACTACATTAGGATAGTCTCTAGTGATATTAACTTTCAAAATTCCATTAATCGGAGATAGTAGCAAATCCGCTCTGTATTGAGAGGTTTTACCATTGTCAAACAAACTCTTTTGAGCATAGCAGCTAAAAGCTATAATATTCGTGATTGTTATTAATAGTATCTTTTTCATAGTATGTATTTTATTCTAAGCAGCCCCCAGGATTCCAAACGTATCGAACGTTTGTAAACCATTCGTCTGTACCCTCGAAAAGTTGTTTCTGTTCATCTGATAGATTGCCTGTAGGAGTTTTCTTAACAACAAGCGCAGCAAGTCCGCCCCGGTCTGGTTCGCTTTTAGATTTGATGATAAAATTGACATCACAACCAAACTCATCACTTAGTATTACACCGTTGTACTCAACATTATTCCAGTGAGTAGGCCAGCCCCCTTGTGATGATTGCCACCGTATAGTTACATCAATCATATACCAATACTGCTTGCTTCCATCGTCTTTTGTAGTAATAAGTGGCTTCCACTTATTAATTGACATGGAAAAGTTGCCTTTCTCAGGTTCAAAGTTTGTTTTGTTGTACATCTTGTTTCCAAGCTGTTTAGCATACTTACCCGCAGTTGCAGCATCGAGAGGGCTTTTCTCCTCTACTGGCTTTGGTGCAGGTTTAGTTTCTGTTTTGGTAACTGGCTTTTTAGTTGGTGTTTTCTTTGTTTGAGCAGGTACAGTAAACGATATACAGGTAAATGCGATGATAAGAATGTGTCTCATAAAATGGTTTTATGAAACAATATTAATGCTATTTTTTAAAATTACACCTAATTAGTATCACACTTTATAGTACATACTATTTAGTACATACCTATAAATAGTACCATAAGAGTAGGTACTGGAATACTTTGTACGTCATGAAAAGCAAGAAAACACCTCGTTATAGCAATCCTGAGATCACATTAAAACAGATAGGCGAAAGACTTAAAGAAATTAGAAAGTCTAAAGGATATGATAACTACGAAAAATTTGCCTATGAGCATAATATACCACGTGCGCAATATGGTAGATATGAGAGAGGGATATCAGATTTAAGAGTCTCAAGTCTTTTGAAAATACTTGACGCTTTTGATATGACTTTGGAAGAATTTTTCAAGGTCTTCTAAGGTCTATTTTGAATCTAATCAGCGAATCAATCTCGCCAAGCTTTCCATAATCTACAGTAAATACCTTCAAGCCGTCACGGTATATTGGCTTGATGTATTTCCCCTCCATTTTCTTATCCGTATGACTTAATGTCGACATCGTAGCGAATTTGAAAAAATCGGTGTCGGGGAATTGATAATGCTCGATTATTGATTTATATCGCCCGGGAACTACAAGCCTCTCTACATTCAAATATCCGTTCTGTACCAACCCAACAAGCCATCTTTGTACCTCTATCTCATAAGTATAACGGAATACTGATTTGGCTGAGATCAATTGAGGGAATAAGATATACGCTAAATAGGAAGTTGTCGATACCTCTTGTGGATATATATTAAGAATTTGTTTAGTGGTTGAATCATAGGCTTTAGCACTCACAACAGTAATAGCCTCATCTGAATGAGCTAAAATTTGCTGAACTGCGATATCAGACTGTGCTTTAATAAAAAACTCACATTTCGATGCACAATTCCCATCTTCATCAATAGTGAAATAATTCTGCACCTCGCAATTATACTTGCTATGAACATATAGTTGTCTTAATATTTGCTTGATGTCGTGTTCTATACTTTCATTTAACGAGGTATTATTTTTTTCGCTTTCAAATGCACTGACCAAACTTTCAAAACCCTCTATTGTGTATACTTCAAACTGACATATCTTCCTTTTCAATTTGGGATTGTAGACAGGTCTTTTATGAAAAAATTCAACCATTGCACTAAAGCTAATTGTTTTCGCAGTGTATGTCTTAACAAGTAGTTGAAGCATTTTATAACCGTCAGAACCTCGACTTTTATTTGCCTTAAATGGTTCATTAGGGCGAAAAAAATGCACGGCGTTAATTACATTTTTTCTAAGGCTTTCTAAATAATCGAAATCTAACGTCCTTCTCTGCTTTTCTGATGACATGATTATGAATTTATTGAGATTAAGGCTTAAAATTCCAATGGTCAATACCATGGTTTATCTAAAGTACATTTCTGCATAGTTTTCTCCAATAGCTTCGCTGTACAGTTGGAAATAAAAAAATCCACCTGTACAAAATAAGTACAGATGGCTTCATTGTAACAGGTGATGTAGACCTGAAAAACGAATGCTCCTGAAGGTATAGGAAGTACCAACAAGCATAGTTTAACTCTACTGTTTTGCGCAAAAAAGTCAAGTTTTAGTTTTTCGGGACTGCTCCCTAATTATTTAATAATCAATTAATTAAATTAATTATGAGCAATCCAAGTTCTAATCTATTGTCCGGTTCTCTTAGACATGCTCAAGAGAACGGCTACCCTCACGATTTCCTAACCGATGAAACGGGAAATCTCACATTCAGAGGGCAAATTCTGCAAAATCCCAAAGTAATTGAAATAGTGCCTTGCCAGTATTGCGGTGCTACGCTTTATCTGATAGCATGCGATAACGTACAAGGTACTATAGTCCACTATTGGGAAACACCGTCACACTAATCTCTCTTAACCGCTTTGCTAATATCCGCTATACCATAGCAGGTATTGGCGAAGCACAAAATTCTCAAAAATGAAAAATCGTATAAAAAAATCATCATCGCAGGCACCACCTGTAAAACCAGTAACACATACTGGTGCATTACATGCAAGTGTGGGATTTTCAGGCTATTCTTTAAACAAGATAGTCCGCAAAGCAGGATCATCGTTATTAATACTGCTCTGCTTGGCATTAACCGCTTGCCAACAATCAAAACAATCTGCTCAACCAGTTACACAGGCTACCAAGCCTGTACTGGTTGTCCATGTTAACGATTACAGCAGATCTACTACAGGGGTAAGCTATTTCGATAGTGTTAATGCTAAAGAGTTGTACAACGCTGTTGCATCATACGCAGGCATAATAAAACACGTAGGCATTTATACAGAAAGTGCGATGCAAGATGTGCTTACTCTCACTATTTCAAAACCTGATACTACAAGCACTATCCAATCAGGCAATGTCTATTTAGCTGCAAAAATCAAAGCAAAGAATAACAAAATGCTTGCGCAATATCAGCAAGCAGCTAATGCAGACATAGCAAAGTATATCAGTAAAATTTCTATACCTGCAACAGAAAACAACACGGATTTGGCAGGTGCTTTCCGACTTGCAGTGGTAGCGTTGAATACTCCAAATTATGCTGATTATACCAAATATCTCTTAATTACCTCTGATTTACGAGACTGCCCTAAAAAGGGACTGCCACGATTAAAGCCTACGCAACTTGATAATAACACATTTGTCTTACTGGTTCGCCCGGTTATTTCGGATAGTATTATCAAACGGCTATTCCCTTCCGCTCATGTAAGTGTATTTACCTGCACGTCAGATGCTATCAATTTCATTACTCACAATCAAAATTAATAACGATGAATACTATTCAAATATTCCAAACAGAAAACATATCAGCTCGTAATGGCGACTATCTTCTTGCTACACGCAAAGGATTTGAATTTAGCAATGTTGAAACGCATTACGATAAGCTATTGCAGAAACTGGAAAAGATGCAGGAAGCAAACGATGGTAAAGAAACCTCAACCTTTAAAACCGTTATCAGTTTCTTAGGCGTATTTGTAGCTATTATCCTAGGATTTGTAGAAGCTTCCAATATCCGTATGACCCTTGTCGCTATCGGCAATTTTAGCCAAACAACAAGCACTATTGTAGCAGCAGGCTTTGTATGTATGGGCTTGATTATAGGCGAAGAGTTAAATGCAGGATTAATCAAAGACGAGTTTACAGGAAAGAAAAAGCCTACAGGCCGCTTTTGGGGTGCTGTCATTATGGGGACAATTTATTTAGGTATTCAGGCGTTCCTGGCACTACAAGCAAGCTCGGAAGGTGCAGCAGAGATGCACACCGAAGTTACATACGCCGTTATTTTCTCCACGCTCATCTGTCTGGCAGAGATAGCATTCGGATTTATCTTTCTTAGGACTGCTATAACCAGCCTATCCCATTTTGCACTAAAAATACGTATTAAGCTTACTCTTAAAAAGCTGAATAGTATAGCCAAACAGGTCGAAAGTCTTTGGAATCGCTATGTATTTATCATGCAAAAAGCAGACGTAGAACCCGCAGAAGAAACAGAAGCAGTACAGAGGGCACGACTATTCTATGCAACAGGGAATTTATCACATACTAACAATTCAGAAACTAATTAAAAACAGCAACTATGATAATCTTAGTAATAATAATACTATTACTCATAGGCGGAGCTATTGGCTATCGGATCGGTAGCCATTTCTCCCGCCGTGAGAACGAGGTTCTCCTCATCAACAATCAACGACATCAGGAGTTCTCTAACCAATGGTTCAATGCAGCAAAGCACTCAACGGATTTATCCCATTTAATAGCACAGCAACAAACAGCTAACCTATCTACAACAGTAAACACCGTAGTAACCCTCTTATCACAATTCCAAACTCAAAACGATGGAAATATTAGTCAACAACAGAACGAAAAAGTATCACAATTAATCAATCAAGCAAGAGGCATAGCAGGCTTTCACGAATGAAGCAGGAGCGGGGTTATTGCGAATGCAGAGAGAGTGAAAGTATAGCTAACCTGAATTTTAAAACAGCCTGAAAATGAGTTTTTACAAGGGGTTTCGAGCGGCGTAGCTGATTGGCTTATGTAGGTTCTTAAAAATGCTCTTGTATCGGCACAAAAAAATTATAGTATGTTATCAACTGATACATTATTACAGATTTTCTTAAACGCCTCCGTTATTGTACCCGATGACGATGATGGCGTTTTTTTGGGTACGATGCAGATGCAGGATTGTGAGATTGGTTTTGATGCTGTAGTTGCTGCACACTGTGACTACATAGATAATCTGCTCGCCTCGCACCCTTTGTCTGACTACGAATACATGAGCCTTTTACTACTTCGGGGCTTCACTTTTAATGAGTTCGCTGCATTGTTCGATAAGAGCATTACCCCTTCACAGTTCCAACGTCATAGGATATTCTCTGTATTGCTGATTTCTAACAACGAAGACAGAAAGTTATTTACCCATCTAACCCATACACGAGATGCGTATAATAGATGCCTGTCTTCATTTTTCAAAATACATAATCCGTATATGTATGGCATTTTATATGAAACAGAAAATGAGGGTTAGAATTGCTGCACGGATTAAGAAAGAGCAACTGCTCAAGCACCAACTTGTAACATCAGGTACAGGTGGAGGTAAGAGCCAGTTAATCCTTAATCAGCTTTTATCGCTCGTGCGTTCGTCAAAAAAGAAACGTGATTGCTGTATAATCCTGCAAGAGCCTCACGCTGAAATTTCAAAGTTGTTAGTTGCATCTTGTGATTTAGACGATGATAGAATTGTGTTCATTTCGACAACGATGCAAAGGGATAGTAACTACCCTCATAAAATTAGTGCGGGGTTTAATCCCCTGTATGTTCCTACTGATGCTGACGATGAGTACAGGAATTGCCTTGCTACACAGCTTGCGGGTACAATAGCGGAATTAATAGAGAACGCACAACACGGGCTTAGTTTACAGATGGAAATGCTGTTACGTCCCTCCCTGCTTGTTTTGTTGTATGCAGAGCCACAATACAGAAATTTGGCTACACTTTTGAGATTTTTTGACGATAAAAATAATGCTGATTTACTCCGTATGGCTGCTATGCACCGACACCCTAACATTAGGGAGTTTTATAGTATGCAATGGGGAGCTAAGGAGTACGATATATCAAAAAGAAGTATCATAAGTAAGTTGTCGTTTTTTATGAATGACGTAACGCTTTTTGACATTCTACAACATGACGGAGTGAGCATTGAGGAGTGTATGAATACAGGAAAAGTCATTATCATAAACGCTCCACGTTCAAATCCGTTTGTAGCGTCTGTTATAGGTCGCTTGATGCAGGCGGTTGTTACCTCTATAGCTATGCGTAGAGAGGCAATGCCAGAAAAGCGTAGGGTTCCAGTCTATTACTATATAGATGAGGCATCAACGTATCTCTCAACCTCTACTGCAACAATTCTTTTAGAGCTCAGAAAGTATAAGGTAGGTCTTACATTATGCCTGCAAAGTACCAAACCCCTCGATGTAAAAATGAAGTCTGCTATCCTTACAAATACGTTTACGAAGTGTATAGGCGTATGTGATGCGGAAAGTCGCAGGGTGTACGCAGCCGAAACCTCGGTAACCGTTGAAAAGTTAGCAGCCTTAGAGCCGCTTTCATTTTATGTAAAACGTGGCGATAATTCGCCTGCCTTTCGCATTAAAGTACCGATAGTACATAGTAGTATGTTTCTTACTGGGGAAGCCTTGCAAAAGCGTTACAGATACATCATTGAACAAAGCGGTGTGTATTACGTCATCAAGCCCTCCCCTGCACCCCTCCCAGATGTTGAGAATAGCGAAGTAAAGAAAGACCATACAACTCCGAAGAAGCAGGAAAAGAAAGCCAAGAAAGATGATAACCCTTTTACCGCAGAACCACCTGCATTTAACTGATAAGCTATGCGTTCAGAACTCATTAATACACTCATGACGGATATACTTTGCTCACTGGCGAAATACCAGTATTTATCCGTTACACAATTGCAATTTTTGACGGGTAAGAGCCTTAGTTACCTGCGTGAGTGCTTAGGTAGGCTTTCACGTTTTGATGGTGGATATATCAAATCCTATCGTGTAGAGGTAAGCTATAAGGTAAGGGCAGAGAATATCTATATGCTCAATAAACAAGGGCGTGATTTTCTGCTTGCACATAAAAACGCTATCAGCCTTATCAATATGCCCGTTGTCGGTAACCCTGTAGTGCGTGATTACTTGCATCGTGTTAGCTGTGTATGGTTGCATTTGCTCATTGATAGGTACTGTACTACTCATAGGATTGAGGTTATCAATTATGATGCGTACTACCATAAAACAGGTAGCACGAAGAATGGTAACCTGATAGCCAAATCACAGATACCGCTTACGGGTAGTAGCTACTACATACCTGATGCAGTAGTACAGACCGCACAAGGGTTATACTTGTTGGAAATGCACTGTTCTAAGGATAGTAAATATATCCTTAATCAATTAGGGGTACACTCACAGGGAATAGCATCGGGGACAGCTTCAAAAAAATATGGCATGGCAGTTAACCCGTTGATCTTATCCGTCTTTGAGTATGAAAGCGTGAAAAATGCTGTTATCAAAAAATTACAAGCTAACCCCAATTTCCACCCTGCTATGGCAAGGCTGTTTTTCTTCGCCTCGTTTGACGATGTTAAACACCATCTGCCTACTGCATGGGCTGACATTTATGGGAATGGATTAATGATACAATAACTAACACTATCTGTATGAAACAAGACACAAAAATACGAGGCATCACGCCGGAAAAAGCACAAGCCATGTTAGCTGAAATGGGGATAACTATTTCCTTAGACAAAGCCGCTCTGGTATTGAATTTCATGCGAAAAATGGCTACATTAGAGATAGACGATTTTAATAGAAGAAAATGAAAAAACTAGCTGATTTGTACATCAGAGTTAGCACCGATGAGCAGGCTAACAGTGGTTATTCGCAACGATACCAAGAGGAGATGTTACAGAAGTTTTGCGATATAAATGGCATTACCGTTCGCAGGGTTATTTTTGAAGACCACTCTGCTAAGAATTTCAACCGCCCAGAATTTCAAAAACTATTAGCAGATTATAAAAAGAATAAGGGCATCGTTGATACGTTATTGTTCCTCAAATGGGATCGGTTCTCTCGTAATGCAGGCGATAGCTATGCGATGATAGCCACACTTAATAAATTAGGGATAGAACCGCAAGCCATAGAACAGCCACTTGATTTAACGATACCAGAGAACAAGCTCATGTTAGCGTTCTTTTTAGCTGCTCCCGAAGTAGAGAATGCTCGCAGAGCCTTGAACGTTAAGAGTGGAATGGTACGAGCATTAAAAGAGGGCAGATTTATGGGACTTGCCCCATATGGGTATACGAATAAGGTCTATGAGACTGGCAGAAAATATATTGCTCCCCTGCCTGTTGAGGCGGACGTTGTGAGGTGGGCATTTGAGATGCTGGCGACTGGTTGTTGTAGTGTATTAGAGTTATACGGTATAGCAAAGAAACGGGGGCTACGTTGCAGTAAAAACAATTTCTGGCATCTGTTACAAAACCCTGTATATTGCGGAAAGGTAATAGTACCCAAGCATGGCAACGAGGAAAGCTACTTAGTACAAGGAACACATGAGCCACTTATAACCGAAGAACTTTTTTACACTGCACAAGATGTATTGTATGGCAGAAAGAGAAACCCTAAAGCAGCGATAAAAATTGCCATACGTGAGGAATTTCCCCTACGAAACTTTTTAACCTGTCCTAAATGCGGCAGGCTGATTACGGCAAGCCGTTCTAAGGGCAGAACGATGTATTATAATTACTACCATTGCGTTTCTTCGTGTGGGTGGAGATATAAAGCAGAAGATATACACGATGCATTTATGGACGAATTACGCAAGTATAAACCTACGGTTGCGATGCTAACGCTCTATAAAGCTGTTATTATTGAGGAGTACAACCGTTCACAGGCTGACAAGGCTTTTAGTAAAAGAGATTTATTGCAACAGATAAACGAACAGAATAATCGTTTATCAAAAGCGAGAGAGTTATTATTAGCTGATGCGATTGATAGTGCAGACTATAAGGCTATCAAGGTTGAATGTGAACGAAAATTGAACCTGTTAGAAGCGAAGATTGGCAATAGTGAAACATCGCCTAAAGAAGATATTGAGACTTTGTTAGATACAGCGTTACATAACCTTGCATATATTGACGAACGCTATGAAAAATCTGATATAAAGGGTAAACGTCAAATCATTGGTTCGATATTCCCTGAAAAACTACAGTTTGAAAATAATGCGTATCGAACCACTAAAGTGAATGAAGCTGTACTGCTAATATGTACGCTGGATAAGGCTTTGCAAGGGGATAAAATAAAACAGACTGACGATAAAGTCAGTCTGTCCAATGAAGTGATCCTGTTTGGACTCGAACCATTAATAAAACTCACAAATAGCCTTTAATGAGCCAACTAAATTATTCGAAAGTTGTCCCTCTTTCTCCGCCCAACTTTAAACAGGACCTACTCAGTGAGTAGGTCCTGTTATTTTTAGGTCTGCGTAATCAAAAATTTAAAAAAAAATGTAATATAACCAATAGCTATACTTAACAATTGTTACAAGCTAAAAGGGTAACAGGCTATATAACCCATTACCCTTATTTCACAATATAGAATTGCCCACAATCACATTCATTATATACACAATAACACCCTATCTAACCAAAGTTACATCACCTCTGTAGGTTTCAACTTCTCCGTCAGGATAGGCAACACGTATGAGATAAGTGTATGCCCCCGACTCCTGAGCAACACCTCTCCATTTGCCGTCCCAACCATTATTACCATTGTATACTTCCTGCCCCCATCTATTGAATACTCTGAATTCCAGATAGCGCTGTGTTGTCATATTCGCTATTCTGAACAAATCATTCTTACCATCGCCATTCGGACTGAATGCTGTAGGTATAAGTAAGTTATCACGATAGTTTATCCCTACTCGTAACGTATCATATGACACACAGCCATTATTTGCAATACCTGCAACAATATACATTGTAGACTCAGTTGGTTTGGCAATCGGATAAGAAACATTCGGATTATTTAGTGATGACACTGGCGTCCAATTGTACATTCGAGCTCCGTTCACCATCAATTGAATACTCTGCCCGTATTTAATGACTGTATCCTTATTAAGAATGTTTACAATCGGATTTGCCTTTACTTCAACATACGCATCAATGGTGTCATAACAAAAGAATTCATCACCTACTTTGATTTTGTAATGTGTAGTTTTCCTAGGCTTCAATACCGGAGTCGCGCAATACTCACAACTTACTGATTCGTGCGCAGATTTAAACTGTCCGTTTTCATATTCAAACCACTGATAGTAAGTACCGTTTTTTACAGTAGCTTTTGAAGTCTCACCAAAACAGATGGCAGTATCTTTTGGCAACACATAAAAATCATGTTCAGGTACGATAACATTCAAAGTATCAATTAGCTTACAGCCGCTGCGGCCATATGTTTGCAATACTACAGCAGAACTTTTAGACACATATGCAAGTGGTTGTTTAATTGTAGAATCAGAAAGGTAAGCATCTGATTGCCATATAAATGCAAATCCTCCGCTCGGTGCTTCATTATAGTCAAAACTAAATGTAGGCCTACTCTCTATTTCAGCTATATTGTTTACAATCGATGCATTGCAAACATCCTTCACACTGCCATTAACAGGCTTGTAAACTAAGCCTGCAGAATATGTAACAGGATTAAACTTGATAATAGGAGGTGTGCCGTTAAGTGACGTACATGACGCTACGGTATCAGGATTATCGCTATAGCATATCTGCACAATAAGGTTCTTATTCATATCAATATTGTAGGGAACATCGAAATTGAATTTATGAAAACCATCAGGGAAGCTCGTATTGCTTGTTGCAGTGTATACAGGAACTACACCTGTTTCAAAACCATTATTCTTATCAAGCTCTTTTTTCTCGGTACACTTTAACGATATCGTGAAATTCTTATATACATAACTATTAGGTGTAGTAGATTTTACTGTTTCAAAAGCTAAAGAACGAAGTGTAGATGAAGCTATACCGTATTCTTTAAACTCGCTACTAAGAATGAGGAATTGCATCTTGGCAGTTCGTACGTTATTATACAATACTGGCGTACTGCTACCGAGTGTATCATAACTAAAGCCTGTACCAAAAACAGAAGAACCATATACTGTAAACGAATCCAACTTTGTATTTGGATTTGTTGATGGGCCACAAGACATATTAATCAATGGTTCTTTACCAGTAAGCTTCATGTCCAGTTGCAAATACCCTGGTTTGCACATTACAAAATCTTCAACCTGAGGAAAGATGTCAACACCACTACTGTTATCAATATACACCGATACTGTATCTTGGTTCTTACAACTACCTGCTAAGTCAGGTGTTGACACTACGTATTCTGTTGTAGACTGTGGTGTAGCAATCGGGTTAATAATATTATCGGCAGAAAGATACTTGGCTACCCCTCCGCTGATATCAGTCCATTTTATGGTATTGAGCATTTCTGCACCTCTTACATACAACTGTTTTGGGGTTGGGTTTAATGCACAAAACGGCAAGTCTTTACCTGCATCAAGCCCTTGTAATACACGAATTAATATTACCGAGTAGTTTTTCAATACAATAGACAATCCGGCTGTACCTGAGCAGGTAGAATCCTTTGCAGTTATTATTAATGTATGTTCACCAATATCTGCAGTAGTAGGCGTCCAATCAAATGTACCTGTTATACTTGCGGTACCACTACCAGCGGTTGTAAAAGATGACCCCGGAATAATAGCAGTATTCGCTTCCATATACAATTGATTCCCCGGATTTGTTGATTTACTTTCAACACTGAAGTTCAGATTACTACCGGGACATACCAGCAATGCATTATTTACAAAAGTTGCATCTTTAATTTGTAGCGGTGTACTGTCAACAGATGGTGGGGGTGCACTACAATTCAAAACACTTATTTGCGCATCGCGTATTACATATCCTGTTCTTGCACCTGTTGCTTTGTCATACTCTTCACAAAGAAATGCAACAACATAATAACCTTGCCCTGTAGGCGTAAAGGTTGCTGTACCTGTGTTTCTATTTACGTTGTACGGATTATTACCGGCAGATGCAACAGGATTTGAAAGCGAGTAATTTACGCTGTAATTGATGGGGGTACCTATATTATCCAATGGCTGTACATTAGTTACGTTAAGTGAATCACCATCTTCATCATAAGGGCCGTTTAAGAAAATAGCCGGTTGATTTACGCATATATATGGTATGGGAGAAACAAGGTATCTTGGCGTACTGTTATTCTTCGTGCTGTTATCCAATCCTGCTTCAACGTACAACTGCGCACTATTTGCACTAACCAAATTAACTATGTTCGAATTCCTGTTACCATTTCTCCAACTGAATATCCAATCAGATTGTGCTGATGCAAGCGTTATTGTTAAAATATAACGATGCCTCACAAATCCCGGCAAATTACTGCTGGCAGGTACTCGGCAAGAGTTTTGGCTTTTGAAGGCATCACATAACTCGTCTAAAGTATCAATGCTACTTACGGGTACATTGATTGTATTGTCGAAAGCTGCATTTGCACTACGTATCCTGATATTTTCTGTCGCACCGAGACTGGCATTCCCCGGTTCACATGCTTTATAGACATCAAGCGTTATCTCATACTTATAGTCCCTCAAGCCAGAGCAGGGGTCTACCCCTATGCCTACATATTTTGCATAGATGTCTGCGGCAGCAAAGTGAGTAGCTCTCGACGCATTGCTAAACAGCACTACAAATAACAATAGCGTTATCCGGCAGATTGCCTTAGAATATTTTTTCATATTGGTCAGATTATGACAATTAAATACGATTACGAAAAAAACTACCCCGCTATTCGCGGGGTAGTGCCCCAACAATCAAACTATACTACTTGCTCAGAAAAATCATGGAACGGTACGTTTGCTTTTCAGACAGCAACTCAAGTACATACTGACCTTGAGCCAAATCAGACAGGTTGATTATTTTGTCTGTTGGCAACAAGCCGGATGCAGATTTTTGTCCGGTAATATTGTATACTACGTAACTATAGTTTCCATTTTCAACATCAACATGTACCAAACCTGTTGATGGATTTGGATATACATTTAATTTATTTGTAGTAGCTGTAGTTTCTACACCCAGCTTTGCCATAACATCCATTTCATACCAATCGCGAAAATAGGACTGTGTACTTACGCCATCCAAACGCCAACCGCAGCCTATATAAGCTTTGTTACCAACAGCTGCCGAAACGCCAAACAATCTAGGTGTTGTAGACCAGTTACCAGAAAAATAATTCCATTTATCAGTTACAGGGTCGTAATAGTAGAATGTTGTCTTATAACTATAATATCCTATCCCACCGAGCCCAATAAAACCTTTATTATCAACGACAAATGATACTACACCATATCGTCCGGAATCAGGGAAATCCGCTTTCGGAGTCCACACATTTGAAGTTGGGTTGAATTCGTATGTTTTTTTGAGATACTCAGTACCTGCACGTCCGTTAGATATGTAACCCTTGCCATTAATAGCAAAAGCACCAGCAGTTGCAATACTAGCTTCGGGGTAATTTGCTTTTTTAGTCCATTTATTACCAGCTGGATCATACTCCCATACTTGATTAGTATTATTTACTCCTGGACCGAACCCCCCATTGCCACCTACTACATAAGCTTTATTATTTACAACGAAAACGCTTGATTCAGTTCTTCCAGAATCAGGCAGGCTCGCTTTCTGTACCCACGCCCCTGTTGACGGTGTAAACTCCCAAAGGTCTTTCAGGTTCTTCTGGGCTCCTGACGTGCTTAAGAAATTCTCAGCACCAAGGCCCAGATACATTTTCCCATTTATGGTAAATGCTACGCCTGCAGAGCGGTTAAGCGGCCCGACAGGAGTTGTTGTTAGATTTTTCCACGCACCTGTTGCAGGGTCATACTCTTGCAGGTCATTCAACCATTGCATATTGGCATAACCGCCTGTCAGGTATATCTTACCTCCAACTACAGCACTCATACCGCCCCATCGTCCTACCTGAAACTGTAAATTATCTGCCTTTTTCACCCATTGTGCAGATAAATTTGACATGGCACCAACAACCATTAACGCTGATAACCCCAGCTGAAATAAAGTTCTTTTCATAATCTAAGTATTTTACTTGCACACATAGACGACGAAAGAATAAAAACAAGTTTGTAAAATGTACATAAAGAATAATAACAAAACTTAACGATTCTAAAATCGCAATAATTCAAGCTGTTATTATAGCTGTTAGTTAGTCAGTCAGCATTGAACTAAATCAATTGAAACAGAGATATGCTATAGATATTGAACCTCTCGACACTCTATACAAATCCTCAAATCACTACATAAGCAAACGCTTATCTCTGTAAAGCTGTCTGAAAACTTAAAAAAGCTTAAAAAACGAATAAATACCCACATAAACATTAGGACAAGTAATCATATTAATATCTTTGATAAATGAATAAAGGCAAATCTAATCCTGTATATCTGTACTACATTATAGGCTTTGTAATAGCCACTCTCATAGGCATACAGGTATATTGGATAAGAAACAGCATATATGCCGAAAAAAAAGCAATAGAACGCAGACTGAAAGAAGACATAGATGATGTTGTAAAAAAAGTAGAAGAAGATGCCTACTGCTTTACTTACTATTCAAAAGCCTATATTAAAAAAGGTGAAGGCATTTTCATGTTAAAGCAAAAATGGGCGGATGGTCGATTTGTATCTCCTGACGCAGGTGGCTATGTCGATACAATGTCATTATACAATCTATTTCCCTCAAAAGCAGATACTGATGTTTTTGTTACTGATAAATCCATATGGTTCGAAACCAATCCCGCAACGGTAGATGTAACAATGAAATTTTCTTTTGTAGGTCTTAACCCAGATATAAAACGAACAGACACTATCTCATACCAGATAGGCAATATAAGTGGTAATAATTTCAGACAATTGTTATCAAACAAATTTAAAGTTGGTGATGCAATCAATTCTACTCTATTGAACAATCTTATTGTATCTGCGCTAAAAAAGAATAAGCTTGATACTTTTTACTATGCCGGGATAAGAAAGGAAGGCTTCGAAAACTATGAATACATAACCAATAGAAGCAACACGAATGATTTGAAAACAACGTCAATCAAAGCAACATTTCTGCACAATAAATTTGATACGCCTTACGAATTGGATGTGTATGTACCCGACTCGTTTATGTCTGTAGTACGCTCATTGCTTGTTATGATGATTTCCTCTTTGCTTATCATCATTATCCTTATCGCATCTTATATATACTTTGTACGCACGATTTTTAATCAGAAAAAACTGTCGGAAATAAAAAACAACTTCATAAACAATATTACACATGAGTTTAGAACGCCTATAACCAATATTAACCTTGCCGTTGAAAACTGGAGAGACGCAGGAGAGACAAACAACTACTACCTGAATATTATTGAGGAAGAAAACAAACACATGGAGCGAAATGTAGAGCAGATACTGCAATTGGCTTCATTGGAAGAAAGAATCGGTAAAAAACACTTCACCAAAGTAAACATACCTGCTTTGATAAATGAAGCAGCGGCATCTTTTCAAATACAAATAGACAATACTAATGGCTGTATTAAACTTGATATAAACGCAACAAACCCTTATTTATACTGCAATGCACAGCATCTGCGAAACATGTTACAAAACCTGATAGACAACGCGATCAAATACAGAAAAGACACACCCTTTATCACTATTTCCACATTCAATACCGGCAGCCACTATGTATTGCAAGTAGAAGACAACGGTATAGGAATGAGCAACGAAACGCAAAAGTATATTTTCAACAGATTTTACAGAGGAGACACTGGAGACCGGCATGATGTAAAAGGCTTCGGGTTGGGGATGAGCTACGTAAAGCATATAGTAGATGAGCACAATGGAGAGATAAATATTAAAAGCAAACCCGGCAAGGGGACAAAAGTCACTATTTACTTACCTGAACTTAACAATCTGTAATATGTCACGCATCTTATTTGTGGAAGACGATCTGAATCTGGGGATGCTCCTAAAAGAGAACCTCAATAACAAAGGTTTTGATACTACGTGGTGTAAAAATGGAGAGGAAGGGCTTAATATGTTTAAAAAAGAAAAATTCTCGTTGTGCATATTAGATGTAATGATGCCAATAAAAGACGGCTTTGCTCTGTGCAAAGAAATAAGATTAATAAATGCGGAAGTACCAATAATATTTTTAACAGCGAGAAGCATGAGTGACGATGTTATTAAAGGTTTTGAATACGGCGCAGATGACTACCTTACAAAACCATTTAACACACAAGAATTGTACCTACGCATCAAAGCTATTATGAAAAGGATGCAGCCCAAAGAAAACAACCATGTTAAAACATACAATATTGGAAAATATCTCTTTGACCATAATAAAATGACACTGGAGTATGAAGGAGAGATCACTAAACTAAGCTCGAAAGAAGCAGATTTATTGTGGGTATTGGTAACAAATAAAAACGAGCTGACACAACGAAATTTGATACTGGAAAAAGTATGGGGCAATGATGACTATTTTGCCGCAAAGAGTATGGACGTTTATATCAGCAAACTCAGAAAGCTGTTGAAAAATGACCCTGAAATTGAAATTCTAAACGCTTATGGCATTGGATTCAAAATGATAATAAATGAATAAGTGTTTGATTAGAATACAGGTAATAAATGTATTTTCTAAGACTTTAGAATGTAGAAAAGAAGTACATACCCGAACAAGCAAATGAATCACCTGAAACATTTATACGGTACAACTTATTGATTTACAATATACTTATAGTATAACATAACTGACAAATAATCATTTTTCCTAAAAAAAATTTGGTAAATTAAATCTATTACTATTACATTTGTACTATACAAGTTGAATAATACATGTTACGCACAACAAATAAACAAGAACAATACAAAGACGAATTGCTGGAAGCTTGGGAAGAAACCTACAAAAAAGGACAACTTACGCTTTGGATATTTCTTGCATTGAAAGAAAGTGAAAAGTTTGTTGATGATATAAAACAGTATGTTGAATCTGCTTCCGGTAATACTCTGACATGCGAGGAGCAGAGCCTGTACCGTACACTGCGCAAATACAAAGAGTTGGAAATGGTAGACTATAATACCAAACCCGGCGACGGCGGCCCCGAAAGAAAATATTATTATCTCACCAAACTCGGTGAGGAATTACTGCAGCGTTTTTGTGAGCGAAACATCAAACTATTTTTTCAACCACAGATAAAAAATTTAATGTTCAAAAACTAAGTATATGAATTTTATCAATCGTTACATTCTATTATTTGCAAGTATTGCAGTAATAGCATCAATAGCTTTTACATTGATGCTCAACAACTTGTTGGAAAAAAATGCATACACAGGAGTGGTGATTATTGCAGTGCTTTATGCACTAATATACTTCTTAAGTGGGTTAATGATAGGAAAGCAAGATATATACGAGGGATATGTAGGCTTTAATTATCATCTGGTTACGTTTACAATTTGCAATATTATCCCTCTCATATTTGCATATACAGGCCTGATACCTGATTATTATTTTCATTATACCATTCTGGGAATGATTTTTTGGGGCATTGGTTTGACAATACATTTTATTGTATTCTTGATAAACAGGAAGAAAAGCATCAAAGGGTTTGATAAGACCGAGTTGTTTGAGTAACCGATTGTCATACAAGGGTGAAATAAGAGGTCAGTTTAAGTTTTGTTAAGGATTATTAATTTTTATTATCCACATTAAGAAGAGATTGTAAATAGTTTTTCGGTGCATTATTTAAAATTTAAAAAACATGTACCAAATGAAGACTTTATCTACACTCATTATTTCGATTACAATGCTGGCAGCTACACAGACATATGCACAGTATTGCATTTTACCCGGACGTACATCGTACAGTGCTACACAACCCGGTATCAAGATATTCAGACTCAATACCATCAACCGCACATCGCTGCAAGTTGAAAACCCGCTTTCGCAACCTTCATTAGTAGTCACAACAGACACTACTACTTTGCAACGCGGGCAAACCTATACAGTAAACATACTACACACAAGAGATAGTATTATTGCCAGCTTCGCCACCGCCCGCAACAATATCCGCATGTGGATAGATTACAACAATGACAAAGACTTTGACGATGCAGGAGAAACAGTAATAACTGCTGACCTGCAAACGGCAGGCTGGTATACCAATACTTTTACCGTGCCTGCTACAACTCCCTTGGGCACCATACGCCTGCGTGTTACTGCCAAAATGAGTGCAGACGCAGGACATAGTGTGCCAACATCCTGCGATATACCCAAAGACCCGATAGACTACCATGGCGAGATGGAAGACTACCACCTGAAAATTGTACCTGCTACTGGCATAGAGAAAACAACAGAGGATAATTTACAAACATCTCTATACCCAAACCCGACAACAGGTATTGTGAGCGTAATGATAGATAGTAAAAACAACACACAGCTTGGCATTCAACTTTACGACATTACAGGAAAACTTGTAAAAACATTACTACAAGAAAACACCCAAAGCAATTACAAGTACGATTTCAATCTCAACAACTATAGTCTTCAATCAGGTGTGTATTTCATAAAGATTACCTCTGCACAAGGGCAATCTTATCAAAGACTCGTGCTAAACAATTAAGTAATACATACCAACCATGGGTACACCTTTAAGGGTGTACCCTCATTTTTCATGGCTATGAAGAAATATGCAATACTATCGGCTATGGTATTAATTGCCTGCCAAAAAGAGGAGAAAACAACTAATACAAATCCTATACCTTGTGTGGCATCATATACTACAGATATTAAACCTATAGTAGCAAATAAATGCGCCACTACAGGCTGCCACGGACATAATGGGCTGGCAACCCTCAATGACTATAACATTTTGAAAGAACGCGCTGACAACGGCAACGTAAACAAATTTGTATTTGAATTGAAGATGATGCCTCCAACAACAGCCACACAACTAACTGATACAGAAAAAGAAAAACTGCAATGCTGGCTTAAAAATGGTGCACAGAATAATTAAATATACGATTGCATTAGGATTACTCTGTGCTTGTAAGCACCGGCCAAACGTACCTTTGGGAGACTACCCTAAAGACGTAGGGAACATCATCATCCCCAAATGTGCAACAAGCGGCTGTCATAACAACCAAAGCGCCGCAGGGGCCGGCGGACTAAACCTGACTACCTGGAACGATATGTTTGCAGGTGCAAGATCAGGCGCAGTAACGATACCCTACAGGCCCGATTTCAGTACCCTTTGCTATTATACCAATACCGATACCTCACTTGGAGTAGCACTTATACCTACCATGCCGGAAGGGCAGCCCCCACTTACAAAACAAGAATACCTTACATTGCGAAACTGGATAGCAGCCGGCGCTCAGAATGCAAAAGGAGAAGTAAAATTTGCAGACAACCCAAATCGTAAAAAGATATACGTATTGCACCGCATGTGCGATGTTGTAACAGTATTTGATGCTGCCACCCTGCTTCAAATGCGCTATATAGATGTTGGCGTAAAGCAGTTACAGGACTATCCCTATAGCATAAAAGTATCTCCGGATGGAAAGTATTGGTATGTATCTTTTTTTGCTCAGTCAAATATTATTCAGCAATATGATGCCGCTGATGACAAACTAATAGGCTACATTACACTTGGCGATGGTATATGGACCAGTTTCACTATCAGCCCAGACGGACGCTATGGATATTTTGTTGACAACAGTAGCCCCGGCAAAATAGTTTGTGCCGATTTGCTCAATAGACGAATACTACATACATATACATTCAATAACACCTTGCACTATCCTTACGGCATATCTTACAACAACGCATCTGAGCAACTGTATATTGGCACTACAGCAGGCAATTTTATTTATACCATAGATATGATCAACCCATCTTCCCCAATTCTGCATCAAATACCGCTGGATGGCAGCGCAGCAATCAGACATGAGCCAAGTGTAGAACCCATACAGCTTCTTACTTTAGAAAACTACTGCTACATAATTTGCCAGAATACACATGACCTCAAAATACTTAATACATTAACAAAGGCAGTAATTAAAAGCATCCAACTCCCAGCGGCACCTGCGTGTATAGACTATTCCGAAAAATACAATAAGCTATTTATCAGCTGCACAGAAGATATCACCAGCTTTGCACCACTCAGAGGCAGTATATGTGTAATAGACATCAACACACTTACACTGCAAAAAAGCATCTATAGTGGCTACCAGCCTTATGGCTTAGCAGTAGATGATGCAAGTGGATTAGTAACGGTAGCAAATGCAAATCTGAATAGTGAGGGCCCTTCACCTCACCACACAAGCAACTGTGGCGGACGAAATGGTAACGTGAGTTTTATTGATATGCATACACTATCACTCATTAGTGGTAAAAAATCTGAAGTTGCAGTATTTCCAATTTGCATTGGTATCAGGCATTAATTACTTTCGCCTTCCGCGTGTGTCAACACTTTGTAGGTAGGACGATACTCCAGATTTTCAGGTGCTTTGATGTTATACCTGCGTATCCAGTTCATCACAGACACGTGGCTTACACCCAATATTCGCTCTATCTCCCTTAGCGTTACACCCTCAATATACAGCTGCAATGCCTTGATAACATAGTAGGGGTCTATACTTTTCCCCTCTTTCATTACAGAAAAATGATAATAGCAATCAAGGCATTTATACCACTGCTTTCCTTTAGCCATACCACTTTTCACAATATGGTTGGCTTTGCATTTTGGACAAAAGACATCTTTCATTCCATAAAAATAATTGACACACTATACTTAATTAGCATAAATATACCAATTTAGCAAAATAGATATTTTCTGGTTTAAACTGAATGTTTAACTATGTACTATCAAAATAACGAAAGACATGTCATATCCGTATCAGATAAAAACGCAAGAACAATATCGTGCCGCATGGAATAAAAGTGTGGATGACCCATCAGGTTATTGGGCAGAAGTTGCGTCATCTTTCCTTTGGAGGAAAAGATGGGATTCAGTGTTGGAATGGAACTTTAAAGACCCAGACGTAAAATGGTTCAAAGGTGGTAAACTTAATATTACGGAGAACTGCCTGGACAGGCATCTTGGTACACTTGGCAATAAGCCGGCACTCATATGGGAACCTAATGACCCTGAAGAACATCACAGGGTTATTACCTACCGCGATTTGCATCATAAGGTAGTACAGTTTGCAAATGTGCTGAAGAACAACGGTGTAAAAAAAGGAGACAGGGTTTGCATATACATGGGCATGGTACCAGAGCTTGCAATTGCTGTATTAGCATGTGCACGCATAGGAGCTGTGCATTCTGTAATATTTGGTGGCTTTAGTGCCCAAAGTATTGCAGACAGGCTGCAAGATGCGCAGGCAGAATACATAGTAACGTGCGATGGTGCATATCGTGGTAATAAAGAAATACCGCTGAAATCTGTTATAGACGATGCTCTTGTACAATGTCGTTTTGTGAAGAAGGTAATAGTACTTACACGTACCCGCACGCCTATCAGCATGCTGAAAGGACGAGATGTATGGTGGGAAGACGAAATAAAGAAAGTAGAGACAATGGGCAATCCTGATTGCCCTGCAGAAGAAATGGATGCTGAAGACCCCTTATTTATACTATATACATCTGGCTCAACTGGCAAACCTAAAGGCGTAGTACATACTTGTGGCGGCTACATGATATACACAACCTATTCGTTTGTCAACGTATTCCAGTACACACCCGGTGATATCCATTTCTGCACGGCAGATATAGGCTGGATAACTGGTCACAGTTATATCTTATATGGGCCGTTGGGTGCAGGAGCAACATCACTGATGTTTGAAGGGGTACCTACATGGCCCGATGCTGGACGCTTTTGGGATATTGTAGATAAATACAAAGTAAACATACTTTATACGGCTCCTACTGCCATCCGCAGCCTGATGGGCTATGGTTTAGGCCCTATACATGGTCACGACCTTAGCAGCCTGAAAGTACTGGGCTCTGTAGGTGAACCGATAAACGAAGAAGCATGGCACTGGTTTGATGAAAACATAGGTAAAGGTCGTTGCCCTATTGTAGATACATGGTGGCAAACAGAGACGGGGGGTATTATGATATCGAACATGGCAGGCGTAACTCCAGCCAAACCATCTTATGCAACTCTACCATTACCTGGTATTCAGCCAATGTTGGTTGATGAAAATGGCAATGAAATAACAGGCAATGATGTAAGCGGCAATCTATGTATTAAACATCCATGGCCATCTATCATACGCACCACTTATGGCGACCATGAACGTTGTAGAACTAACTACTTCGCTACATATCCTAACCTGTACTTTACAGGCGATGGTTGCTACAGAGATGAAAATGGCAACTACAGAATTACGGGGCGCGTGGATGATGTACTGAATGTAAGCGGACACCGCATAGGCACGGCAGAGGTTGAAAATGCAATCAATATGCACGCAGGTGTAGTAGAAAGTGCTGTTGTAGGCTACCCGCACGATATTAAAGGACAAGGCATATATGCTTACGTAGTATACAGCAATACACACGGCGATGAAAACCTGACTCGTCAAGACATTATGCAAACAGTAACACGCATTATAGGCGCTATTGCGAAACCTGATAAAATACAATTCGTTTCAGGGTTGCCTAAAACACGCAGCGGTAAGATAATGCGTCGTATCCTTCGTAAAATAGCAGAGGGCGAAACTGATAATCTGGGAGACACCAGTACACTGCTAGACCCTGGTGTGGTTGACGAGATAAAGAACGGCAAGATTTAATGCTAAAGATTAATACTCATAATAAAGGCGGCAATTATGCCGCCTTTATATTTTAAACCGACACCAAGTGAGCATTGTCACTAGTACGAATGACTAAAATCATATAATAGGTTTTAGAATAGGAATAGAATTGCCTGTATTAATTACTACTAAAAAAGTATACATGCCATTCTATCATTCTTTAGGACAAATTCCTGATAAGCGACACGTAGTGTTTAAAGACGCTAAAGGCAAGCTCTATCAGGAAGAACTGGTAGGCACACAAGGCTTCAGCAGCCTTTCTTCACTGGTATACCACATACATCCGCCTACTTGTGTAAAACAAAAAGGTGAGCCATATTCTGTACAACCCAAAGTAGCTATTGAGAACAGCCTGAATGCCATGAGCTTCAAAGGTTTTGATATTAAGCCTGAAGCAGACTACCTGAAAAGCCGTAAGGTATTGTTCGTAAACAGTTCTCTGCATATTGGTTTGGCAGCACCAACAACATCTACCCCTTACTTTTTTAAGAATGCAGATGCCGATGAGTTGATATTTGTACACAAAGGCAGTGGCAAATTGCATACGATGTATGGCGAATTACCATTCAAATATGGTGACTACATTGTAATTCCTCGCGGCACAGTATATAAGATAGATTTTGACACTACTGATAACAGGTTGCTGATTGTAGAATCTTTCAGCCCGATATATACGCCTAAACGCTACAGAAACGATTTCGGTCAGTTACAGGAACATTCACCATTCTGCGAAAGAGACATAAAGCGCCCGCAAAACCTGCAAACTATAGACGAAAAAGGTGAGTTTGATATTTTCATCAAGAAGAAAGGCACTATTTTCCCATACGTATACATGTATCACCCGTTTGATGTTGTGGGCTGGGATGGTTATCATTACCCATATACCTTCTCCATATTCAACTTCGAACCATTAACAGGTCGTATACACATGCCGCCGCCTGTACATCAGAGTTTTGAAAGTGCAGGTTTTGTAGTGTGTTCATTCGTACCACGTTTGTACGATTATCATCCTGACGCCATACCCGCACCATACCACCACAGTAATATAGACTCTGATGAAATCCTCTACTACGTAGATGGCGACTTCATGAGCCGTAACAACATACAAAAAGGGCAATTAACACTACACCCTGGCGGTATTCCGCACGGTCCACACCCTGGTGCAATAGAAAGGAGCATTGGCAAAAAAGAGACCGAAGAATTGGCTGTTATGATTGATCCTTTTGCACCTGTAATGATTACGGAAGAAGCTTTGGCAATTGATGTAAAGGACTACTATAAATCATGGCTGCTTGAAGAAGCATAATCATAATCAGTATTAACGCTCAAATATTAATACAATGGGAAACACAACATTAAAAGACGTTACCAATTATAATTACGGAATCGAAAAAATATTCGATAAAGCGCAAGACTTCTTGCCTATCAATGGTACGGACTATGTAGAGATGTACGTGGGTAATGCAAAGCAAGCTGCGCATTTTTACAAAACAGCTTTCGGTTTTCAGTCTGTAGCATACGCAGGATTGGAAACAGGTTTGCGAGACAGGGTTTCTTATGTTTTGCAACAAGACAAAATCAGACTGGTGCTTACCACCCCACTTAAATCTGACAACGAGATTTCAGAACATATAAAACGACATGGTGACGGCATCAAAGTAATTGCATTGTGGGTAGATGATGCACGCAAGGCATTTGAAGAAACCACCAAACGCGGTGCAAAACAATACTTCGAACCAATAGTGGAAAAAGATGAGCATGGCGAAGTTGTAAAAGCCGGTATCCATACTTACGGAGAAACTGTACACATTTTCGTAGAGCGTAAAAACTACAATGGCATATTTATGCCAGGCTATACAAAATGGACTTCTGAATACAATCCGACCTCAACAGGGCTTAAATATATAGACCACATGGTAGGTAATGTAGAGTTGGGTGGCATGAACAAATGGGCTGACTTCTATGCTACAGTAATGGGCTTTGCCAATCTGGTAACATTTGACGATAAGGACATTTCTACACAATACACTGCGCTTATGAGCAAGGTTATGAGCAATGGTAATGGTCGCATCAAATTCCCGATAAATGAACCCGCACAAGGTTTAAAAAAATCGCAGATTGAAGAATACCTGGATTTTTACGAAGGACCGGGATGCCAACACATAGCTGTAGCTACAGACGATATTGTATTTACGATAACAGAAATGCGCAATCGAGGTGTTGAGTTTCTACACGTACCTGGCGACTACTACGATACTGTTGCAGGACGTGTAGGTGAAATAGCTGAAGACCTGGAAGTATTAAAAAGCCTGGGCATAATGGTAGATCGTGATGAAGAGGGCTATCTACTGCAAATCTTCACAAAACCCGTAGAAGACCGCCCTACGTTGTTCTTTGAAATTATACAGCGCAAGGGTGCAAAATCATTTGGCAAAGGAAACTTCAAAGCATTGTTCGAATCAATAGAAGCAGAACAGGCAAGAAGAGGCACACTCTAATATTATTATCAAACATCATAAACAAGTTACGATGGATAATGCTCAAAATACCGCTACAAAAGAGGATGCTCTTTTAGCAAAATTTGAAGAAAAAGTTCAGGCCGGTGAAGCTATTGAACCACGCGACTGGATGCCGGAGGCATACAGAAAGCACCTCATCAGGCAAATGTCTCAGCATGCGCACTCTGAAGTAATAGGCATGCAACCAGAAGGCAACTGGGTAACACGTGCCCCAAGCCTCAGGGCCAAGCAAATATTACTTGCAAAGATACAGGACGAAGGCGGACACGGCTTATACCTATATAGTGCTGCTGAAACACTTGGCATCAGCCGAAAGGAAATGATTGAGCAACTGCATAGCGGCAAAGCCAAATACTCAAACATATTCAACTACCCCAGCCTTACATGGGCAGATATCGGTGCCATAGGTTGGTTGGTAGATGGTGCCGCTATTGTAAATCAGGTATCGCTACAGCGCACATCTTACGCACCTTACAGCCGCGCTATGGTTCGCATATGTAAAGAAGAAAGCTTCCACCAACGTCAGGGATATGAGATAATGGCGCAGATGATGCAGGGCACAGAAGAACAACGCGAAATGGCGCAAGACGCTATGAACCGCTGGTGGTGGCCGTCACTCATGATGTTTGGCCCGCACGATACAGACTCTCCGCACTCGGTAGATGCCTTCAAGTGGAAGATAAAACGCCATACCAACGATGAGCTGCGCCAGAAGTTTATAGATAAAACTGTGCAACAGGCAGAAGTAATAGGTCTTACAATTCCCGATACTGACTTGAAATGGAACGAAGCAAAAGGATGCTACGACTATGGTCGTATCGACTGGGAAGAATTCAACCGTGTAATACGTGGCAACGGACCTTGCAACAAACAACGCCTCGACCATCACAAAAAAGTACATGCCGATGGAGCATGGGTTCGTGAAGCTGCAGAAGCATACAAAAACAAACACAAAAAACAATCCGTTAATCTAAACTAATCAGTTATGTCTACAGACACTCAATTAGATACATGGGAAGTATTTATGCAAAGCCGTGCGGGTGCCAACTTCATCCACCAAGGCAGTATACATGCTTCAGATAAAAAAATGGCATTGCAAAATGCAAGAGACACCTATTCTCGCCGCGGAGAAGGTACAAGTATATGGGTAGTACCAACAAATGAAATCATAGCATCAAGCCCTGACGATGCAGATATGCTCTTCGACCCGTCAAACGATAAGATATACAGAATGCCAACATTCTATACAATGCCGGAAGGCGCAAAAAACATTTAAGCTATGGCAAAACAAGATGCTTTATTTAAATACACATTGCGCCTTGGCGATAATGCTCTGATACTTTCACAAAGACTATCAGAATGGTGCAGCTATGCCCCGCTGATAGAAGAAGATCTGGCGCTTACCAATCTGTCACTTGACATGATAGGCCGTGCGCAGGCATTGCTGAAATATGCCGGAGAGATTGAAGGCATGGGCAAAACAGAAGACACCCTCGCCTTCCGCAGGTCTGAAAGACAATACTATAACAACCTGCTGGTAGAACAGCCTAATGGCGACTTTGCCTTTACAATGGCAAGGCAACTATTCATTTCAGCATTTGAGCTTTACTTCTACAGTGAAATGGAACACAGCAAAGACAAAACACTTGCTGCTATTGCTGCCAAAACACTGAAAGAAGTAAAATACCATCTTGAGCATGCAAAGGACTGGGTGATACGTTTGGGTGACGGTACAGGCGAAAGCCACTACCGCATACAGCATGCTGTTAACGAGCTTTGGATGTACACTGGCGAACTATTTGAAATGGATGATATAGACAAAGAACTGATAGAACAAAGTATAGCAACTGACCTTGACGCCATACGCCCGTTGTGGAACAAATACATTGGCGATGTATTGGAAACAGCCGCGCTGATTGTTCCTGAAAATGGCTACATGCAAACAGGCAGTCGCAAAGGCATCCACACAGAACACTTAGGACACCTGCTTTGCGAAATGCAATATCTGCAACGTGCTTATCCTGATGCAAAATGGTAACTGCAACGTATAGTAAAGAGGAAATACTTGAGATACTATCTGCTATAGCAGATCCTGAAATACCTGTAGTAAGCATTCAGGAAATAGGTATGCTGCGCGATGTTGTTGTGAGCGAAGATGGCTACGAAGTATTGCTGACGCCAACATATACAGGTTGCCCGGCAATGGGTATCATTGAAGCAGATATCAAGGCTATGCTTGAGGAGAAAGGCATAACGCCTGTAAAAGTTACGCTTATATACTCCCCTGCATGGTCTACAGACTGGATGAGTGACGAAGCAAAAGAGAAGATGCGCAAGTATGGTATTGCACCGCCGGCACATTCTTCCTGCGGCAATATTTTTAAAACAGAGCAAGAAGTTGTATGCCCGCACTGTTCATCTCAAGACACAGAGATGATAAGCCGTTTTGGTGCTACAGCATGTAAGGCATTATACAAATGCAATAGTTGCAAAGAACCTTTTGAATATTTTAAATGTCACTGATAAACTAACCACATCTATATGCACTACAAAGCCCCTGAAAAGGGGCTTTGTATATTAAAACATCTTTTTGAAACAGCGTTTGCGTTTGTGTTGTATGTGGTCGTAATTCTTCCAATGGTTGATAGCTTTTTCGTTGGTTTCTATCATACCCGTAGTTTCTACATACTCCACGCCATATTTCTGCATCACTTTTTGCAGTTCGGTAATCAGAATAGCACTAACACCTTGTGCCTGCCAGTCTGGGTGTATTCCTGTCAGCAACAGGTCTACTACCTTTGGCTTCTTCAAAGCCTGGGTTATATGATACCAACCCAACGGGAAAAGACTACCCTTCGCCTTCTGCATTGCTTCACTTAATGAAGGAAGGCTAATGATGAACCCTATCAGATTACTGTCCTTATCTTCAATCAGCTTCACAAACTCAGGATTCAGTATTTCAAAGTACTTATCTATATAGAAATGCTGCAGCTTTTCGCTCATGCTCACAAAGCTGAATAACTCACCAAATGCAGTATTCAACAGATTCAGTACACGCGGAGCCTGCGCCTTCATTGCTGCGCGGTCTGTAAAATGAATAACGTTCAGATTGTACCTGCGCTGAATCATATCATTCAGCTTCAATGCTTTCTCCGGTATTTCTTTTTCAAGTTTCAGCCTGAATTCTACCCAGTCCATTTCCTTCTCATAGCCTGCGGCCTCCATATGCTCTTTATAATATGGCAGGTGGTATTCTGACGCTATTGATGGCAGATGGTCAAAGCCTTCTATCAGTATAGCCTGGTGGTCAAGATTGGTAAAACCTAACGGTCCATGTATACCAATCATACCTTTCTCTTTTGCCCAAGTCTCTACCGTATCAAGTAATGCTTTGCTTACTTCTTTATCATCGACAAACTCCAAGCGGCTTACGCGACACATCTGCTCGCCCGTCTTTTCGTTGTATGCTTTATTAATAATACCTGCCACACGACCTGCCACTTTACCATCTTTTTCTGCAATCCAGAATTTGGCATCGCAACTTTCAAAAGCAGGATTTGTTGCTGCCTGAACAGCTTTTGTTTCATCAGATTTGATTGGGGGTACCCAATAACTATTATTCTTGTACAAATCGTAAGGAAATTGTACAAAGGCTTTCAGATCATTTGCCGACTCACAGGCTTTAATAGTTACAGACATTCTTCTCTTGCAGATTAGTTTAACGGGTAAGTACCTAAAGTGGGTACAAAATATGAATTTACCACAATAATCTTTCCCATTGCACTAATAAAAAAGCAAAACCAAATTGGTTTTGCTCCTATTTATAATAGCTTAATATCACCTATCACGTCGGTTGAATATATATAGGTCTTGTTGTTATCATATTGCTCTTGTTACCTGCCCTGTCTTTTACATAGATGTCAAAGCTTAGTGTGTCTCCGTTTGGTCTGCTTGGTCTTAAAACAAAATAGGTAAATGCATCCAGATTTATGGTACACTTCATATCTAAAGACTGGCCATCTTTTACCAACCCTTTAGGAAATTCAGGCATCTTCAGACCTATTTCAGCATTTGTAGGCGTGCGGCTATCTCTGATAAAGATTTCTTTTGTAGAGTCATCGTCAAAAGGCATATCTCCATCTCCGTCTACAATAGTAAACATGATAGAAATTGTATCTTTGCCGGCGTTTACTACAGAGTCTTTAGACAGGCCTGAGTAAGCTATTTTAGGTACAGGATCGCCACTTGATGTTTTCTTACAAGCAATAAATCCAATGACCGCAGCAATAAATAAAACGCTATATAACTTCATACATTTCAAAGTTAAATAAAAGTGCCATATAAAACAGACGATTTTAACGCTGATTTCATCTTAAAAATATCAAAAGAATCTTTTGAAGATACGGCATTGGCTCTTTTTCAATATCAATATCAAAATAACGAATTATATAAAGCTTTCGCAGACGCGTTGAATGTAAACCCAAACAGTGTTAAAACACGACAACAAATCCCATTTCTCCCGATACCATTTTTCAAAACACATACCGTATTAAGCGGCAGTTTTAATAATATCCCTCTCAGGTTTGAAAGTAGCGGAACAACAGGCGAGATTACCAGTAAGCATTATGTAGCTGACGAAACAAATTATCGCACATCACTGCTCGTTGGTTTCGAACAGTTCTATGGTTCTGCAAAAGATTATACCTTCCTGGCACTGCTCCCTTCCTACTTAGAAAGGCAAAATGCATCTTTAGTACATATGGCCAAGATATTGATGGAAGAAAGTACCCAACCCGATAATGGCTTTTACCTAAATGAATTTGAAAAGCTGGCAACGACATTAAAAGCGCTTGTTGCTGAAGGTAAAAAAGTACTGGTATTGGGTGTCACTTTTGCATTGCTGGACTTTGCAGAACAATACCCAATGGACTTGAAGCATGCAATTGTCATGGAAACAGGCGGCATGAAAGGACGCAGAGAAGAGATGACACGCGAACAAGTACATTCTTTTCTGAAAGAACGTTGGCATGTAGAACACATACATTCTGAGTATGGAATGACTGAACTGCTATCGCAAGCCTATGCTCTGCAAAATGGAGTATTCAAACCATCTGCTACAATGCAGGTACTGGTACGCGATATTAATGACCCAATGGATGTGAGCACAACAGGAACAGGATGCCTGAATATTATAGATTTAGCCAACATACATTCATGCAGTTTCATTGCAACAGAAGATATAGGAACTGTTTATGCAGATGGTAGTTTTATGGTAAAGGGGAGAGTGGATAATTCCGCACTTCGTGGTTGTAACTTGATGATTTTATAATTTCAAGAAGAGATTTGGTTGTTTGAAAAAGCTGCGTATCTTTGCAGCCCAAAGTTCTTAAAAAAGGTATGCCCAGGTGGCGAAATTGGTAGACGCACTGTGTTCAGGTCGCAGCGCTCGCAAGGGTGTGATGGTTCGAATCCATTCCTGGGCACCCAACTGGAAAGGTCGGAAATATTCCGACCTTTTTCTTTTTTACTAATGTCGAAATCAGCTCCTGTAGCGGAAATCAGCTTTAACAATGGATTAGGTGTTGTGGTTCGATATTGATTTTTTGAAAAAATCAGTTTTTCCGAGAACATCGAACCTATTAGTCTTTGTTTTTCTACAATAGTCGCTTCTGTATAGGCTTTCGCTATGTTTTGCAACATAGGTATTCCTTTATCTAAATATTTTTGATAATCGTTATCCGAACTTAGTAAAGCTATCTTCTTTTGCTCTAATATTGTCAACTGTGGCTGGTGAATATTTCTGATATCTCTGTATTCCTCTGCCGTTATTTCACCGTCTAACATCAACGCTTGAGCATTTTGAATTCGTTGTTTTGTTTTATCAATATCTGCTTGTATTGCTTTACTCTCTCTGGTTTTATCCAACCCATTCTTCTTAAACTGCTCAGACATAACAACATAATATAAATCTAAAATATTCTTTCTGGCTGTAATCTTTTCTAGGGTTTCTAACATCAGCTTATGAGCCTCATCTGCCCTGAAACGAACTTTACATTTAGATGCTGTCTGGCAATGATAGTAATAAAACTTCCCGCCATTCCCACTAGAACAACTACCCGTAAGTATGCGTTCACATACCGGGCAAATCAAAAAACCTCGTAACGGGAAATGCTCATCCTTGGTACTTCTGATTTTGGTCTTTCTCTTCCTTCCATTCAATACGTCTTGTACCTCCTCAAATAATAACTCACTTACAAGCGGTTCATGGATACCTTTTACAGAATGTGCCTTTTCGTCTTTATATGCATTTATGAATACCCTGCCACAATAAACATCATTACGTACCAGATTCCAAAACTGCCCCCTACTTACTATAAATCCTTTAGTTTTCGCCATTCTGCGAACCGCTTCAATATCATGAATATCTTGCGACATTTCCTCAAATATCCATCGAATATGCGGCGCCATCTTGGGATCAGGTATCAGTAATGGTTTTCCTAGTTCATCTTTACCGTTTAAATATCCCTTAGGTGCCTTACCCAACCATCTGCCTCCTTTTCTCGCCTTTCGCATATTCACCAGCGTATTGAGTGCTCTGCGATCATTTTCTACTTCAGGGGCTGCCAGATAAAATGCCAACATCATCTTATTCTCAGGTATGCTCAGGTCTAGCGGTTGCTCTACAGCTTGTGGTTCTACTTGAAGCTTGTGCAGTGTATTAATCATACCATAAGCATCACCTGTATTACGGCTAAACCTATCCCATCTCAGAAACAGCAACAAGTCTGCTATTCCTCTACTTTTCTTCAATAATAGTAGAAGTTTTTTAAACTCAGGGCGGTCAAAATGTTTTGCTGTAAAGTCCTCCTTAAATATGCCTACAACTTCGATATTCTGTATTGAACAATAATTCCTTAATCGTTCTTCCTGATAATCTAAGCTATATCCATCAGCCTGCTCGTCTGTACTTACCCTGATGTATAGAATCGCTTTTCTCTGTATCATCCTCTTGATTGTTAATAGGTACTACTATAATTGCTTCATTATTTTGGTAGAAATACCGATAATCAATTGCTGCTATCTGGTAAAGCAGATCTCGTATTTTCAATACTTCTTCATCTGTCAACGTCTCATCGTCCAGTATTATCCTGCATTTAGCTAATGGTAATCGATCAACATACTTATCTTCTACATTATCATTTTCCATAACAGCACTTTTCAAATTTACAAATAATTGATTATCAATTAGTTAATAGTAATAAAATTTATTTCTTGAGTCTATATCGGGAATAATAAACTTCAAAATCGGCATGCAACGAAATACATGCAAAGCATTGCTTATCGCAGATATCTTTACAACTATTATACACCTGAAGGATTACACTAACCTATGTAAGCGCATGGAGGACTTTGAACTTGGTAGTACATGTTTTTACAGGATCGTTAATAGTATTTATTAAATAAAGTAGTTGGTTTGATGAATAAACTTCATCCTTTCAGGTTCAGATAAAAAATATTGTTCCTATAGTAGTTTGATAACTGTCTCGTAATGGCCGCGCATTGTTATTCGCATACGCATATCTGCTGATATACTAACTCTGGATTTGCCAAAATTGGAAGTGAGACAATTTGAGTATTAAGAAAATTATGCCTGCTATGGTTCTCCCAATAAAGCAATGATTTGCTCAACTTCTCGTTTTTTGAGGATTCGTTTATTTCGAATGCTCTCAAGGAATGCTGTTTGCTCTGCATGTTCACTTAACCATCGACGTAGATTCTGACATGCAGACTCTGGGCTGATATTCGGGGAATATAGCATGGCTAGTTCCTTTCTGGAATAAGACCTCAACTCAAATACGTTCGCTGATTTTGGGGGCGTTGATGTACCGCTCAAATGACTGTCTTGCATCTTCATAAGCACTGTGTTTTTGAAGTTTGGCAACTTGTTGCTATTGCAAACATATGCTCAACAAAACATCGCTTGTCGGTTAATGTCGGTTAAACTCGGTTAATGTATGTCTTTGATCGTGAATGTCGGTTAATGTCATTCAAGATTTAGAAAAACAGCTTGTCATTACATTTGTAATGCCATGTAATGGTCCGAAAGCTGCTACAGACAAGGACTTTGGGATTAGCGCATTACATGATGTAATGAATTTCATTACATAAAACCTGTATTTTGGCACCCTTTTACCACGAAATTTACGGATATATAGCCCTTTTGACACGTATGTAATGGCTGCTAGCATTACAATTCAGTGCTTATTGCACTTAAAATGGGTATACAAAGAAGCTGAAGAATAAAAAATATGTACTGAACGCATCTATGGAGAATGTAAATCACATAGAATTATGAAAATTTGACTGACGTTAATTGAAGATATAGGTTATACTGTTACAATTATGCCCAAAAGAACCATAGTTAATACGTTAGTAAATATATCCAAGGGGTTAGCCTAATAATACATTAGGTCTATTCGTACATAAAATAAAGGACTTAATTACCGAACATATTTTTTTTGCACGGTTATTAATGAACGCAAATACAATAAGAATAATATGGTATTTAAAATTTTGTAATCAACTACTCACCTACTCTTTTATCCATTTTAAGGTTAATGATTCATTTTCACGAGTAGTTACTTTTACAAAATATACCCCACCTTGGAGTTGTTGTGATGGCAATAGTATTTCGTTAGTATTATCAATACTTTGTGTCCAAACTACACGGCCTGCTATATCTGTGATATTTATACGATACGCCATATCCCTATTGAACCTTACAATCAGCTTAGCAGATTTACCAGATGGATTCGGAACGATTGTTGCCTGTACAATTGATGGATTAGTATTGCTAAGACCCAATTTATTCTTTATGGTAGTATTAATGCCTTTTACTTTGAACCCCGTAATATCTCTACCTATGCTATCAATAATACGTGTGTTTTCAAAGTCAATTTTCAGTGGTGTATTATCTGCTGTTGTTATTGGTATATCTAAAGTCAATGTGCCGATTGTACCATAGCCCGAAATATTGGTGTGTGTAGTACGTGCCTGTGCCCAATCTATGTAGTTAGGCTTATTGTTTTTGCTGAAGTTAATCATTGTACTACTTCCGGTAGACAACCAACTACCGACTGGACTTACGCTTACAGGAGAGGACAAGGTTAATGTATCTGCATTTATGGATGTTGCAATACCGTATATTCCATCAATTGGTGAAGAAGCTATACCAAGTACTATTGGAATTTGTAAAATCTTACCAGCTTCAAATATGATACCTGTAGTGTCAAAAAACAATGTTGCATTAGTTGTTTCTGCTAACGATACAGGTGGGTTCTTTTGCACACCATGATTCTTAGCATAATTGTTACTTATGGCTGGACATTATCATCTGATTGAGCACCCAATTACGTTTTTCATTGACCACCTTTAGGGTTGATTATCTTCGTAAAAGGTGGTCAGCTTCGAGGATAATTTAGTGGTCAACCCCAATGATATTTTCCACATTCGCAACTGGCGCAGTGTTTATAATAATACCCAAAGAGATAGTAAATAATTTGCATATACCATCACCTACACATAACTACAAAGCTCTAAAATCAAATGAAACTATTATAAAAATAGACAATACCCCCTTCAAAAAACTAATTAGCCAGTTTTATAATGACTACCTCCTAAATGTCAAAAATGAACGCTATTCTACTGCTCTTATTTTGGCAGGTGCTATAACGGAGGTAATACTATACCAAGTTTTATCAGAACAAGAGATTGACAAAAGTATTCTAGACAATGACAGGGGTTTAGGACTGGGTAAAATGATTACTTACATTAAGCTCCTAAAGCTTGATAAAACCCATAATATTCCTATACCGCACATTGTTGATTTACAAAAGAAAAGAAATGCCGCAATACATGTTGGTTTAGCCGTAAAAAGTATTGGCTCTTTCACCTTAAATGACTTGGATTGTTTCAACCATGTCATTAAGCATTTTGGGATATAGATTATAAATACTTTTTCAACACAGCTTCTTTAGCAAAGAGAATTTCTTGCAGCTCTTTTTCAAGCGTTTTAATTTTAGCATCAATTTTCTCAATTTCTGCTACTATTTTCTTTTGCTCTGCAATTGTAGGAAGTGGAATTTTAAAGTTTTCAAGTTGCGCCTTAGTAATTGCTTGTCTCGAAGTTGCTCCCTCACCAATATCTAATAACCTATCCTTATATTCCTTGCTACTTAGTATTCTTTGAAGGTAGGTAGGCAAAACCTTATCATTAGCTCTTATAATTGCAACATGCTGATTTACTCTAGCTGGTAAATACTTACTTTGAACTACACAACACCTTGCTATTGATGCACCAGTAATATTAAATAGTACATCATTCTCTTCAACAATTACGTTATTTAATTTATCCGCTTGAACTGTATCAATAAATGCCAACCCCTCTTCTGTAAAATAACCATCATATACATTTTGGCTTCTTATGAATGTAATACCCTTTTCCTTATAAACTCCTTCCCCACCTAAGGGCGTAGCCCCACTACCAATTTTGGACGTAATTTCTTCAAGCTTAGCATCAACACCTGTTACTTTTTTTATTACACTTGACGATACCTCAATTAATGCTTTAATTTCTTCTTGGAAAACTTTCTCTTTCTTTTCTAAAACGTCTATTTCTTCAACTATTTTAGTTTGAATTTTAGAAGTCGGTACAGGAATAACAATTTTTGCTAAATCCTCCCCATAAACGTGAGGTTGAGCTTGCCCTCGTTGCAAATAATAAATTTCCGACTGTATTCCCTTTAAATAGAGATATATCAACTTGGTTGAAATAACTGACTCGTCTTTAGATTTTATCGTGTTGCAGTCAGAAGCGAATATTGGTTCGGTAAAATAATTTACAAAGCCTGAGTAGGCTCCTGACGCGCTTACTGTAATTATATTGCCCTCTCTATTAAAATTATTGTGTGTATACGCTGGTTGTTGCCCGCCAGCAATTACTGGATACTTTCCTGCAACAGCATTTTCTTTAGTAATCGAGTTACCCTTTTGAATATCTGCAATCTCTGACAAAGAGGCCAAGTTTGTAGACTTCCAAATGCTTCTAAAATCTACTTTTTTTTTAACAGAAGTAGAAAGGCTTTTTTCAAAATCTATTCTGTCAAAAGAAAGCATATCTACCAAGTTGAAACGCTCTACGTGTTTTTTTAATTTTTCATGTATTGGCATATTAAAATTACCCTTGAAGGCTGTATATATATATGTACTTGCTTTTTCAGGGTTGTCAAACCTTTCAGAATCGTACATTTTTGTACACTCGTCTATAGTTTTACTTCGTTGTACTGGATGTATACCTTCCTGACCACGTCTGAATGAAAATTCATATCCTAAAAACCGCTTTTCATCATCCTTTTGCCCACTTTTAATTATGACAACCTGTTGCGGATAAGCTAGTATAAAATAGAATATTTTATCCTTCTCTTTCTCTATAGCAATCTTCCAAAAATCGTCTTCATTTTTAGATTTTATCTTTTTTCGATATTCTTTATATAGCTCATTGGAAGCGATAGCTTCGTTAGGCTGTTTAGCTAGAAATGATTTATAATCATCAAAACTACAACCATTCCAGACGTGCTTTACATATTTATCAATTGGCTTCTCGATGCCATTTAATGCAACATCACGATAATCTGTAAAAACTTTATCTACAGCTATCCTTAAGTTAATGCTATCATAGTTGCTACGACGACGTAAAAACAATGTAACAGTATTTGTTCCAGTAGCCATAAATGTGTTACTACCAAGCTCAGCAATACCTATGATTTCAAAATGCTGCAGTATAATTTCTCTGGCTTTCGTGTATATGCCTGCATTGTTAAGAATAGAGCTAGGCAAAATGATACCCGCTATTCCACCATCTCTTAATAGTTGTTTGGTACGCTCAATAAACAGACATTCTATTTCCGAACTATTATCTGTAAGACGCTCATAAAGTTCAAAATCATTCTCATTATAATATTCTCTTGAGGCGTTTTTGAAAGATGCTACAGAATACGGCGGGTTTGATATTACTATATCAAATTGTTTATTTTCCGTAGGAAATTGTGCATCACTTTTTTTAAGCAGCCCTTTATATTCCTTGGTATTCGTAAAATTAGCCAACCCGTCACTTAAAATAACATTTGCCAAACCATCACCATGTAAATAGCAACCAACCTTACCAACTTTTACCAAGCGATAATCTTTTTCTATTCCATATACATATTGGGTAGCCCAATCAAAATGGTCATCCTGCCACGTACTAATTTTTTTTGCTGTATCAGAAATATAGTCTTTAGGGAGTTTAGTATCAATAAGTCGCTGAACCTCATGCATACTTTCTGTAAGAAAGTGGCCGCTACCAGCTGCATAATCTATAATATACGGGAGCAATTCATTTTTTACACCTTTACTTAACTTCTCATCAATCAAATCATCTAAGGGTAAACTTTTAATGATAAACTGAGCAATGGGAACAGGTGTGAAAAATTGTCCGCTTTCCTGCTTCAATCCTGTCGTAAGTAACAATTCAAAAAAGTCTGAAAGGTACTGTTGACGCTTGTTATATCTAATGCGATAACCCTGTAATAATTCGACAACTTCCTTTACAATTTTCGAGTTTTCCATAAAGGACTGGTGGTCGAAGACCTCTTTAATAGCAAACTCGTTATTTTTCTCTAAACGAAGCTTGATTATTTCATCCTTCAACTGCTGCTTCAAGCTGTCATTACCAGCAAAAAGAGAAGCGAAACGTTGGTCAAATTCGCTTTCTGAAAAGTCAGAAACTTCTTTTTCAAGAAACTCTAACATTCCATTCTTATATAAATCTGTAAGCCTGATTTGAAAGCTAATTTCATCGTCCTTACCTTCTAGCCATTGAAACTTTAATTCCTCGTTTGGCTTAGTTGTTTTCTCATCGTAAACCTTACAAAGAAACAAAGTGAATATTTTATTAAAGGCATTGGGCTTATCAGAAACTACGTTATGACGCAAGATTTCAAGAAAGCGATTGAAAATAAATCCGCTATCTTCTTGCCTGATTTCCTTTAGAGACTTGGCAGTTAAAGCCTTACTCTCAAAGTGATAAGGATTTACCCAATCTTCAAAAACACCGTTGTTTTTAGGGATTTTATTCCAACGGTCATAAAAATCTTTGACACTTGTAGTTTGTCTGTAATTGTCTTCTATTTTTATTATTTCATTCTGGTACTGTATATGCTTCTTACCATCAAATTGTGAAGCATATAACATTAGAATTTCCGCACTTCTGTCCTGCTGAAAATATGTAAATAATTGGCCGCCATTTTTTTGAATGTTTTTAAACTCTTTAGTAAACTCCGCACCGAAAGTTTTACATTCAATCATCATATAAGAGCTACCGTCATTACGAGTCACTAGGATGTCTAATCTACCACTTGTTCCATGACCAGTAGGCCATGTTTTTTCTAAAACGAGGTTTTGGGGTTGATAGCCCTTATCTAAAAGTCTATCTACACACTCTAAAACAACGAAATTCTCTTTTTTCTGAAAATTACAAGTGGTTTTGCCTTCACATACAATCTTCTTACCGTAGTCGATTATCTGTTTATCTAAATCAACCTTAATCTTATAATTGGAATAGGATTTTATCCAGGTTGCAGCAGCACCTTCTTCTAGGATAAATCCTAATGCTTTAAGGAGAGGTTTTATTTCTGATGCAGAGGTCATTTAAAATTGAGGTTACTTTGTTTTACACTTTTACTTCTTCTGTAATTTGCTTTATCAATTGCTAATTCTAATACCTCATCAGAGCATTTTTTCTCGAGTAGAATCTTTGCAATTGCCTCACTATAAAATTCATTTTTAACATTCTTTTCCTCTAAATCAAATATTTCAGCAAGTCTAGGTATAAGTTTTTCGTCGAAAATCTTTTTACCTGTTTCAATTTTACTTAAAGCACCGGAGTCTATACCTATTTGCGCAGCAAGTTGAGTAAGTGTGTAATTCTTACTATTTCTTAGATTTCGAATATATTGTCCGAAAGTTTCTTTCATCGTCTTGCTGAAAAAATCTTGACGATTTTTGCAAAAATATACGCTTTTTTTCTATTTTTCAATAGTCTTAACTTATATTTTCTAGACGATATGTATTGAAAATCGGACTTTTCACCAATACTTAAGTATTAATAAGAGCATTTGAAATCTTATTCCTTAGTTCTTCTTGAAATACATCTTCAAAAGGCTGAATAAAAAAGTAATCGACCTTATTTATAAGGCTTTTCCTAAATAAGGTATATTCAAGTTCATGATTTAGTGAACTCTGAACTAAATCATCTACAAAATCTTGTATCGCTTCGATAAACCATTCTTCTGTTTTAGGATTGATTGGCCTTTTGTATTTACGCACAATTTTCTGTAGCTCTAATAAATAATCGTTATAAATTTTTCTTCGCCAACCATTTAAGTCCTCGTTATCTAGCTTTAAATCACTAACAGTGTTGATGCCATGAGGTGTTAATCCTATCATTCTGCCATCATAATTAAAATTGAAATGGATATTAAAATCTACGCAATACTCAGGATGAATATAAAGTGGTCCTTCTGAAAGCAAATAATGAGAAGTGTATTCAGATTGATTAATATCAAATGCAGGAGGTGCCCCAGATGTAGGATGATTAGCTCGTCTAACACCTGATATTGGGAATTTGTCAGATTTTGCCTCTATAGAATTACATTCATGGCAAGCTGGGAGTAAGTTTGTCCATTCATAACATAGCCAGTAATATCCGTTAACTGTTGGAGAAGCACCTGTAACTCTACCTTTGGGGCGAAAGTGTTCTACCCTTGGGTAATGGCACAGCTTTTCGCAATAAGCACACTTATTATTATACAAGTCTTTCAACGCTACAGCAACTGTATCTACATATTTGCCACTAGGAAGTATCACCCTACCTCTATAATAAATTCTATTAGCTTTTACTGCATTTGGATTTTGAACAATAGAGTTAAGGTGGTTAATGCACTCTTCACTGTCTAGAATTGCTGGCTTAGGTATATTATTTTTATCTACCCGTCTCATTTTTCTTATTTATGTCCTCAGCAATCTTTTTAAGGTGCTCCCTTATAGCATCGGTAATTTGTATTTTATTATAATCATCTTCTGTCCTTACAAGCTGAGGGCTTTTAGTCACTCTAGAAAACAAAGTATTCATTTCAAACAATTCCGAACTTAAGATTGCATTAGGTAGCAAATGAAATATATCGATTTCACTTAAGTTGGTTAACTCTACACCAGTTTCAGTATTCCTTTCAACTTTGAAAAAGCAGCTGTTTTCAGGTGCCCCTAATAACGGTATAGGGCTATGCGTAGTGACTATGAATTGAATTCTTCTGAAAGTTTTAGTTAACTCCTCAACTAATTTCTTTTGCAACTTTGGGTGTAAATGAATATCAATCTCATCAATGATTACTACTCCGGTTAATTCAGAAGCATCAGTTACGTCAGGTTGTTGATCAAAGAGTCGGCACATCATATCACCAAACATCGCAACCATACTCTTTATTCCAGACGCTAGTTTATCATATGTTACAGATGTGGGATAAGCATCACCATTTTCATCTTCTTCAATATACTTGGTAATCGGAATACCATTAAACTCATCAAATATTACTTTATGAAGATTGGGTATTATTTCGTAAAGTATCTCCTGTATATTTTTCAACCTATCATCAACCCCTTCCTTATGCTTTCTGTCAGACAACCACTTTTGTCGTTTTGATAAAAGGTCTAGAAGAATACCGTCATTATTAAAAAGGCTGTATAGTAACCCTGCCTTTTTTCTATATTTAGCTAATTCAGCAGCACCAAGCCCAGCATGATTAGTCAATAACCTGGAAGCTCCGTATGCAGCAAAACCATTAACCAATATTCTCCTTTCATCTAAGTTATTATTTGCAATTCGTTCAACTTTATTAAGCTTGCCTTTGTTTGAAAAAAGTTGAGTAGTTACTTTAAATTCACGTTCTGCTTGATTATCATTCTTAGTATTAGTAAGCGCTAAAGCAATTGCTCTTAATAAATTGGTTTTACCTGTACCATTTTCACCAGCAATAAATACCCATTGTGTGTTTTGAGGTATATCAAACAGACCTGCCCTTTTTATTGGACCATAATCTTCAATAATTATTGAATGGATTGATTTATTTGACTCTTGGAATGTGTCTTGCCTAACCTTTGCCCTGTATTGGTCTACCTTAGATTTTTGTTTTTCAAAACTAACAGGGTCAATAAATGCAATTCTATCATCTTCGCTTGCATTGTCAAAAAATTGTTGATTGCGCTCAACTATATCGTCAATTATCCTTTTATCATGGCTCAAAAACCATCTAAGTGACTCTAAATAATTAGTGCCGCGATATTCCTTATAATATTTTTTGCCGCTAGCACTAATTCCATGAACTTCTCTTACTATAAATTTCTCAACGAACTCTCTTTTAATTTTGGAATCTGATGTATTTATCTCAAGATATGTTTCTCCTGAAGGAATAATGACAAAGATTATGTTAGGTGTCCGATTTTTCCAATCATTACCAGACCAAAACGATACTGCCAAATAATTGTCATTGCCGTAAAACCAATATCCTTCATCTAGTCTACTATCTCTATTACTGCGACGTAAAGAAAACCTTAAATAGGAATCACTATCAGCATTAATATTATCTAAGAACTCATATACTTCTTCGTGAATTTCTGTAATGTGTTTCATGCTGAATAAATGTGATGCAATTTAATAGCAATTAAATACATATTGGAAAATATCACTGGGGGTGACCACTAAATTATCCTCGAAGCTGACCACCTTTTACGATGATAATCAACCCTAAAGGTGGTCAATGAAAAACGTAATTGGGTGCTCAATCAGATGATAATGTCCAAGTGAGCAAGAAAAGAAAGAAATCCAAATTTCTAAAATTCTAAAAAATTACAATTCCGCCAAGGACTATAAAAATTATAAAATAGACATCGGAATAGGTTTTATTTACTATCATATCTGGAAATCAAAATTTTCACCAAGGGTACCTGAACAACAAGTTGGTGCTATCGATCACGATAATCAAACGAATTTATTGCATGCAATGGATGTCACTCAAAGGGCCGTTGACTTTTTGAGGATTGCTAAAGATGAAAAACATGTTAGTAGAGAAAAGATTATTAATAGGAATAGAAAATACTACTATGCTTTAAATAACCTGCTTTATTTTAAAATCAAATGCGAAATTAATAATGCAAATAATACCCAAGTATGGGACGCACTTGCTGAAGAATTATCCGCTGCAAAAGAGAATAAAAAGGAATATTGGCAATTTAGATTCGATCATACATTGGCATTTTATGAGTATCGGAAATTCATTATTAGCAAAAAACAAGCGAAACCTAATTCTGCCCATTTATTTGCAGCGAATGATTATATTAAAATCGCACTAAAAGGCTTGGTTATTGATAAAGAAGATTATGATGATTTGCAAAAAGAAATTTCTAAACAAATTGGTCAACTCTAAAGTATATTACACATGCGTTCCCAGCTTTTTGCAAAAAATGAGGGTAACTGATGTATGGATTGCTCGTACTCGATTGCTTGTTTCCTAAAACTATAAATCAGAGATTCCTTATTGTAGCAGTCTAAGTTTTTCCAATAGCCTTCTTTAGTGGAATAGAATAACTTTTGTGAATACGTCAATCTTCGGTGTACTAATTTAATGGAAATTAAACTAGTCATGTTATGGAAAAAACACGGGAGATTAAAGCCTATTTGCAGTTGCAAAAGAAGCTGATAGTTTTAAACCAGGTTCGTATCCAAAAATCAGTCAATAAGACATTAGCAATGTTTCAGGTCTCCAATACCATTTACTACAAATGGAAGTATGCTTATGAAAAATACGGTGAGCAAGGTTTGCTTCGAAAGAAACGAGTCGAGTATAATCATCCCAATAAGATCAAAGCTGAAGTGGTAGAAAAGGTACTCAGCCTTCGCAAAGAACAACAGCTAGGTTCATGGAGGATTAAATGGTACCTGGAACGTTATCACGATATTCATATTTCTGAGTCAAGTGTATACAGGATACTAAAGAGATTCGGTATAGGTAGGCTTAATAAAAAAGCATCCAGACGCTCCCTACATTCTAAACGGTACAACAAAAGTACACCCGGTCATCATGTACAGGTTGATGTAAAGATATTATTGTTGAAAGACCCTGCAGGAAAGCCTGTTAAGCGATTCCAATATACTGCCATTGATGATGCTACCAGAATAAGGGCCTTACAGATATACACACATCAGAACCAGGTAAATGCCATTGAGTTTATTAACTATGTTATAAACAAGTTTCCATTCAGGATAAAATCAATTCGTACAGACAGAGGCCATGAGTTCCAGGCAAAGTTTCACTGGCATGTCGAAGATTTGGGAATGGAGCATCATTATATCAAAGCAAGGACTCCTCAACTCAATGGTAAAGTAGAGCGTTCTCATCTAACTGATGAAAGAGAGTTTTATCAATTACTTACTTACAAAGATGATGTCGATCTAAATGATAAGTTGAAACAGTGGGAGCACTTTTACAACTTTGAAAGGCCACATGGAGCTCATCAGGGAAAAACACCTTATGAAATACTAAAAGATAAACTGTTAAAATAGAACTCAAAAACCTATCACCTGAAAACGAAAAAACTTATTTTTATAATACAAACTTCTACTTTACTAATGGTACACTTGAAGTTGAAGTATGACAAACCCTAAAGGTGGTCAATGAAAACGTAATCTAGTACTCAATCAGATGATAATGTCCATTGTAAGTGCGAATTTTCATTTATTACGCCGTTAAACTATTTAGGGTGCAACTTGGGCTAATGTGCTCAAAATCCGCAGCATTTGGTTCGATAATGTTCCAGTTGGGGCACCAAGAACTTTAAAGCCTCTTAGTTTCACTAAGAGGCTTTTTTATTAGTTTTCATTTCTTATTAATATTTCTGCAAATAGGCTTTGTGAGTAGTAAACATGGCCCTTTTACTCAAGTAAGTAAATAGCTGATCTAATCTATCCTGCAGTTGCAAACCATCTATTCGCTTTGTCATTGCAGGAACGTTGTATTTACTTAGGTCTGTAAACTCCCACGGGTGAACATAAAATAAAATGTACCCATCATGATTAAGAATACGATTGCACAACATTTTATAAAACCCTAACGGAAAATTTTTCAGCGCAAGCCAAAATATCGGAATCCTTAAAATAGGTGTAACACTTGCCGGCATTTCCCAAATATGCTCATTTTTATGCAAAGTACGAGGCTTATTAAAATGATTGTACCTGCCTGGCAGCCATGTCGGGTTCAGGGAAGAATCATATGTGTAACCTGCTGCAGCAACATCGGCAAAGTCTACATGTTGCATACGTGGCATGCGCAGGCCCGTAACATCCTGCCCTGTTATTTCACTGAGTGCTATTCGCGATGCTGCTAAATCCTCAGTCTTGAAGCTATTGTGGTAGTAAGTATGTGATGCAATCTCGTGCTTTGCAGCAAGGGCGCGCATATAGTCTTGATGATGATTGGCCCAAAAAGCGGTAGTAAAAATAGTAGCTGTTGCACTATGTTTATCAAGAATAGCATCCAACGCTTGCATACCCGGAAGGCTGACTTGCAGCTTTTCTTCAACAGGCAAAGAATACCCATATTCCTCCGGAAGATCAAACTCCTCAAGGTCTATGCTAAATAATATCTTCCTTTCTGCGCCTGCCATTTCGCTTCTTTAGTAATATTTTCATCAGATTAGTCATTTCTTGCCTTACAACACTGAAACCGAAGTTAGATAAAACAGTTTCATTCGTAATACTAACAGACACTTCTTTTATTGTCATACCCTCCACTCTGGAAGAAATCAGGATAAACTCCATATCAAACAGGAACCTGTTGATGGTAGTTTCTAAAAATGTTGCCCTGCCATATTTATCAAAACCTTTAATACCTGCCTGTGTATCATAAACAGGCAAACCCAATACAAACCTGTTGAATATGACAAGCCCGCGTGAAATTATCTGCCTTTTGAAAGGAAGTGAGTTAAAGTAATTCCCCCCTATTCTGCGACCTGTTACTATATCTGTACCATTTTGCAGTTCCTGATATATAGATTGCACAATCTCTAAACCAAAAGGAAAATCGTAATCTGAGTAAATACAATAATCTGTAACAGCCTTCTCCACACCTTTACGCAATGCATGCCCTTTACCCTGATTCTGTGTATATGATACATACTCCAAATGCGGAATCAAAGCACGCAAAAAGCCTATCTCTTTTTCTGTCACATTTCTTGGAGAGCCATCATTTACCAATACAAGATTTATCAACTCATTGTCGCCCTTAAAATAGCGCTCTACCAGTTGTGTGAACTTGCCTGCAAATTTCTTTTCCCAACCATTAGAGGGATTATACAGCGGCACGATTAAGTCTAGTTTCATACAGTAGCAGGCTTATTGTTATTGAAATTTAACAAAGCCTGTTTGGCTGTATATATGTATATATCTGCCATTACCAGCAAGCATAGCAATGTCTTTATATAATAGTCGTACCTCAACTTATCTAACCAACCAATAAGGTCTTTGGGTATGATAGTTGAAACCAGAATGGTAACCCAGAATAATATATCAGAAACTGTATTCTTTGGCCTGCTCAGGTGCCATAATGTTACACCACCGATAGCCATAATATAAGTTGCAGGCTCTGATGCACGGTTAAAGACAATCACCCATATCAGCAAGAATGAGATCAGATGTGTTCTGTTTTTTCCCGCAAAGAAGTGAAGTATCAAAAATCCACCAAGCGCTGCTAATGCAGTACTTAAGATATAGAATTCAGGAATATTTAATTTGAAGTTAGTAACCCAACCATATACAGAATAGCTTTCCTTAATCTTATCACTGGATATTATCTGCAACCAATCCTGATAATACTGTATGGCCTGTGCCGGTGTTACAAACAACAAGATCAGGCTATTGATAGCCAGCATCCAAAACAGCCCGTACAATATCATTTTATACCAGTCTTTAGTATAAAAACAAAGAAGCCCCACAATACCCCCATAACCTTTGATAAGAAAACTGAGTGCCATAAACATAGCAGACCAAAATGGCTTACCTTTTTCTATCAATGACCAACTTATAATCATGAAAGCAAGCAGAAAAGGATTAGTCTGCGTATGCCCGAGATTATTCATCAAATCGAACATAATGAATAGCATAAACAGTTGGTTCTTCCTATCGCCCAATGGCATATACCTGAATATCAAAAAACAACTGAGCGATGTAAAAAGTATCCACGCCAATATACCACCATTGATAGGTAGCATAGCAAAGGGCATAAACAAAACCGGAAAAACAGGATTATAGTAAAAGAGATCGAAGTATTTTTCAGGATATTCTATATACAATGGCAAGCCTTTCAAAAAATGGAAAACAGACTCTCTGTATATGATAAAATTATTATTATGACCAAATGACGTTAGCTGAAAATAAGTGAAAAGTGTTATCAATAAGTATAGTGCAAGCAATACTTTGTATTGCAGTACAAAAGACTTTACTGTTTGCCAAAACTTCATTGAGGGGGTACGCGTGATAAACGAGCGGGCAAATTTAACTCAATAATTCAGACTTTGACCGAATAACACATTAAAATAACCCTACTCTGTTATTAGTAAAACGCATCTTCAAAGTGGATGATTTCTTTCACTTCATCTTTATTCAGCAGTATACTGATGATGTCAAATCGCATATCATTATACTGTCGATTTTCATCAAAAAAAGCTTCCGCTGCCAGCTTCAGGTGTTGTTGTTTTTGCTTGCTAACAGCTTCTTCAGGAAAGCCAAAATCAAAACTTGTTCTTGTTTTCACCTCTACAATTACTACCAAACCATCTTTTTCAGCTATAATATCTACCTCTTTTTTACCGAATCGCCAGTTGGAATGCAGAATGTTATAACCCTTTTTTAGCAAAAAGTTTTCTGCAATATGTTCGCCTTTTATGCCAGTTTCCTTATGTTTGGCCATCGAAAATCCAAAATACTAAATGAAGCAATTAATAGCAGACTTCCCGATACAATTGCACGAGGCGCTGATAATAGGTCAAAGTTATCGTTTTACAGCAACAAAAAAAGCATTTACCAATGTAGTATTGACAGGCCTTGGCGGTAGCGGTATTGGTGGTTCTATTATACAAAACTTTGTTTTCGATAAAATGAAAGTTCCTTTTATTGTGAACAAAGACTACTTCCTGCCTTCTTTTATAAATTCAAATTCGCTGGTTATCGTTTCTTCTTATTCAGGAAATACTGAGGAAACTATTATGGCTATGCAACAAGCCATTAAAGCTAAAGCAACAATTGTGTGCATTACATCTGGCGGTAAAATTGCTGAAACTGCACGCAAGAAAAAATTTGATTGCATATTAGTACCCGCAGGTATGCCACCACGTGCGTGTGTAGGCTATTCTATGGTACAAGTACTGTATACCCTGCAACACTTTGGCCTTATCAAAGACAATTTTGAAAAAGACATAAAAGCATCTATCAAGCTGCTGAAAGATGATTCTAAAGACATTCAGAAAAAAGCAAAAATGCTTGCAACAAAGCTGAATGGCAAAACACCAATCATATACTCTGCGCCAGACTTTGAAGGTGTTGCAGTGCGCTTCCGTCAGCAAATAAATGAGAACGGCAAAATGCTCTGCTGGCACCACGTAATACCGGAGATGAACCACAACGAACTTGTAGGTTGGAAAGATAAAGATAACAGCCGCGCCGTGGTTATACTGCGTAATAAAGAAGATTACCAACGTACCCAACTGCGTATGGAAATCAATAAAAAAGTAATCAAAACGTATACACCAAACATTACAGAGCTTTACTCAAAAGGCAAAAGCTATTGGGAAAAAGTATTCTACTTCATTCACCTTACTGATTGGGTTTCTGTAGACCTTGCAGATATGCGCAAACAAGATGCTACAGAAGTAAAAGTTATAGACTTCCTGAAAGGTGAACTTGCTAAAGTTTAAACGAAAAAATCACGATACATCAAGCGTTCTGTAATTCAGGACGCTTTTTTTGTGTCAACATTTTGTTGGTGTAAAACTTTACATTACCTTTGCCGCCCTGGCAAGTCTTATACGGCCAGCTCCTGCTGAATCCCCCAGGACAGGAATGTAGCAAGGGTGGGCGGTCGTAGCGGCGCGATATGAGTAACTTGCCAGTTTTTTTTCCAATCTAACTGGCTTTTACCCACATTTTACTTTCAATACTGGCAACAGCGGCATAATTGTATAAATTTGCGCTCAGAAACAAATACTCATGAAGTTTTTTATAGATACAGCCAATCTGGCTCAGATTAAAGAGGCACACGAACTCGGTATTCTTGATGGTGTTACTACCAATCCTTCATTGATGGCTAAAGAAGGCATCAAAGGTGAAGAGGCTATTATGAAACACTATGTAGACATCTGCAATATTGTAGACGGTCCTGTTAGTGCAGAGGTTATCAGTACCGATTTTGAAGGCATCGTAGCTGAAGGTAAAAAATTGGCTGCATTGCACGAAAACATCGTTGTAAAAGTGCCAATGATAAAAGATGGCATTAAAGCTATCAAATGGTTTACAGACAACGGCATCCGCACCAACTGTACACTGGTATTTTCTGCGGGTCAGGCTATTCTGGCAGCAAAAGCAGGTGCTACTTATGTATCCCCGTTCATTGGCCGTATAGATGATAGTAGCTGGGACGGTGTACAACTGATAGACCAGATAGTAAGTGTATACAATGCTCAAGGCTTCATGACAGAAGTGTTGGCTGCATCTATTCGCAACCCACTACACATAGTACGTTGTGCTGAAGCAGGTGCAGATGTTTGCACTTGTCCTTTGAGTTCTATACTCGGTTTGCTGAAGCATCCGCTTACAGACTTAGGTTTGGAACAATTTCTGAAAGATGCTAAGTCTTTACAATAAGGTTTAGTAAAATGATATAAAATAAAAAAGGCTGTCAATTGACAGCCTTTTTTCGTGCGAGCAAAGATACAGATTTCGAACCGATTTAATGAAGATTTACTTAAAATTGCGAGCCACAGTTACTTGTAATGACATTATAACTATACTAGAATAATGTTCCTTTGATGAGTAGAGAAATTGTATGTAGTGTTGTTTATTTATTTAACAATAAAAAACATTAAATTAATTTTATATAATTTCTTTAAGTCGATATTTATATTATTTATTATAATAATATTTTTGCCTATATTCCCAAAAATAAGTAGGCTAAGTTTCTATTCTGATTACTGACTTTAAAAGCTGCTCTGAATAAGGCTTATATTTTTATACAAAACAAGAATGTCGAACTATGGAAGAATTAACAGCATACCACTGATATATTTATTACACATATACCTTCCAAATAATATTTAACTCTTACTGTAATGCTTTTCTATTGAAAATGGCAGCTTGATATAATATCATTGCTCAAAAGAAAGAAAGTCAAATTCACACTTACCAAAAATATTCACTTCTGGGTAAATCAAGTGTGCCCTTATTAACTGCGTCAAGTAATTCATCCTTAGCGTCTACAAATGGATCGAACCAATCAACTTGTTGGTTAAGTCTTTCTAAACTTGAGCTTAACTCATCAGTATAAATATTAGTTGCTTTTGCTCTTTGTTCAACTTCTTTAATATACGCTCTCAGATTATTTGCTTTATGCCAGCGTTCTGCCTTTTCCAATGAATTCTTGAAAGATAACAGATCTAATTTTCTCTTATTTTCGAATTCAATTTTTATAGCTTTTTGATGTTCGTATTCCCTTCGCCTATTCTCTCGTTCAATTTCCTTTTGTATAGCCTCCTCTGCTTTCAATTCAATTCCGGCAATAATTTCAGCAAACTTATCTTCTAGATTAGAGCTTCCTTCTGCCCATTCTTTAGTTCCCCAAGATTCTATTTTCAGAACAAACTTCCCAATTGGTTCATTAGTACGTTCCCAACTTTTAGTGCCCGTTTTTATTACTTTTGTTTTTTCTCTTAAAGCAATTTTTATCTCTTGTTGTTTTATTAACAAGATTGTCTCATTCAATTCGGTCTTTATAAAGAAACCCTTCTTTTTTAGAACTTTTATTAAAGTGTCCATTAAGAGCAGTGCTCTTTCTAGTTCTTGTTGGGAGACGTTTATGTTTAAATGTGGAAGTGAAAAATCAGGACTATCCCATTTACGTTTATAACTAGCTAAATAATATTTGCGCGTGGAAATAATTATCTTTTCAGGATCTATTAACACATCAGGCAGTCTTAATTCGCTACCGAACTGAGATTTAACTTCAATTGTTCTCTTGCTAATTTCTGAAGGCAGTCCAAAATTTGCAATACACTCAGCTGTCCTCAATTCTAATTCAATTACCTGTTTATCATTATTTAGAACTGGCAAGGGAATCTGTGTAACTTTTTTACCAAATTGTAGCTTTTGCCAATGACCTACTTTAGGGACTGGGATCTCAAATCTACCACATAGCTTTTTTAGCCCAACGTCACTTATGTTATACTTTTTAGAAAGTGTCAACAAGGGAGTTTTCCAAACCTCATTGTAAAGCTCCTCTCGAGTAAACGTATCTTTTCCCATACAAGTGATTTGATTTTTACTATTCTTGATTTAAATGTATGCTAATATTATTATTAAGAATACTACAACTATTTGTATATAGACTATTAATACTTGCACATTAAACATGCAAATATTTTACAGAAGCATCAAATGCTACCGATAAGAATCTAGTAATATAAATCAATAAAATAGTAAACTAGTTATTCGATTATGCGATAATAGCACCTATTAATATTGCCTATATTCTTCATAAACCGGATGATTCCAATCACAAACACCACCGTGGTGAGAGCAAGCTCCCCTACCTCTTGCATCTGATGTTGATCCATTGGACATTCCGCTGAAAGAGAGCACTAAAATCCGCAGGTATGTGATCACCTGATTCCGCAGCAAACTGACCACCCTTTTTACACTTCAAATTGACCACCCCTGTAAGCTGTATAAATGAGGTTGTTT